>UMHM01092560.1_pt1 | contig 165260 bp, 131 predicted proteins | sample 1965501 | NCBI WGS metagenome assembly UMHM01 (sample SAMEA4836095, study PRJEB28245) | human gut metagenome | biome: gut microbiome; material: fecal sample | place: Denmark | collected 2008
CGATGACGAAATTAACCCTGATAAAACGAGGCGGCTTGCAAAACAAGCCGCTTTGTTAAAGGAAAAATTATGCACGAACTGGGCGTGGTGTTCCACGTAATTAAAAGCGTAAATAAAATTGCCGCCGAAAACAATGTGGCAAAGGTGACCGCCGTTACTATCGAACTGGGCGAAGTGTCCACGGTAATCCCCGAATATCTGCAGGACTGCTGGAAGTGGGCTGTCGGCAAGGAAACGGTTATGAAAGACGCGGAACTTGTTGTCGAACGTATCCCTGCAGAAACCTTTTGCGAGGATTGCAAGCAGATTTATTCCACCGTCAAGTACGGCAAAGTCTGCCCCTATTGCGGCAGCGAACATACCTATCTTGTACGCGGCAACGAATTTATTTTGAAAAACATAGTAGCCGGTGAGTAAGTTTTATTTTTTTATTAGTTTGATAGAAAAAGAAATATGGGGAAAGGGGGACTTTTTTGCAAAAAGTCCCCCTTTCCCCATGCCCCTATCCCCTCAAAAACTTGGGGGGGGGAAGAATAGAGAAAATACGCTGATTTTGTCGGCAAATTTTATATACGTATTAAAAATTTCAATACACAAAATTACAATTTGAAGTTTGTTTTGCTGCGTCGAATTACGGTTCGGCGTTTGTTTCCGTTGCACGAAGTTGCACTTTTACGCTTGTCTCCACAACAACAAATTGCACATTTATGGCTGTTTCTGCTACATAAAATTGCACTTACACGGCTGTTTCTGCCCCCTATCCGTCGCTTTGCGCCACCTTCTCCCCGAGGGCGAAGGCTTTTTATAGTTATTTTAACACACCATTACCCCCTCCCCCCCCTGTACTCAACACTTTTGGAAAAGGGGTGTGGGGAAAAACACTTTTCACCGAAAAGGTTTTTCCCCACATTTATTTCTCATATACAAAAAAAATTATTTCATTACAACGCCGTTGACGATGCGGTATTTTACGTAAGGAATGCCGACAATTTCCGGCGGCAACTCGGTGGCTGTTGTGAGCAATATTTGCAGGCGGCTGTCAAACGTCAGCAGACGGCGTTGGCGGTCTACGTCAAGTTCGCTCAACACGTCGTCAAGCAGCAACACGGGGTACTCGCCTATGATGTCCTTGAATATCATAAGCTCGCCCAGTTTAAGCGCAAGGGCGGTAGTGCGTTGCTGTCCCTGACTGCCGAAATTGCGCACGTCGATGTCGTTTACTTTCAGTACTACGTCGTCGCGCTGGCAACCCGTCGTGGTGTGACGTGCGGCGAAGTCACGTTCGGCGCAAGCCTGCAACTTGTCGAAGTAATTACGTGCTATTTCTTCCGTCGTTTCGCCTTCGATCGGCGTAGTGTACTCGAGGCGCAACGTTTCCTTGCCGTCTGTCAATTTTTCGTGGCAACGGCGTGCGTAGTCTTTCAATTTTTCGCAAAAACGGCGACGTTTGACTATTACCTGCGCGCCCTCCTCGGCAATTTGTTTGTCCCACACAAACAGCATCTCGCGTGCTTCGTCAAGGGTCGCGGCGGCTTTTAACAGGTTGTTGCGTTGCAGTAACGCTTTGTTGAGTCTGGACAGACTGTAAAAGTAGTTTTTGTCCGTCTGGCAAAGGTCGATGTCCATGAAACGCCTGCGCTCGGCGGGGGAACTGCTGATTATGCGGATTTCGTTTGGCGAAAAGTACACGCAATTGAGGTTGCCCAGAAGGTCTGCAACCTTGGTTATCGGCGCGCCTCCGACGACTATCTGCTTTTTGCCTTTTGAGTTGAGTTTTATTGCAATTTCGCCGTCGCCGAATCGGCTGTTGTATCTGAGGTGTACGTACGCGCTTTCCTTACCCCAGCAAACGAGATCCTTGTCGCGGTCGGCTCGCGGACTTTTTCCTATGCAGCACAAATAAACGCTTTCTACAAGGTTGGTTTTGCCTTGGGCATTGTCGCCCACAAACACGTTCAACCCTTTGTCCAGCGTTAATTTTTGTCCGCTCAAATTGCGGTAATCTGAAACTTGCAGTTCGGTTACTTTCATCCTTTCGATTGTAGCACAATTTGAAAAAAAATACAACGTTTATTTGTCATAGTGTTAATTTAACAGATATTGACAACTGGATGTACACTGAGCGAACGTCCACCCGAAAGAATGAGAAAGGACATTACCAAGGTTGTTAGTGATGGCTAAATTAACCCTAGGAAAATGCCGACTTGTAGTCTGTTGCGTTTGTATTTGTCGGTGTACTTCGATAATTGCGGCATTATGCGTTTTTTGTCATTTGCCAAAATTGCAATTCGGGCGCAAAACGGCGTATGCGGGGTGATGACGCGCCGACGGCGGTGCTTGTAAAATGTTGCTTTTTGTCGCAGAGGGCATTTGCAGGGCTTCTGACGGCGTTTCTGAAGTTCATTTTGCAAAAAGTTTTGTCAAAACCGTGTACAAACACAATTTATTATGGTATACTTTATATAGTTATATATTTATATATAATATTCGCCCGAAGTTTTGCTGACATTGCCCGGGCGAACGGAAAACAAAAAAGCAAATTTTTGAAAGGAGAATAAATATATGGCGGACAAAAACGTCGGTTATTCCGAGGAGCAAATACAGGTCCTCGAAGGTCTGGACCCCGTCCGTAAAAGACCCGGTATGTACATCGGCAGTACGGACGTCAAGGGACTTCACCATCTTGCCGTGGAAATCGTGGACAACTCCATCGACGAAGCGTTGGCGGGTTACTGTACAACAGTTTGGGTTACCGTAAACGCCGACGGCTCGTTGACGGTAGAGGACGACGGTCGCGGTATCCCTTGCGGTATTCACAAAAAAGAAGGTATTTCCGCAGTGGAACTGTGCTTGACCAAACTGCACGCAGGCGGCAAATTCGGCGGTGGCGGTTACAAGATAAGCGGCGGTTTGCACGGCGTTGGTATGAGTTGCGTAAACGCTCTTTCCGAGTGGCTGATTGTCGAAGTGGATCAGGACGGCAAACACCATTACCAGAAGTATCACCGCGGCAAACCCGACGGCAAACTTGCCGTGACGGGCGACACGGACCGCACGGGCACGAAAATCACCTTTATGCCCGACAGCGAAATCTTTGAAACCACCGAGTGGGACTACGAACGTCTCAGAAATCGTCTGCGCGAAGTGGCGTACCTTAATAAGGGCATTACCATTCACCTGAAGGACGACCGCGACAGTCGTCAGCGCAACGAAACGTTCTGCTACGAAGGCGGTCTTGCGGAGTTTGTAGACAACTTCAACCGCAACCGCGTGACAATTTTTCCTCAGCCGCTGTACATCGACAAGTCGGTACCGGAAGGGGAAATTGAGATTGCCATGCAGTTTAACGACAGTTACGTCGAGGTGGTGCACGCCTACGCCAACAACATCAACACCGAGGAAGGCGGCGCACATCTGGACGGCTTCAAAGCCGCACTTACCAAGGTAATAAACGACTACGGTCACAAGGCAAACCTGCTGAAAGAAGCGGAAAAACTGTCCGGCGACGACGTCCGCGAAGGGCTGGTTGCAATTATATCGGTTAAATTGGAAAATCCTCAATTCGAGGGTCAGACCAAGACAAAACTGGGCAACAGCGAAATGCGTACAGCAGTCAACCGTGTTGTTACCGAAGAACTGTCCACATTCCTTGAAGAAAACCCCAAGGAAGCCAAGGAACTGGTGCTTAAGTCCGTTACTGCGCAACGTGCCCGTGAGGCGGCAAGACGTGCGCGCGAACTTACACGTAAGGGCGTACTTGAAAGCGCGTCGCTTCCGGGCAAACTTGCCGACTGCTCGGACAAAGACCCGTCGCACTGCGAAATCTACATCGTAGAGGGCGACAGCGCAGGCGGCACGGCAAAACAAGGTCGCGACAGACGTTTCCAGGCAATACTGCCTCTTCGCGGCAAAATCCTCAACGTGGAAAAGGCTCGCCTTGCACGCGCCCTTGAAAACGAAGAAATCAAGTCCATGATTACCGCATTCGGTTGCGGCATCAGCGACGACTTCGACGAAAGCAAACTGCGCTACGACCGCATCATCTGCATGACCGATGCCGACGTGGACGGCAGCCACATTCGTATACTGCTGATAACCTTCTTCTTCCGCTTTATGCGCCCGCTTATCGAACACGGCCACGTGTACATCGCGCAGCCGCCCCTGTACAAAATTACCAAAAACAAACAGGAATACTACGCGTTTAACGACGAAGAACGCGACCAGGTAATTGCCGACATCGGCAGCAAAGGCACGGAAGTTTCCCGTTACAAAGGTCTTGGCGAAATGAACGCCGAACAGTTGTGGATGACCACAATGAACCCCGAATCCCGTACAATGTTGCAAGTCACCATGGAGGACGCCTACGCCGCAGACGAGATCGTTTCGTTGCTGATGGGTGATCAACCCGAACTCAGACGTGAGTTTATCGTTGAAAACGCCAAACTGGTGGAAGATCTGGACATTTAGTGAGAGGAAAAAACTATGGCTAACAAAAATCAGGAAAGTCATCATATCGACTACGTAGAGGCGTTGACCAAAACCAACGTCCACGTTGTCAAGATGGAAGAGGAAATGAAAAAGTCCTTCATTGCCTACGCAATGGCGGTCAACGTTTCCCGTGCCATCCCCGACGTCCGTGACGGACTTAAACCCGTACACAGACGTATTCTGTACTCGATGGGCGAACTGAACCTGTTCAACGACAAGCCCTACCGTAAGTGCGCCCGTATCGTCGGTGACGTACTTGGTAAGTACCACCCCCACGGCGACAGTGCCGTGTACGAAGCCTTGGTGCGCCTTGCGCAGGACTTCTCCATTCGTTGTCCGCTTGTAGACGGACAGGGCAACTTCGGCAGCGTGGACGGCGACCCACCGGCTGCACAGCGTTACACCGAAGCGCGCCTCAGCAAAATTGCTGCCGAAATGTTGCGCGAAATCGACAAAAACACCGTCGACTTCTATCCTAACTTCGACAATACTCTTATGCAACCTGTAGTGTTGCCCAGCCGTTTCCCCAACCTGCTTGTAAACGGCGCGGACGGTATTGCCGTGGGTATGGCGACAAATATTCCCCCGCACAACCTCGGCGAAGTAATCAACGGCGCGATTGCCGTAATGGACAACCCCGACATCACCGTAGAGGAACTGATGAAGATCATTCCTGCGCCCGACTTCCCGACGGGCGGTATCATGATGGGGCGCGTCGGTATCCGCAACGCTTACAAAACAGGCAAAGGCAACATTCTGCTTCGCGCCAAAACGGAAATAGAGGAACACAACGGACGTCAGCGCATTATCGTCACCGAACTTCCCTACCAGGTAAACAAGGCGAAGTTGGTTGAAACGGTTGCCGGGCTTGTCAAGGACAAACGTATCGAAGGCATTGCCGACATCCGCGAGGAATCCGACCGTCACGGTATGCGTATCGTGTTTGACCTGAAGCGCGACGCCAATGCGCAAGTGGTGCTCAACATGCTGTTCAAACACACGCAGATGCAGGTGTCCGACGGTATTATTTTGCTTGCGCTTGCCGACGGCGAACCGAAAATCCTGTCGCTGAAGGAAATCCTCAGTTACTACATCGACTTCCAGAAGGAAGTTATTGTGCGTCGTACCAAGTACGACCTGGAAAAGGCGGAAGACCGCTACCACATCATCGAAGGGCTTGTAATCGCTCTGGACAACATTGACAGAGTAATTCAGATAATCAAGCAAAGCGAGGACAAACAAGCCGCAGCGGCTGCTTTGATGGCGGAATTCGGGCTGTCGGACAAACAAACCAACGCCATTCTGGAAATGAAGTTGTCCCGTCTTACCCACCTCGAAGTGGAGTCGCTCAAAAACGAACTTGCCGAACTGGAAAGACAAATCAACGACTTCAAAGATATTCTGGCTAAACCCCAACGCGTCATCGACATCGTCAAGACGGAAATGGGCGAAATCCGCGACAAATACGGCGAGCCCAGAAAAACGGAAATCTGCACGGACTACAGCGAAATCGACATCGGCGACCTTATCGAAAAGGAAGACGTCGTTGTCAGCATGACCCACCTCGGATATGTCAAGCGTCTGCCCGTTGCAGAGTACCACACTCAACGTCGCGGCGGCAAGGGCGTAACGGCGCACAAACCTCGCGAAGAGGACTTTGTGGAAAATATGTTTGTCACAAACACCCACGACGATTTGTTGTTCTTCACCAATCGCGGCAAGGTGTACTGCATCAAGGGATACGAAATCCCCGAGGCGGAACGCACCGCGCGTGGCAGAGCAATCGTCAATATTCTGCAACTGGAAAACGGCGAAAAGGTGACGGCTGTAATCCCCCGCAAGGAGGACAGTCAGGGCAACCTTATCATGGCAACGCGCAACGGACTTATCAAAAAGACCGACCTTGCCGAGTTTGAATCAATCCGCAAGACGGGCAAAATTGCAATCTCGCTGACGGAGGACGACGAACTTATCGGCGTGGATATGACCACAGGCTACGACGAAATTCTGATGGCAAGCCACGAAGGCAAGTGCATTCGTTTTGCCGAAGAGGAAGTACGTCAGATGGGACGCGACACCATGGGCGTGCGCAGTATCAAACTGGACGAAGGCGACTACGTTGTGGACATGGCAATCGCGCGTAACGGAGTGGAAGTACTTACCGTATCGGAAAACGGCTTCGGCAAGCGCAGCGACCTTGTGGACTACCGTCTGCAATCGCGTGCCGGAAAGGGTATCAAGGCCGGCACGTTCAACGAAAAGACGGGCAAACTTGTCAACCTTAAACTTATCAACCCCGACAACGACATTATGCTTATTGCCGACAACGGTATCGTAATCCGCGTCCGCGCCAAGGAAATAAGCAAAATCGGGCGTGACACCATGGGCGTGCGCATAATGAAGTTTAAGGGCGACGCCAAGGTAGTGTGCGTGTCGGAATCGCCTGCGGCAGAAGACATCGATGGCGACGATGGCGCAGCGGATGTTGCGGCTGACGGCGGCGAAGCACCTGCGGAAGAATAACAGACTTTTTTGGCAGTAACGATTTTGTTGCTGCCAAAAAACTTGAAAAGCAAACTATTAAGGAATTTATGTTAGACTACAAACAATACATTGCAAGTAAAATCAACGTGGACATGGACAAGGCGGAACTGGCACAGGCAGTGACGGAAATTGCCGACGACAAGTTGGGCGATTACGCCTTTCCTTGCTTCAGGCTGGCAAAGACAATGCGCATGTCGCCCGTTGCCATCGCACAGAAGTTGGCTGCCGAGATTACGCCCGACGAAGTAATCACCAAGGTTGAAGCCGTAAACGGCTATCTCAACTTTTTTGTCAATCACCGCACGTTGGTGAAAAACGCGCTTGGCGACGTACTTGCCGCAGGCGAAAACTACGGCAACGACACAATCGGCAACGGCAAGACAATCTGCATCGACTACAGCTCGGTAAACATCTGCAAGTCGTTCCACATCGGTCACCTGTCCACGACGGCAATCGGCAGCAGTCTGTACAAGTTGTACACGGCTCTCGGTTACCGCGTGATAGGCATTAACCACCTTGGCGACTACGGCACGCAATTCGGCAAAATGATTGTCGCATTCAAGCGTTGGAGCAGCAAGGAAGCGGTGGAAAAGGGCGGCATCGGCGAACTGCAACGTGTGTATGTCAAGTTCCATCAGGAAGAGGAAAACAACCCGGAGTTGACGGAAGAAGCGCGCGAGTGGTTTGCGCGTATCGAAAAAGGCGACAAAGAAGCCAACGAGCTGTTTGAGTTTTTCAAGAAAATCACGCTTGACGACGTAAAGGAAATTTACGACCGCCTCAACGTGAAATTCGACAGTTGGAACGGCGAAAGTTTCTTCAATGACAAGATGTCGGAACCACTGAAAATGCTGGAAGAAAAGGGACTTATCAAGGAAAGCCAGGGCGCAAAAGTAGTGGATTTGTCCGACTACAACATGCCTCCTTGCCTGCTTGTCAAGTCCGACGGCAGCAGCCTGTACGCAACTCGCGACATCGCTGCGGCAATCTGGCGCAAAAAGGAATACGACTTTGACAAGTGTCTGTATGTCGTTGCATACCAGCAAAACCTGCACTTCAAGCAATTCTTTAAGGTGCTTGAACTTGCCGGGTTGCCTTGGGCGAAGGACCTTGTGCATGTGGCGTATGGCATGGTAAGCCTTGAGGACGGCGCAATGAGCACGCGCAAGGGCAACGTGGTGTTGCTTCGCGACGTAATCAACAAGGCGGTAAGTAAGGCGGACGAAATTATCACTGCAAAAAATCCCAATCTGCCCGACAAGGCAAAGGTTGCGGAACAGGTCGGTATCGGCGCGGTGCTGTTCAGCGCGCTTGAAAACAGCAAAATCAAGGACATAACCTTCACCTTTGACCGCGTGCTTAACTTCGACGGCGAAACCGCACCTTACTTGCAGTACACTCGTGCGCGTTGCAACAGCATTGTGGAAAAGGCAGGCAACGGAGCAGGCGCAAAGATTATGCCGGACTTCAACGCGCTTGACAACGTGGAAACGCTTCGCCTGTGCAAACTGTTGGCGATGTTCCCGAGTGTGGTAAAGGACGCGGCGTTTAAGTACGAACCGAGCATTTTGTCCGGCTACCTTATCGACGTGGCGCAAAGTTTCAACCGTTTCTACATTGAGCACCGTGTGCTTTGCGACGACTTGGGCGAGCAAGCGGCAAGGCTTATGGTGGTCAGGGCGGTTGGTACTGTCCTGAAGAAAGGGTTGGCATTATTGGGGATTGAAAGCCCCGACCAAATGTAACGGCGTATACGGGCACGCATAGCGGCTACGCTTGCCTGCCCCGCTCGGTCACGTACGCCTTAGTACGCTCCTTCGCGTTTCAGTCAACTGTTGCCACTCTTCGCACTCGTCTACGCCGTTACACCACCTGACGTGGACGCAGTAGTTGTATTGTGACGTGCACTTCTGGCTAAAATTTTGCTTGGACAAAAGTTGTAAGATTTCTTCGGCAAGGTTTGCGTACAGTGGCTAAACGGTATTTTTCAAAAGTATAGAGCGTATTTTTCCGCCTCAAAGCCTTCGCCCTCGGGGAGAAGGTGGCGGCAAATGCCGACGGATGAGGGGGCAGAAACCAATTATTCTTTGCTGTACGCGCTTCCACGATAATCGGCAGCGTGGGTGGAAGCAATTGTGTCGGCGGTTGTATTCTTAGTTGAATTGTCATTAAAAAACGTATACGTATGTGTTTTTTTCGTGACTAATGACGTAAAACAAGTGTAAATCTGTTGTGCCGAGAGGTAAAAATGATACTCAAAAACATCAATCACGCGACGGTAGTGTCGCTTAAAGATCAGGTTGCCTACCAGGAAGGACAAATCGTCAGCAAAACGCTGGTGCAAAGCATGAGCGTGGGCATTACGTTGTTCAGCTTCTGGAAGGGCGAATTTATCAGCACGCACGAGAGCAACGGCGACGCGTTTGTCGTGTGTCTTGACGGCATCGGGCGTGTGGAAATCGACGGCGTAAGTTACATTCTCAAAGAAGGAGAAGCCATTGTAATGCCTGCCAACCACCCGCATGCGGTGTACGGCGAGGATAACTTCAAAATGATGTTGACAGTGGTGTTTCCTCAACTCAATCTCAAAAAGTAGGTGACATTATGGACGAAAAAAACGAAGCAAAAGTTTGTTTTGAAACAATCAAATCGACGCTTGACGGCATGAAATGGAATTACGATGTTAAAGAGGATTTTTTGATTGCCACGAGTGCCAATGGCGACAATATGGCAATACCTTTGTTTATCGGCATCGATGCCGACAAGCCGGCAATCTACGTTCATTCGCCAATGCCTTACAAGGTGAGTGCGGACAACGTGGACAAAATTGCCCGTGCCGTGTGCGAAGCCAACTTTAGCATGCTTATCGGATCGTTTGACCTTGACACGCGCAACAACCGCATTGTATTCAAGTCCACATTACCCTTTATGGAAAGTCTGATAAGCGAAGCCACATGCAAGTACATGATTCTTCTTGCCTGTTACATGGCGGACCGTTTCAACCTCAAGTTTCTTGAACTGGACAAGGGTGATATTACTCTTGAGCAGTTTATTGAGTACGTACAGAAAAATTAACCGAAATACCATTAACGGCGCAACTTTTTGCGCCGTTTTTTTTGGGGTTCTGTGTCAAATGTTGTGGCGCAAGAAAATTACCGCACTGAAAATTACCGCACTGTAAAATAATTGGTTTTGTGTCAAATGGTGGGTGTGCGAATGCGCCTTGCAGTGACATATCCGGACGAATGGCACTTGTACGAGATGCTTTTCGTTATTTGTCGAAAACGGCTTTCCTTAACGCAAAAAGTTTCATTTTTGTTGAAATTGGGTCTTGAAATCGGCAATTAAATGCTGTATAATGGTTGTCGGCATGATGTTACGGATTACGTGCGTCGGTCGCTTTGTGTGTCGTGTAAAATCGTCGCATTGCCCTAACGTCTGCCACAAACACCCATGCGGAGGACGCAACATGACCTACGACACAATGTACGGACGAGTAGAACTGACCAATGACGGATTGTATGAGGCGGCAGGCGAATCGGATCGCCGCTATCCGCTTGCGCACGGCAGGGTCGGCTCGCTTTATTTGTCTGCCGCAAACGCCGTACAGCGCGATGACGCGGCGATGTCGTTTGTCAAAGTCTTAAACAAAGGTCTGACAAAGGTCTACGTCGTGACGGACAACATGCAGAAGTACGCGGATCTGCTTCCTGCGGAACAAATATTGGACGTCAGGTCGTGCGCCGACAAGATCTCGCAACTGTCCACCGAAATGGAAGAACGTTACATAGATTTGCTCAATGCGGACTGTGTGCATGCCGAGGATTACAACAATCGCAACTACATCAAAATGCAGTTGATTTTTGTCATTCTGGACGCGCTGGACAGTTACGCCGATGGACTGGGTGCGGCAATGTATCCGCTTGTCCGTATTTCGCAAAAGGGTCGCGCCGCAGGCATAAACGTGGTGGTGTGCGCCGTCGATGACAGTCCTACAGACTTCGCGCAGGTGTTGAAAAGCAATTGTTCGGCGTGCATTGTACGTGACAATGTTGCCGAAAATTGAATACGTATATGTTTTTTGCCGACATTTTTGTTTTAGTGTGCGTCGGTAAAAACGTTTCCGATTGAACACGGCTCATTTTGCGCCGTGTTTTCTTTCGTAGTTGAGTTTGGTGCGTTTGAAAAATCAGATGGGTTAATACAAGAATATATGCACTGAAAACAAGTTTTTTTTGCTAATAGATATAAAAATCGGTTGAACGGCGGTATTTTGATATGCTTCAATGCCCTTTTCAACTTCACTTTAGTGGTATTTTTCAAAATTCTTAAAACAATTTACACTTTTCAATATGTCGCGCAGACAGAAAAACGAACGTAAACCCATAAAACAAATTTAGGTTAGTCGTGGTTGCGCAAAACTTTTGTATTATTATTTTCGCGTAGTTTTTCAACTAAGGATTTACTTTTAATTTAATATATGTTAAAATATTTACTCAGTTAAGTAATTGGCGTGCATTCGGCATGCAATGCTTAATATTCCGTGCGGCGCGGCACTGTTCTAATCCGTCCGTGCGGCAAGTATCCGTTAAGGGAGGTTTTGCCTTTTATGAAAACATTTAGCGGAGGCAAGCATATACCCGACCACAAAGATCTTTGCTCCGGCAAAGCTATCGAGGTTATGCCTGCCATGTCCGACTACTACGTGTGTTTGTCGCAACACATCGGTAAACCCGCGGAATTGGTGGTGTCCGTCGGCGACACTGTCACCGAAGGTCAACTGATTGCCAAGGCTTCGTCCTTCGTGTCGGCAAACATTCACTCGCCAATCTGCGGCGAAGTCAAGGAAGTTGTCAAGCGCAAAAACGCCGTCGGCGCGCTGTGCGACTACGTGCACATTCATGCCGACGGTCGCACCGATGTTTGTCTGATGCCGCCGCTCGACGCGCCTGCCAAAGAGGAAATTATTGCTCGTATTGCCGAAGCGGGTATTGTCGGCATGGGCGGCGCAGGTTTCCCTACGTCCGTCAAACTGAGCCCCAAGGAGCCGCTTGACGTGCTTGTGGTAAACGCCGCCGAGTGCGAGCCGTATCTCAACTGCGACAACCGCACCATGATAGAGCGTGCCGAAAAGTTTGTCTACGGCGTGCGCCTTGTTGCCGAGGCTTGTGGCGTGCAGCAGGTGTTTATCGGACTGGAAGCAAACAAGCCCGAAGCCTATGCCGCGCTGATGAGCGTTGACGGTGTTGTCGCCGAGGATCAACCGAAAAATCCCAACGACATAGTGGTGTGTCTGCTCAAGCCTAAGTATCCGCAGGGTGCGGAAAAAATGTTGATTTACGCAACGACCAAGCGCAAAATACCTACGGGTGCCCTTCCGAGCAGCGTCGGTTGCGCCGTAGTAAATGTGGCTACCTGCTACGCCGTGTACGACGCGGTTGTCAACGGCCGTCCGCTGTACAAGCGCGTAATGACGTTGAGCGGTGACGGCGTTCGCAACCCCAAAAACGTCGAAGTGCGTATCGGTACGCTGCTTAAAGACATACTTGAGTTTTGCGACGGATTGACGGAAAACACCGCCAAGATTATCTTCGGCGGACCCATGATGGGGCGCAGTCTTGTGGACACCGACATTCCCACAACCAAGACGGACGGCGGTTTCCTTGCGCTTACCGACAAGAGTGCGGCAACGCAATTGCCCACGCCATGCATTCGTTGCGGACGTTGCGTAAACGCATGCCCGATGAAGTTGTCGCCGTTGTTTATCGACTTCTACGCTACAACAGGCGATTTCGACAATGCCGTCAAGTATGGCGCGCTCAACTGTTTCGAATGCGGTAGTTGCGCATACGTGTGCCCGGCAAAACGTCCGCTGGTGCAAAGCGTGCGACTTACAAAAATGAAAGCAAAGAGGTAAACCTATGCAATATGTTTATTCCGGTTCGCCGCAAATAAGGTCGGGCGTTACCACGCGCAAAATCATGATGCACGTGTGTATCGCGCTGTTGCCTTCCTGTATTGCCGGTTGTATTTTCTTCGGGTGGGGTGCGTTGCTTACGCTGGCAATTGCCGTGTTTGCCGCCGTCGCTTCGGAAGTTGTGTACAGACTGTGCTGCAGAGTACCGTTCAAAAAGATATTTGCGGAATTTGATTTTACTTCGGTTGTTACAGGCCTTTTGGTAGGCATGAACGCCTACGCGGACAGCAAATGGTACGCGGTTGCGTTGGCAAGCGTGTTTGCCGTTGTCGTTGCAAAAATGATATTCGGCGGCACGGGCAAAAACGTAGTCAACCCTGCAATCGTAGGTCGTATATTTGCCTTTATCAGTTTCGGCGCGGCATTTGGTGGAAGTATCGCCAGCACCGACCCCAACTTTGTGGACAAGTGTTACACGACCGTTTCGGGTACGTCGCAGATTATCGGCGCGACGCCCATGCAGGCATTGTACAGCGAAGCCGTAACCTGCAAACTGACAACATTGGATTTGTTCCTTGGCAACGGCGTATACGGCAGCATCGGAGAAGTGTGCAAACTCGCGCTGATTGTCGGCGGTATTTATCTGATTGCCGTCGGCGTACTCAACTTCCGTTGGCCGCTTGTGTACCTTGCGGTAACGGGCGTTGCTACATTCCTTATTAACGGTTTCAACATGACAAACGCGTTAAACTCGCTGCTGTCCGGCGGACTTATGCTCGGCGCAATCTTCATGGCTACCGACTACGTTACGACCCCTGCAACCAAGACGGGTAACTACATTTACTTTGTCGCGCTCGGCGTGCTGACGGCAGTACTTCGTCAGGCAGTCAAGGGTGAAGCGGTGTCCTTTGCGATACTTCTTATGAACTTCGTTGTACCCCTCATCGACAACTTCTGCGTTCGTCGTCCGTTCGGATTTCACAAACCCGTCAAGGAGGTGAAGGCGTAATATGGCTGACAAACAAAAATTTACAAGCAAGTCGGTGTACGTGGTACTGGTGCTTGTGGTAATCTGCCTTGTGTGCACATTGCTGCTCGCCTTTGCAAAGGACTTGTTTGCCGTAAGCGATCAGGTCAAGTTCGATCGCAGTATGAGCAAGATTTATCCCGGCTTTGAAAAGAAAGCCGACGTCGAAGTGGTGGCAGACCCCGATTTGCCTTCGTTCGGCGAAGTAAAAAGCGTGGTTGCCGCAAAAGACGGCGGTTACGTGGTGGAAGTGCTGGGTACAGGCGGCTACAAAAACGGTACCGTTACGCTGTATGTCGCATTCGGAAGCAACAAACTTATCAAAGGTTGGTCCATTAAGGAAACGGTCAACCAGTCGTTCGCTTCCAAAATTACCGACCGCCACCAACAAACGTGGTACATTCCCGTTGACGATAGTTACACCTTGCCGGACAGTTACCCGTTGGGCACAAACAAAGCAACGGGCGCAACCTACACAAGTACGGCAGTAAACAACGCAGTCAACACCGCCGTTTACTACGCAAAGCATCACTTGTTTGCGGATTGAGGAGGCAAAACGATGAAAAATAAAATCAAAGATTTGGCTCTTGACGGCGTAGTCAGACAAAATCCCACATTCAAACTGGTGCTTGGTACATGTCCGACCCTTGCGCTTACGACGGCAGCCGCAAGTTGTATGGGTATGGGACTGGCAGTAACATTTGTACTTATCTGCAGCAACATCATTATTTCGGCGTTGCGCAACGTAATCCCCGACAAGGTGCGTATCCCCTGCTTCATCGTAATCATTGCTACCTTCGTTACCGTGGTGCGTATGTTTATGGAAGCATACATGCCGGATTTGTACGACAGTCTGGGCGTGTATCTGCCGCTTATCGTCGTAAACTGCATTATTCTCGGTCGCGCCGAAAGTTTTGCAAGTCACAACCCCGTGCTCGATTCCGCTTTCGACGGACTGTTTATGGGTATCGGCTTTACATTAGCACTTACTCTGATGGGCTGTTTCCGCGAACTGCTTGCCTTCGGCAGCGTGTTCGGCGCAGACGTGTGGAAGGCTCAACCCCTTCTCGACGAAGCGGGCAACATTGTAAAAGACGCACTGACGGGACAAGTGGTGTACGGCGACAAGTTCGGCATTGCTTTCTTCGGCTCGTCGGCAGGCGCATTCCTGACGTTCGGTCTGTTTATCGCGGTGTTTACGGCAATCAGCAACGCCGTTGACCGCAAACTTAAGCACAAACACGCGCAGGCGGTTGAATCCGCAACTGACGAAGCGCAACAAAGCACAGCCAAGGAGGGAGCAACATGCTAAGTTTACTCAACGCAATCAACGTTACTTTCCCTTCGGGTGTAGACGTGATGGCAATCATTGTTGCGGGTCTGTTTGCCAACAACTTTATTCTGGTACAGTTTTTGGGTATCTGTCCGTTCCTCGGTGTATCCAAAAAAATTGACTCGGCACTTGGTATGGGACTTGCCGTAACGGCGGTAATGGTGTTGACGACAGTTACTACCTATCCGCTGTATGCGTTTGTACTGGTGCCGCTGGGACTGGAATATCTCGAAATCATTCTGTTTATTCTTGTAATTGCCGCACTGGTGCAAATGCTGGAGATGATTCTGAAGAAGTTCAGCCCCGGACTGTACTCGGCATTGGGTATTTACCTGCCCCTTGTAACCACCAACTGCGCGATACTGGGTATTGCCGAAAGCGTAATCGGATTTACAGCAACTGCCGACGGCGTTGCAATGAGCCTCAATCTTGGCGGCGCGGTGTTGTCGGGCTTGTTTTACGGACTTGGATTTACGCTTGCAATCGTACTGCTTGCGGGACTCAGACAAAAGGTTGACAAACTCAACCTGCCAAAGTGCATGAAAGGTTTCCCTATCACAATGATTACGGCGTGCTTTATGGCGATGGCGTTCTATGTGTTTACCTTGATTTAGAAGCGACGGTGCATATTCGCACATCTGGCGGCTACGTGCTCAATCGTGCTAAGTCACGTACGCCCAGTACGTTCCTGTCGCACTCAATCGCCTGTTGTCGCCATCTGCACAAATCTGTGCCGTCGCAGACAATAACTTTAATTCGAGAATTAAAGTATTATTTGCAGTAGTTTCACAACGTGACACTGTGCAAAAACGGTCTTTGACCACACAACCGACAAAAAATTGCGGTGCAGCCTACGTGGTTTTTGTACTGCCGCGCCGAAAAGGAAATGACCGGCAACCGAATACGAAAATCTGAAGTTGACAAGCAAGTTTCAAACTGTCGGCAAGTTTTGTCGGGGTGGCGAGGTGTTGTCCAATGAAAACCATCATTCCGAGGGCGCGGCTGGGTAGGCTGCCTACCACAGGCAATATTGCTCCGACGGAATGCTGAGCCATCAGGGCGAGTTTTCATTGGACAATTCCTCGACAGGAACCCTTACACAAACAATATAACTTCGGTTGCAATACTGCAAAACGATTACGGAATCAACGCTTACTTGAATCAAATTCCTTCAAAAGGATTACAAAAACTATGACTAATTTACTTTTATTTGCAACAATAAACTGGGTCGGTATGGCAATTGCCGTCGGCATTATGGTCGGCGTGGCGTTGGTACTGGGCGTGTGCATACTGCTTATCAGCAGAGTTTGCACCGTCAAGGAAGACCCTCGTATCGGTGAAGTTACGGAACTTCTTGCAGGCGCAAACTGCGGCGCATGCGGCTATGCAGGTTGCAGCGGCTATGCAAAGGCACTTGTCGAAGGCACCGCTACGCTTGATTCATGCGGACAGACAACCCCTGCTCACAAGGTGCAAATCGGCAATATTCTCGGCATTGCAACCGACGGTAACGCCGAACCTACAATCGCGGTGGTGGGCTGCTGCGGCGGCAATCAGTGCAAGGACAAGTACACCTACCAGGGCTACGGCAACTGCGTAAACCAGGCAATGCTTGCAGGCGGAAGAAAGGTATGCGACACGGGCTGCATGGGCAGCGGAAGTTGCGTTGACGTGTGCCCCTATCTTGCAATCGAGTGCTACGAAGGCTACGCGCATGTTGACCCCGATTTGTGTCAGAGTTGCGGTTTGTGTATCAAAACCTGTCCCAAGAAACTTATCAGGCGTGTGCCTGTTTCGGCAAAGGTGTATGTTGCGTGCAGCAGTCAGTGCCGCGGCAAGGATGTAATGAACGCCTGCCGTGCAGGATGTATTTCCTGCGGTAAGTGCGAGCGCGGTTGCCCGACCGGCGCAATCAAACTTGTCAACAACGTGCCTGTAATCGATTACTCCAAGTGCACATCTTGCGGCAAGTGCCTTGAAGGTTGCCCTCGTCATTGTATCAAGTATGTTCACGGCGAACCCGTGACAGCTTCGGTAAAAGATGACACAAAGCAAGCGCAGGCACAGTAAAAAAGGCAGCGCGCGTTGACAGGCGGCAGACGACAATTTTTGCAGCGGGGCAAAAGCGATAATTTGTTTGAAAGAGATGTTTCGCGTTTGTCGTTGCAGTGCCCGAATTTATGTTTTTGATACCAAAAATGACAGACGTATACAAAATTTTGTGACAAGGAGGTCGTGAAAAATGACAAAAGGATATGACGAAAAACGCACGCCGGAACAAATTGCCGAAGAAAAGGCTCGGCACGAAAGTTTGAAAAAGAAACTGAAAATCGGCGGCACTGCGGTGCTTGCAGTCGGGCTTGTGTGCACTATCGTGGCATTTGTGAATTTCTTTACTTCATTTGCAAACCCCGAGGCCGGCATGCCCAAATTGTTTTTCCTCGGATTTATCGGTTTGCCACTGATTGCAATCGGCGCGATTATGCTTCTGTTCGGTTTTCGCCGCGAAATGGGACGCTTTGTCAAAAACGAAAGCATACCCGTTGTGCGTGAAGCGGCAGAAGAGTTGACCCCGACAATAGAAGATATTGCTTCGGCTGTACGCGGTGACGGCAAGACGGAATGCCCGCATTGTCACACTGCAAACGACGCAAACAGCAAGTTTTGCAAAAGTTGCGGCAACCCTATTGCCAGGACATGCCCGCATTGCGGACAAACTGTAGACGGTGACAGTGCATTTTGCAAAAACTGCGGAAAAAGGCTGTAATACGGTTGCGTGATTGCCACCCAAGGCACAATTTCGCGTACGTACAGAAAGTGTTGTTTAACGCATAATCAGCCGCCGTCGCAAGCCGAGGCTTGACCACTGTTTATTTACAGCCACAAATAGGTTATGGTTGTAACTCCGATCGTGCACGCTTGGGTGCCAAAAATTATTAGTGACGGCAATGAAAAACATGTTGTATTGAAAAATCAATATTGTATTTTGAGAGCATCGATTTTTTTTCGGTGCTCTTTTTCTTTACGAGGGAAGGGGTACTTTTCATGAAAAGTACCCCTTCCATCGTGCTCCCATCCCCGAAAAGTTTTGCTTATGGCTGAATAAAGTTTGTTTCGATGTTTTTGTTGTAAAAAGGACGCCGGCATGGGCCGTGCACCCACTAACTGAAAACAAGTTTTGGCTTTTCACGTTAAGTTATGTCATGCTGAGCAAAGTCGAAGCATCCCCCGGAAGGGTACCTTATAAAACGGGCGCCGAAGTACGTTGATTTGTGTCTACGGGTATGTCAAGGTACCAAGTCACTGCGAACGCGTGCTCGCTCGCTTCACTTCGGGCATTAAAGATTGATGGTATGTAGCCTACCCAGCCGCGCCCTCGTTCAGATGTCGCTGTAGGGTAACACCTCGCCACCCCTGAATGAAGCAAGTTAACAGTTTGTAATAGACTTGTGTACTTCAAGTGTACTAACTTCGGCGGACGTAGTAAAAACCTGCCAAGATGTAGTCGTTTAATATTACGTTATCAGCCGCGCCCTCGGAATGATGGTTTTCATTGGGCAACACCTCGCCCCCGATATCGCTTGCTAACTGTTTGTAATCGGTTTGCGTACTTTAAGCATACTAACTTCGGCGGGCGTAGTAATACGTCATACCGACTAAGCCGTTTGTTTTGGCGGTAACGCCGTAAAAGCCTTCGCCCTCGGGGAGAAGGTGTCACATAGTGACGGATGAGGGGGCAGAAGTGAACACCTTATTGTTGTTTCTTAGTATGTCATTGCGAGAAGCCGATTGAAAAATAATCAAGTAAAAGAGGTTGTTTTCTAATCGTGCACGCTCGGGTGCCAATCCCCCGTAAGGGTTCCGAATTGCCAAAACCGCCTTGACCATGAGGGGTGGGTGGTCAGGGTAGCGGTGCTGTGGGGCAATCCATAAGTGGTGGCAAATAAAAGCGGCTGTTTCTTGTCATTTCTGCTGCGTAACGCCGAAGTTAACATGCTTGAAATACATATGCCGATTATAAACGGTTAATCTGCTGTATCAGGTGTGGCGAGGTGTTGCCAATTAGGGACATCACCGCGAGCCTGCGGCTGGGAAGAGTACATACCATAAAACTACAATAGGCGAAGCGGCGCGAGGCATCAGCCGTTCCCATATTGGCAATTCCTCGGCAGGACCCCCTTACACAAACCCTCGCACTTCGGCGTTGTTTCTGATTTTTTATTTTTGCACCATGCGTAATATTTTTTTGTTATAACATAATACATACTTTCGACAAAAAGTAAATAAAATGTACAAAACTTGTACTTTTCGGACAAAAGTACAAAAAATCTGCACTAAATTGTGTGCTACAATATTTTTGTAAATGATTGCGACTGCTTGTGCAGTGTGTGGACGTACGGTTTTGACGTGCGCGAAGAAAGGACTTGCAACCATTACGGTCGCTAATCTTGTTTGCATATGATGACAAAACAAAGAGTATCGTTTAACGCATAATTGGCCGCCGACACAAGCCGAGGCTTGACCACTATTTATTTACAGGCACAAATAGTTTGTGGCTGTAACTCTAATCGTGCACGCGCGGGTGCCAAAAATTATTAGTGATGACTAAATTAACCCTAAGGAGAAAATTGTGAAAAAACTGGTTGTCGCATTGGCGGCGGTGGTGCTGGCAAGCACGATGTTGTTCGGCGCGGGTGCTTACGCGCAGACCGCTGCGAAAAATCGACTGCTCCCCGTGTACAATGTGGAACGTACCGACAACAAGTGCGCGATAAGTTTCGATGCGGCGTGGGGCGCGGACAAAACGCGGCAAATAATGGACGTGTGTGACCGCTACAACGTCAAAGCAACCTTTTTCCTTGTCGGATTCTGGGTGGACAAATATCCCGAAATGGTGCGAGAAATACACGAGCGCGGCTTTGAAATCGGCACGCACAGCAACACTCATCCGCAAATGAGCAAGTTGTCCCAAAGCGACGTTGCTGCACAACTGTCTGTAAGCAGCAAAAAAATTTACGACATTACAGGCACAGAAGTAAAACTGTTTCGTCCGCCGTTCGGCGACTACAACAACACTCTTGTTTCCACTGCTGCCGAACAAGGCTTGCTGACCATTCAGTGGAGCGTGGACAGCCTTGACTGGAAGGGGCTGTCGGCAAAGGAAATCGCCACGCGCGTACAAAAGGCACAAAGCGGCGACATTATACTGTGTCACAACAACAGCGATCACATTGTGGAAGCGTTGCCGCTTGTGTTTGAGGCACTTGCTCTTAAAGGTTTGTCGGTGGTGCCCGTAGGCGAGTTGGTGTACTACGACAACTACACAATAAACGCCGCAGGCAAGCAAATTCCCAATGCATCAACAAACGATAAATGATAAAAAATTAGTTACGTAATAAAAATTTACCGACAAATGAAACTTAAACAATGCAACAATCAAGTGCGAAAAATCAACAAAAATACAATTTGACAACAAAAAAGGAGTACTGCAATGACAACAAATCAAACAAACAACAGCGTGATTCTTTGCGGCAAGGTAAAAGGCGAGCCTGTCTACTCGCATGAGGTGTTTGGGGAAAAGTTTTACGAAGTTATGCTTGCCGTCAAACGTTTGTCCGGTATGGACGACGTGTTGCCCGTGTCCGTGTCGGAACATCTTCTTGGCGACGGTTTTCGCGACGGTTGCGAAGTGACGGTAAAAGGACAATTCCGCAGTTACAACAAAATCGTCGGCGAACGCAGCAAACTTATGCTTACCGTTTTCGTGCGCGATGTCGAGCCGTTTGACCCTACAGTGAACCCCAATACAATGCAACTGAGCGGTTTTATCTGCAAGCCGCCCGTATATCGAACAACACCGTTCAATCGTGAAATCTGCGACCTGCTTGTCGCCGTAAACAGACAGTACAACAAAAGCGACTACATCCCTTGCATTGTGTGGGGACGTAACGCGCGCTTTGCCGAGAAACTTGCCGTCGGGCAACACATAGACATTGTCGGGCGAGTGCAATCGCGAAACTACCAGAAACGTCTTGACGACGATACCGTGGTTACGCGTACAGCCTACGAAGTGTCTGTCGGCAAAATTTCCATTGCTGACGACAGTGCCGTATCGGCAACGGAAACAACCGAAAGCGACTTTGCCGACGGTGTAACCGAAGTCGACGAACTGCACGCCGAAATTCAAATTTTATAATACGTATTGATTTTTTTATTATTTTTCAACAAGAAAGACTGCCCCGATGGCGGGGCAGTCTTTGAAAAGTTTTGATTTTATTTTGTTTTTTAACGTATGATTTTAATTAGATATCACCGATTATTGTATCTGCGGTAATTATGTTTCATGTCGATTGCGCTTACGCCGACTTTTTCTTTTTGATTTTGAACACGACAAGCAGCAATATGCCCAGGATAATCGCGCCGCCGAGGAAACTTAAACCGGCAATGGTGTTGGCTGTAATGCTGTTTACGTTAATCAGTCTGTTTGCGTCGATCCAGCCGTAATCCACGGCGTTGTCCTTGTGCAGAATGCAAATCATTGCCGCCCTGCCGTCTTCGGATTTTTCCACCAAAAATACTCTGTCGCCGCTGTACAATTTCACAATTCCGTTTGCGTTGTACAACTCTGCGCCCTGTGTCATGTCGGCTGTCGCGTACACCGTAACGGCTTCAAACAACGTCGCGTTTATCTTGAGGTTGGCCTTTTCTACTTCCAGCCCTATCGTGCTTTTCGGGTCTACGCTGAAGTGTCCGAGGTCATCCTGCTTGACAAAGCCCTTGCGCGTGGTGCCTTCGTCGTCAAAGGAAATGTAGTACCAGGTTACAACGCCTTCGTCGGTGGTTTGCTTGAAGGTCTGCAACAAATCTACTTCCGTCATGTCATTTGCCGATTGTGTGTAGGTGAAGTTATCCGCTTCGCCGAAAGGAAGTGCGTACACGTACACGTTGCTTAGCGTGCTGAGTTTCGCCTTAAGGCTTACGGTGTCGTTTACTTTGCTGCTTATTACCGCGATTTTTTCGTCGGTGCTCGGCGTTGCTTCGGCTGATGACTTCTTTACCCAGCCGAACTTGTTGCCGATAAGTACGTAGTAGTAGGGGCAACTTGTACTTCCGTCGTAGTCCAGCACAATGAACGTGCCGTCGAATTTGTCCTCAACTTTGGCAATGCTTGTCGCGGTGTCGGTGGTGCGGTAGACGATGTTTGTCGGGTAGCCTTTGCTGCGTGCAAGGGTGTATGCCGTAAACTTGGTCTGGTCTGTCGGGAAACTTTGCGAAACGGTGTCGCTACCCACGTGTATGTCGGTGCGTTTGAAGTTTTCCGTAGTGGTCTTAACGTACACGCGTACCTGCTTGTTGCTGTCCAGTACAAAAACGGTGGACGTAACTGCGGCAATGTCAAGCACGGTCAGGTCGTCGTTGCCGTTCAGTGTGGCAAAGTTTGCCTTGTCGCTGCCAACGCCTTGCAGAAACTCGATGTCTGTCTTGTTGTACAGCGCAGGGTATGTCGCGCCGCCCTCTTCCACCGTAAAGGAAAATCCGTTTGTCGGGGTAAGGGTGACGTTTGCCGTGTAGCCTGTGTCAAGGTAGCCGCTTGCGCATTCGATACGGCTGCATTTGTCGACTGCGATGAAGTACACGTAACCGCTGCTGAAAAACAACGATTTAGTATTTGTAAGGTTTGGCACTGCGGGACGCCAGATGGAACCGGTGGTGATGTACACCGTCAGACTGTCGTTAAACAGCAGATATACGGTGGGCGAGCCGAGGTGCAAACCTACGCATACGTCCACAAGCTGTTTGCCGCCGAGAGTGGCGTCGGTGATGTGGGTAAATGTTTGCGTGTTTTCGCTAAGCGAGCCGTCGGCTGCCACGTCGTAAAGTACCGCTTCACTTTCGTAAATTACGTACAACGTGCCTATTGTGCCGTCGGCTTCGGTAATTTTGATGTCGCTGCCTGACAAACCTACGATGCGTTTGCCTGTTGTCAGCACAGTGGTGTCTTTGGTCGGTTGACCGTTTGCGGCAATTTCAAAGCGCATTACTACGCCCTGACTGCCGTCAACGTTGTCGGCAATGTACAGGTAATTGCCGACTGTGGCAACAGCCGTCGGGTCAATTAGATATATGTCGTGGCTCTCCGTCGTTTCGGCATTGGCAACCGTTGCAGAGCCTGCCGTAACCGTCGCAAAGGACAGGCACAGGCATACAACCGCTACCAACACGGCACATATATAAAGTTTGTTTTTGATTGTTTTCATCTCGGGTGTATCTTTCCTTGTGTGGCGGGCTGGGTATGTATGCGTTTATTCTTGCAACGCGCATGATTTTGCGGCAGGTATCGCAAGCCCGATATTTTGGTCGGCAAACGTTTGTTTGTCGCCTGCAAAAAGGTGATTTTTGTTTTAGATTGCCCTTCTGAAGTACAAGGGGCATTACTCTGTTTGTATATTATATCAAATAATCTTTTATTTTTCAACAAAATAACCTACATTTGTGGCTTTTGCCGAAGATTTTTGTTTTTGCTTTTGCGTGTTGTTCAATCGGAAGGAAAATAAAAGACGTAAAGTGTCGTTGCAACGGTTTTTGCGGCACTTTTGTCGGGAATTGCGGCTTGTTTGCAAACATCCGACAATTTAATTATACGTTATATTTCGTCATGTCGACAAGGTTTTCGACAAAATCGGTGCAAACAAGTCAATAATCGCAGGTATATGCAAAAAACGCTGACAAACTGATGTCAGCGTTGGATTGGTAGAATGTACGCATTGTTGAACGGCTCGGTGTCGGAGGCGCGGATTGCGCGGAGCGGCGACGAAAACAAAAAAAGCAATGTTTCCGTTGTAAGTGCGGACTATTTGTGCAGGGACTACCACGAACGGAAAACAAAAAGGAAGATTATGAAAAACACTATCGATTTCGACTTGTTTGTATTGCGCCTGCCGGAGGCAATCGGCATGTGCAGAAAGGCTTATCTCAATGTTGCAAAAAGACTTGCGCTGACGGCGTTTCTGGCAGGGGACGGTCACGGTGAAACGGCGGTGCAGTTCGAGCAGATCGGCGAATACCTGTGCAAAAGCGATTTGTGCGGACAGTTTATTTCCCGTGTGGCGGCGGCGATAAACGTCTTGCCCGTGAAGCATGCCGCACTTATCAAAAGCGTTTACGTCAGACGGACCAGCCCGTCGGCAATTGCCGAAAAGTACGGCGTATCGACGTCAACAGTTTACCGCAAACTGCGCGTCGCACGTAAAAATTTCGTAAACGCGCTTGCGGCAAACGGTGTTACGAAACAGTGGTTGGTGGACAACTTCGGCGAGATACCGCTTGTGACAAAGGTCAAGGAAGTAAACGGTGTAAAGACCGTTACGTTCCTGCCCGATTTGTCACTGCTCGGGCTGAAAAGCGCGCTTAAAAAGTAGCCGAGGCTTATTCTGCCTACACAGATAATATTGAAAATGTGTTTTTCGTCCTTTCGCGCGGACGTTTGTCCGATGTACATATTGCGTTTGTCGAAGTGCCGTCGGTTTTGTCGTCGTTGTCACGAAATTTGAGTCACGTATTGTAAATTTTGCGAAAAATGCGGCGGAATTTACACTAAATATTTTTGTCGAAAACGTCGTTTGCTCCCTTATGTCTGACGTTGCCCGGCAATATCACGGCAAGCGCAAGACCAAGCGCAAACAGAACTACGAATACGATGAGAATTATTTCCGCGCCGGATGTCGCAGGCGTTACCGTCGGCTTCCGTTCGGCAGGCTCGCTCGGGTCGGGATTGACCACGGGCTTGGCGTCTTCGAGCGGCGTCGGGTGCGGTGCGACGCTAGGCGACGTAACCTGACTTGTGCGCACGTAGCCGAACTTGCCGCCACAGTAGACGTAGTACCAGGTTTCGCCGTAGGAAATTATCTCGCCGTAAAAGGAAAGTCGTTGCGTGTTCGGCGCGACAAGAAGTGTGTCGGATGACGGTACGGGTGACATCATTATTGCCGCGCTGTCGGCACAGACGGTAAGCGTTTCCGTAGGATAGTAAGGCGTAAGCGGTGTCGATTTGACGTTTTTGACCTGGCTTGCCCACACGTAACCGACGATTGCGGGAAAGTAGGCGTTGTCGCCCATAATGCTTACAAGCAGCATTTCCGATTCCCTCGACACCACGCGCAGGTAGTAACTTTTTTGCAGAATGCACAGCACCTTGGACGAGTAGTTGTTTGCGTACAAAAATACGCCTTCTTCCGTGACGCGAACCCACTCATACACTTCTTCGGCGTTTGCCGTAAGCGTCGCTGCCGGCGGAAGCAGGCAATACGCCAAGGCGAGCATACATATTAAAATCAGCGCCGCTTTGCGCATACCGCAACCTCCTTGTGCATAGTGGGACTATGCCCGTATCGGATAAATACTACCTCATATTTGCGCACGTATTTTGGCGTCTTGTGTCTTTTTGTGAAAAATTTTGGGGTAAGGCACAAAGAAGGCGGACAAAAGGAAAATTTTATGCAGGTTTTGCTGGACAGAATCAAAAAAATCGAAGCCGAACAAAAACGCCGCGCGGACAGTAAGCTTTCGCGTTACAACCGTGACAAAGTACACGAAAAACAGATGGCTTTTCACAGGTGCATGAAGCGCAACAGGTGGGTGTTCGGCGGCAATCGCAGCGGCAAGACGGAATGCGGCGCGGTGGAAACGGTGTGGCTGGCGCGCGGAATACACCCGTTCCGCCAAAACAAGCCGAATGTCGATTGCTGGGTTGTGTCGGTTTCGCGCGAGGTACAACGGGAAGTTGCGCAGAAAAAGGTGCTGGGCTACATTGACAAGAGTTGGATTGACAAAGTGGTTATGGTCAGCGGCAGCCGCCAAAGCCCCGAGTACGGCGTGATCGATTACATAGTGCTTAAAAACGTGTTTGGCGGCACAAGTACAATCGGCTTCAAAAGTTGTGAGGCAGGACGGGAAAAATTTCAGGGCGCAAGCCTCGACTTCGTGTGGTTTGACGAAGAACCGCCGCGAGACATCTACGAAGAGTGCCGTATGCGCGTGATGGACAAGCGCGGACACGTGTTCGGCACGATGACGCCGCTTAAGGGGCTTACGTGGGTGTACGACGAAATCTATCTCAACTCGCACGGCAGCGACGAGGTGTGGTGCGAGTTTATGGAATGGGCAGACAATCCGTATCTGTCGCCTGCCGAGGTGGAAACCATGAGCGAAACGTTGCCGTCGGACAGCCTGGACAACCGTCGCTACGGCAGGTTTGTCGCTTCGGGCGGGCTGGTCTATCCCGAGTTTGATCCGACGGTGCATGTAATCGAGCCCTTTACGCCGCCCGTCGAGTGGCAGGATAAGTTGAGTATCGACCCGGGACTTAACAATCCGCTGTCCTGCCACTGGTATTGCCGCGACTTTGACGGCAACGTGTACGTCGTTGCGGAACACTACGAAGCTAAACGCGACGTTGCCTACCACGCCGAACGGATACGGCGGATTTCCGAAGGACTCAACTGGCAAAGCGGTCGCTTCGGCGGAATATCCGCGCTGATGGACTCGGCGGCAAATCAACGCACGCTAAACGGACAAAAAAGCGTTGCCGAACTGTTTGCCGCGGAAGGCATAGACGTAAACACACGTGTAAACAAAGACGTGTACACCGGCATCAACAAGGTAAAAGCCATGTTGAAGCCGCTTCGCGGAAAGCCGAAGCTGTACATTTTCAGCAGTTGCGTAAACATGATTCGGGAAATAAAGGGGTATTTCTGGGGCGAAAACGACAGCCCGATTAAAAAGGATGACCACGCCATGGACGAACTGCGGTACTACGTCTGTTCCGTCGTGGACGAGCCTCGCAAAGCGGAACAAACGGCGGTGCAACGCGACAAGGAACGTCTTGCGCGGAAACTGAAACGCCGTCTGCCGATACGCGACGACACAAGGAATTGTTGACAATGAACAAACCGATTGACTACAAACAAAAATTGACGAGGCTGCTTCTTCGACGTGCGCAAGGTTACCCCTACACGGAAAAGACCGACGAGTACGCTGTGGTGGACGGCGAAGTTACGCTGACCAGACGCAAGGTTGTCACCAAGCGAGTGCAACCGGATGCCGACGCGCTGAAAATGCTGATTGACCTTGACGGCGCGACGGACATCACGCAGATGACCGACGAGGAATTGCAAAGCGAAAAATTGCGGCTTATCGCGCTTCTGAAACAGTGCGAGGACGAGTGCGACACCATGAAAAACAGCGAACACGGCGAAAAAACGGACGGAACGGAAAATAAAATTACGGCGGTTGCCGGAAAGGAGGAAACATGATATCTCAAATCAACACCAAGGTAAGTTGCGACATGCCCGATTGCCGAAACAAGGCGACGTATGCCGTGCCGCTTAAAGGCAGGGGTGCGGCGTTGTACCTTTGCGCGGAATGCGTGGACGCGCTGTGCAACACTCTCAACAGTGTGCGCGTACCCAAAAGTCCGAAAAACCAAATCAAAAAGATGCTTGACAGCAAAAAGAATTGACAGACGTTAACGACAAAAAGGAGGAAAAATGAGCAGTAAACAATCGACGGAACGCTACGCAGAGGATGTCGTGAAAGAAATAAAAGCCGACTTCCTAGCGCGGCAACGTATGCGCCGCCCGTACGAACTGGGGTGGCAACTGAACATGAATTTCGTAATGGGCAACCAGTATTGTCAGGTGGGACCGCGAGGTAGTATCGAACAGGAAGACAAGTACTTCTTCTGGCAGGAAAAGCAGGTGTTCAACCACATTGCGCCCATTGTGGAAACAAGACTTTGCCGTCTGAGCCGTGTTCGTCCGCGTCCCATTGCGCGCCCGTTCAGTAGCAGCGACTGCGACGTAAACAGTGCGAAAATGGCAACCAAAATACTGGACAGCGCAAGGCAAAAGACCGGATTTGAAAAGGTCGTCAGCCGCGTGACCGCATGGAGCGAAGTGTGCGGCACGGCGTTTTACAAGGTGTCGTGGGACGCGTCGGACGGCGGCGACGTGGTGGTGTCGGCGTGCAGCCCCTTTGAAATTTACCCCGACAGCAACGTTGCGCAAAGCGTGGAGGATTGCACGTCGCTTATTCACGCCAAGGTGTACCCGACAAGCGAAATTGCCAAGCGTTGGGGCGTGGACGTAAAGGGCGAAACCTTTAAGGTGTTCAACATCGACAGCACGTCGGCAATCGGGGGCCTTGGGTACAACTCTACCGTGCCCAGCGTTACGCAGGAAACAAAGCAGGGACAAGCCCTTGTAATCGAGCGTTACACGCGCGCGGGCAAAGACAATCCCGAAGGCAAACTGCAGATTGTCGTCGGTGACAAACTGGTGTATGACGGAGCGTTGCCCTATGTGACCGGCGACGGCGGCAAGCGCGGTTTCCCGTTTGTGCGACAGATTTCTGCCGAGCAGGTGGGGTGCTTCTGGGGCGCGAGTATCGTGGACAGACTGATACCCGTTCAACGCGCCTACAACGCCGTCAAAAACCGCAAACACGAATTTCTGAATCGCCTTGCGATGGGAGTGCTTATGGTAGAGGACGGCAGCGTGGACACCGACAACCTGGAGGAAGAAGGCTTGTCGCCCGGGAAAATACTTGTGTATCGTCAGGGCTCGGTAAAGCCGCAACTTATGGAAAGCGGCAGTGTGCCGAGCGACTTCGGCGACGAAGAGGACAGGTTGCTTGACGAATTTGCCACGGTGTCGGGGGTGTCGGAATTTGCGCGAACCGGCACGACGCCTGCCAACACTACAAGCGGCGTGGCGTTGCAACTTATTGCCGAGCAGGACGACATACGCCTGGCAAGTAGCATCGACAGCGTAAAGACAAGCATAAAGACGGTGGCGAAGTTTATCCTGCGGCTGTACAAACAGTTTGTCTCCTACGCACGTCTGACCCGTTACACCGACGGACAAAACAACGCCGAAGTGTTTTACTTTTCGGGGTGCGACATCGGCAGCGACGACGTGGTGTTTGAAACGGAAAACGAACTTACCGACACCCCTGCGACGCGCCGCACTATGTTGTTCGATTTGCTTAACGCAGGCATACTTAGCGACGCCGACGGCAAACTGAGCGTGGCAAGCAAAGCCAAGGTGCTGTCGCTGATGGGCTTCGGCAACTGGGAAAACGCGCAGGACATCGCGCAACTGCACATAGCGCGTGCCGACAAGGAAAACGTGGACATCGACCACGCCGAAATACTGGAAGTGGACGACCACGAAATACACATCGAACAGCACACTCGTTTCGTGATTGCCAACACGACAGAAAACTTCGACGAGGCGTATCGTGAAAAGGTGCTTGCACATATCCGTGCGCACAAAGCAGCACTTAAGGCTGCACAAAGTGACAATAAGGTGGATTAAACTATGGAATTTGGCAAATTTAACTCGCTGGAAGATCTTGTGAAAGGCTACAACGCCCTTGAACAGGCATTTACGCAAAAGTGTCAGCAAGTGAAGGAACTTCAAAACAATATCAACAACAACAGCGCGGCAACGTCACCCGAAACGGGTACAAACGAAGCCGCGCCGAACAACGGCGGTACAAACGGAAACGCGTCACCGAACGGGCAGAATTACGCTGCGACGGCAGCAGAAAATGTTTGCGACGGTACAAACGCGGATACGTCACCGACGGCATACGGCGCACAAAGCGCGACGATTGGCACGGTCCCCGACAAAGGCGCAACCGCACCCGAAGTCGACAATCGCACGCAGGACAAATCGACGGAATTGTTGTCGCAACTAAGGCAAATCATCATCGACAACCCCGAGTTGCTGGCGGGACTTGCCCCGAAGCAGTCGATTGCGCCACCCTCCGTGATAAGCGGAGGAGGCAACGTGTCTATGGCTTTGCCTTCTCGGCCAAAGACGCTGAAGGAAGCATCCGAGATGGCACAAAAACTGTTTGAGTAGCGCACGGAAGTAAATTCCCTCTGCTTCGTTGCGCAAAAAAATGGTCGGTCATTTTTGCATACGTATCGTAAAATTTACGACGAAATCTGCAAAAATCTGCGACAAACGCCGTGTTGGCGAAACAAAGTCGCAACGGCGCATGCGTCTGCCCGAACACAAACTTATTACAAGGAGAACAACACAATGATTACTATCGACAGTGCGGACAAAGCGTTGAAATCTTACTACCTTGACGTTGTGTCCAATTCACTCAACACAAAAATCAACCCTTTGCTTGCCAAATTTGAACAGACTTCCGCCGACGTGTGGGGCAAGGAAGTCCGCAAGGTTGTCAGCAACGGTATCAACGGCGGCTTCGGTGCCGGTACCGAAACGGGCGATCTGCCTGCGGCAAGCAAACACAATTACCAGCAAATGGTGCTTACCCTCAAAAACCTGTACGGCACAATCGAAGTGACGGACAAGGCGGTACGTGCGGCAGCGGGCAACAGCGGCGCATTTCTCAGCCTTCTGGAAAACGAAATGGAAAACCTTATCCGCTCGGCAAAACTCAACTTCGGTCGTATGCTTTTCGGCGACGGTAAGGGTATCCTCGGAAACGTGTCGGCAGTGTCCGGTAACGTGCTTACCCTTGACAGCGTAAAGGGTATCTTCGAAGGCATGATCGTTGACGTAGTTTCCGACGACAGCGATTCCGTAGTGGTGGGCGGTCGTCGCGTAGGCAGCGTTGACCGTACCAACAAGAAAATCGTACTTGAAGGCGCGGTGATTGCCACTAACACGATTGCCGAAGGCAACTACGTCACGGTGCAGGGCAGTTACGAAAACGAACTTACCGGTCTCGGCGCGATTTTCGGCAGTGACAGCACTCTGTACGGAATCGACCGCGACACTCACAAGTGGCTGAAACCTTACACAAAGACTTCGACTACCATCACCGACGCGGTAATTCAGGGCGTCATAGACACCGTAGAGGAAAACAGCGGCTACTATGCCGACATGCTGGTGTGCTCGGCAGGGGTCAAGCGCGCTTACATCGACTACCTTGTCACCAACCGCACCAATGTGGAGTACATGCAACTCGATGACGGCACGCAGGCAATTTCCTACCAGGGTATCCCGATGGTAAGCGATCGTTTCTGCCCGTCCAAGACAATGTACGCTTTGCACACGCCCTCTTTCCGCATTTACCAACTGTGCGACTGGCGTTGGCTGGAAGGCGACGACGGCAAGGTGCTTAAGCAAATCGGCGGTAAGCCCGTGTACAACGCAACGCTTGTCAAGTACGCAGACATTTTGTGCGAACGCCCCAACGCTCAAGGCTCCGTTACCAACATTACCGAAGCGTAATTTATCGGCGGCGGCGACATTTTTCGCCGTCGCCCTTTTTGAAAAATGGACAATTTAATTGAACTGACAGACGATCTGTTTGACATATGCAGCAGGCTTAAATCGGTAAATAGTGACTACTTTGTGGTGTACAACGTGACAAAAAAGCGTTTTGAAGTGCACAATAAGTCGCTTAGTAAGCAATCGCTTGCGTTCGTGGTGCCATTTGACGAACTGGACTGCCGTACCGTGGATTACGCCATGTACACCCGTGCGGAAAACGCCGAACGTATTGTTGCCGACATCGAAAGGCACAACGCCGAAGCGGAAAAAGCCGCACTTAAAGCGGAAGCAGACAACTGCATGGGAAGGCTCGATTGTGCTGTCGAGGAGTAAACTATGAAACTTTTTCAGGCTGTAAAGCTGTGCGGCGAAATTGCCGCGCTGGACCTGAGTGAAACCTATTTTTCCGCGGAAAAGACACCGCCTGACAAGGACGTGCAACTTTTTGTGACGGCGGCAGGTTTTGTGGTGGACGAGTTGTTTGCTACGTCGGGCTACATGCTGTGCCGCACGGAAGCCGAAGCAAAAAACGGTTTTATTGCGCTGGACGACATGATTAAGGCGATTTCCGTCACCGACGAAAGTGGCAATGCCGTCACCTTTCGCTACACCGACGGCGGACTGTTGACGACGGACTGCGACAAGGCGGCTGTCATCTACGCAAAACGCCCGACGCACCCGGGCTGGCAGGACGAAGTGCCCGTACCGACGGGGATAGCAAGCGACAGAGTGGTGATTTACGGCATGCTTGCCGAGTACTTTCTTATGCGCGGCGACGTCAATCAGTCGGCTGTGTGGCGCACGAGATTCGTCGATGCGGCAACAATAGACGGCGACAAAAAATTTGCACGTAATCTTCCGCAAAGGAGGTGGCTGTGACAAAAATCGCCCCTACTTGCGCTGTAAAAAAACTGACCGCCGAAACGGACTTTACGGCAACGGACGGCGCGGGTAAAATTCTTTCCGGTAAAGTCGACTGCGTAACGCTTGAACGCGGAAGTCTTTCCGTCGGCGCGAATTACGGCGAGTGTTTGTCCGAAATTTCCGGCATCTACGGCGTGTACGGATTCGGCAACAAAATTGCCTATGCCGCGGACGGCGGGATATTTGTTGTAAACGATACGTCGCACGACAAGTTGTTTGCTGCCGACTTCGCAGACAAGCCTTACATTTTTGTCGCATGCGGCGAAAATGCGACGGCGTATTTGTTTGCCGACGAAAAACTGTATGTAAGCGGTAGCGGCGACATGCTTGCCGACCTTGCGGGCAGAGTAATTACCGACGCGGCGGTGTGCGGCGGACGACTGTTTTGTGCAATCGGACGAGGTTTGTTTTACGCCGACGTCGGCTCGCGTTGCTTCGGCTATGCGGAAAACGGTGACGGCGGCAAGATAAACTTTTCCTCCGACATTCAGGCACTTTGCGCGTGCGGCGACAAACTGTACGTGTTTGCGGGCGATGTGTACGTCGTCGAAACGTCCTTCGACCACGAGTACTTTACCGTAAAACGCGTTGCGGCGGCGTTCCGCAAAGTCAGTTACGCCGCTACGCTTAACAACAAAATTTATTGCTTTACCTCGGGCGGGTTGTATGCGCTGGACAAACCGTCGGTAAAATTGAAACCGACGCTTGGTAATCCTGCCGAAACGGTATGCCGACCCTGTGCGTTTGACGGTAAACTGTACTTTTGCGACTGTGACGGAACTTATGCCTACGACCCGGAAAGCGGTGCGGAAGAAGTGTCGTCGATGTCATTCACAACCCTTGCCACCGACGGAAAAAAACTGTACGCCTGCGACGGCACACACGTGTTCAGACGCGACAAAACTGCCCTTGCGCCTGACTGGCAAAGTAAGGCTGTTGACTTCGGCATTGCAGGCAGAAAGCATCTGCGTAAACTGTCGGTAAAGGGCGTCGGCAGCATTTCCGTGATCGTTTACGGCGGTGGCAGAGAATTTACTTTGCAACTGGACGATGCCGACGGCACGACGGTGGACGCGCCTTGCTACATTGACGGCAACAGTTTTGTCGTGTATGCCAAATTCGGCGACGATTCGCGCGTGGACAAGATAAAACTTGTCGGCGTTTCGTATCAAAAAGAGGTGAACGTATGAACAATTTCGTTACAAATCGGCAATTTTTTGCTGCATGCAAACATCGGGAGGGATGCCTATGAGTATTACCGACGAACGCGCCCGGCAACTTGCCGAACTCGACCAGACCATACGCAAAAAGATTACGGCAATCGACACGAAATACAGTACGTCCTTTGTCGAGCCTGAGTTGGATTTGCCCGACAGTCTTAATCTCGTGCCGTTTACTTTTACGCCCAAAAGCGACGTACAGATTGCCGCCCTTGCCCACGAACAGGCTTTGCCAAGTTACCTTGTCAAGAAGGATGCCGAAAATCTGTCTTACAGTAAAGCGCTCGACGCCAACACCGCAAGCGTAACGGAAGCAACATACGCAAACAAGTCAAACCTTGCAAAACTACTTGCCGCCTACAACAGCGACGTGGCAACGGCTCATCGTCGTCTTGCCGACAACGGACTGCAATTCAGCAGCATTATTTATGCCGCCGAAAAGCGTTTGCTTGCCGAGTACAACAACAACGTCGACAAGGAAAACGCCGACTACGCACACAAGTGTGCCGTCCTTGCCACCGCAAAGCAAAATCTCGACGCAAGGCACACCGAACGGATTACTTATCTTGACAACCAACTTGCCGCGCGTGAAGCGGAACTTGCTACGGAAATTCGTCAGAAGCAGGAAAACGAACGTCTTGCCGTAACTAAGTACAACTCCGCCCTGGAAGAGCGCGAAGTCAAGTACCAGGCAAGTTGCGCCCGTGCAAGGGAATACGCACGCGAGGCGGAATATGACCGCGCCCTCGAGGCAAGCAAACTGTATTCCGAATTGGGCGAAACGGGCTTCAACAACCAGATGAAGGCAGAAAAGTTGGCGTGCTGCCGCTTTTACATGAACGGCCTTACAAAGGAAGAAGCACTTGCCATCGCACAGGGCAGCAGTTTCTATTCCAATGCGCTCGGCACGCACTACCAGACGTTGTTGCAGTGGATAAACGACAATTTGTCGTAACGGTAAATCGCATTGCTGCCTTGCGTAAGGTTTTCTTTCGCCGCTTAAGCCGTGGTGCGGCCGAATATCTGGCGTAAAACTACAAACGGGGACTGCTGCCAAAATGTGCGGCAGTCCTTTTGGTTGTATTTTGTCCTCTTTGTTGTGTTTTGTCCGTTTGCCGCAAAAACGATATTTATCTCAAATACTTGAAAAAAACTTCCGATTAGTGTATAATAAACTATATTCTTAATGCGCGCAGGCATGTACTGTTGCATAGCGGCAGAGGCGGCGCGTCTGGAGCGGAGGATTATGAGGTACCAGAAGAAGTCCGCCATTGCCTATATGTTTCGTAATTTCTGGCAACTTGTGTTTATTGCGTTGCCTTTTTCGGTATTGGTCGGAGTTTTCTGCAACTTCTCCGCCGAAGGTAAATTTATTGCCGATTTAATCAAAGGCAAACTTGCCATGAGCGATTTCGTCGGCACGTTTGTCGGTGCGTTTACGGTAGGGCGTTTCGGCAAAAACTGGTTTCTTCCGATAATAATGCTTGTCGTGCTTGCCCTTACCGAAAGCGTGTACGTTGTCAAGATTTCACGTCATATGCGTGTGGGTGAACTCAACGTAGCTTCCCCTGCGCAGGTGTTCGGTTTGTTTCCCACAATGCTGATGTATGTGGCGGTGACATATCTATGCGCGCAACTGCTCAGTTTCGTACCCGTGGGTGTGGTGCTGTTGCTGCGTTCGGTCAACAACGTCGTTGCGGCAGGCGTACTGTCGCTTGTGGTTACGTTTGTGTTGTCGGTTGTCGTTTCCTATGTGTTTACAGCGCTTATATGCGCGTTCCCATTCAAGTACTGCGACAACAATCCGTTCAACGTGGCTTTGTCCTGCTCGGCTCGCTACGTCAACAAGGATACTAAGTTTGTATGGGGATTCATGTTTCTGTACCCCGTGTTGCGCATGATTGTCGCTACCGTATGCGGCTTTACCAACAACCCCGTGCTGTCAATCTTGCTGCAAACGCTGTTTATCTTGTTTTTTACCGTTTACGTTCCCTGCGTGTCCTTCGTCAAGTACTGCGACTACGTCGGACGTGAACGTCGTGACATCGGACAGGTTATGTTCGGCTGAGGCAAGCCGCCTCGGAGTTTGTTTGTTTTTCTGCGGCAAACTGCGTGCATGACTATGACCGATATTTTTGGAGGAAATTATGACGCTTGGTAAATCGTTACGATTGTCGGCATGCAACTGGAAGGTGCTTGTCAAGTCTGTAATATGTCAGGTGCTGATATACGCTTTGGTTGCGGCATTGTGCGCGACGGCTTTTGGCGGCATTATCGCCGAGGTTACCAAAGCTATCGAAAAGAGCGGTATTGTGGATTTTGTAAAACAAACGATTGCGCACATAGCGGACGGCACGTTTGACCCGAATACCTTCAGCGACGGCGTGAAGGACATTGTGTCGTCGTTGCAGGCGGCTATCGGCGACATCAAGGGGCTGTTCGGCAGTATGGAAGTAACATACGCAGTGTTGTTGCTTGTTGTGCTTGCTTATCGCATGCTTATTGCCGTCACGGACGTTACGACGGGGTTTCAGCTTGAAGAATTTATGACCAGCAATGCCACGCGGCCGTTTTCATGGTTCTTTTTCAAAAAACAACGGCAGACGTGGGAATTTTGCGCATTGCAAATGGTGTTTACGTTGCCGCTGGACATGACTATTGTGTTCGGATGTCTGGGCTTTTATCTGCTGTTTCTTGTCACCTTCCGCTGGTGGACGATTATCCCGATTGCAATTGTCGGCGTGTTGCTGTACACCGCGCGTCTTACGCTGTTTGCCTTTTGTCTGCCCGCGGTAGTTACCGAGGGTGTATCCGTGCGTGAAGCATTCAGAACAGGGCTGTCGACGGTGTTCCGTCGTTTCGGTCAGGTGTACGTCAAAACGTTACTTGTAGTGGCGGTAATGCTTGCGTTCCTTACATGCAGCATAGTCTTTATTCCCGACGCTTACGGGCTGAGTTTTTTGGGCGTGTTGCCCGGCTTTGTGCTGTTTTTCGTGCTTAAAAACATCGACATGTGCGAGTACTTCGAGGCAACAAATCGTCCGTATTTCAGCAAAGTGATGGACGTCGAGGGTACCGAACGCTACATCAGAAAACACGGAAAGCCCGTGACGGAAGACTGATTACGAAAAATTTGAATATAATGACAGCCGTAAGCACGTTGCGGCTGTCGTTTTTTTTGCGATAAAACAATTAAATGGTTGTTTTATTTTTTTCTTTTTCGAAGTTACGGATTGACGTTTTTCGAAAATGTGCGGACTGCGCGCGTTTACAAACGTCAACGGAAAGATGTCGTTGTTGCATGTGTAGTAATGGTTGTGACGTGAACGTGTAAGTTGTAAAATTATTTGTGTAGTTTCGTGGAAATGTAAACACAGCCGCAATGTGCGTTGCCCGATATGCGTACAAAAACAATTTGTAATTTTTTGGCGTAAAGCAGTTGCATTTTTACAATGCTTGTTGTATAATAATCAAGCATCTGGGTGTAGCGCAGTTTGGTAGCGCACTAGACTGGGGGTCTAGGTGTCGCAGGTTCAAGTCCTGTCACTCAGACCAAGATAAAAAGTCGACATTTTTGCAGAAATAGCAAGTGTCGGCTTTTTTTGTCGTCCAAAAATGTGTTATAATGTAAATATGAGAGAAGTTTTAGCTTATTTAAGGAGGTGGAGATTTGAACTATACTAAATTGATCAGAGAATATTGTAAGAACAACAGCGGGGCAATTTTTGATGTATCAAAGTAAAAAAATACTGAATTTGCAGAAGTTCCGTGAGTTAAATGAATATATTGTAGAGAAAGTTGAATCCATTTCTCAACTTTTTGGAACAAGGGTTACTCGAAACGAAACAATCAATGAGGATGAATACCAATATATTCGTCCATACAAAAAAAACAATTACGCCTTTTACGTCAGAAGTGTCCGCTGCAGTGTTTGCAAGTGCAGAAAATAGTCCGTTAGAATACGTAACAAAAAGTTTTTATCCCAACAAAAATCTATATCCCGAACAAATACAAAAACCACATTCCGTTGTTTGAAAGGGCTTGTATAAACGGTAAAAATTTGGTATAATTGTCACGAGTTATGAAAAATCAGACGGAAAATAAAGGTGAAAAATATGGGTTGCCCCACAACAGGTGGCAAGTGTTTGCGGACCGTGTAAAAACGCACTTTGGCAAGTTTCTTCTTTGCGGAGTTATTTTGCTGATTTTTTCTTTGCCGCTTTTTGCAGTGAGGATGTACGCCGATATGTCGGTTGCCTCGTTGTATGACAAATACAAGCAAGGCTTATTTACTGCCGATGAGTACAACGGATCCATCGCAACGATAACGCTGGTGGCGTCGTCGCTCAACGTAGGAGGATTCCTGATTTTGGCTGTGGGATTGTCGGGATTGGTGCGCCAAGTGCGACAAATGGCGTGGTCGGAGCCGATAGAGTTTTGGCAAGACTTTGCCGTAGGGATTAAGCAAAACGTCGCTAAATATTTGATAGTGTTTGCCGTGTTGGGGTTACTTAACGCTTTTGACTCGGTAGTGATGCAGATACGTACCGACGTGTTGTCGTATATTCCGTTGTGCGTGTACTTATTTGTGATTTTTCCGATTGCTTTGCATATGCTTGTACAAATTGCAATCTACAACCACAAGCCGGGTGACATATTTGTTACTTCGGCGTTTGTATATGTTAAAACGTTACCGATATCTGTGTTGTTTGCCGCATTGTTTATGTCATACGGCTTGTTTGATATGATTTCTACGTTTGCCGTGCGGTACATTTGTAAAATGTTTTACGTATTGTTTTTGCCTGTCGGTGTACTTGGTTGGTTTTTGTATGTGTGTTCCGCCTTGGACAAATATGTCAACAAACAAAGCTATCCGCAATTAGTGGACAAGGGCGTTTGGCGGCTGTAAGTTTAGTTGAATTTTTAAAATAATATAACGACTGAGTTAACGTGGAAAACCGGCACTCGGTCGTTAATTTTTGCATACGTATCGTATTATTTATTACAATTAACAGTAGTAATCCTTTGTTGTAAATATTTTTGTTGTTTGAGTATACGGTTGGCGATAGGGCGGAGTTTGTGCGTCGAAAGTTTCGTTTCGGATATGTAAGCGCAGATGTTTTCCCGTAGTAAACAAGTGCGTTACTTCTTTTTGCGGCGGTAAAAAGACGGGGCATGACCGAATGTCTTACGAAAAATCTTGCCGAAGTAGTTGTAGTCGTGTATACCGACCTTATCGGCAATGTCCGTCAATGGCTCGTCGGTATTTTCGATGAGTTCCCTTGCGCCTAACATGCGTTGAGCGGTAATATATTTTTTAGGCGGTATACCGGTGGATTTAACAACGGCTGTGTAAATTTGTTTTTCCGACATGCAAAACGCTTCGCACAAGGATTCGGAGTCGAGCGGTTTGTCCAAATTTGCTTTGATGTACGGCGCAATGGTGTTTTCAAATACGTTATGTTTGACGGTAATCAGGTTTTTATTCACTGCGTACTCGAATATGGCAAATGTCAACTCTTTTATTGCCTCGTACTTTTGTTGGGAAAATCTCGTTGCCTTAAAGTACAAGTTGCGCATTTCCTTTTCGTTAAGTCCGTACTCGGCGCAGTACTGAGTAATCGCGGCAAGAGATTGTTTTTCCGTACGGGTATCGCGCATCGGACCGATGACTATGTATCCGTAGATTTTTCCCCTTTGCAACTTGATTACCATTTCTTTCATTCCGAAATGGCAAGCATAGTGCATATTGTTGTCGTCCGATTGCTTTACTTTTTGCATGGCTCCGCTGTCGGAGTTTTTGCAACGATCGGCGTAGTGGCACTTGACCATTTGGCAAAATTGATTGCAAGGTTCGGTACAAGCATAGGTGCCTTCAAAGTTTTCGTCATACAGTTGTACGGAAGCTTTTGTAAGGTACCCCAAATGCGTCAATAGCTTTTTTGTCAGTTGTAAATCGAAATTAAGCATGTTTACAGTATATCACACGTAGCGGAAAAATTCAACAAAATAACTAAATAACATAACAAAACTGCTAAATATGGCGAAAAATTACCTACTATTTGTCGGTTTTGATACTATAAACGAAATTTGACACGTGGTATAATGTTTACGTAAACGAAAAGTGTCACCGAAAGACTATTCTTAGCGGTTAAGTAACGATTTGTTTGCTTATAACTGCCCCTATCGGCAAGGTTTTGCCGAAAAGGGGACGCTTTGGTTTCCGAGGAAGAAAAAATGTCGCTAAGCAGATTTGGCGCGCTTGTGTGTTGCGCAAGCAATGGCGTAATGAAACCGACAACGGTAAAAAAACTTGTCGATATATTGGAGAAAATCGGGTACAATTTACTGGAATTGTGCATAGACGATCTGTATCGAATTGACGACGAGCCGTTTTTTGGGTACATGCGTGGCGGATACACACATGACGAAATTAAGGATTTAGACGCGTATTGTCGATTGCACGGCGTGGAGTTGGTCCCATATATACAAACGTTGTCGCATTTGGATAATTTGGTAAAACTGCCCGTGTACGCCGACATTGTCGATATTGACAACATCATGTTGGTGGACGAGCCCAAAACATACGAGCTTATCGACAAAATGTTTGCATCCATTGCCGCCGATTTTACCACACGCAACGTAAATATCGGTTTTGACGAGGCGCAACACGTGGGGCTTGGCAAGTATTTAGACAAGCACGGATACGTAGATAGGCACGAATTGTTGCTTCGTCATCTAAATAAAGTGGTGGAAATCGCCGCTAAATACGGCTTTAAGGTGCATATGTGGAGCGACATGTTTTACCGTTTGAGTAATCACGGCGAGTACAGTGTGCTTAATCCCGTGTTGCCGCAAAAGGTAATTGACGGAGTTCCCGACGTGGAGTTGTGCTACTGGGACTACTACAACACCGACGAAGCCATGTATGATGCGATGATGACATCGCACGAGCAATTTGGTAAGCCGTTGTGGTTTACGTGTGCGGCTTGGACAAGTCAGGGATTTTCCCCGCTCAACCATTATGCCATCAAAACCATCGTGCCGGCAATGAAGCAGGTGGCAAAACACGGCATCGAAAACGTGTTGGTTGCGTTGTGGGGTGACAACGGACACGATTGCAGTTACTTTTCCGCCTTGCCGGTGTTGTATGCGGCAAAACAGTATGCCGAGGGAAATTTCGACGAAGAAAGCATAAAACAAGGATTTGCCGAGACTTTCGGTCTGAGTTACGATGACTTTATGTTGCTTGACGCGCCTAATGTGACGGGGGACAATGTCGACTACTCCAAACCTTACAGTAGTTGTAAAGCTTTGTTGTTTAGCGATCCGTTTTTGGGTTGGAATGACAATGCCGTCGCAAATACTTTTTTGCCCGACTACAAACAAATTGCCGTCGAAATTAGTTTGGCAGGCCGACGCAACAAGCGGTACAAATACTTATTTGACAATATGGTTGCGTTGTGTAACGCTCTTGCTCTTAAAGCGACATTGGGGGTGGATACTCGCAAGGCATATCGTGAAAATGACCGTAAAGCACTGTCTAAACTTCAAAAGAGGTACATTAAAACGGCAAAAGCGGTGCGTAAGTTTAAAGAAACATTACAAGCCGTGTGGTTTGCCGACAACAAACCGTTCGGTTGGGAAATACATGAAATACGTTTGGGCGGATTGATTTCGCGGTTAGAAAACTGTGCAGCGCGTATAAAGGACTACGTACAAGGAAAGGAAAACTCCATACAGGAATTGGACATTGACGTGTTACCTTACGGCGCAAACAAAGTGGACTGCAACGTGTACAAAGCTCTTGTGAGCGTTTCGCAGTTGTGAGTAACGGAAAATTCGATCGGTCTTTTGAAAACAATGGAAGAAAGCGTAATATGAAAAAAGGAAGAGTAACAATACCTACCGACGAAAACTTTGTCGAAGGCACAAAAAAAATTGCCGAACTGTGGGGCGCAGACGCCGTGCGCGATTGTGACGGTACCCGACTGCCCGACAACGCAGCCGACCTTGCCGAAAAAGTGTACAACACCTATTTTATCGTTCGCGGCGACAACGAGTGGGGACGGGCGCATCCCGAGGAAGCTCATCGCACGTTCTTGTTGTCGGAGAGGGTGACGGCATTCGGTAACGAAGTGACCGTCGATCCGATGGCAGACTACTTTGCCGAGCAGATTTGCCCCGACGTAGAACAAGTGAAGCGTTGGCAGGTTTACGACCGTACAGTAGAGAGGATACACACCGATTGGGTGCTTAACGACGACAATACGGTGACGATACGTAACGCAACGCCCTACCACGAGTACACGGTAACTTTTATGGCGCGTTTGATTTGGCACCCCGTACAAATATACAATTACCTTACCAACAATTGGACTTGCGAAAAGCAGTTGATGTACGATCCGTCCTATCCGTGTACGAAAGGATATATTACTAAGTTCATGCAAGACTGGTGCGACGCTCACCCCGAAACAAACGTTGTGCGTTTTACCACGTTTTTGTACCAATTTACGTTGATATTCAACAAGCAAGGCAAGGAAAAGTACGTCGATTGGTTCGGTTATACTTTGGCGGCTTCCCCTGTATTGTTAGATGAGTTTAGTGCGGAATACGGTTACGAATTGACAGCTGAAGACATTGTAGACGGTGGTTGTTACAACAATCCGTTTCGCGTGCCTACCAAAAAGTTTTTGGACTACATGGATTTTGTTTGTCGCAAAGTTACGGAAACGGTACGTAAACTTACCGACATAGTACATGCAAACGGAAAGCAAGCAATGATGTTTCTCGGCGACGATTGGATTGGTGCCGAACCATACGGAAAATACTTTGCCGATATGAATCTCGACGCGGTTGTGGGTAGCATAGGCGGAGGCGTTACCGAACGCATGCTTGCCGAGATACCGTCGGTCAAATATCGCGAGGGGCGTTTCTTGCCGTATTTCTTTCCGGATACGTTTTTTGACGGAAACGAGGACTGCGCAGTTGCCGAACTTGACAAAAATTGGATTACAGCACGTAGAGCTATGTTGCGTTGTCCGCTGGACAGGATGGGTTTCGGCGGTTACTTGTCGCTTGCCGCCAAGTTTCCGAAATTTGTCAGTCGCGTGGCGGAGCTTTGCGATGAGTTTCGCACAATTTGCGACGCGGCAGGTAAGCAAAAACCTTTTGCCGCAATTACCGTTGCCGTACTCAATTGTTGGGGCTCTCTGCGCAGTTGGCAAAGTCACATGGTTGCGCACGAGTTGTGGTACCAACAAATATATTCCTATCAGGGCGTGTTGGAAAGTCTGTCGGGACAAGCGGTCAATGTAAAATTTATTTCTTTCGACGACGTAGTGAACGGTATCGACGAAAGTATCGATGTTATTGTCAACGTAGGTGCGGAAAATACCGCATATAGCGGCGGTAAGGAATGGGACAATCCCGTTGTGGCGGAAACAATCCGCAAATGGGTTGCCGACGGTCACGGCTTTGTCGGTATAGGCGAACCGACCGCATACCAAAAGGACGGACGTTGTTTCGTGCTTGCCGATGTATTGGGCGTAGATAAGGAAAAAGGGTTTACGCTAAGTGTCGACAAGTATAATATAGAAATTAAGCCGAGTTTCATTACACAAGACGTAAAAGGCGAAATCGACTACGGCGAAGATACTAAAAACATTTATGCTCTTGACGGAACAAGCGTTGCGGATATTACTTTGTCCGACCGTTTTTTGCGAAAGGTGAACATCGGAGAGGTAAAAATCGCCTCCAATGACTACGGCAAAGGGCGAGGAGTTTATATTGCGGGCTTACCGTACAGCGCACAAAACGCAAGATTGCTTTATCGCGCATTGTATTTTGCGGCGCACAAGGAAAAGGATATGTACAGAGCGTTTAGTTCCAATCCTCTTACCGAATGCACGTATTATCCCGAAAGCGGCAAATATGCAGTCGTCAATAATTCCGACAGCGAGCAAACAACCGTGTTCTACGATGTCGACGGAGTAAGCAGGCAACTTGTCGTACCGTCGGCAAGTATACTGTGGCTGTAATTCGTAAGAAGTATATGCTGCAGTTTATGCTATTTAACAAGCGAAAGTGACACAAATGAGGGTACAAGTAGTATCTTGTTCCCATTAGGTAAACGGGGAGGTTTTTCAATTGAAATTTAATAATGTCGACAACCCGAAACGCAAAAAGATTTTTCGCAGACGATTTTTCATCTTCTGCTTTTTGGCGTTTCCGGTGATTAACTTCCTCATCTTTTACGTGTACGTCAACTTCGACGCGTTCTTCATGGCTTTTCAACGCCCAGTGACGGGACAAGGATTCGGCGCGACGGTGTGGAGTATGGAAAACTTCAAAACGATATTTCGCCTGCTGAGTTTTTCCGAAGACGGCATACTGTGGCAAGCGTTTCTCAATACGGTGTTGTTCTTCCTCGCCGGTATGTTGGTGGGACTTCCGTTGTCCATATTGATGAGTTACTTTATCTACAAAAAGATACAAGGTTACAAACTGTTTCGATTTGTCACGTATCTACCCAACATTATTACCAGTTCGGCATTGGTAATATTGTTTAAAAACGCCGTCGGTCCCGGTGGTCCGATAGATGCGATCATCACCCAAGCGGGTGGCGAATACATTGATCCGTTGACGGTAAACGAAACGGCAATCTGGATGATAATCTTCTACTCTGTCAGCTTTGGATTCGGCACAAACCTGATTGTACTAAACGGCGCAATGAGCGGAATCAACAAGGAAATGTTGGAGGCTGCCGAAATAGACGGTTGCAATTGGTTTAAGGAATTGATTTATATCATTATTCCTTCGGTATGGCCGACAATCAGTACGATAGTGGTACTTGCAACGGCAGGATTTCTCGGAGCGACGGGACCTATACTTGCCTTTACCAAGGGTACAAACGGCACAATGACTTTGGCTTTTTACATTTACCAACTTGTCAGCGGCGCGGGTACGGGACAACAGGACGTGTATCTTGCTTCGGCTGTCGGAGTAATCATGACGGTGATTTCCTTCCCGTTGGCATTACTTGTACGTAAGCTGGTGTACGGAAAGGAGGAGGCGTAGTATGATTAACGCAAATCTAACTTTTTCAAAAAGAAAAAAGTCCGTGTCACGTAACGTCGTATTTACAATAGCTTTTGTACTGTTGCTGTTGTACACGCTGTACGTATTGTTTTTCTTCGTTTTTGCGTTTGTATGCGCAACTAAGACGGACAACAGTCGGTACACGCAGGACAAAATAAACGACAGACTGTTTAGTTTCGACGGTGGATTTAATCTAAAAAATTTCATTACGGCGTTTGACCAGTTGGAAACGGTCGTGCAAGACTGTTCCTTCGGCAATATGTTGTGGAATTCCGTTTGGCGTACCGTCACAAGCTCGGTGCTGTCAATTATGGCAAGTAGCATGGTGTGCTACATTTTGGTGTTTTACCGAAGCAAAATGTCAAAGTTCGTTTACAACCTCGGTTTGTTTGTGTCGGTTTTACCTGTGTACGGTTCGGCAGGCTCGTCCTACCGATTGTTGTACAACTTGGGACTAATCAACAATCCGCTAAACATGTTTTTGAGTGTTACGCTGTACGGCGGTTACTTCTTTTACATGTACGCGTTTTTCAAATCGCTCAGTTGGGATTACGCCGAGGCTGCATTCGTAGACGGTGCAGGGCACTTTGCAGTGTTTTTTAAAATCATGTTTCCAATGGCACTTCCGAGCGTGTCGGCGTTGTTTATCATGTCATTTATCGCCGGCTGGAACGATTACGAAAGTACATTGCTACACATGAACAAGTACCCGAATCTTGCCTACGGTGTCTACGCATTCAGCGAAAACCAAAAATACGTGGCAAATATGCCGGGATTGTTCGCAGGTGTGTTGATTACGCTGATTCCCGTGTTGATACTGTTTTTCATATTCCAAAATACGATTATGGAAAAGGTACATTTAGGCGGATTGAAAGGATAGACTGTAACTAAAAATCGCATACGTATCAAAAAAATTGTAACAAAAACAAAGTATTTTTGCTCTTTGGGAGGACTTATTATGAAGAAAATCGTAGCAATAACGGCGTTGTTGCTTGTGGCGGTACTCGCTCTCGGTTCATTTGCCGCATGTGACCAAAAACCCGACGAAAACACGCTTACTATCGAAGCAGTCAATCTCGGTTTCGGCTTGGATTGGTTGTATGCATTAGGGAATGCTTACTCTGCCAAGCATCCGGAGATTAAAGTAAACATTCAGCCCTTTGTGGGACAAGTCGGCAACGACACGATTAACGGTCACAGCGAGGCGACTGCGGGCTACACCGATATTTTTGTATTTCGTCCTACAAATTACCATTTCAACGCTTACCAAGGTGCGGTCAACACGTCCAAGGGTAAAATCGATTGTCTTTACGCCGATCTTACCGACATTTACACTTCCCCGTACGAAGACGGCTCTACAATGGAAAGTAAAATGGATGCCAAGGTGGCGAAGTTTCTCCAAGTAAACGGCAAGTACTACGGCGTAAACTGGGTGGATGACTTTATGGGTATTGTTCGCAACAAAGACGCTTGGACGAAACTCGGTTTGACGGACAATGACATTCCCGTGACTACCGACGAGATGTTTTCGTTGTGTGACAAAATTCTTGCCAAAAACCAAGGTATAGCTCCCTTTATTTACAGCAAAACGGAGGAGTACTACACATCGATTTGGGACATTTGGATGGCTCAATACGAGGGTGAGGAGAAGATGGGTTATTTTACTCGCGGTCTCAATCCAATGGGTGAAGCCGACGAAAATTTGTACAGTTTTACAGGTCAAAAGGTTGCGTTGGATATGGTAAATAGACTGCTTGAAAAAACCAACAAAAAGTACAAATACCAACACGAAAACAGCGATTCTCTGACATTCACCGACATGCAAAGTTATTTCCTCGAAGGGCAAGCGGCACTGTGCGTCAACGGCAGTTGGTTGGAAATAGAAATGAACAAGAGCTTGTCGGGCAAGAAAAACTACAACATAGATTACATCCGTATGCCTGTCGTCAGCGACCTGATTAAGATTCCCGTTGTCAAAGACGGCGGCGTCAATACCGACGAAAAACTTGCCGAAGTAATCCGCTACGTCGACGCTACGGACAGCGGTGACCAATCGGCAGTTAAGCCCGAAGGCGTAAGCGAGGAGGCTATTGCTCGTGTACGTGAGGCAAGACATTTTTCCTACACTCGCGGCGGAACCGATCATACGATGGTTGTTGCGGGATGGTCGGAAAAAATCGATTTGGCAAAAGATTTTATCAAATTCATGTATTCCGACGAAGGAATGAAGGCGTACTACAATGCACAAGGCGGCATGACTTTGCCTGCCAAACTTACAAGTGGCAATTACGACGCGTTGCAACTTAGTACATTTACGCAATCGGTAGTGGACGCCATGAAATCGGCGTACTACTCCGAATTATGCTTTGCAAAGTCAGCCAAAGTTTATTGTTTGGGCGGTGTAAGTTTCAACTTTACCAACGGCAGCGGTAATTTCGTCAGCGAAATGCTTGCGGGTAAAACCCCCGATACGATCATCAACGCTAACAAAACATATCTCAAACAAAACTGGACGACGATTGCCAACAAGTGTAAGTAAGGCATACGTAAGCGAGGCGTGCCGCGCAGGGCGTTTCAACAGTGAGGGTTTATCAATGAAAAATAAAGTTTTTGCCATTTTGGCGGTAGTTGTATTATGCTTGGGCGCACTTTGCGCATGTGTGCCGAAGGACGACCGAGTACCGTACGAAGTGTGGAGTACTTACAACACCGTGAAAGTAATCGGGCAAACTTACAAAAACGACACTTATGACAAACTTTCGCCTAATTTAAGCGTGCAAATGATGCGTGGTGAGTACGAGGGCGCACAACTGATTGTCACGTTCAACAAGGGAAGTGGCAAGGTTACGCTGACCAAGGGCGAATTATCCGACGAAAAAGGCAACAAAATCCCCGACGAAGCAGTGTCGGTGTACAGACAGATGTACACGCAAATCGACCGCAACTACAACGGAGGAACAACCTTTGTCGCGGGAGATAAAATCCCCGATATGCTTTTACCGGAGGAAACTGCGGTTAATTACGGCAAGGACGGCTACACTGCGGACACAAACCAAGCGTTTACGGTGGAAATTTGCTCTGACAATCTCTCAAGCGGTGTGTACAGCGGCAACTTTGTACTGACGGTGGACGGCGAACAAACGCTTGTACCCGTTTCCGTTACGGTGTGGGACATCGAACTTGACGGCAAAAGCGAATTTATGTCGAGTTTCCTCATCTACCGCGAATACATGGCTTACGGCGAGTACCGCAACGACAAGCAAATTACCGACAATTACGTGGAGTTTTTGACGAGATACAACGTGGATAGTTACGTCGTGCGTGACAACCACGAAGCCGAGCGTTTTAGCGAAAGCCTACAAAATTACGTCGACAACAAACGAGTAACGAGCATTGTAATTCCCGTGGATTTTCAACTGAATTACGTTGCAAGTAAGGGAAATGTGCAGTTTGACGAAGCATTGAGATATATTACCGAACTTGCCTTGGCAAGTACCGACGACAATTGTCTTGTCGAACACGCCTATTTTTACCCGTCAACCTACGACGAGGCGGACATTTTCCCCGAGCGCGTTGCTAAATCGAAAGAGTTTTTCGCCGAAGGCGGATTGTATTTTCAAACTCTCGACGCGGCAGTGGAAATGCTTCAAAACAACGAAACTTACATGCAAAAGTCGGAGACTCTGCGTGTTCGCATCGAACAAGCGATACGCAATATACCTGCAGTGTTTACTAATGTAAAATACGTTGCCGAGTGGGTGTCCGACTTAACCGACGCAACCTTTTGCCCTTACGTGAGTGTATTTGACAATTACGCTACGCTACAACGCTATCAGGATCAATCGGCAGGCGTCAACGGCAATTTGTGGACATACACTTGCAACGCCACAAACTATCCCTATCCTACCTTGGATATCGACGACGTAACACTCGGCATCCGCGTGAACGGCTGGTTTAACAAAGCCTACTGTATCAACGGATATTTGTATTGGTCGGTAAACAAGTATCACTCCAACTTTGAAGATCGTCCCAATGCGCATGTCAATCCATACGACGACGCCTATCGAGGCGGACATAGTAACGGTGACGGTTGGTTGTTGTATCCAGGCACATATTACGACAGCGAATATCCCTTTGCCACACTTCGCTTGACGGCTTACCGTGACGGCGTAGATGACTACAATATGCTGACCGTTTACCAACGTAAGATAGGCCGACTTGCTCAGAAATACGGAGTGGATGTCAATTTTTCCGACTACGTAAACGACCTTTACGACGGCTTGTTTAAAGGTACGGTGGTGTACGAAAATGCAGACAAATTACTATATAACGCTCGTGAGACGCTGGCGCAACGTATACTTGCGCTTAACAACTCCGACAACTTGCTTGTTTCGAGTGTTCGTCAAGACGACAAAACAACGATAAACGTTTATTCTACGGCAACTAACGTCAAGATTGACGGTAATAATGTCGTTGGTACCGCTTGCGGTGAAGGTTACTTGTACACCGCAAGTTGCGGAAAGGAAAAGCATACGTTTGAAATTGACACGGGTGTACGCAAAGTAAACTACGACGTGGCTGCGCACGTTACGTTGCCAAGTACTTCGGCAAAACTTTCCGAAGGCAGTAATTACGACAAGGCAACGAACGTATTTACGATAAAGTCGATTGACGGCGAACTGAAAGACTTGTATCGTCCGTATATAAGACTTGCGGTAGACAACGTAAAGCGCGCAACCAAAATGTACTTTAATTACGCAAACTTGTCCGGTGAGGAAACGGAAATTCGCATACGTATTAAAAATTCTGACGGAACAAACGTCGAAGTAAGCACCAATTACTGCGCGGGAAACTCTTCACGAAAAGTGGAAATCACCCTTGCCGACGATATAGATTGGAGTATTGCGGCTTACGTGGAAATCAGTTTCGACAACGTTGTGTTGCGTGACGGCGAGTACGTGCTTGCACCCGACCGACATATTACGCTGTCCGACCTGTGGTTGGACGTGATGTAGGAGGTGCGAAATGAACAAGAAAAATAACATTGTTTGCGCTTTAATTGTGTTGGTATTTGTCGTAACGTGCTTGACGTTTGCGGCATGCGACAAAAACGACGACAACATTGTACCTCCTGCTCCTGCCGATCCTACTCTGATTACGAGTTTTGAAAACGTGGACGATTTATATGCTCTTACGGCAATAGAAATTGCGCCGAACGACGAGTACAAATTGGGCGTCAACTCCGACAAAAACCATGTCAGCGACGGCGAAGCAAGCCTTCGTTACACCTTTGCGTCGGGCGGCTCGCATCTGTTTTGTCAGTATATTGCCGACAGTTATTTGCCGGACTTGGACGTAACAAAGTTAAGCGCCGTTTCCTTGGACTTTTTCAATACGTCGGACACGGAACAAATCGTAACTTTGTCTGTTACTACAAGCAGCGGAGCGGCATTGTTCAGCAAGCAACAAAGTCTGTCGCCCAATGCTAAAACTACCGTCGTTTACGATGAGTTGGGATCGTTTCCGTACAAGAAAAAAGCAAACGTAGCAGGATTTTCCTTCCGTTTTGATGTGGAAAGCCCTGTTACGATATATGTGGATAACATGCGCGTAACTCTCGGTGCAAGCGATGTTCCGCCGGAGGACTTCAACGCATTCACCGAAGGCATAGTAAACGTGCCGGAACAGCCCGTGACAACGGAAACTCTCGATCAAAACATTGCGTTTTTGGATGCCGTTGGCTATGCTCGACAACTTTACGACGGGCTTGTCGACAAAACCACGGCAAAAGCTGCCAACGTCGAACTGCTTAAAAAATATGAAACATTGGCAAACGGTTACGCCGCACTGTACACTCCGCGTAACGACACCGACATTGTCGACAAATGGGAGTACGGCGTAGGGCTTACCGTCGGTACGGATGTAGACAAAGATTACGGAGCAATGTGGTCAATTGTCGTCAACGCTAAGCGCGACGGAGAACAAAGTCTCCGATTTACCGACGTAAGCGTGGACGGATTCGGCGAAGCCGTGATGTACGTATACAATCCTACGGAATACCAATTGCAATACAGTCTGAGCGGCGGATGGCAATCCTTCGGCGCCGAGCGCGGAAAGTTGTCGCAAGGCGAGTGGAACAAAATATCTTTCAACGCAAGTCTTGTCGAAAACGATACCGTCGGTTCGTTGTTTATGATTGTGTCTCGTATGGAAAACGGCGTGCGTATGCCCTTTGACGGAGTGTTCGGTTTCAGCGCAATCTACGGCGTACCTGCAAGTATTGTGGCAAAACCGATAATTGACGAAATAGCCACGTTGCCCGTTGTAGAGGAAATCGGTTTGACAAACAAAGCCGAAGTCAGTGCCGTTCGCGCGCATTACGACAATTTGTCGAGATCTGCCAAGGCGGCGGTTACTAATTACAAAAAATTGTCCGAAGCGGAAAATAAAATAGCCGATATCGAGGCACAAACTCTGGACGACAAAATAAGCGTACTTGTAGCAACCGAAGTAACGCAAACCAATGCGGCGGTTTGCTTCGGCAAAACCGTCGAGCTGTACAACGAGTACCGCGCGTTAAGCAACCTTGCATACGGTAAAGTGACAAAAATAGGGGAGCTAAACACATTTAAAAAATATCTTGACGGCTATCTTCCTACGATTGTCAGGGATATGACGGACAATTTGCCGTCGGCGGATCTTGCCGACTTCCCGAAGGTTGTCGACAAGCTAAATCAAATATTGCAACTATTCGATTTGTTGGACGAAGAGGATAGACAAAACATCGACGTCGACAAATTGGCAAAGTACAAATCGATGGCTTCCGATTACGCTTTGTTGTACGATTTTACCGACGACAATCTCGGTAAGATAAGTATTACTACCGACTTTGGCAATGCTTGGCAAGGGACAATGACTACGCAAACGGACGTCGACTATGGCAATGTGCTTGTTTGCGATGTTAAAAGCGGTCACGCGGGCGATTTTTCTCGTAATGCCGAGTTCCGAGTTCGTGACACTTCCGTCAAGACGGCAAAATACGAAAAGATAGTATTTTACGTCTACTGCCCGATTGATCAGGCGATGTTCAGGTGCTATCCGTCAAACTGGACAAATCCTTACGACGTTAAACTGTCGGCAAATGCATGGAACAAAATCGAAGTCGACGCGTCGTTGTTTGTCGACGGAACGTTGGACGGAATGTTTTTCCTGTTTATTTCCAAGGAGGGTACGCAACCTGTCGGAGTGTGGAAGGTTTCCGATTTCTTCGGATATGTCGACCGTGAAACTACAAACAAACTTGTCAGTGGTTTCGTCGACGTTGTAAACGCTTTACCCGAAACTGCCCGACTTACCCTTGCCGACGAAGCAATGGTAAACCAAGCAACGGAATTGTACCGACAATTCAAGCCTTATTGCATCAATTACATTTCGCAAGCGGTACTTAACAAATATAAACGCGCCGTGGATAAACTGGCGGAACTTAAACAAGCGAGTGTGTTAGACAAGCTTACCTCGATGGTAAACGATTTGACGGAAAATTCAAGCGGGGAAGAAGTGTATGCGGCATTGTACTATTACACGTCCCTATCCAAGGCGCTACAAAAGCAGGTTGACGAAGTTGTCGTAAGTAAACTAATCAATATGGTGGAAACCTCCGGAGTAAAGTTTGCTGCCGCGTTGGATGCCGACGTGCGAAATTTTGGCGCAAATTACGATTTTCCGAGGCAACTGTCCAAACTCAAAGTACTGTCGGATATTATCAACGGCTTATCCGACGAAGTATATGCTTTGCTGTCGACGGAAACTTCGACTATCGTTTCGGCTCTTAACAAAATAGGTAAAAAATATGCCGTTGTCGCAAACGTAGGCGGCGATGTTGTTGTCGACGAACAATACGGCAATACTTATCGCCTGACCGTCAAACCCGAAGCACCCGAACAAAATAACTTGCTTACCCTTGCTAATGGAACGGCAAGCGGCAAAAACATAGTATTCTACGTGTATCGTCCCGAGGGCGCAAGCGATGCGTTTTTGTACTTTGCAGGACAAAACAACGTGTGGACGTCGACGGACAAAACGTCGGTGACGATTTCTGCCGACGGTTGGACAAGAGTGGAATTTGCGGCAGAGGACGTTGTAAATGCCGATTGGACAACATATTGGTATATTTATCTCAAAGACAAGAATGTTTCGGAAGAAAGTGGTTGGCTGATAAGTGACATTTACGCCTATTAAAACGTGCTTTATGTAGCGTTGTACTACTGAAAATCTACAACAAATAAAAACAAGGAGAAATGCTATGAACAAAAAACTTTCACTGTTACTTTGTTTGGCGGTACTTGCGGTATGTTTGTTCGGAACGGTTGCGTGCAATTTACACGAACACGACTACGTGGAACATGCCGCTGTTGCAGCAACATGCGACAAGGCAGGCAACGAATTGTACTACACTTGCAGCGGTTGCGACAAGTTTTTTGACAAAGATAAGAAGGAAATCGCATCTGCGCCGACAATCGAAGCCAAGGGACATGTTTACAACCAACACCCCGCCGTCAGTGCAACATGTACGGCGGACGGTAACGAGTTGTATTACACATGCGACGTTTGCAAAAAGATTTTCGACAAGGACAAGAATGAAATCGATTTAGTTCCAACGATAACCAAGGGAGAACACGCCTACAAGGAAGTTGCGGCGAAAGAGCCGACTTGTACTGAGGCAGGCAATGAATTGTACTACACGTGCGAAGGCTGCAACGGGTTGTTTGACAAGGACAAAAAGCCCATTGCCGAAATACCTGTGATTCCTGCCAAAAACCACGCGTATCACAAAGTGGAAGAAAAGGCCGCTACATGTGAAGCCGACGGAAACCAAGAGTATTACACATGCGACAACGGCTGCGGACAATTGTTTGACAAAGATAAAAAGGAAATAACCGCAATTCCGTCTATCCCTGCAAACGGGCATAGGTATGTCAAGCATGACGCGGTTGCCGCCACTTGCGAAATTGACGGTAATGAGGCATACTTCTCTTGCAAAAACTGCACAAAGCTGTTTGATGTCGACAAAAAGGAAATTGAAAAAATCGTCGTAATACCCGCAACGGGACACGCATTCGGCTGGGAAAAAGACGAAGCTAACCATACGGCGGAATTGAAATGTATACACGACGGTTGCACTAAGAGTAAAGGTACGATAAAAACGAGTCTTGCCGAGGCAGATCGCTTAATTGTCGATTACGACAGTGACGGTAATTTGACCTACGACCTTAACAAATTCGGACAGGGTTTATTTGCCGTCAACGTCAGTTTTGACAACAAGACGATTGTTTTTGAAAATGCGCAAGCCGATACAATGACCGTTGGCATAAAGCAATTGTTTGCACATTCGGCAAAAATGGGCAAAGTGTCGGTAACAATTTCCGTTAAAATGGATGAAGGACCTACGATTTACGTAGACGCGCCAATTACTCTTGCCAAACTGATAAACAACGTTAACGACCTGATTGCGATTCGTCCTGTCGTTATCGAGGGTAGAGCAACCGTTACGGGCGGTGTTGTGACGGAACAAGACGGCCACAAAATTGTCACTCGTTATTACTATTTGCTTACAACCGATCTTAACGGCAAAACTCGCACGGAGGAAACAAGCGTGTTTGGCGAAGGCATTGCCGACACCGGCTACACGAGCGGCGACGCAAAGAGCGGTTTTGTAGGCGTGTTTGACGGAAACGGTCATACTATTAAAAACTTTACGCTTAACGTGCGCGGATTCTTCGGACATGTGGGCGGCGGTACTATCGACAACGTCACGTTTGAAAACATCGTGTTAAACAATGCCGACAGCGCAGTTTTGGGTAAGTTGATGGATGCGACCGTGACAAACGTTACGATCAAAAATGTGGAAACAGCAGTTAAACTGTCGGATACGTCGGGCATTGTGGCTTATCACGAAATATTCGGTAGTAAGATAAACAAGTTGAACATCGACTTGACCGACGGAAAAGCCGCAGGACATATTTTTGCAAGGCAACTTACCGACGGAGATGGCGAATGGAAGGCAAATGATTTCAGCGATATTGTAGTTAAAACCAATTACGACTTAAAGTTGTCACTTACTGCAACTCAGGCTTTGACGGACAACATTAGCGGCGTTTCGGTAAAATTCAATCCGTTTACCGTGGCTAAACCCGCCGCAGACCAAACTACATTCTACTACACCGGACATCAACTGACGTACAACGTTGCGGAAAACGCATTGTACACGGTATCGGGCAACAAACAAACGGAAATAGGTTCCTACACGGTTACGGTAACGCTTAAACCCTACGACGGACTGACTTGGGAAGACGGTACAACCGCCGAAGTGACTTTTACGTTTGAAATCGTAGAAATGACGGATTCCGCCGCGGCGGACCTTGCACAAGCGTTTGCAAACAAAGTGACCGCACTCAACGGACAATTGCTGTTGCCGCGCGACAAAATGGCGGTGGAAGGGCTTGTTGCCGACTACGAAGTGTTGCACGACAAGGTAAAAGCGTTGCTTACCGACGTCAAGACGGCATTGGACGGAATGAAAGCGCAAGCCGACAAGTATACGCAGTTGGAAGTGGTGTTTAACCAAAATGGTATTTATGGAAAAATTGACGGATGGGATAATCTTTGGGCGGTAATTTACAACCCGACGGAAAGTACTGTCAAAGTATACTTTGAACAAAACAATCCTTGGGCAGCAGAAGGACATACCGACATTGCCCCACAAACATGGGCGCAAATAGTGTACTCTGTAGCCTTTGCGGCGCACGGTGAGATAGTTGTATATGGCAATGGTGTACCTATCAACTTTAACGACACCACCAGTGGTTGGAAGTGCCTTGTGTACGGTACTCGCGACGAAGCCATGGCACAAGAACGGCTTGAGGCCTTTAATACGGCCGTTGACGCAATTTCCGATCCTTTGACTGCCAACGATGCCGATGCAATCGTTACTGCACGCGCGGCATACGATGCGTTGACCCCATATGCACTTACGTTGGTTGATGCCGACAAAGTAACCAAACTTGTCAATGCCGAAGCGGCAATAGGCGCACTTGTCGACCAAGCGAAAGCGCAAGAAGTAACCGAACTTATTGAAGCTTTGACCGACAACAGCAGCGCGGAAGAGGTAGTTGCGGCAAGTAATGCTTACAAGGCTTTGACCGACAAACAAAAGACACTTATTGACCAAACCCTTGTTGAGAAACTGAATGCAGCAATAGAAAAGTTGGGTATGTCCCAAGCAGAAGCCGACAAATTTGCCGAAAAAGTAGCGGCCTTGAATAATGCAGAATTTCCACGAGATAATGACCTCGTTTATGAGTTGGTTGTAGAGTACGAATCTTTGTCGGACGATGTAAAAGTATTGCTTGAAACAACAAAAATAACTTTGGATAATTACAGAGCGGCAGCCGACGAGTATGTAAGAATTGGCGCAGTTGTAAGCGGCAGTGCAATAACCGGCGTCTTGGCGGGCTATGAAGAATACTACTTTGTACTTTACAATCCCGGAGAGGACACTAATGTAAATTTTGGTGGTACTACTGTAGAAGGTTGGGTTTCAACGACACCGGTAGTTGCAAAGGGTAGTGCATGGACTACTGTTCCTTACGATGTGAGATTAGCAGCGGTTGGACAAGAGTATGTTAATGCCGCAGTTTACGTTTATGGTACAGGTGGCGCATCGTTAGATTTGACACAAAACGGTTGGCAATACAAGGTTTATGGAAAAGAAACAAAAACACGTATAAAAGAAGTGGCTATATCCATTGGTGATACCGAAACTGAAAAATACGGAAAAGTAAAGAGAACTTCTGTAAACGAGTGGAATGTGTTTGATGCTAAAGGAACACTGTCTGCGGCTGAGTTGGCTACACTCGCTGAAAACAAAGGTAAAGAGTTGCATTTTTACGTTTTCAATCCTAGTGCGATTGATGTCAAATTGACATTGACGACTGAACCATGGACAGATTTCCCACCGACTATAGTTCTTGTCGCTAATAGTTGGACAAAGGTTGTAATTACAGACAAATTGTTTACTTTGGACGGTGTGTCCACCGTTTATTTGTCTATTGCTCAAGTAGAAGGAAGAGCAAATGATGGTTGGATGATATCAGACATTATGTATTTATCTTCTGCAAAGTAACACAAAATTTAGCTTGACCCACCGAGTTTTCGGCTCGGTGGGTCAACTAAATTATAAGTTTTTCGCCAAGCGTCGAGTTTGTCGGCGTTTGTCAAAGTACTTGACGTTTTTGTAAAACTATTGAAAGCGACGTGCTTGTATGGTACAATTACTTTACGACAATTTTGTATCGGAGTTTTGGAATAATGATTACACCGAATATCGAAGAAAAACTTTCTACCGTTTGTAGTAAACTAAACGCATTGCGACAAGTTGCCAAAATCGATTTGGACGTAGTTTACGCACCGTGCAACGCCGAGTGCCGTCACACATTGCCCGTCAAACGCACCGATTGGCAACCGTTTGTCCACCCATACTATTTGTTTGAACAAAACAAATACTATTGGTTCCGTGCCAAGTTTACCGTGCCGAAGTTGCAGGCACACCAAAAGGCATATTTGTGCGTGGAAACGTTTATCGGCGGCGTGGCAAGTACAATTCGTCCGCAGGGATTGCTGTACCTCAACGGAAAGGAAGTCTGCGGCATAGATATCAACCATACCGATGTATTGCTTGACGGCACGGGCGAATACGAAATGTACTTGCATTTTTACACGCACGTGTTTGGTACGGGCTTTCCGTTGTACTTCAGTGTTAAAATTCGCGATGAGCGTATTACGCAAGCATATTACGACTTCAATGTGCCACTTTCGGCAATTAAACTGCTAAACTTGCGCACTAACGAATTGGTTCGCAGTCTTACCGTATTGGAAAAAGCAACAAATATCGTGGATTTTCGCAATCCCTATTCCGAAGAGTTTTATGTTTCTGTCGAGCAAGCATGCGATTACTTGAAGCGCGAGTACTACGAGGCGATCGGTGGCAGTTTTAATACGGCTTTATGTGTGGGGCATACTCACATAGACGTTGCGTGGTTGTGGAATTTGGAACAAACTCGGCAAAAGGTCGAGCGCAGTTTTTCGACGGTCTTGAAACTTATGGACGAGTACCCCGAATACCGCTTTATGATGTCGCAGCCGCAACTTTTTGCCTATCTCAAACAAACCGATCCCGAATTGTTTACTCGCGTAAAACAACGCATAGAGGAAGGACGCTGGGAAGTGGACGGTGCAATGTGGCTGGAAGCCGACACAAATCTGACTTGCGGCGAAAGCCTTGTGCGACAACTGATGTACGGACAAAGGTTTTTCCGCGACGAATTCGGCATTGACTGTACGTGCGTATGGTTGCCCGACGTATTCGGTTACAGTGGACAACTGCCGCAAATAATGGTAAAAAGCGGCATAAAACGTTTTGTTACGGCAAAAATAGGTTGGAACGACACCGACCGCTTCCCGTATGATGTATTCGATTGGTACGGTATCGACGGTAGCAAGGTGTTTGCGTATTTGTTGTCTACGTCCGACACCGATCCGCGCAACGGCGTTTACGACCGTACATACACAAGCTATTGCGAGCCGCTAACGGCAAAAAGCGCGCTCGGCACATGGAATCGTTTCCAACAAAAGGACTTTACCGACAGCGTAATCATGAGTTACGGATACGGCGACGGCGGTGGCGGCCCGACGAGAGAAGATTTGGAACGTCAACGTAGACTTTCTTGCGGTCTATTGGGGATACCGAAAACAAAAATTTCAAGTTTACACGAAGCGTTGGACGTGGTGGAAAGCAATTTCCGTAGGTCTTGCGAGGAACTCAGACGTGTGCCGAAGTGGCACGGGGAGTTATATTTCGAGTTCCATCGCGGTACATTGACAAGCGTGCCTCGTGTAAAGAAAAACAACCGCATGGCGGAAATCGCCTTAATAAACGCCGAAGAGTTGTCCGTAATGGCAAACAAGCTTTGCGGCGCCTTGTATCCTGCGGAACAAATCGAACGCAACTGGAAAGTGGCATTACTTAATCAATTCCATGATATTTTGCCCGGTTCGGCGGTGGAATCAGTTTACGCGGACAGCGACAAACAGTACGCCGAGTTGTTTGCCGAAACGGGAAATATTACCCAAAACGCCTTACAATCTATTGCCGCAAATGTCGCCGCGGAAGGAAAAACGGTGGTATTCAACAATACTCCGTTTGTTGCCAACGGCACGGTAACATTGAACGGAAAAACGCATATTGTGCGTGATATTTCTGCGCACGGATACAATGTTATTGACATCGATTGCAGTGACCGAAGTTGCGGCGATAAAGTGCAAGTCGGCGACAAAATGTTGCAAAATTCCTACTACGTACTAACCTTTTCAAACGACGGAAGCGTTGTAAACCTGCTTGACAAACGCAACAATCGTCAAATTGTACCCGACGGTGCATGCATAAACGAGTTTGTCGCTTACGAGGACATGCCGTTTGAGTACGACAATTGGGAAATGACACCTTACCACAAGCAAAAGAGTCGGACATTATCGGAAAACGCCACCTTTGCCCCAATTGACGACGGGGACAGAAAGGGTTTTGAGATTGTCAAAAAGTACGACAACTCTACAATCACGCAACGTGTCTGGTTGTACAATGACGGTATCGAACGTATCGACTTTGACACCGATGTGGTTTGGCGTGAAAAGGGACAACTGCTCAAAGTACGTTTCCCGTTGGACGTAATGTGCGACAACGCTCGTTACGACATTCAGTTCGGAAGCGTTTTACGTAGCACTCATGACAATACAAGTTGGGACAGCGCGCGATTCGAAAGCGTTGCACACAAGTGGGTGGATATGTCTGAGGGTGACTATGGTGTGGCATTACTAAACAACGGCAAATATGGTTTCGGGACGGAAGACAACGTGTTGACGATGACCATTGTCAAAAGCGGCAGTTTTCCTTACGACGGCGCAAGCGATGTGGTGCCGAGCTTTACTTATTCGCTCTTGCCACATGCAAAAGACTACACAAACGGCGTAGTAAGTGCCGCTTACGTGCTTAATAATCCGTTTACTGTCGCAAAAGGCGGTAGCGGACAACTGCCGAAATACTTTTCGTTGGTATCGACAAACGACGGCGGTATAGTGTGCGAAACGGTCAAAAAAGCCGAGTGCGGTAAAGGCACTGTGGTGCGCGTGCACGAAGCCAACGGAGCACGACACAATGCGACCATTACATTTGGAGTGCCTGTCGATAAGGCGTTTTTGTGCGATCTCAATGAAAAAGAAATGCAACAACTGACTACTCAAAACAACGGCGTAAATATTACAATCAAACCATTTGAAATATTGACGATAAAGGTGTTATGACAACAAAATTCGAGCTACAAAACAAATCATCGCTCACCGTAAATATGACTAGCGGTAGTTTTACCGACGTGGTGGTAAACGGCAACAAACTTAATTGTGGCGAAGTAGGTTTGTTTGCCGTCAAACTTCGTTGCCGTGACGGTAGCGGCAAGGTGCTGTCCGCCGAAGAATGCAGTTTTGTGGGCTTTGACGGTTCTACGGCAACTTACAAAAACGTAAATGTCGACGTGGCGGTGCATTTTGCAAAGTCGCCCGACAACGCCGCGCTTTTGTTGCGCATAGATGTGACAAACAAAACCGATCTTCTTGTCGAGTGGGTGGAGTTGATGTCGGTGTGCGTGGGCGGCAAACTACGCGACGAGCAGGGCGGTACGGGCGCAATAGTGTACCCGTTTAACGAGGGCGGACTGGTTACAAATATGGCGTATCGTGAAAGCATGCCCTACCGTTACGACGAACCGCGGTACCCGAGTAAAAGCGGCTATTCGATTTTTCCGAATATGATTTGTTCACAATTTTTAGCATACGTATCGCAAAATTGCGGACTTTACCTGGGTATGCATGACCCCCAACGCACTACAAAACATATTGACTTTCGTTACTGTAACAGCAACATTAAATTGCAGATGCGCACTTTTTGCAACGTCGACTACGGGCAAGATTACTCGATGCCGTTCGATTGCGTAATACAACCGTTTGTCGGTGATTGGCAAGACGCATGCGAAATCTACCGCGATTGGTTTGAAAACAACTTGCCTACTGGATTGACCAAAATCGTTGCCAACAAAGACCTTCCCGATTGGTACCACAAGTCGCCCGTTACGGTAATCTATCCCGTGCGCGGTCGTAAAGATACAGGTGACATGACTCCTAACGGCATGTATCCCTACGTAAACGGATTGTCGTTTTTGCAAGAAACGGCAACGGCAACAAACAGCCCCGTCATGGCACTCTTGATGCATTGGGAGGGTACTGCTCCGTGGGCTCCGCCGTATGTTTGGCAACCGTTTGGCGGCGAGAAAAAGTTTGGCGATTTTTTGCAACAGGCACATGACAAGCACATGCTTGTAGGACTGTATATGAGCGGCATGGGCTACACGCTTAAAAGTAATGTTTTGCCCGATTACGACCGCACTACGGATTTCGAACGCGACAACATTGCCGATATTGTGTGTACCGACAGTGACGGAAGCAAGGAAGGTGTTATTTGTCCTCAACAGCGCGTCGGGTACGACCTTTGTCCTGCATGCGACAAAAGCAAACAAATTATGTCCGACGAAATCGGCAAATTGTGTAAGTTCGGCGTCGATTACGTTCAAGCGTTGGATCAAAACCATGGCGGAGTAAGTTACTTTTGTTTCAGTGACAAACACGGGCATGTCCCTGCGCCGGGCAAGTGGCAAGCGGAGGAAACATGCAAAATGCTCGACCGCGTCCATACCTACGGAGCTTTGTTGGGTTGCGAATCGGCAGCGAGCGAACCGATGATAGCACACCTGCCGTACAGCGACAGCCGTTTTCAACTAAATTTGTACGTCGGTACGCCTATACCCGTTTACAGTTATATTTACCACGAGTATGTCAACAATTTTATGGGCAATCAAGTGTGTGCCATGCTAAACAAGGTGGAGGAAAGTTACACCTACCGCCTTGCTTACAGCTTTACTGCGGGTGACATGCTGAGCCTTGTTACGCTTGGCGACGGCAAGGTGGAGTACAGCTGGGACGATTGGATTGCGCCTCGCGACAAAACGGTCGACAAGCAAGTTGCGTTTGGTTTCATTCGCACGTTAAACGGGTGGCGACAAGGTAAATCAGGTAAATATTTGCACCTTGGACGAATGACCAAGCCCGTGAGGGTGACTTGCGGCAAACAGCACTTTACCCTTGACGACGGCAGTGACTACACGCCCGCCGAAGTACTCACAACGGCGTATAAACTCGGCAAAACGACATTGCAGTTTGTCGTCAATTACAATAGGTACGAAGTGACTGTAAAGTTGCCCCAAACATTGGGCGGCTATCTCGACAACAACCTAACGGAACAATTTGACCCGACCGACACGATGACGATTGCGCCATTGTCTGTGGTGGCGTTGAAGCTGGACGATTCTGCAAAAAAGTTGTGATACCCGACAATGTAGAAAGGTGAAAAATATGATTCGTTATCTGTATCCGACAAAAATTAAAGAAGTGGAAAACGTTATAAACGCAGACGGTTTATTTCACAAAAAAGACTTGCAAATAGGGCTTAACGAACCGGACATTGTTAAGTTTCAGCCGAATTCCGCGATTGTGTTGGACTTCGGAAAGGAAATAAGGGGCGGCGTGCGGATATTGACATACGAAACGCAAGACATCAAGTGCGTTCGCATTCGCATACGATTCGGAGAGTCGCTTTCGGAGTGCTTTGCCGAACTCGGTGAGAAAAATGCCACAAACGACCACTCGCCGCGCGATATCGAAGCGGATTTGTCTGCTTGGTCGGATTTGTGTTTCGGCGACACCGGATTCCGCTTTGTGCGGATCGATTCGCTGTCCGACGGGTGGTTTTGCGTAAAATCGATTGTAGCAAAGTCGTACGAACTAAACAAACAACCTATCTACTCCTATGACGGCAACGATAAGCTTGTTTCGGCCATATTCGACGCTGCCAAACGGACGATAGACTTGTGTTCAGTCGGGCAATACGTGTACGACGGTATTAAGCGCGACAGACTGGTGTGGGTAGGTGATATGTATCCCGAGATGTTGGCTCTTACTACATTGTACGGTAGCTTCCCCGCATTGGAACGCTCGCTGAATTTTGCTAAGAAACAGTATCCTCTTCCGCAATTTATGTACAATATGCCGACGTATTCCTTGTGGTGGATTTTGCTTGTTTGCGATTACTACGACAAAACAAGCAAGAAGGAATTTTTGTCCGACAAACTCGAGTATATATTTGAACTGTTGAAACTTTTTGACAAAAGAATCGGCGTTGACGGCAAACTTGATTTGAACAATTGTTTTGTTGATTGGCCAAGCGTCGGCAGTGTAGACGAGTACATCGGTGCAGTATTTATAGCAATTGCGGCTTACAAAAAGGGTATTGCTTTGCTTGCAAAATTCAGATTCGATGTCAGTTCGTTTGAAATGTCGCTATCGGCATTATTCCAAAACGAGTTTGCCGTCTGCGAACTGAAACAAGTTGTCGGATTGAAATATTTTGCGCTCGGACAGATTTCCGACGATGATTATGCTTTGCTTGTGCGTGACGGTGCGCAAGGATTTTCCACTTTTATGAGTTGGTTTATTTTGGAAGCAATAGCCTCTCGTGACAAAGCTCTTGCGGTTAAACTTATGAAAGAGTACTACGGCGGGATGTTGGCGGTAGGAGCAACAACTTTTTTTGAAGACTTCGATTTGAGGTGGTTGCAAAACTCGTCGGTGCTTGACGAATTGCCGAAACAAGGACGGAAAGATATTCACGGCGATTTCGGCGCGCATTGCTACGTGGGGTTTCGCCATAGTTTGTGCCACGGGTGGTCAAGCGGCGTGATAGCGTTTATCAAAACTCATTGTGAATGAGTGCGTATCGCAACACATACAACAATAAAACTAAATAAATGCAAGCCAAAGCAAGGTTTTGCACCGATATTTGTAGGGTTGATTTGCTCAAAGCCTTTGCCTACTACCTGTCGGGCGTTGTGGCGACGGATTACAGCGATGCAAGCGGTACCTTGCTATTGGACGTCAAAAACAAACGTTGGTCGCCAAAAATGGCAAACGTATGCGGAATTTCGTTACAAAACCTGCCCGAACTGCACGAAAGCTATGATGTAATAGGCACGGTAAAACACGACATTGCCGTATGTCGGCAAAAAATAAGAGAGAAAAAATGAAAGTAATTGCAAAAAAATCTACAGGCAACGCAATATGGGTCGGCTTTTTGGCTGTTCTGCTGGTAATCGGCATGGTGATGATGATTGTTTCTTTGTGTATGCCGTCCGAAGAACGTGAATCAAATGCATACTATGTGCTTGATGCATTTCTGCTTATTGTCGGTTTTGTAGGAGTAATTGCGTGCCTTGTGTGGGTACATGCCGTCAGAAGTTTGCCCAAGGTGTTGATTTCGCTTGACGACAACGACAACCTTGTGTTGTACGACGGAAGGGTGATTCCAATTGCGTGCGTGTTTAACGTGACTGCGGAAAACTACCGTTCAGGCATCTACCGCGGTTTCAAGCAGACTTCGGGCAGTATTACATTGTGTGTTACGGAAAGTTTTTGCAGCAGCAACGCGATATGCGACGGCGTTAACCCTGACGCACATCCTGTTTACGATGAAATTGAAATCACACACGTTGCATTTTGTGAAGAAGTGCAGACTACGATTGTAAATCTTGTCTGGCAGGTTCGAAACGGACAAAAGGCGTCGCTTCCCGAAACATACGATTTTTGCTAAGCCGCTTCGGCGCAAAATCGATTGTGCCTGTGTGGGCGTGGTGCGGAAGCATGCGCAGGGCAGCAAATTTAAAATTGTCTGAATGTAATTTTGCTTGTCAAAAGGGCAACAATGATGTAAAATAAAGTCGTAAAAATTCTAAGGAGGTGTATCCTATGATTACGAAGGATATGCGTATCGTTGACGTATTGCAAGTTAAGCCGCAAGCCGCTCAGGTTTTCGGAAGTTACGGTATGGGTTGCATCCATTGCCTTCTTGCGCATCAGGAAACTGTTGAAGAAGCAGCCGCAGTGCACGGCGTGGATGTAAACGAGATGCTCGCTCAACTTAACGCTCTGTAAGAGGGCGCATATCGGCACATCTTGACACTGCGTGGGTGTTCGCGCTCAACTCATGTACGTCCAAGTACACTTATTTCGCGCGTCCGCCCTGCTGTGTCAATCTGCACCAATCTGCGCCCTCTTACACTTATGTGTAATGGATTGTGTTACCGTCTTTCACATTCGTCTGCGCCCTCTTATGCGCAGGCGTAACGGATGTGGCAAACGAAATTGCAAAGTATAAAACGGCGTGAAAAAATCACGTCGTTTTTTCTTTTGTTGTATTGACCTCGGGTGCGCGCCGTGGTATAATGTAATGCGAAGAGAGGTGTCACGCTATGGACAACAACTATTTTGAACGCGGCAAACAGGTACTGGAAGAAAACTTCGGTCACATGGTGGAAATGTGTCTTGCTTCCACGGCAAACAACAACCTGTCAATCAGGGATTTGCACGCGGTGTACATTGACGGCAAGGTGTATGTGCTAAGCCGCAACGGCAACAAACTTATGCACGACATTGCAATTTGCCCAAACGTTGCTTTGTGCCACGGACCACATTCCATGCTTGGCACTGCACGCAGTATCGGGCACCCCGCCGAGCCGCAAAACGCGCTTATTCGCAAACGCCTTAAGCGCGAGTTCAGCCTGGATTACGACGAGTACGTGGACGAAAGTAACCCCGACATGCGCATTGTGGAAATCACCCTTACGCACGCCGAAACTTACACCCGTTACCATCACTACGACATCGACTTCGTTGCGCAAACGGCGGTCCGCGACCACACTCAGCCTGCGTTTATTTACCGCTGATTTGTGTAGCGGTCGTGGCTCGGTTTTGTCAACAAAAAATGCATACGTAGTGCAATTTCGACGACAAAAACATTGATTTGGCAACTTACCGGGAAGATTTCCGTTAAATGTAATTGTAAAATAAAGTCAGTAATTTTATTTAGCGCGTTTGTCGATACTTCCAACTAATGCAGAAACGCATTTGTTGCAAAAGTGCGTGGCTGCTTCCCGGTGTTTGTAATGAGGCGTGTATATTTCAATATTAGTCGTAACCAATAACGATTGTAAAAAAACGTCGGCAGAAAATTCTGTCGACGTTTTTAATGGTGTAAGAGTTCAGTCTGTAAGCCGAGTTCTGTATTAGACGGTTATCTTTCTACGGCTGTCGTTACCGACAGTCTCCAGCGAGTATGTCGAGATGCCGAGCAGGCATTTGTTCTCATTTCTTGCACCGAGTGGGGTTTACATGCACGCATTGTCACCAAAACGTGTGTGGGCTCTTACCCCGCATTTCCACCCTTACAACGCAAGCGTTGCGGTATATTTCTGTTGCACTTTCCTTGAAGTCGCCTTCACAGGCCGTTAGCCTGCACTCTTGCTCTGTGGTGCTCGGACTTTCCTCGTAGGCTTGCGCCCACGCAACCGTCCGGCTGTCTCTTACTAAAATATTGTACAACCTTGTTTTGTTCTTGTCAAGTCGGCGCGGACAATTGTATTGTTGTTTTGGTTTTTCGCGAAGTCTATCATTTGTTGATACCGAAAAATCGCAACAAAAAAACGCCGAAGCGGTGGGCTTCGGCGTTTGTGTTTACTTTGTTTAGTTGTCGTTTAAGTTCTGTTGGCAGAAATGGTTTTCCGCGTTTTCGGTAGCGGTGTAATTGTCGCTGGGATTGTCGCTACTCAACGTGGCTTTGTTGTCACCGGGTATTTTTCCGTCGTCAGTCGTGGCGATGGGCGCAATGTTGCTGCCGGTGGTTTTCTTTTTGCCGAGTGTGGGAAGCACTTCCACAAGTACCACTGCGGCAATTACCATAAGTCCGCCCGCAAGCATGTTCCAACTGAACACGTCAATTCCTGCAATCAGTGACAAAACCGCGCCGACGGGGCTTTCACAACCCATAATCAACGCCGTTTCCGACGAACTGAGGTGCTGTTGTGAGTAGGTTTGTGCAAAGTAGGCAAACGCCGTGCCGCCAAGCGTTACCGTTATCAGTCGCCATATGCCGTAATTCGGGTCCATGGTAAGGTTGCTGTAATTGCCGCTTTCAAAAATCAGCGTTGCCGCGACAAACAAAATTGCCGCAGTGCCGACTTGTACTGTAGTGAATGAGTACAGGTCAACTTTTTTGAGGGAAATTTCGCTCCACACGATTTGCAACGAAAAAAGAAACGCGCTTGCCAACGTAATCATGTCGCCGCCAAGTGTGTCGGTAAATTCCACTGCGCCGCCGTCAAAGTTGAGCAGTGCCAAACCGACAATTGCAACGCCCACGCCGACCAGCGTCCACACACCGGGACGTTTTTTGAACATTGCCCATGCGATAAAGGGAACAAAAACCACGTAAGCGGCGGTAAAAAATCCGCTGTGGGCAGGGGTGCTAAGGTTTAGTCCCGTCAGTTGCAGGTGAAACGCGACAAACAGAAACGCGCCGCCGATTGCACCGTAGGCAAACGTTTGTTTGTTCCACTTGATTTTTTTCCAAAATATCAGCGGAAAAACAATCGCGGATACGCCGAAGCGGATTGCGTTAAGCAAAATCGGTGTTTGGGTAAATGTCGTTTTCAGAAGTTGGTCGTTAAGTACAAAACCTGCGCCCCACACAAGTGCCGTCAGCGACAGCATTACAAGAGCGGCAATATGTTGTTTTTTTGCTGTGTTCAACAATGTGTGCACCTCAATGGTCAGTTTGATTGCGTAATTTGCAGGAAAAACCTGCGTGGCGGTGCGGCGTCGGGTAGGTAACTGCGCCGCGTAAAGTTGCTTTTGTCGATGTGCCGTCGGAAGCGCGTTAAAAAAACAACTTCATGGTGAACATTCGCACGAAAGACGGTGAATAAACATCCCGTCGTTGCTGCTGCGAACGGAAAAGCGACATATGCAAAGGCAAAACGACTGTATTTGCAACTTTATAAAAAAATAAACGACAAAACTAATATTAGTCTGTCGTTTCTCGTTCAAGGGCGAACGGACACGGGATTGCTCCCACGTTTCCCTCGATATATCGTTTGTATTATTATATGCAAAGCAAATTTTTTTGTCAAATAATTTTTCTGTTTTTGGTGCTTGGCGGTGACAATATGGCGCAAAATGTTTATTTTGGGAGTAAAATGTGTCTTTTTTTTGATAGAAAAATCGGTGTTTCGGACTGTCGATACATCTAAATAATGAAAAAATAGGTATCGAATTTTCAATTTTGATGTGATATAATGTAAATGTATTAGCGAACGCGTGTTTACTAAACTTTCGGCTATGTCCGCCGGGCGAAATAGAACGTTTTTGTACTTACAGGGGAAAATATGAAACCTTACAAAATTGCAATGCTGGCGTTGTTTGCCGTCGGCGTAATTACATTGATTGTGCTCAAGGCGTTAAACTTCGGCAGCCGTCGTCGCGGCGTTGTCAAATGCGTGTGTTCCGCGCTGTTTGTCGCGATGGCGGCGGTCAACTTCGTCGACTCAATTTACGAGTTGCGCGCGTTGGCACTTCTCGGTGTGGCGTTTGCGGCGCTCGGCGATGTTCTTCTGGTGTTTATGGACAAACGCCTGTATTTCCTGATGGGCGTGGTCAGTTTTTCATGCGCAAGCCTGTGCCTGTCGATGTACAGTTTCTTCACATTCGGCTGGCAGTGGTGGTTTGTATTCATCTTCGTTGCGTTTGTGTCAGGTCTGAGTGTCGGACAGGTGTTTAAGGTAATCGATTTCGGACGTAGCGTAGTGTATCTCAACATTTACAGCGGTCTTGTCGCACTGTGCGGAAGCCTCGGTTTTACGCTGTTGGTACAAGGAGCGGGCGACCTGCCGTCTTTCCTTTTCGGCATGGGATGCTTTATGTATTTTATCAGCGACATCTGCCTGGGATTGTATCTGTACACCTTTAAGCACAACCGCCTCGTCGATTGCATAAATACGATGTTGTACTTCCCCGGGCTTATGCTTGTGGCTCTGTCTTTGTAAGTTGCGGGCGGACATTTTGTCACGTGCGTTTGTTGCAAGGCATTACGGCAACGGCTCAAAAACATTCTTCGCGCTTAAATGCCGAGTTTTTGTTGTTGTCGCCGAAAAATGTATACGTATGTAAAATTTAATGACATAATTATTGTATTTTTACGCCTTCTTGTTTGCAAAATCCTGTACGGAGTTGAACACGAAAGGCGTTTTTTTTTGCGGTTTTTTTGCGGTTTGCGGAAAAAGAAAGTCGGTCAATATTTTTTATTATTTTTTGCAAAGCCCCCGAGTGTTATTTCGATTTGCAGGTATTAGCGAACAAAGAAACAAAAAATTTATTTTTCCTTAAACGTATTGACGTGGCGCACCATCGGTGCTAAAATAAGTATGGTTGAGTGTGATATCGATATCACACAGAATCACAACGACACTGTTTCGTCTGCATTGCAGCGGCGGTATTGTCTGATTAGGGGTTTACAAAAATGCAACTTTTGCTTCTTGTTGCAATTCCGCTTCTGGGCGCGGTCAAGGTGCTGTTTCAGGGCAAAGCGGTCAAAGGTTACGTGGAAAGTTTACGTGACAGTCTTACGCTCGGCTCGGTTACATTTGCAACAATCGCTGTTTGCCTTGCTGCAATTTACCTGCGTGGCGTTCCGTCGCAGACAACTTTGTGGCTGGGCGTATTGCTCGGCGTGTGCAACGTCACTTTTCAGGTATGTTACAACGTGGCAATGATCAAGGGACCTGTGTCTCTTACGGGCGTTTGTGCCAATTTCAGCATTATTGTGCCGCTTGCGGTGGGTTTTACCGTTTTGGGTGAACAATTGACCGTCATCAAGGGCGTTGGCATTGCGTTGATTTTTGTCGCGTTTGTGCTGCTGCAACGAAAGACCGACGACAAAAAGGTAAATGTGGTGTGGCTACTTCTGACCGTTGCGACCATGCTTGCGGCAGGCGTAAGCAACGTGGTCATGTCTGTGTTCAAAACTTTGCCCGTGGCGGAGGAGCGCAACCTGCTCATCGTCGTAAGCAACATTGTTGCCGCCGTCGTCAGCATACTGTGTGCCGTAATTTGCGGCGTGGCAAAGCGGACGTCGGGCGAACGGTTGCTCAAACCTATGTGTCGCGGTTCGTTGCTTTTTGCAATGGCGTCGGGCTTGACGCTGGCGGTGTATCAGCCGCTTAGCATGTTTGCCCTTACAATGGTAGATGTGTCGGTGTACTTCCCCGTAACGGGCGCGTTGGCGGTAATTTTCCTTATGCTGACGGGCATACCGGTGTTCAAAGAAAAGCCGACGGTAAAGCAGATAACAGGCGTGTGTCTGGGCGCATGCGCGATAGTGCTGCTCAATTTGCAGAATGCGTGACGCAAAGACTGACGACATCATGACGTAATTGTAGTGGCGAAAAAACAATATTGAAAACCATTCAAGACAAACAATTGAAAACCAATAAAAAGGAAAGGAAAAAATGATTACTCAACCTAAAGTCAAGTCTGTTCGTTTTGTCAACTTCACCTCGGGCGAAAAAGCCCCCGTAAACACGCTCAGGTGGGACGTAAACGGAACCGATCTCGGCATACCGGTGTACAGCGCGAAGGAAAACGCCTTGTGGCTTTTTTACGGCGACACATTCGCAACGCCGCTGCCGTCCGACGTAAACTGGCGCGGCACGGTAATCGGCAAAACGCACAATTTCGACTTCTCTCACGGCGTCATGTACAGCGGATTTGTGCCCGACGACGATGGCAACGCGCTGGGACTCATCGTACATCACAAGTCGGACAACGAGGACTACTACGAACGCACCAAAATTTGTCAGGGCGCGGTGGAAGTAGACGGCGTTATGTACGCCTTTTACGAGTCTATTCGTCACTGGGGCGAACCAGGCTACTGGGACGTCAACTACTCCGGCGCAATCAAGTCTCGTGACGGCGGCAAAACGTGGCAACGCGTGTACGACCTTACGTGGACGGCGGACAAAGACAAGTATCGCGACGTCGTGAAACGCCTTGCCGAAGAGGACGTGGACATGCAACCGAGCGGCGTGACGGTGGACGTTGACAAGCATTTTTGCCCTGCGTTCGGTCAGATGTACCCGATTTACGGCAAGGACGGCTACGTGTATGTGTACGGTCGTCGCGGCGGAAGACAGTACGGCGCAACAATCGCGCGCGTTGCCGAACAAAACATCGAACGCTTTGACGAGTACGAGTATTACGTAAACGACAACGGAGTAAGAAGTTGGGTAAAGGGTGCGGACGGGCTTGCCGCAATAAACGCACACGAACGCGAAAGTTACGTCGTGGACCTGCCCGTCAGCAATTTTTCCGTCGCTTACAACAATTACCTCGGCGGCTGGATAGCAATGTACTACAAGCCCGCTCGCGGGATTGTCATGCGAGTTGCGCCCACGCCCTACGGACCTTTCGGCGACGAAACGGACGTGCTGTTGCCCTCGGAAAAACTGCCTTGCGGCAAAATCGGCTTGTACGGCGGTTTCACTCACGAACTTATGAGCGCAAACGCAGGCAAAACAATCTACTTCATTGCTTCACAGTGGAACACCGAAGCGTACTGCTCGGAATTGTTTGAACTTTGCTTTGAGTAGGCTTTGCGTTGTAAAATAAAAACGCGTTTGTTTGAGCGCGTTCGGCTGAATTTGTTAAAAATCTATGGAGGTAAAAAATGAAAAAGGCTACAAGTATTTTGTTGCTGTTGGCACTTGTTGCGACATTGGCGTGTACGCTTGTCGCATGTAATCCTGCCGACGAAGAGTGGTACGTCGAGGAAGGCGCGGAAGTAATCAATGTCTATCTGCGCGACTTCGAGGAGTGGTCCAACAACTACACGATTGACGCAATTCGTCGTTTCAACAGCGACCTCACCGACGGTATTCAGGTGGAGTACACGTTGCTGCTTGCGGATCAGTACGAAAACAAGGTTCAATCCGACCGCGAAGCAGGCAAAGCACCCGACGTGTACCTTATCAGTTACGGCAACCTGCTTACGGCAATCAACTACAACTACATTTTGCCCCTCGAAAACGTGTTGTCGCAAAAGATGATTGATGACATTTCCGAAAGTGCGAAAAATTACGTTTATCTCAAAGAGCACTTGTACGCCGCCCCCTTCTGCTTCGAGCCGAGCATTATGCTGTTTTACAGCAAAAAGGCGTTTGCTGCTGCAGGGGTAACTTCCGCACCCAAAACATACGCCGAAATGCTGGACGCATGCGCAAAAATCAAGCCGACGCTCAGCAAAGCGCAGTACGTGGTTGGCACGCCCAAGGGACTGCCTATGGGCTGGGCTAACATCGGTCAGTTCTACAATGCGGCAGGCGGCAATCTGCCACTGTCCGATGACTGGAGCGAAAGCCTTGTAATGCAAAACAAGGAAGGATACACGTCTTTCCTTAATTACTACACGTCGCTGTACACCAAAGGTTACACGCCCTTGCAGGATTGCGCCGGCGGTTACAACGAAATCATCCGCGAAGTGTGCGAAGGTCGAGCCGCAATGACATTTGCAGGCAGTTACGCCGTAAGCACAATCTACGACGAATACCCGGAGTGCGTTGACGACATCGAAGTTGCGGTAGTACCCACCATGGACGGCACAAGCAATGTCGCGACAACGACAAACGGCGGTTGGTCGTACGTACTTGACGCAGCCACGGCAAAACGCAAGGGCGCAGACGGACGTACTCATGCCGAACTTGCCGCAAAATTCCTTGAATTTCTGCTTACCGACAGCGAAGTCGCGCCGGAATACTTTGAAAAGGCAAACTACTGCAAATCGGCAGGCTACAACAGTGTAATTGTCGCAACCGGCAAAGAGGGCGAGAGCAACAAATACTACGCCGAAATCGCGCGCGCGGCAAGCAATGCAATCGCAACGCCGCTGTACAACTACGACATCACGACGGAATGCTCCAAGATGATCGAAGAAATGGTAATCAACGGCAAATCAGCCGATCAGGTGATAACCACATTCGACAACATGGTGAAGCAAATAATCAGGCAAAGCGGACTTGCGGGCAAAAACCCTGCCTACCGCGGTAATTAGTCGAGGATAAAATGACTGCGAAAAGTAAAACAAAAGCGGTGCACGCAGGCTCAAAAAAGTTTACCTATCGTTACAAGTGGTGGGCTTACGGAATGATGCTTCCTGCCTTCGCACTGCTGACGATATTCGTCATTACGCCCTTTGTCATGGCTGTGTACCGCAGTTTCACCGACTACTCGGCGTACAACGAAAACATCAAATTTGTGTGGTTTGACAACTACGTCACCATTTTGTCCGACGTGTCATTTATCAAGTCACTCGGCAACGTGGTACTTATGACGGTGATTTACGCCGTGCTGATGTTTGTGTTGTCATTCCTGTTTGCGTTGTTGCTGACCAAACTTACACCCAAAACGGCAAACGTGGCAAAGGTCGTTACCTATCTGCCATTTATGTTGTCGGGCATACTGCTGTCGGTAATTTTCATATTCCTGTTCAGTCAGAACGGTCTGTTCAACGCTCTGAGAATGTCGCACGACGCCGACGGAATTTCCTTCGCAACGGACGGAATATGGCCGTACGTAATTATTATTTTGCCTTTGTTGTGGGGCGGTTTCGGGTACAACTCGCTTGTAATGTACGCAGGGCTACTCAACATTCCCAACGCCTACTACGAAGCGGCGGAGATTGACGGCGCAAACGGTTGGAACAAACTGTGGGGCATTACAATCCCCAATATGAAAAACTACTTCGTGCTTATCATCATCAACCTTATTACGGGCGGACTGCAGATGTTTGAGTTGCCCTTGATGATGACGAGCGGCGGACCGTTGGAAAAAACGCTTACGCCCGTTTTGTTTATCTTCTGGCAAAAGAGTAACCCCAGCATTCCCGAAAGTGCCGTCGTGGCAGGCGCGATACTAATCATGATACCCATTGCCGCAATCAACCTAATTGTGTTCAAGTTGATACGGTCGGAAAAATCCGTTGACGAATAAGGAGGCATACCGTGAGTAAAATAACTAAATATGCCCCCGAGGTCGCCGACCTTATGCAGAAGAACGCCGACAAATCGGCTCGCGCAAGACGTTTACGCACGGCGCGAAAAGTGCTGTTTGCAGTAATTGCCGTGGTGGTTATGGTCGTGGTGGCGTTTCCGATAGTGTGGGTTGTGACGGGCGCATTCAAGGGTTACAAAGAAATTTGGGACATTCCGCCGCATTGGTGGCCGAAAAACTTCACCTGGGACAACTTCAAGACGGTGTTCAAGGTGGACAGGCAGACCAACTTCGGCATGACGCTGCTAAGTACCGGTGCCGTCGCGCTTATGGCTACGGCAGGTTCGCTGTTTGTCAACACTCTGGCGGCATACGTTTTTGCGCGGATAGAGTTTCCGTTCAAAAAGGTGCTGTGGGCGTTGTATCTGTTTCCGATGTTCGTACCCGGCATTACAATCCTGCTGACCTCGCTTAAGGTGGTCAACTCGCTGGGATTGGTAGACTCGATCTGGGTGCTTGTGGTGCCCGGTCTTGCCAGCGCGTATCAGACATTCTTTTTCCGTCAGTTTTTCCTCGGTGTGCCTGCTTCATACGAAGAGGCTGCCGAACTGGACGGTTGCAACAAACTGCAGATATTTTTCAAAATATTCCTGCCAATGTCGGCAACTCCGCTTGTGATACAGGGCGTAAACATCTTTCTTGCCCACTGGAACAGTTACATGTGGCCCGCGCTTACGGTAACTGGCAACACAAACCTTATGCAGGTAATGCAGGTAATAGCGTCTTTCCGCACAAGGTATGCAGGCAACTACGGCGTAGTAATCGCCGCTTCGCTTATCAGCATGACGGTACCTACGCTGATATTCATCTTCGCACAGAAGAAAATCGTACAGGGCATCGCATTGTCCGGCATTAAATAAAGTTTTTGGGAGAGTACAAAATGTATTTGTCAAATCTTAGCAACATTTTCAAAAAGAGAGATTTCACCCGCAAACGTCTTACCAGTTACGACAAGACGGGCGGAAACGACGACCGCCTGCACATCGCACCCGGTCAGACCGTCACGATTGCAACCGACCGCGGCGCAGGCGTAATTACACACATCTGGACTACGCTTCTCAACGCACCCGACTGGGAACGCAACTGCCTCAGAAAAATCGTCGTTACCATGTACTGGGACGACAGCGACCACCCGTCTGTGCAGGCACCTATCGGCGACTTCTTCGGTATGGGGCACGCAATGAGCAAGAACTATGTTTCCGCGCCTTTGCAAATGAGTCCCGAAAACGGACGCGGCTTTAACTGCTGGTGGCCGATGCCCTTCAAAAAGAGTTTCCGTATCGACATCACCAACGAGTGCAACACCGAATTGTTGTTCTACTTCTACATCGATTACGAAATTCACGCGCAAGCCGACCCCGACGCAATGTATTTCCACGCGCTGTGGAACAGACAACTTACCGTCGGACACGACAAGGCGAACTTCGAAAACCATGACAAGTGGTGCTTTACCGGCAACAACCTTGACGGCAGCGAAAACTACGTCATTCTTGACGCGGAAGGCGAAGGCATTTACTGCGGTTGCAACCTGGGCATACACAACCTCGACCCGACAAAACACTGGAACTGGTGGGGCGAGGGCGACGACATGATTTTCGTGGACGGCGCAAAGGTGCCCACATTCAACGGCACAGGCTCGGAAGACTACATCAACACTTCGTGGTGTCCCCAACAGGAATACAACGCACCCTATCACGGAATTATCCTCGGAGGAACGGAAAACTGGGGCGGCAAAATCGCCGTTTACCGCTACCACATTCAGGATCCGATCAACTTCAACAAGTCCATCAAGGTTACAATCGAACACGGACACAACAACAATCGCAGCGACGACTGGTCAAGCGTGGCTTACTGGTATCAGACCGGCATTCACAGTGCGTTTGCGCCAATCGCACCCGTTGCCGAACGTATGCCGGTTGATGAAAACGCATTGAAGTGGGGCGACACGCCGATACTGGAAAAGGCGTAAACAAAGGTCTTACGGATTGTGCAGTACAACGCCCGCAACAAAATACTCTTTGCAGGGGTTGTATTGCTACCCGACGTGGTAAATCCGAAAAATAAAAAACAAGGAGAAAGAAAAATGAAACACGGCAAATCAATAAGAATGCTTTGCGTTGTTTTGGCTTTGACAATCGTACTCGGCTGTTGCGCGTTTACCGCTTTCGCCGAAGAAAGTACGCTTGAACTGTGGGCTGCTCTTACCGCAGACGGCACGGACTACTTTACTCAGACGGGTGACGCGGCGGCGCAGGTCTACAAGGAAAGTAAGGGCGAACAAAGCAACAAGTTTATCCGTATCACCGCAGGCAACAGCGGCAAGCAGTGGGGCTCGTTCGGGCTTAACACCGACGTACTTGCCACGGCAGGACAGTACCGCGTAGAGTTTGACGCCCGTATCCCCGAGGACTACAACTCCGACAACTTCTACATTGCGGCGTACTTCCCCACGGTTTCCAAGACACTTGCAGGCAGCAAGGAAGCCCTGACGGCAATTATGGGCGAGGCAAACGAGTGGGGTTTCAGACACATTGTTGCGGAACTGGACGTGACAGAATCGGGCGCAAGCGTGTTGAAATTCGGTCTTAACTGCGCAAACGGCAGTTACATCGACATCGACAACGTGGCAGTTTACAAGCGTACTTCCGACGTATCCTACGGCACGGAAAACCTTGCAGGCGCAAACTGCGACTTCGAAGAGTTTATGGAAAAGGGCGGCAGCAAAACTTTGACCGACAGTTGGGACAACTATCCTTTCCGCGCGGCAGCAGACGCAGGCACGGCAAGCCTTGTGTACCTTACGGACACGAGTGCGGGAGTGCGTCTGAATCGTGAAACGACAGGCTTCGCTTCCTTCGTCAAGGACTCTGTCAAAGGCTACGCGGCAGGCACCTACACGGCGCGCGTTACGTTGATTGCAGACAGCGGCTTTACCACCGACAACATCGGTTGCCGTATCAACAAAAACGGAGGCACGCTTGCCAACAACATCAGCCTGACCGGCGCAATTACCGCAGACGGCAAGACAGAAAGCGTACTTACGGGTACCTACACGGTTGAGGCTTACGCCGACTGGACGCACTTCAACATGTGGTGCAACATCACGACGGCAGGCAAAGGTCTGACAATTACCAAGATTGAAATTCTCAATGCCGAAGGTAACAACATCGACACTCTCGGCGACCTAAGCAAAATAAGCGTTCCCTCGACGGAAACCCTTACCGGACTTGTTTCAAAAGGTTGGGCGCACGGCTACTACGTACCCGAAAGCGACTTCGCTACGACAAGCATTGTCAAGGACGGCGATGACATCGTGCTTAAAATGGCACCGAGTGGCAGCGGCATTGCGTTTACTTCTGTTACAAAGTCTGTCGACACGACAAAGATTTTGCCCGGCAAAACCTATGCAATCAGACTGTCCGTCAAGGGCGGAACCAATTTTGCTACCAACAACTTCGGCTTCGGTTTGTGGACAAACAACATGGGACGTATCGAAAGCACGATTTCTTACGCAGGCATTTCTGCAACAGAAAGCGTAGTAAGCGGACTTATCACCCTTCCCGCAAACGCAATACTGATGGGCAATATGGACATCTGGCTGAGCAACAACGGAATTACCGACGCGGACAATTATCTGCTTGTGGACGACATCGAAATCGTAACCGTGTCCGACGCTACGTTCAGCGCGGATCTCATCAAGGGCGACGACGAAACTTCTGTCGGCGCAATGGAACACATCGAATACGTACAGCAACCTACCCTTCGCGAAACGCCATCGGTAGACGGACTGTACAAGGCAATGCTGTTTAAGCAAGGCGACTTCGAAACCTACGACGAAGGCTTTACTTTCGGCGAAGCAAACGCTTACACGGCTTACTGGGGCAGCGTAAATCTCGACGCGCCCGGAAAAGTAGTGAAGGACGGCACAAACAAAGTTGCAAAAATCGCCTGGGACGGCAACACTAACCACAGATATTCCTCTATGTACATTCTTACCGACCCCGACGAAATGGCAACGGAAGGCGCGGTGTTCGAACTGACGTTCAGTTACAAACTGACAGGTAATTCCGCCCTTGCAAACGTGGCGTTTATCGGCGCAAGCAACAGTTCGGATTTCTGTATGGACCTTGACGCGGTAAAGGGCGCAGGTACCTACTACACAAGCGGCGCAAATATGGACATTTACCGCTACTACGTGACAGAAAGCGATGTTGAAGGCTGGTTTAATGTACGTTTGGTATTCAAGGCTAACATCGGTCTCAAGATGCGCAGCAACTCTGTACGTTTCCTGCTCGACACGGCGCAGAACAATGACAACGCGCTGTACATCGACAACGTAAACCTTGCGCTGTACGAAGCGGAATGCACTCACCACGTTGACGAAAACGCCGACTGCAAGTGCGACAAGTGCAATGCGACGTTGGAATGCACCAATCACGTAGACGCCAACAATGACGGCAAGTGCGACATCTGCGGCAAACAATTGCCTTGCACCGAACACACAGACGCAAACAACGACGGAAAATGCGACAAGTGCGGAGCAGACATGCCCAAGGAAGAAAAGAAGGGCTGCTTCGGCGTTGTTGAAATCGGCGGCGCGGCACTCATGTCTGTGCTGGCTCTCGCGGCGGTAGTGCTTGCGGCAAAACGTCCTTCGAGGAGACAAAAATGAGTAATAAATTAAGGTTTGCGGCAATTGTGATGTGCGCCGTAATTGCTTTGTCGGTGGTGGGGCTTGTCGCTTGTAACGGTAACAACCCCGATACGCCCGACAACCCGGACAAGCCCAAACCCACCCCTATCGGCACTTCGCTCAAAGTTTATTCCGACAAAATTTCGTCGGTTTACGACGTGGCAATGCTGACGGGACCCAGTGGCAAAACAAACACCCATGCCGACTGGGGCATAGGCGGCACCGACCTCGGTTTTCCGTACTACGACGCTACAAACAACAAGATGATGTTTCTGTTCGGCGACACGTTCAGCTCGGTAAACAGCGGCTCGGCGGGCTGGCGCAGTAACGTGCTGGGCATGACGAGCGACTTCGACGCAAGCGACGGCATCACATTTGACAGTTTTGTCTGCAACATGCCGGGCATGGCTAAGCAGATTGTCGACTCGGTGCACGACACAAGCAACGAGGGCGAGTACACAAGTATTCCCACCGGCGGTATCGAACTTAACGGTACGCATTACGTGTTTTACATGGCAATCAAGGATTGGCAAAACAACACCTGGAATGTCAACTACTGCAACGTTGCTAAGTCCACCGACGGCAAAAACTTTGTCAAGATGAACAACCTGTACTGGCTCAACTCTTCTGCGAAAAACAGCCGTGCCGAAGCAAACGTCATGAGTACTCTCGGCGTAAGCAAAGCCGATGCGGCGGGTCACGTTGCGCCTGCGTTTATGCAGATTTTCCCCTACATTTACGGCGACTACGTGTACATGTTCGGGCTTCCCAGCGGAAGAAGCGGCGGAGTGAAACTTGCGCGCGTGCTGAAAGCGGACATAGAAAGTTTTGACAAGTATCAGTACTACTACGACGGCAACTGGTACACAGGCGCGGAAGGGCTTGCCAAGGTCAAGGACGAAATGGACGAAGTCTCGTATGTGGTCTTGCCTACCGTCGGCGAAGTGTGCGTGTCCTACAACAAGTACCTTGAGGCGCACATGATGACCTACTACACCAACAACAAAATCGTGTTCCGTACGTCCAAGGACCTTGTAAAGTGGTCCAAGGCGGAAACAATCGTCACCAATGCGGAGTTTTTGCAACTGTACGGCGGTTTTACGCACGAAAAGTACACAAGCGACGACGGCAAGACGGTGTATCTCATGTTGTCCAAGTGGTACAACTACGTTGATTCGAGCGACCCGACGGGCTACAACGTGCGCGTACTTAGTTTTACATTAAACTAATCCGTTATTAACTGATAAGGCAGTCGGATTTCGTATTCGGCTGCCTTACAACTAAAACGATGTTGACAAAATGTCAACAAAATAGTATTATTTCAGGAGAGCATTATGTCGTATGTAATTTATCCCAAAACAAAGCATGTGGCAAAAATCAAGGAATTGTCTGTACTTCTCGGAAGTAAGGCGTACAGCCCGACGACAAAATACAACGTCGGCGGCAGTGACCTCGGCATACCGTGCTACGACGACAAGCGCGGCAAAATGTATTTCTGGTTCGGCGACACTTTCCGTGAGGAAAACCTGATCGGCAGCGACTGGCGCAGCAACACCGTAGGCATCTCGCAATGCAAGGATTTGTCCAATGGCATTGTGTGGGACGAGTTTTTGTGCGACGACGACGGCAGAGCGGTGGAAATTACAAATTCCGAAAAAACGGCAAACGACCTTTGCGAGGAAGTAACCGACATCCCTACGGGTGCAATCTGCATCGATGGCGTACATTACATGTTTTACATGTCCATTGCCAAGTGGCTGCCGGGCATCGGCTGGATTGTCAACTACAACGGTGTAATGAAGTCTGCTGACGGCAAGCACTTTACGCGGTGTAAAGATTTGTATTTTACCTGCGCCAACAAGGAAGTTGCGACAAGGCTTCTTGGGATAAGCGACGACGAGTACGAGGCGCACTTGCACCCAGGTTTCGCGCAGGTTTTTCCCATTCTTGCCAATGACGGTTACGTGTATCTGTTCGGACTTGAGGCAGGAAGACACGGCGGCGTCAAGCTGGCGCGCGTCAAACCGTGCGACATCGAGGATATGAGCAGGTACGAATATTTCTTGAAGGACGGCAGTTACCTGTGCGGCGCGGAAGGGCGCGTTCGCTCGGCAAACGAGGACTGCGAAATAGTGCCGCCCGACGTGGGGGAAATTTCCGTATGCTACAGCCGCTATCTCGGCAAATACGTAATGACCTACCTGTCCGACAAACCTTGTTCGAGGGAAACGCCAGGCATCGTCATGCGCGTAAGCGACAATCTGACCGAGTGGAGCGAAGCGGAATTAGTGCTTAGCTATTACGACTACTACAAGTTGTACGGCGGCTTTATGCACGAAAGACTTGCCTCTGACGGCGGTAAAAAAATGTATATGTTGTTGTCGCAGTGGACTTCGCCGCGCAAGCGCGACCACGGCTACAACGTAAAACTAATGGAGATTACACTTAAAAAATGACAATTGACGAAATTGCACGTATGACGGGCTATTCGCGGGCGACGGTGGCAAGGGCACTGTCAGGCAAGGGCTATTGCGGCAAAGACAAAAAGGAAGAAATTCTGCGCGTTGCAAAGGAGGGCGGCTACCGCCCCAATTACTCTGCGCGGTGCCTGAGGGAAGACAAAACAAACAGAATACTGGTGTGCTTGCCCAACTTCAACAACTCTTTCTACTTCGACCTTGTCAGCGGACTTACGGAAAAGTTTGCCGAAAGCGGTTACTGCCTGATGCTGTTTGACAGCGGCGGCGATTCGCAAAAGGAACTTGAAAGCATAAACATGCTCAACCAGAAATATTGCGACGGACTGGTGTTTGTTTCGTTGGACTTCAACGACGACAACATCGCGGCGGTGCGTGCTTCGGGGCGACCTGTGGTGCTGACAAACCGTTACCTGGGACTGCGCGACGACGACAATTTCGACTACGTGTACCTTGACCACGAAAAGGCAATGTACAAGGCAACGACCCACCTTATCGATTGCGGTTGCAAACGCATTGCGCTGTTTGTAGGTAACGACGAACAACAGACCTCGCGTGAACGTACTCAGGGTTACTACGCCGCGCTTAACGAACGCGGAATTGCCGTCGACAAAAGCCTTGTCGTTGACGCGGGTTTTAAGGAGGACGTTGCAGCGACGAAGTTTGCCGAACTGGCAGGCGGCGGCGCGGATTTTGACGGCGTAATTGCTGCAAGCGACCTTATGGGTATGGGTATTTACCGCGCGGCAAAAAGTTGCAATCTGCAGATAGGGCGCGACTTCAAAATGGTGTCGTTTGACAACACCGATTTTACGACAATTGCCACGCCGGGTATTACGTCCATCGACATGCGACAAAGGGAAATAGGTGCCAATGCCGCAATGCTGCTTACCGAGCGTATTCGCGGGCGTAAGCAAAGCAAAACGGTAGTACTTGAACCGCGCGTAATCGTGCGCGACTCGTCAAGATAGGACAAACAATCGGCTGAAATTTTACGGTTTTGAAAAGGACTGAAATTATGTACAAAGATTTACTTACGGAATTTATGACGGCGGAGAAAAACGCCGTAGACGAACTTATACGACAGACGGGAAAACAGTACGACAAAGTAATCGACGCGCTTCTCGAGTGCCGCGGCAAAGTGGTGTTTTTCGGCATAGGCAAAAGCGGACACATCGGCGCGAAACTTGCCGCAACCTTTGCCAGCACCGGCACGCCCGCTATGTTTGTACATGCGGCGGAAGCGCGCCACGGCGACTTCGGCATGATCGAACAGCGTGACGTTGTAATTTTGCTTTCCCACAGCGGGACGACAAGCGAAACGACGTCGGCGGTAGCCTCGCTTAAAAACATCGGTTGCAAGACCATTGCCTTTTGCAAGAGTGCCGACAGCCTGCTTGCAAGGGAGTGCGACCTTGCAATCAACTACCCCTTTGACAAGGAAGCCGACCGCATGGGCGTAGCACCCAGCAGCAGTACCACGGTACAACTTGTGCTTGGCGACGCGATCGGGCTTACGCTGTCCGCGCTCAAGGGCTTTACACGAGAAGATTTTCACAAGTTTCACCCGGGTGGCGCACTGGGCAAAATGCTGGAGGAACACAAATGAGCGTACTTGTAGTAGGCAGTTTTGTAACAGACCTTGTCGCGCTGTGCGAACGCGCACCCAATGCAGGCGAAACATTGCACGGCAAAGAGTTTAATGTCTACCCCGGTGGCAAAGGCGCAAATCAGGCTGTTGCGGCAAAGCGCATGGGCGCGGACGTGACGATGGTGGGATGTGTAGGTAACGACATTTTCGGTGACGACTTTGTAAAGACATTTACCGAAGAAGGTTTTGACACGCAGTACATCAAACGCACGAGCAACGCTCGTACGGGTTGCAGCCTTGTTACCCTTGAAACCAACGGTCAAAACCGCATCTGTATGACACCGGGAGCAAATCTCGACTTTACGACCGACGACCTGTATGCGCTGGAAAGCCTTGTAGAAAAGGCAAACATAGTGGTGACTCAATGCGAAATGCGTCCCGAGATAGTTGACGAACTGGCAAAACTTTGCACAAAACACAATAAAAAATTCGTGCTAAATCCTGCCCCTGCCCGCACGTTCAAGGGCGAAACGCTTGCGGCGTGCTACGTAATATCGCCCAACGAAACGGAACTGGGGGTAATAGTGGGTCGCACGCTTAACACCGACGAAGAGTTTGTGTCCGCAGCAAAGGAACTGCTTACAAAGGGCGTAAAGAACGTAATAGTCACGCTTGGCAGCCGCGGAAGCCTGCTCGTAAACGCAGATACTACGCAGATTGTGCCTGCCATGAAAGTGAAAGCGGTGGACACGGTAGGCGCAGGCGACTCGTTTACCGGCTCGCTTGCGGCGTTCCTTGACGAAGGAAAGGACGTGTTGTCGGCAATGAAACTTAGTACGATTGTGGGCGGCTTGCAGGTACAGAAGCACGGCGCGATTCCGTCCATGCCCTACCGCGCGGAAGTGGACAAAGTGGCAAACGGCAAGTAACATGTTGCCTTGCTTGGTAACGAAAAAATTGATACGTATACGAAAATCCGTTACAAATTGTTGATTGTTTTCTTGAAATCGTGTAAATTGTATGTGGCTTTCCTGAAGTAGTAAAAACGAATAAAAAGAATAAATACAAAAAGCGACGATTTTACACTGCGTAAAGTCGTCGCTTTTTGGAATTAAATAAAAAATACGCGGCATCATTGCTGCGTATTAGTTGTTGCGACGTAATCGAACGCCGCTGTGAATTGTGACTCATAGGGGACTCGTCCCAAGCGAGGCGCAGGGTAAGCGTAGTGCAACGGAGCGCTACGTTATTTCGTACTCTCCTATTAGGAAAAACAAGGCGGCAAGGCATTTGGAAAAAACAAAAAAACGTAGCCTTTGCGCTACGAGTTTTGTTTTCGACTACAGCCGTAGCCGCCGAAAATGGTGACTCATAGGGGACTCGAACCCCTGTTCTCGCCGTGAGAGGGCGATGTCCTAGGCCGCTAGACTAATGAGCCGCATTTATAATAAGTTGTCAGCAGGCAATGCCGTAACAACTTGCCGTATTATATTACCACAACGACAAGGCAAAAGTCAACGTTTTTGCGGTAAAATTTTGCGAGCAGGCTACTTTGCATAACTTATTGCAGCGTTCGTTTCTTTGTGTTATAATTGCAATAGTACATTTGCGAAGGAAAACAAAATCAAAAAGTTGCCATTGAAAGTCCCGGATTATGAGGAATGGAACAAGCTGTAACAGAATAGAGCAAACTGTTGACGTACAGCGAGCGTCGGTTAACGCATAATTAGCCGCCGTCACAAGCCGAGGCTTGACCACTATTAGTTTATTGTTAAAAATAGATTATGGCTGTAACTCTAATCGTGCACGCGCGGGTGCCAAAAATTATTAGTGATGGCTAAATTAACCATAATAAAACAGTTTTCGTAAAACTCGGCAACTTGAAGTTGGTGGCATCAGACGAGTATACCGGAAACGGAAAGAGCGGCAACAATGTATAATACAAACCGCTTATTGATTAGCGTAGCTTGTCGCAACCGGATTTACTACATTATTTGTACAAAAAACAAGTTTCTTTGGTCGTTTTTACCGTTTTCGCCGTAATTCAACCAGCGGTTGAGCGATTTTGCAACGGTTGGTTGAGGCGAGTAAACAAACGGTAGGGGCAAATTTTGTTACGAATGCCGTATAATGTGTTTGCAGGCGGACGGAAAGTCCGTGGCGGTGCGGCGATGGTATTGCAGACAGGTAAGCACCCGTGGCAACATAAATCGCAACCGCCGTTGCAAAGGAGAATAATATTATGAAAGAAACATTCGGACAACGTTTTCAGCGTTTACGCAAGGCGGCAAACTTCACGCAGGAAGATGTTGCAAAAAGACTCAATATTTCTGCGCAGGCGGTCAGCAAGTGGGAAAAAGACATCTCCGCACCGGACATTTCCGCGCTGACCGACATTGCCGACATGTTTGGCGTTACTACCGACGTGTTGCTTGGCAAGTCTGCCGACGAGGCAACCTTTGCACCCGACGCGAAGAAGGACATCGACAACCTTATGTTCCGCGTGTTTGTCGATTCCGCCGACGGCGACAAGGTTCGCGTAAACCTGCCCGTTACGCTTGTCAAAATCTTTGCGGAAAGCGACGACGGCGGCGACGTCAAAATAAACGGCAAAAATATATTGCAAGGCATCGACCTCAAACAGTTGCTGTCCCTTGTCGAGCGCGGTTTGCTGGGCAAAATTGTCGAAGTTACATCTGCCGACGGCGACAAAATAGAAGTCGTGGTGGAATAGCCATGCGCATAAAAATTTGCTCGCCCGAGAAAAAGCTGAATTTGTTGTTGCCGAATTTTTTGCTGAAAACGTCGTTTGCTGCGAAAACTATTTTCGGCACCGACGACCCTGAAAAAATCGAAGCAAACCGCCGACTGCTTAAAAGGGCGTACAAGGCACTGAAACAATACAAAAAGAAGCACGGTAAACTGGAATTGGTAAACGTCGTTACAGCCAACGGGCAAACAGTCGTGCAGGTGATTGTGTAGGGCGGCGGCGCACGAAAAACATTGCTTGGTAAAAAATTGTTTTGCAAATGCTTTGCGTAATTTTGCGGTTTGTGCTAAAATAGTTTTGTACTACTAATTGGAGGACATTTTATTATGCAATATTCACATGAAGTTGAACTTATGCAATGCGTAATGAAAGGCTGCAATCACGGTCCGGCTCCCATCCCCGAAGAAGGCAAATGGGTACAAGCCTACGACATCAAGGATATCAGCGGTCTTACGCACGGTTGCGGTTGCTGCGCACCCCAGCAGGGCACATGCAAACTGACGCTCAACATCAAAAACGGTATCATCGAAGAAGCCCTTGTAGAAACAATCGGCTGCTCCGGTATGACTCACTCCGCAGCGATGGCGGCAGAAATTTTGCCCGGCAAGACGCTTCTGGAAGCACTGAACACCGACCTTGTTTGCGACGCAATCAACGTTGCCATGCGTGAGTTGTTCCTTCAAATCGTCTACGGACGTTCGCAAAGCGCATTTTCCGACGCAGGACTTCCCGTCGGCGCAGGTCTTGAAGACCTTGGTAAGGGACTTCGCAGCCAGGTAGGCACGATGTACTCCACCAAACTCAAGGGACCCAGATACCTTGAAATGGCAGAAGGCTACGTAACTCGCCTCGCCCTTGACGACAACGGCGAAATCATCGGTTACGAATACGTAAACCTCGGCGTCATGATGAAGGCAATTCAGGAAGGCGTAAGCGGCAACGACGCGCTTGCAAAGGCCAAGAAACACTACGGACGTTTTGAAAACGCCGCCAAATACATTGTTCCGCGCAATGAGTAAGGGAGGAAATGACAATGGCTATCACATTTGAAGGTTACGAAAGAAGAATAGACAAAATCAACTCCGAACTTGCCAAGTACGGAATGAAGGACCTGGAAGAAGCCCGCAAAATTTGCCTTGACCACGGTGTAAACGTTGAAGAAATCGTCAAGGGCGTGCAGCCCATCGCGTTTGAAAACGCAGTCTGGGCGTACACGCTCGGTTGCGCAATCGCCTACAAAAAGGGCGTAAAGACGGCTGCCGAAGTAAGCGAGTGCATCGGTCTCGGTCTGCAGGCATTCTGCATTCCCGGTTCCGTTGCCGATCAACGTAAGGTAGGTCTCGGTCACGGCAACCTCGGCGCAATGCTTCTTCGCGAAGAAACCGACTGCTTCGCATTCCTTGCCGGTCACGAATCTTTCGCCGCTGCGGAAGGCGCAATCGGTATTGCACGTAACGCCAACAAGGCACGCAAAAAGCCGCTGCGCGTAATCCTTAACGGTCTTGGCAAAGACGCCGCATACATCATTTCCCGTATCAACGGCTTTACGTATGTACAGACCAAGTACGATTACTACACAGGCGAACTTACCATCGTACGCGAAGTTCCGTTCAGCGACGGCGAACGCGCACAAGTGCGTTGCTACGGCGCAGACGACGTAAACGAAGGCGTTGCAATCATGCGCCACGAAAAGGTTGACGTTTCCATCACCGGTAACAGCACCAACCCGACTCGTTTCCAACACCCCGTTGCAGGCACCTACAAGAAGTGGTGCGTCGAAAACGGCAAAAAGTACTTCTCGGTTGCTTCCGGTGGCGGCACGGGACGTACTTTGCACCCGGACAACGTGGCTGCAGGTCCCGCTTCGTACGGCATGACCGACACGATGGGTCGTATGCACAGCGACGCTCAGTTTGCAGGTAGTTCCAGCGTTCCCGCGCACGTGGAAATGATGGGTCTTATCGGTATGGGCAACAACCCGATGGTTGGCGCAACCGTTGCTTGCAGCGTTGCGGTAGCACTTTCCGTAAAGTAAGTAAAGCGTAAGGCTTTTGCCTGTTGCAAACTTTAATCAAAAATCAAAGCCGCATTGCTTTTTGCAGTGCGGCTTTTTGTTGTGTCGGTTTTTTTATTTGTCAGCGCTAACAACAATTTGGGATGTTTCTCTTCGTGGTACAGGGGTCGTAATAAGTGACAGCAACTGTGCAAGTTCTTCTGTACGTGTGTGTGGGAGTAATACTTTTGCCCGCAAAAAATAATCGGTGAGGACAGTTGTCAAAAGTATTTTGAAGTGTCTTACTATTTATAATACTACAACCGCCTTTTAAGTTTTATGTAATGCGGTAGCGGTGCGGTTCTTCGCGGTCATCGGCGGTATTGCCAGTCGTACCATTTGTACAGTTTGCTTTTCACTTCGGCGTCGGCAACGTTGTCAATCTCGCTGAAAAATTTTGCGCTGTCGGCGGAAGGCGTGCCCAGATTGTAGCCCTCGTCGTTTACAAGCGGTTTGCCCGTTTCGCTTTGTTTGTTGCCCAGCAGTTTGTCGGCAATGGACATCACCGTAGGATTGGTTACAAGCCCCAGTACCGCGCCCGTTTTGTCCTCGGCAGTGGCGTTTGCGTCGGACAACTTCTGTATGTTGCCGACAAGTGCCTTGCTGTCGTCGGACAGCATTGCGCCCAGTTTGTCGGTCATTGTTTCGCCTTTGTCGTTGCCGCCGCTTAGCAGTTGCCACGCAAGCAGCAGCATTGCCACCGTTGACAAATTCACGCCGAGCCTCCTTTTTGTAATCATTGTATTATATGCGGTCATATAATGAATAGTGAACTTACTTTTGTAAAAGGAGTACATACGTGACAAACAGCAACGACCCGAGAAACATTTTTGTAGACAATCGCAACGGCTTTGCAGGGGACGAATCGACGGAACAAAACACCTCTTCGCGGCAGCCCGACACGGGCAAAAACGGAACGACAAACAACGCCGATACACAGGGCGCAAGCGGCGGTGCGGACAGTTACGAGGCGCGCGTAAACGAAATGAAACGCCTTGCCGCAAAGTACCAACGAGAAGGTGAAGGACAACTTGTCAGGGATATTGTCAACAACGTGATCGAGCAGAAAGCGGCAGGCAAATTGACAAATCAACAACTGATTGCCTTCGCCAATCGTGTTGCGCCGCTGCTTAATACCGACCAGAAACAACGCTTGTCGGAACTGGTAGAACAACTTGTAAAGTTGTAAAATATCGAGTGCATAGCCGGGATAGCATTTGAGTAAACAATAGGCATGCTGACCGCAAAAAAATTATGTCATCCTGAGCGCAGTCGAAGGATCCCCCGGAAGGGTACCTGTCGTCTGCAATTGTCTCATTACAATGGTGTGGTAATTTTGTACGTGACGACTTGAAACTGCGGAAGGGATAAAAAAGTCAAATAATAACGAAAAACGTCGATTTATAAAATACTATTACACACATAGTATTCTAAAATTGCTTGTTTTTACATGAAAACAGGCGTAATCGACGTTTTTTTTGTGTTTTAGTTCTCTTGAAGGTTATCGCTCTTATGTGGCTCTTTTTGCCGTCGAACGGCGGTTTTACATATTGCCGCTTAGTAGTTCCTTGGCGGTACGGTCGACGGCGTACAGCAGTTGGTAACATTCCTGACGGGTGGTGACGCAACTGACCGAAGCGCGGACGACGCCCTGACCGAATGTGCCGAGAGCCTTGTGCATAAGCGGTGCGCATTGCAAGCCGCCGCGCACGGCTATGTCGTACTTGTCGGCAAGCGTATCGGCAACAAAATTGCTGTCGGCTTTGCCTATGTTGAATGCGACTATGCCGCTGTCGTTTTTGCCGCTGTACAGCGTTACGCCATCTATTTGCGACAACGCTTCGACAAGCATTTCCTGTGCGCCCGTTACGTTTGCGCGGTTGGCATTTTTGTTTGCGTTGTGCCAGTCTATTGCCGCGCCCATTGCAAGCAAGGCGGGGCATGGCAACGTGCCTGCTTCCAAGCCTTCGGGCAGGTTTGTCGGTTGTGCAATCAGGTGGCTGTCAGTGCCCGTACCGCCGAATACCGTCGGCTTGGGTGTGGCTCTCTCGCTCAGGCACAGTGTGCCTGCGCCCTGTATTCCGTGCAGACCCTTGTGTGCGCCGAAGCATACTATGTCGATGTTGTCGCGCGCCATGTCTATGTCAACGTAGCCCGCGCTTTGCGCGCAGTCCACAACAAACAAAATGTTGCGTTCGCGGCAAAATTTTCCAAGTTCCGTAAGGCTGTGCAGTTGTCCGTTTACGTTGCACACGTGCCCTATGCACAGCATGTAGGTGTCGGGTTTTACCAGTCGTTCGACCTGTCCTACGGAAACTTGCCCGTCCTCTTCGGGATGCACGAAATCAAGATCTACGCCGTGTCTGCTCAGTGCGGTCAGCGGTCGCAGCACGCTGTTGTGTTCCGCCACGGAAACAATCGCCCGTCCTCTCCTTGCCGTACCGATGATTGCAGTATTAAGCGCGGCGGTGCACCCGGGCGTAAACACAACCCGTCGTGAGTCGCAGTTTACAAGTCGGGCAATCTTGCCGCGGATGTCCAGCAGTCGCTGTTGCAACTCTATGCTTTGTTTGTTGCCGCTTCGGTTTGGGTTAAAGGGCAGTTTTGTCATGGCTTCCACGGCGGCGTTTATTACCGTCTGCGGTTTGTAATTTGTGGTTGCGGCATTGTCAAAGTAAATCATGTTTTCCTCGTCACAATCGGTGGATATTTTGCGTAGTATATCTTATGGGAAAGTTTTTCGTCTGATACCAAACCGACGTATACATTTCGCGCGGCGGACGAAGCGGTGACGGTTTTTGCAGGCGGCAGCGCGGTGCGGCATTACTTGTCTGCTCAGACTTGCGTAATAACGTCGCCGTCTACATAAGGAGCAAAACAATGAGTTTCGTAATTGCCGTCTACCGTTCGCGCGACGTGTCGGTGAGAGTGTACAACAAACTTATTTCGCTGGGGGCCACGTGCGCGTTGGTAAGCACTCCCCGCGCGGCAAATGTCGGTTGCGGACTGTCGGTCAAAATGCACACCGACGTTTACTATGCCTATGCCTCGGCACTGTCGCAAACGGAAACGTTTGTCGGATTTTTCCTCGTGCGGCAGACCTTAAACGGGCAAACGGTAACAAGATTGTAATGCGTGTTACGCGTGCGGCGGCGATGAAGGACGTCATGCGGTCGGCTTGCGGTAACACGGCGCGGCAAATGCTGTTGTCGCGCCGAGCCACACCGATATTTTGCTGTCCGCGTCTGCCCCGCGCCTGCTGTCTGCCAAAAGTGCGTAAGCACGCAAAAAAGGTGCAAATAAAGCCTTGAAAAAAATAACTGATTAGTATATAATAATTCTATATGCAACAAACAGAAAAAATTTTGGCAACTCTCGCGAAAGACTTTCCCAATGCCAAAAGCGAATTAAACTTCAAAAATCCTTTTCAATTGCTTGTGGCGGTAATTTTGTCGGCGCAGTGCACGGACAAACGGGTAAACCTGGTTACGCCTGCATTGTTTGCCGAAGCCGACACACCGGAAAAAATGGCAGCGCTGCCCGTCGGACGCATAGAGGAACTGATACACAGTTGCGGTTTTTATCACAGCAAGGCGAAGTATCTGCACGACATGTCGGTGGACGTGGTTACGCGCTTCGGCGGCGTTGTGCCGAACAATATCGATGAGCTTCGCACACTTGCAGGGGTCGGCCGCAAAACGGCAAACGTTGTGTACGCGGTAGGTTTCGGCGGACAAGCCATCGCCGTGGATACGCACGTATTCCGCGTGTCAAACAGGCTTGGCATTACCGACGCCAAAAACGTGCTTGACACCGAAAAACAACTCATGGCTGCAATACCGCCTGCGCAGTGGGCGGACAGCCATCATTACATTTTGCTTCACGGGCGTTACGTGTGCAAGGCGCAGCATCCGTGTTGCGACAAGTGCTCGGTGCGCGACATGTGCAAGTACTACGCCGAGCACAACAAGGTAACCAGATGACGGAACAAACGCAGGCGCAACTTATGCGCTGTTTACAATGCAAAAATCCCGGGTGCAGTGCCGCATGCCCGCTCGGAAACGACATTCCGACAATAGTCAGGCTTGTACGCGAAGGTAAATTTGCCATGGCGGTGCAGGTTGTCGGACATCCCTTCGGCGGCGTTTGCGGATACGTGTGTCCGCACGAAAATCAGTGTCAGGGCGGTTGCGTGCTGGCAAAACGCGGACAGGCAGTGCCGACGGGCGAAGCGGAAGCGACAGCGTTTACAAACAGCCCGTATGTGGTCGCAAGGCGCGACGACAAACTTGCAGGCAGACGCGTTGCCGTTGTCGGCGGCGGTGTCAGCGGAATTACCTTTGCCGTGAAATGTTACGAAAGCGGCGCGGACGTGACTGTGTACGAAAGCAATATGTTGCTGTCCACGCTGTACGGTATTCCCGAGTTCAGACTTCCGCACAGGCTGCTTGATGACATAGTGCGCAGCGTGGAACAAAGCGATATTCGAGTTGAACATAAGTACGTTTGCCAAGCGGACATAGCCGCCATGCAGAATGACAACGACATTGTGTACCTTGCTGTCGGCAGGACGGTGTGCCGCGCACTCGGTGTTAGGGGTGAAGAGTACGCCACAACTGCGGACAAGTTTCTGCACGAAGCAATGTTGCCACGCGATGTGATTGTAGTCGGAGGCGGCAATACGGCAATGGATTGTGCAAGGCTCAACGCAAGGCTTGGCGGAAAAACCATGATTGCCTACCGCAGAGCACTGGCGGATATGCCATGCTACGCCAAGGAAGTGCAGGCGGCGGCAGACGACGGCGTTATGTTTGAAACGAATCTTGCACCCGTAATGGTGGACAAGCAGGCGGACGGCAGACTGTCGGTGACTTTTGCGCGGACGAACAGCGAAGGGCGCGGCAGACTTTCCGTGACGGACGAACTGCACACGTTTAGTTGCGATTGTCTGGTTGTTGCGGCAGGAAATATGCTTGACGGCAATGTGTATGCGCAGGACAAAACTGTGCCCGTCGACAACTGCGGCAACGCCAGCGGCAATCTGTACGCGGGCGGCGATTGCGCAGGCGGCAACCTTGTCGTGGAAGCGGTCAAGGCAGCGATATGTGCCTACAACGGCGTGGTTTAACGTTACGCGACCAAGTGAAAAGTAGTGTATGCGCATGTGTATTATTGCAGTAGGTAGTGTCAGTCGAGCGGAACCCTTTCGGGGGATTGGCACCCGAGCGTGCACGGTTAGAGAACTTTTACTACCGTCCGTACCTAACGCATAATCGGTGTCTCGCAATGACGTAATAGAATAATGACAGCCCTTTGTCGGTCGGTTCGATTTACTATTAGTGGTGTACTTGAACTCTGACTGTATGGCATTTTCCTTTTGACTATGTAGTGTGAGACTTATTAAATCCTACGTCAAATGGTGATTTGAAAAATGCTTTTGTACAGAAACTCACTCGGTTTTGCATTTCGCACATAAACGCGCTTTCCGCAGGAAAATAAGGGTGTGGAAAGCGATATATGCGCCGAGGTTAAAGTGCTTGAAGTACACACGCCAATTACAAACGGTCAACTTGCTTCATCAGGGGTGTCGAGGTGTTTCCACACAGCGACATCGTAGCGACGGCGCGGCTGGGAAGGCTGCTTACCATAAGCAATATTGCTCGTCGCGAGCCGAGCATCAAGCGCTCGCGGTGTGGAAATACCTCGACAGGACCCCATACATCAACTAACTCACTTCGCCGCACGCCCACTTCAACCAATCCAAAACAACAAGCGATAAAAACGCTTTCCAACACTCACAGGAGTTAATATGTTTATTGATAAGGTCAAAATCTACATCAAGGCAGGCAACGGCGGCAACGGTTCCGCAAGCCTGCATACCGAAAAATACGTACCCAACGGCGGTCCCGACGGCGGCGACGGCGGTAAGGGCGGCGATATCGTCTTTGTGGCGACCACAGGCGAAAACACTCTCAACGCTTTCCACTTCCAGAAGCATTTTCGCGCCGAAAACGGCGAAAACGGCGGTCACAAAAATTGCTACGGCAAGCAGGGCAAAGATCTGATTGTCAAGGTGCCCGTCGGTACCGTTGTCAAAACCGTTGACGGCGACGTCGTTGCGGACATGTACGAGGACGGTCAGCGCACGGTGATTGCGGCGGGCGGCAAGGGCGGCAGAGGAAACCGTCACTTTGCCACGGCTCGCAGACAGTCGCCCAGTTTTGCCGAGCACGGCGTACAAACGCAGGAACACGAAGTGGTGCTGGAACTTAAAACCATTGCGGACGTCGGCTTGGTAGGATTTCCCAACGTAGGCAAAAGCACGCTGTTGTCCGTTGTTTCCGATGCAAAACCGAAAATCGCAAACTACCACTTTACAACGCTCAGTCCCAATCTCGGCGTGGTGGGCTACTACGACAAAAGTTTCGTAATGGCAGACATTCCGGGGCTTATCGAGGGTGCAAGCGAAGGCGCGGGACTCGGACACAGTTTCCTTCGTCACATCGAACGCACGCGCGTACTTGTGCATGTGGTGGACATGGGCGGCAGCGAAGGGCGTGACCCGCTGGACGACTTCAAACTCATCAACAACGAAATTTTCAGTTACGACCCTGCTCTCAAAGATTTGCCTATGGTGGTTGTCGCCAACAAAATGGACATGCCTGCCGCGGAAGAAAAACTTGCGCGTTTCAAGGCGGCTTACGGCGACAAGTACAAAATCATCCCCATGATGACGTTGATTCACGAAGGCGTGGACGAACTGCTGACAACCCTTGTGGATATTCTGGACAAGTTGCCCGAACCTGGACCGCTGGAATTTACCCCCGTGTCGCTTGACAAAGAGGAAGAGGACAGTTTCGAAATAGAGGAACTGGACGACGACGTGTTTGAAGTTACCGGCGGACTTGTGGAAATTTTGTCGCGCAAGGTCAATCTGGACGACTACGACAGTTTCCGCTACTTCCAGCGCGTGCTTAAGGACAAAGGCGTAATTGCGGAACTTCGCAAGCGCGGCGCGCGCGACGGCAGCACGGTAATAGTGGGCGATTTGGAATTTGACTTTGTGGATTAGGATGCAGCCGAAAAAGCGTTTATGCGGCTGTCGTTCTAAGTTGCAAAAACATTTATTTGTTATGTCGCGACATGCCACGTTGAGCAAAACGAAGTGCAGTCGAAACGTCTGGGAAAATGGTGCACTGTGGAAACGGGCGCCGAAGTAAGGAAGTTGATGTAAGGGGTCCTGTCAAGGTATTGCCGCACTGCGAGCGCTTGATGCTCTGCTCGCGACGAGCAATATTGCTTATGGCAGGCAGCCTTCCCAGCCGTGCCGTCGCTACGATGTCGCTGTGCGGCAACACCTTGCCACCCCCTGATAATGCTTGTTAACGGTTTGCAGTTGGTTTGCCTACTTCAAGTTGACGAACTTCGGCGCGTATTGTCGTTATAAAAAGTGTCTTACGTTTTGTAATTGACTTGCATATTTCAAGTCGGTTAGTTTTGGCGGAACGTATCGACGAATTAACGGTACTATCGCGCATTCCGCAGGAAAAGCGGACTGAAAAAGCCTGTACGTATGACTTTGTTTTGAAACAAACTTGAAAGTTGTGGGTGGCGATGTGTTGGCAATGAAAACCATCATTCCGAGGGCGCGGCTGGGAAGGCAACATACCAAAAATAATAATGCCCGCAGTGAAGCGAGCCAGCAGGCGTTTTTCGTATGGTGATACATCGCCACACACAGCAACTACTAAAAATATATACACAATCTTTTTCATCAACCAAGGAGATTTTATGATAACAACCAAACAACGCAGCCAACTTAAGGCTCTTGCAAATACACTCAAACCTACCGTGATTATCGGCAAAGGCGACCTGACGGACAACATCATCAACGAGATAGAAGTTGGACTGTACAACCACGAAATCGTCAAGGTTTCCGCGCTGAAGTCCTGTGAGTCGTCGGCTCGCGACATGTGCGACGACGTCTGCCGCGTACTCGGCTGTGACCCCGTAATTGTTGTCGGCAACCGCTTTGTAGTGTACAAACCCACCGACAAAAAGGATTTCGAACACCTGCTGTAATTTTTCGTTGTCCTTAGCCGATTGGGCATACATTCTGCACACCTCGAAATAGTGCGTTGTGCTACCTGTTCAGTTGCCAACCACATATCTGTCACGTAAAAATCAAGTTATCCATATGCCGCAACGGTCGAGCGTTCCGCAGGAAACAGAGACCGATTGACAGTACGGCATTGACAGTGGCAGTCTGTCGGCTTTGCAGGTGTTCGCGCTACGGACGAAAAAGTAAAACTGTAGAGATAAAAATGATTTGCCGTGTGCCGCCATTCGCCGCCGCAGATATATAGTCGGTGAAGAGATGTCACTGTTAAGAAAACATCTGAACGAGGGTGCGGCTGGGTAGGCTACCTACCACTAAATCACAATACCCGAAGTGAAGCGAGCCAGCAGGCGTTTTTCGTACAGTGACATCTTGGCACAGACACGGGAATATTACAGTTTGGCGAATGGTAGCAATCGACATTACACCAATCGCAGTTAACCGGTTTTATTTCGGTCGAGCAAAATCTTTTCAATCGCCACTTGCCCAATCAAAACATCGTACTTCAATCTCTCAAAGGAGAAAAATATGACAAACAAACACTGCATCGCAATGATACTTGCAGGCGGTCAGGGAAGCCGTCTGGGGGTACTTACGCGCAACATCGCCAAGCCTGCCGTGCCTTACGGCGGCAAGTACCGTATCATTGACTTTCCTCTGACCAACTGCACGCAATCGGGCATCGACACCGTGGGTATCCTCACCCAATACAAGCCGCTGGAACTCAACACTTACATCGGCAACGGACAAGCGTGGGACCTTGACTGCAACGACGGCGGAGTGTTCATCCTGCCGCCCTACATGCGCGAAAAGGAAGGCGAGTGGTACAAGGGTACGGCAAACGCCATTTACCAGAACATCGAATTTATCGACAAATTCAATCCCGACAACGTGCTTATTTTGTCCGGTGACCACATTTACAAAATGGACTACAACAAGATGTTGAGTTACCACGTCAAGAAGAACGCCGATTGTACCATTGCCATGATTTCCGTCGACCCTGCCGAGGCAAGCCGTTTCGGTATTCTGTCCTGCGACGACAACGGGCGCATTGTGGACTTCGCCGAAAAGCCTGCCAAACCCAAAAGCAACACGGCAAGCATGGGCATTTACATATTCAAGTGGAGCGTACTTCGCAACGAACTGATTGCCGACGAAGGCGACGAAAAAAGCAGCAACGACTTCGGCAAAAACGTAATTCCCAAGATGCTTGCTGCAGGCAAGGGTATGTTCGGGTACGAATTTAACGGTTACTGGAAGGACGTCGGAACGGTGGAAAGTTTGTGGCAGGCAAACATGGATTTGCTTGACGACGACGCGCTTCGCCTTGCCGACAGCGACTGGACTATTCTCAGCCGTTCGGCATTGCAATCGCCGCACTTTATCGGTACGCATGCGCACCTTGCCAACAGTCTTATTACCGAGGGCTGCTACATAGACGGCACGGTGTCGCACAGCATAATTTCCGACGGCGTAACCGTCGAAAAGGGTGCGGAAGTAGTGGACAGCGTGGTGCTGTCGGGCGCAAAAATCTGCGCAGGCGCACACGTACACAAGGCAATCATCGGTGAAAACGCTGTTGTCGGCAAGGACGGCAGCATAGGCATTGACGGCAAAACCGACTATTTGTCCAAGTACTGCAGCGGCGGCGTGTCGCTGGTTGGCAGCGATGTACACATCGGCGTAAAGGTGCACATTGCCGCAGACAGTATGGTGACGGAAGACGTGAAAGGGGGTACCAAACAATGATCGACACAATGGGCGTAATTCTCACTTCAAACGCCGACACCGACCTTGGCGAACTTACCCGTTTGCGCAGTGTGGCTGCAATTCCGTTTGGCGGACGTTACCGTCTTGTAGATTTTGTTCTCAGCAATCTTGTCAACAGCGGCATTGTAAACGTCGGCGTCGCAACGGAATACAACTACCAGTCGCTGCTGGATCACATCGGCAGCGGAAAGCCCTGGGGACTTGCCCGTAAACAATTCGGTTTGCGCTTTTTGCCGCCGTTTTCTGCCAACAGCAACGAAACGGACGAACGCATAAAAATGCTTACCGGCGTAATACATTACCTCAAACGCAGTCCGCAACGCTACGTAATAGTTGCCGATTGCAACAACGTGTGCAACATGCGCTTCGACGACGTTGTGGCATTGCATGTTGACAGCGGCGCGGATCTCACAGTGGTGTATCAGCAGTCGCGTGACAATGGCGTGTACATCGATGTGGACGAAAGCGGCAACGTAAAAGGCATAGTCGACAAGGGCGATAATCGCCTTGTCGGGTACTACGTGTTTACCAAAGATTTGCTTGTCAACGTGCTGGAACGCTACCAAAACATCGGACAAAAGCGTTTCTATAATGACCTTATCGCAGGCTACATTCGCCGCCACAAGGTTGTGGGCTACCGCTTTGACGGCTACCTGTCCACGATTACCGACACGACGGGCTACTTCCGCGTCAGCATGGACCTTATGGACAGCAACGTGCGCAAGGATTTGTTTATTTCCGACAACCGCATACTGACCAAGGTCAAGGATATGGTTCCCACGCGCTACATGGACAACGCCGAAGTAAGTTCCGGTTTCATTGCCGACGGTTGCGTGATTGACGGCAAGGTGGAAAACAGCATTTTGTTCCGCGGCGTAACAGTGGAAAAGGGCGCCGTCGTAAAAGACTGCATTGTAATGCAAAACACCGTTATTTCGCAAAACGTGCGCCTCGGCGCGTGCATAGTGGACAAGGACTGCGTAATACTGAAAGGCAAGGAACTTGTCGGACAGCCTAACTATCCTGTGGTGGTCGGCAAACGCCGCACCATATAGCGACGGCGTATATTGGCACATCTTGGCACTACGCTTGTCAGTCCGCTAAGTCACGTACGCTTAGTACGTTCCTGTCGCGGACAGCCAACTGTTGTGCCAATCTGCACCAATCTACGCCGTCGCTACGAAATTTCAGGCGAGTTGGCGTCTCCATGTTGCCACAATCTACCGCAATCTACGCCCGAATCAGGTTTGTGAATATTACAGTTTCAATAGAAACTGCATTTTGTGGTTTTTGTAAAAGTCATACAAACACCTCTATTAAAAGTTTTTGGAAGGGGGTGTGGGGAAAACACTTTTTGTAAAAAAGGTTTTCCCCACAAAATATCCCCATCAAAAAAAACACAAACAAAAAATAAAAAGAGATTAAACATAACATGGCATATCAACATTTTTATTCGTGCGTGCCTGCAAGGGTGAGCATGTTTAACAAGGTGGACGGCTACGACACGTTTGCGGCGTCCGACATATTTACAAGGGAATACATCGACGACAATCTGTCGCCGCTGCTTGCCTACCGCCCTGGTAAATACGAACTTCCGCTGATACGTCAGGGACTGCTGCCGCCTGCTTACTGCCAGTTTGTCGGCAAACAAAAGCAGATTATCCAAAGTTGCATCAGTTACATTCCGCTGGACTACACCGGCGAGCGCAGCAGTTTCATGATACACACGCTTGTGCTTACCGACGAGGAGCGCAACGCCGCGGCGGCTGTCAGCGATCGTCAGGTACTCAATCCGGCATTGTTTGTCACGGATATTTCCGACTTCAAGGTTACGCGCGCAAGCGGTTCGCCGAAGTACAACTATCCGACGCTGGATTACATGGCGGAACGTATATCGGCGGTGGAAACATTGGCTACGGCGTATGACCCGGTACCGCTTAAACGGTTTATCTACGCACTGTTGCTTGCTGCGTGCGGCAAGGGCAAGACGGTGTACGTTACGCTGAACAAACCGCTTGCGGAACTGTCGTCGAGCGCACTGGAACTGATGAACACGGTTATGCAGGTGTTTCCGCACAATATCCGCGACAACATTTCCTTTGTTACGTATTTGTCGGAGTACAACAAACTTAATATGTTTGACGTCAAGTTTCTGCCGCAGGACTGCATGCCGACGGGCGGTGGCAAGGGATATGTGTTCAACATGACCCGTTCGCTCGCCGACGGCATACGCGACGAGGACTATCGCGCCAACGAGCAAGTTGTCAATTTCTTTTACGGACTGCTGACAAACAAGCCGCTGCGCAGCCGCTTTGTCAAGTTTGCCGAACACGCCGTCACGCAGGAACCGTCCATGAAGCAGCCGACTTTCAAAAATCTAACTGCAATGGTTACGCTGTTCCGCCAGATTTGTCGGGCATTTACCGAAAAGCAACTGCTGCCCGATGATGACCGCGTGCTTGCCATGTTTGAAACCTACGAAAAATACCGCGCGATACTGTCCCCGTCGGAACGGTGCGTGGTGTACAATTCGCTGACGCGCTACAAACGGCTGCATCAGGCAATTCCGCCAAAGGTGTTCAACAAGTTGTGCAAACTGTACCCCGATGAGCCGGAACGCGTAAAAGTGTCGGTAATGAAAATAGTGCTGGATCTCATTCACACAGACGTTATGCGCGACAAACTGTTTGCCTTTATCAAAAGTAACTTCGACAGCGAGTCGGCACGCAGCCGCTCGGCAATCTGCCGCAACCTCGTGCGCGTGTACTACGGCGGATTTTTGCAAACGCAGATTCTGCAACTGTACAACGACCACTTCGGCGAAGAAACGGAAAGCACGCAGGACTACATTTTCAACAGACTGATGCTCAGTATCCGCACGCCGTCGGTGCAACAGCCCCTTATGACCTTTTTGCAGAAGTACTATCCCGTGCTTACGGACAACCGGAAGCGTGTGCTGTACCGCACGTTTTTTGAAATGTTGCCCGAGGCCGACGCCCTTGCCGAGTTGATACTGGACTTTGTAAACGGGCACGCGGACAAGGACAGCGACGAAGTGACGGCATTAATTTCCGAACGCTTTGTAAAGATAGTGGACGTGGAAAGCCGCAAATCCGACGCGCTGTTTGCCCTGGTGTTTAAGCACGGCGGCTTTTGCGAAAAGACAATACTTGCCGTGTTGCTTACCGAGTGGACGCAACGAAAAGTGTTTAAGCAGTACTGTGCGCTGCTTGCCGAAAGCGACTTTTTGCGTGCGGCGGACAGTCTGTACAATTGCTTCATTGCCGCGCCTCATGCCGACAAAAACGTGGCTGCCGCGGTCAGACGTCAGGTTGACGACAAAATGCTTGCCAATGCCAAAAACTGCGACTTTTTCCGCCTGGCAAAGATAGTGGAGCGGTACTCGAAGTACTCTGCCCGAAACGCCGACAGCGTGTGGACGGCGGCATGTGACAAACTTGTGTCCGATTGCCTTGTGCCTGCGCTTAAACTGCGCATTTGCGATTGCTTCAACCACAGACATATTGTGGAACGCACAGCGCAGGCAGTGGAAATTGCCGACAAGTACAACCTTGCCGATGCCGACGGCTACGGTGCTGTGGTGGCGGCAAGAACATTGTTTGACGGCGGTTCGCCGTACAATGCACTTGGCGGACTTTGCAAAATTGCAAACAGGCGCGCCGAGTGTGTCAACATTGCCAACGCCGCGGAAAGTCTGCTGCTGACAAATGTGAAAGACCGCATTGTAGACGGCAACGAAACGCCGTACATTTGCGACTTGCTGATTGTTGTCGGATACTTGCGCACGACAAAAATTGACCTTGAAAACACTTACAAGGCAATGTATCCCGGGTTTGAACGCTTGCTGTCGCGCAAGGCAGGCAACGACAGTAGGGCAATGCAAAAGGTAGTTCCGCAGGCAACCGCCGAAACCGTCGCGACCGTGGTGGAATCGGTTGCGAGATTGGCGGAAACGGACAAGACAATGTGTGACGGAATATTGCACGGCAACGGCGACAATCTGCAAAAGTTTGTGGCACGTCACGTAAGCGGAATAAACGGCGCAGAACTGGCTTCGCTTCGCAGTCGCGTGGATGCGCTTGGCGACGACATTGCAAAGGCCGTCAACCTGAAAAAGGGCGGCATTCTCGGCATACTGTCGGGGTTGTTCCGCAAGTAGTACAATGTGATTTTGCTGCCGGTGTCGCGTGGCGTGAAATAGTGAAAGGGAACCCTTGCATAAAAATCAACAAAAAATGCTCGTTCGACGATGAACGGGCGTTTTTGCTGTAAATTACTTTTGAAATGGGTGTTTTGTAGAGTACTATGTCAGTAATAGTACTTTATTTTTAGCGTTTTTGCGGGGTTTTACCACTTGTTTTTGACTTTTTCGGCAAAACCGAGCGCATTTGAGATGTTTAGTACCGTGCCGTCGTCAAGCGTTGCCGTGCCGTTGAACATGCCGAATACCTGGTGCTGGTCGGAAGAAATAATCAGTGCGTCGGTCTTGTCGGCTCGGTCGAGAATAGGGGTAAATGTCATGTCAAGCCTGCCTTCGTTGTCGGTGATAAGCCACGTTGACATGAAGTCGTCCTTGCCGTTTTTGGTAGGTATTTCAAATGTCACTCGGTCGAGTTTGTGTGCAATGCCGTCCACAAACAGCATGTTTTCACTTGCTGCGGTAGTGTCGCCGAAACCGTAGCCGAGGTTGAAGCCGAGCGTCCGCCCGTCGTCAAGGTACGTTTGCAGACTACTCCAGTACCAGGTGTTTTTGTATGTCCATATGCCGCGACCCCAGTCCAGTGTGCCAAGGCTTGTGCCTGGGTCAAACTCGTACCTTTCACCCTTCACCGTGCAGTAGCCGCTTGCGCGCATGCAGTTTATTTTGGTGTTGTAGTAAAATGCGTGCGGTTTATTGAACGGCGTTGCAATTGTCATCTGGTCTTGCGGGAAGTCTGTCAATGTCAGCTCGCACTCAAACGGCGTGCCGTCCAGGAATTTGTCAAACCTGCATTTCAGCACTCGCTTGTCGTCGCCTTTCTCAAAGCTCATTTGTACGCGCTTGTCAGCGTAGTGCACGTCGCCTTGTTCGGGACAACTCGGCAGTCCCAGCTTGCCGAACGTCAGCCATTTCATTACGCTTGTCGTCTTGAATGTCGGCTTGGTGAAGTCAAGGAAACTTGCCGAAACAAGAGACATGTAACTGTTGTCGGCAATGGTCAACGCAACGGCTTTTTGTCCGTCGGTTACGATGTAGTAGTCCCATTCTTTTATGCGCCACGCATGCCCCTTGATGTCGCGGCGGTCGTAGTGTCGCACTGTGCTTGTCGAGTAGCCTGCCTGCGCCAGTCGTCCGTTTGTCAGCAGTTTGCCTTCGGTAAGTTTTGTCTGCATGTCTTTCTCCTTTCGGTGGAATTTTTGTTGGTGGTGATTGTGAAATTGTGTTTGTGGGGAAAACCTTTTTTACAAAAAGTGTTTTCCCCACACCCCTTTCCAAAAACTTTGGGGGTAGTTATTCTATTTTGTCCGTTTCAACACTTTTGCAATGTCCCGATTTTTCATTTAGTTTCAACAACTTTTATTCTACTCAAGTGATGTTAACTAATTATTTATTCAACATCGGTTTATTACACATTTTTATTCAATTACGTTTCGGTTATCCGCAACCTCACGAAGTGAGATTTCATCCGACTTGTCGGATTTCACCTTGCGTAGCAGGATTTCATTTGCCGTCAGACAAATTTCATTGCGCGTACTCACGCACCGGGGGTGGGTGGTCGGGGTAGCGGTGCTGTGGGGGCATTTTATAAGTGATGACGTTGAGAAATTGCAATATATTCACCACCGCAACATCATCGCAACAAACAGTTGTTGACGAGTGGAACCCTTTCGGGGGATTGGCACCCGAGCGTGCACGATTAGAAAAACAAATTCTTTTACTTGATTGTTTTTCAATCGACGTCTCGCAATGACATAATTTGAAAAAGGCTTTATATAGTCTATTTCTAATTTCGTTCCGCCGAAGTTGGCACACTTGAAGTACGCAAGTCGATTACAAACAGTTAATCAACTTTATCATGGGTGGCGAGGTGTTGTCCCTCGGCGACATCTGAACGAGGGTGCGGCTGGGTAGGCTACCTACCATTATACCTCAATGCCCGAAGTGAAGCGAGCGAGCACGCGCTCGCACGAGGGATAATACCTCGCCACCACATTACACTTGTTAACTAACTTCGGCATCCATTCGCCAACTCACTTCGGCACAAAATTAACAGTCTGCTCTCGAATTATATCACATCAATTTACGTATTTCAATAGTAATTTAAGCAAGTTGATATATTATATTAAATAGTAATGCTTCACTGTCGTCGCTTGACTTTTTGACATTTGTGTGTTAGCATAAAATCAACAATGGGAAAGTGGGCGATTTTTCGCGTTACTGCCGAGTCTGCGATGTTGTGCGGCAATACTTTTGCAATGGTTTGGTCTGCTGCCGAAACGCTGCATTGTCTGTCTTACGACAGGTGTTTATTTGCCGTGCGTATGTTGCCGCGCGTATCTTGCGGCGCAGTACGTTTGCGTTGCCTATTCGGAAAAAGGCAGCTACCCTGACAATCCGCACTTACCTTTAAGGAGTTTAACATGATTAACGTAAGACCCTACACCAAACAGGATTACCGCTTCGTCGAGGACATTTGCATGGCTACAAGCCAACTTGCCGACGACGATAACGCAATCAACCGCGCGACGATGTGCGCAATGTACTGCGACTACTACATGGACAACGAGCCCGAGTTTTGCTTCGTGGCAACCGACGACGATACGATTGCGGGCTACATCGTGTGCGCCGCCGACTGCGACACATTTGCCGAGCAAATGGACGACAACTATATGCCGCTTGTGCGCAAACTCAACAGCGGTGCGTACTTCCGTTTTTCTGCTGAACGCAAACTGGATCAACGCTACATCAAGGCAGGCTTTACGGCGCACCTTCGCATAGACGTGCTGCCGGAATTTGCTTCGTCGGACGCGGCAGACAAGCTGCTTACCGCGTTGGAAACCAAACTTGTCGAAAGTTTTGTCGAGGGCGTGTACGTGGTGTGTCCCGCCAAGGACAAGGACACGATCGCATTTTACCAGAAGCACGGCTACGACGACATCGACTACATCAGCGGCGCGGTCGTGTACGGCAAAAAACTGTTCAGCGAGGATTAGTACGTGGCGGACAGGGATTTGTTTGGCTTTGCCACACTTACGGAAAAACAAGCCGCGGCAGTCAACAGCCTGGTGCTTGCATATGTGGGTGACGCGGTGTGGAGCCTGTTTGTGCGCAGACAACTTGCGGCAACTACCGACCTGAAGGCAGGCGAGCTGCACAAAATAGCCTCGGGCGAGGTCAATGCGGGCGCGCAGGCGCGTCTTGCGGAAGCAGTCGCAGACAAACTGACCGAGGCGGAACACGACGTGTATATCCGCGGACGTAATGCCAAGGCGCACCACAAGGCGAAGAACCAAAGCGGCGCGGACTACCGCAAGGCAACGGGTATGGAAGCCGTCGTGGGGTATTTGTACCTCGTCGGCGATACGGCACGCATTGTAGAATTGCTGATCACGGACGCACAGCCGCAGGATTAAATCCGAGCTGCCTTTTGGTGACTTGAAAATTTTGCAAAGGTAAATGTTCGGCACTGACGAAATGTCGCTTGAGAAACGGCGGCAAAGTAAGTTGTTGCGAAATTGGCAAAATATTTGAAGTAAAAATTGAAAACAAGTCTTTATCTTTGTTTTTTTTCTTTCAAAGCCTGCCTTTGACATGCGTACGATATATGTACCTATCAAATTACGCCATTTGTTTTGCACTCGGAATAAAAGTATTCCTCTTCCCCAAATAAACACCACTTAATAAAAATATAAACAAAAATGAAAATCGAAGGAAAAAACAGCGTTTACGAAGCATTGCACTCGGATATGACGGTCAACAGCCTGATGTGCGAAAAGGGCAACGACGGTCCGATTGTGCAGTTTGCCCGTAAAAAAGGCGTAAAAATTACATTTGTAGACAAGACGGTGCTTGACAAAACATCGGCGGAAGGCAGACATCAGGGCTACATTGCCGACGTTACGGACTTCGGGTACTGCGAAATTGAGGACATATTGGCGACCGAGCATCCGTTTGTGGTGGTGCTGGACGACATCAGTGATCCGCACAACTTCGGCAGCATCATCCGCGTGTGCGAGTGCGCAGGCGTGGACGGCATTGTGGTAGGGCGCAACCATCAGGTTGCCGTCAACGAAACGGTTGTCAGGTGCTCGGCAGGCGCAACGGCTCACATGAAGATAGCGCGCGTAACCAATGTCAACAACGCAATAAAGCAGTTGCAGGCGGCCGGCGTGTGGGTATATGCTCTGGATATGGACGGCGAAGAAATTACCGAAGCCAACCTGACGGGCAGCGTTGCGCTGGTGGTAGGCAGCGAGGGCAAAGGCATAGGGCGTCTTACGCGCGAACTGTGTGACGGCGTTGTAAGTATGCGCCTGTGCGGCAAGGTCAACAGCCTTAATGCGTCTGTCGCGTGCGGAATTGCCGTGTACGAAGTCGTTCGTCAACGCGCCGCGGAGGCAAAAAAGTGACAACGACAAGGGCAAACGAACAACAGTCGGAATATGCGCAAAACGAGGAATTGACCGCGCTTGTTGCCAAGGCGAAAAAGGGCGACAGCGGCAGTATCGAACGGCTTGTAAACGACTACAAGGGGCTTATCCGCGCGCTTGCCAACAAGTTCTATTTGGTGGGCGGCGACAAAGAGGACCTTTTGCAGGAAGGTATGCTGGGACTGTTTTACGCGATAAACGGATACGAGTCGCAAAAGGGCAGTTTTCCGTCGTTTGCCAAGCGTTGCGTATCCGGGCAGATTGTGGACGCGGTAAAGCGTGACGCTGCCACGAAAAACAAGCCGCTTGCAAATTACATCGACATCACCCAATTGGAAAACGTGCCGTCGCAAAGCTCGCCGCTGGGAAGTCTGCTCAGTAAGGAATACGCCGAGCGCGTTGCCGAAGTAATGGACAAAAACCTGACCGCCGCCGAAAAACAAGTGCTGGAACTGTTTGCCGAAGGCTACGGCTACGATGACATCGCCGAAATTACCGGACGTACCTACAAAGCGGTGGACGGCGCATTGCAGCGCGCACGCAGAAAACTTGCCGCCGTGCTTGAGCGCGACTGAACGTAAAAGAGTTGCTCGGCAGACAGTAAATTCGCTTTTGCGGCGGGGTTGTACAAGTCGGTTACACTTTACCGATTGTAACGAACTTTTGCATACGTATGTGAAAATTCGTTACAAAAAAGATAGAGAATTTGAAAAATCGCGTTTTGCGGACAGGGAAACGACGCATTCGCGAAGAAAAATACTACTTTAATTGCTCGGTTTGCTTTGCGCGCTCGGCGCGGTAAGGCTGTCGTGCAAGGCAGGGATAAATATGAGTTACGTTGCATTGTACCGCAAATATCGTCCGCAAACCTTTGACGACGTCATTGGTCAGGACCACATAATTACCACCCTTCGCAACCAGATTTTGCACGACAAGGTGTCTCACGCATATCTGTTTACCGGTACGCGCGGAACGGGAAAAACCAGCACGGCAAAGATTTTTGCTCGCGCCGTCAACTGTCCTCACGCCAAGGAAAACAACGGCAATCCTTGCGACACATGCCCCGTTTGCATGCAAAAGGGTGACGCTAACCTTGACATAGTGGAAATGGACGCTGCCAGCAACAACGGCGTAGACTACGCGCGCGACATCCGCGAAAAGGTGCAGTATCCACCCGTCAACGGCAAGTACAAGGTGTACATCATCGACGAAGTTCACATGCTGTCGGTAGGAGCGTTCAACGCGCTTCTTAAGACGCTTGAGGAGCCGCCAAAGCACGCGCTGTTTATCCTGTGTACGACGGAAGTGCACAAAATTCCGCAAACCATTCTGTCTCGGTGCATGCGGTTCGACTTCCGACTTGTACCTACCGCAACGCTTGCTTCGCATGTCGCCGCAATCTACGACAAGGAAGGTAAGTCATACACGCCCGAAGCCGTCAACGCAATTGCGCAGGCGGGCGAAGGCAGTGTGCGCGATACCGTAAGTATTGCCGACAGATGTTTTTCCGTAACGGAAGGGCAGCTGACCTACGAATCGGTAATGTCGGTGCTGGGTGTAAGTTCAACGCAAAGTATAGGTACGCTTGCAGGGCATGTTCTGACAAACGACGCGCCAAACATACTTGCCGAAGTTGACAGACTAGTAAACGAAGGTAAGGACGTGGCAAGGCTGTCCAAGGACCTTGCTGTGTACATGCGGCAACTGCTTACCGTCAAGTTGTGCAGCGGCGCAAAGGAAATGCTGATGTTGCCGTCGGACAATTTCCAGGCGCTTGTGGACCTTGCAAAGCAAACAACGGACAAAAAATTGCTGTACGCAATGGAAGTGCTTGTAAGCCTCGAGTCGCAACTGCGATACGCATTGTCGCCGCGTATCACACTCGAAGCCGCGCTTCTGCGCATTGCGACAAGCACGGGCGAAGTTGACGCGGAAGGGCTTGATCGCAGGCTTGCACGGCTGGAACAGCAACCGGGCAACCTTAACGCAGGCAGTTTGCTTATCGTAGACCGTACAAACGCGCAGTCTATCTGGCGCGGCGTAAAGGTGGAACTGGACAAGGCTAATATGCCTCTTCTTCGCGGAATATGGGAAGAAGCAAAGGTGCGTTTCGACGACGCAGGCGCGCTTGTGGTAATGGTGGAAAAGGGTTCGTACCTGCTTCTTACCAACAACTTCAAGACGGACATTCAACGCTTGGTTGCCAAAGTTTGCGACCGCAAAGTGACATTTGAACTTGTCGAACGGGTAAACGAACAGGACGTCAACAGACAGTTGGAAAACCTTGGCAGCAATGTTAAGTTTGAGGAGCCCGAACGGCGTCAGTAAAAAGCAATTGTGACGAAAATTTGTATACGTATATAAAAATTCGTAACAAATTTTGTCAATATTAACAATTAAACCATTACAAGGAGAACAGAAAATGGGCAACAAATACGGATACAACGGAGCAGGCGGCGGCGTAAGAGGCGGCGGTGGCGGCTTTGACATGAACAGCCTGATGAAGCAGGCGAAGCAAATGCAGCAAATGATGGAGGACGCTAAAAGCAAACTGGAAGAAATGGAATTGACCGGTACTGCCGGCGGCGGACTTGTGGAAGTCGTGGTAAACGGTCAGCGCACGGTGTTGTCCGTCAAAATCAAGCCTGAGGCTTGCGATCCCGACGACGTGGAAATGCTGGAGGACCTTATTCTTGCGGCAATCAACGACGCTTGCGCCAAGGCTACCGAAGCGGAAAACGAACTTATCCCGGCAAACGTGAGAGGCATGTTGTAATCCGATGGCAAACTACATTCAACCAATCGAACGGCTGATAGGGCAATTTTGCCGTCTGCCCGGCGTGGGTGCAAAGACGGCTCAACGGTATGCACTGACCATACTTGCCATGTCCGACGAGGAAGCGCACGAATTCGCACAGGCGGTAATGGACGCCAAAACTAACGTAAAGGTTTGCAGCGTGTGTGGCAACTACACCGACACCGACCCCTGCCACATCTGCGCAACGCGCGACAACGGCGTGATTTGTGTGGTGCAGGAAGCGAAAGACGTAATTGCCATCGAACGTCTTGGCGAGTACAAGGGCGTTTATCACGTTCTGGGCGGCGTACTCAATCCGCTTAAAGGCGTGGGGCGCGACGACATCCGCCTTGCCGAACTTTTCAAGCGACTAAGCGGCGACGTGCGCGAGGTGATACTTGCCACCGATACGTCAACCGAGGGTGAAGCGACGGCAACATACATAGGGCGTTTTGTCAAGCAACTCGGCATCAAGGTTACGCGCCTTGCTCAGGGCATAAGCGTCGGCAGCGAGTTACAGTACGCCGACGAAGTCACTTTGTCAAGGGCATTTCTCAACCGTAAGGAAATCTGACACCGTTATCGACAAAAACACCGCAAAGGGTTTGTTTCCCTCTGCGGTGTTTTTTATTGCTTGTTAATTTTTTTTGTTAAGTATGCTTTTGTATTACGGTTTCATGTGTTTTGCGTTTGCTTGTTACTTTTAATTTTTGTGCCTTTTGTGTGCAATCGCGCAAATTACAGTTCGTAATGCAGCGGATAGGTGAGGTAGTGTATTTCCTCCAGCTCGTCTGCCGTTACGTAGCCTGCGGGCGCGTTAATCAGCGACGGAATGCGGTTTACGATGGTGGCGCAGGTATGCTCAACCGTGGCGGGCTTAACAACGTGGTATTCTACGTTTGGTTCGCCGGTAATCTTCCAGTCGCACATATCGCCGTCGCCCTTATCGTACACTTTGCCTATGGTTTCTTCTTCGACGGTTATGCCCTGCATTGTTTCGATCGTGACTACCGCCGACATGCCGATACAACGTCCTGCCTTGATTTCCTTGCCGAGCGTGTCGCTGTAAATGTCCTTCTTGATGATGTAGGGCACGTTTTTCTGCTCGATTGACTTGATGGTAAGTCCCAGTTTGTTGCAGATTGCTTCGGCGGCGTTCCATGCGTAGGAAGGCACTACTTCCGTCGGGTGAGCCAGCGTGTTTTCAAATTCTTCCTTGGTCAGGTCGCAACCGTGAGCCTGTGCAAGAGCAAGTCCGTACTCGTCCACGTTGTAACTGTACGCGCCTTTAATCTTTTTGATGGTGTGGCAGCCTGCCGCCGCAAGCGCAACCATGTTGATCCAGAAGATATCCTGCATGCCGCTGCCCGTTACGGTGCAGCCGTGTTCTTTGGCAAGGGCGTCCAGTTTGTTGGTAAGTTGTGCCGCCGTTGTCCAGGGGTAAATTGCTTCTTCGCAAGTGGTGATGACGTTGATTCCGCGCTTAACGCACCTTTCCACGCACTCGTAGATGTCCCCGACAAAACTGAACAGCGTAACGATTGCAACGTCGGCGTCGCATTCGTCAAGCACTTTGTCGGCGTCGTTGCTGATAAGCACGCCGGTCTTTATTCCGAGAGAGGCGAAATCGCCGACGTCCATACCGACAACTTTGGGGTTTACGTCGATTGCGCCGACAATTTCCGCTCCCTTTTCGTGCAGATAGCGAAGGATATAAGTAGACATCTTTCCGCATCCGTACTGAACTACTCTGATCTTTTTCATAACGCACCTCTCAAAAAATATTTTGATACGTTTTGTATCATAGACATTATAGCAGGTTTTTATAAGTAAAAAAAGGTGTTTTTGAAAAATAATAAAAAATTTTTATGGGTTGTCTGACGTTCAAAACCCTATGTATTCCACGCCGATAAGCAAAATTTCGTTTATTTTCGGGTTGGCAAGACGGTATTTTACTATTTTGCCATTTCGTTCCGCCGAAACTACGTCAAGACTGCGCAAAAGGCGCAACTGGTGCGAAACGGTGGTCTGGTTCATCTTGACAAACTCGGCAAGGTCTGTCACACACAGCGGACTTATTGCAAGCGCGGACAGCAGTTTGACACGTGACGGGTCGGAAAGCAGTGCAAAAAAAGCGGCGATTCTGGCAACCGATTTGTTGTCGGGCAGGTAGCAGTCCATGTCGTCCATTACTTGCGGTGTGGCGTTGAGCATATTTGTTCCTCCGTGGCATAAAATGTAATTGTGCAGATATGTGCATATCCGACATCGACATCATTGTAAATCATGCATAACGGCGACATTTGACACATAATGTAAATTAGTCGCTTATTTTGTCAAATCAAAGGGGAAAAATATGAATATTACCGGAAGTTTGCTGTATTTGTTGCTGTTGTACGCCGTGCTGGACAAAAACGGAAAACTGTCCACGACGACGGGGCTGGTGCTTGCGTTTGTGATATTGCTGTTCAATTGCTACGCGGGGCGTTGCTGCAACGCGCGCAATAATGTAAGTACGCAAAACGGAAACACTTTCAATATCCTGAACGGTTTTTAATGTCGTTTCGTCCCGTCCGGATGTAAAAAACTCCCGAAAAATTTTTGTCGGGAGTTTTTTTGTTCAAAATACGGCTTTACCTTGCAAGGTTGAGCCGTTTTTTATTGTCGGTTGAAAAAGCGAAAAATCTATTTACTAACCGTCAAAAGTGTTGTACAATATAAGCATGGAAGTACTTCTTAAACATGACGAAGTCGTCGAGGATCTTTGCTGCGACGGGCTTAGTCTTATTCAAAGCAGAAACGAATATCGCTTTACCACCGACGCGGTGTTGCTGGCAAACTTTTGCCGCGACATGACTGGCAAAACATGCGTTGAGTTTGGCACGGGCAGCGGCGTTATTGCCATTCTGGTTGCGCACAAAAAACACCCCAAAAAGGTGATTGCAATGGAAATTCAGCAGCAACTTGCCGACATTGCCACGCGCAACATGCAACTCAACAACCTTGAAAACACCGTCAGCGTCGTGTGTGACGACCTCAAAAACGCCGCAAAATACGTGACTAATCCCGTAGACGCGGTGGTGTGTAATCCGCCCTATCGCAGGATCGGTAGTGGCGAAATGCAAAAGTTTGACCACATTGCAATGTGCCGCCACGAGATAAGCGCAACGCTTGCCGACATTGTGGCATCCGCCGCAAAAATTCTCAACAATCGCGGTGCACTGTACATGGTACATCAGTCGTCGCGCCTTGCGGAAATCTGCGAAGTGTGCGGCGCAAACAAACTTGTAGTCAAGGAAATCGTCCCCGTTTGCCCACGCCCCGACGTCGACCCCAATCTTGTGTTGGTGCGTGCCGTTAAGTGCGGCGGTCAGGACTGTGTGTTGTCCGCGCCGTTGTACGTTACCGACAAGCACGGCGATTACACCCCTGCGGCAAAAGCGTGGTACGGCACGGAGCGTATTGTCGGCAGTAGCGAGTGCGAAGGCGACATTGACCCCGATTGCCCGTTTGACAAAAATGCAAATTCAGAGGAAAAATAATGGTTTACTTTGTTGCTACGCCAATAGGAAATCTGTCGGAAATGTCCTATCGTGCGGTGGAAACGTTGAAGTCCGTCGCGGCGATTTTTTGCGAGGACACGCGCCACAGCGCGATTTTGCTGCGTGAATACGGCATCGAAAAGCCGACATACAGTTACCACAAATTTAACGAAAAAGCAAGCCTTGACTTCGTGCTGGATTTTTGCAGGCGCGGTGATGACATCGCGGTGATTTCCGATGCAGGCATGCCCGGTATCAACGACCCCGGCAACATACTGGTAAATGCGCTTCGCGAAGCAGACCTGCCGTACACCGTGGTCAGCGGACCATGCGCAATGGTAAACGCATTTGTTATCAGCGGTTTTCAGCCGCCTTTTACCTACTACGGATTTTTGCCCGAACGCAAAAAGGACCGCGACGCCATGCTGGAAGGCACCGTCGGTACGGCAATTTTTTACCTGTCTGTGCATGACATCAAGGAAAATATGGCGTACCTGTGCGACAGGCTGGGCGACCGCGAATGTTGCCTTGTAAAGGAACTTACCAAAAGCCACGAGCGCGCGCGTTTTTGCAGACTGTCCGATGTGATAGAGGACGACCGCGGCGAGTTTGTACTGGTTGTCAACCGCGCCGAAAAGGAACAAAATCCCCTGTGCGCATTGACGGTAGAAGAGCACCTCAGGTACTACACCGACGGCGGCATGAGCAAAAACGAAGCGGTGAAGGCGGTTGCCAAGGATCGCAACGTACACAAAAACGAAATTTACAAACTGACAATAAAATAGTTTTGAAACGGCAGGTTTCGACCTTGCCGTTTTTTTTACGATACAAGAATCCGAAAAAAAATTGACACGACTTGCGCAAAACGGTGGACAGCGTGTGGTAAAATGTATTTACGGACGTTGTAAGGGACGGCAATGTCCGAACAATCGACAAATATGCGGGGATCGGTTTTTGTCGGAAATCCCGGGAGGAATCGGATTATGGATTTTGAAACATTTGTCGAGTCGCTGTTCGGATTTATCAAAAACAGCGAAAATTACTACTTTTTGTTTTACGCATTGGCGACTTGTCTGCTAAGTCAGATTGCCAAAAAGTTGTTTGTCAACAAGGTGAAGGTGGACGTGCAGCACAAGTTCGATTGGGCGGTGGTATTCCCGTTTGCGTTTGGGCTGTTGTTTGCGGCGGTGGATATGTTTGCCGTGCGGAAGGCTGCGTTTTGCGTTTCGGCAATTACTCAGACAGTCGTGGACGGCGCAACTATCGGTGCATTGGCTACGGTAATTTTCAAGTTTTTGTCGGGGATTACCGGCAAAAGTCTGAAAAGCCTTATGAAGGACGACATTTTCGGCGTGTTTTACACCCAGTTGTTGTACTTCGGCAACGCACGCAAACGCCTTGCGGACGGCACGTTGACCCTTGCCGACTTTATCGGACAGGTGCGCCTTGTTGCCACCAACGCAACGGAGATTTACGCCGACGCCGAAATGACCGACGAAGTTAAGCGTGAAAAACTCGGAAAACTGCTGTCGGGCATTGTTCAGGACAGCGACATCAACGCGTGTACCAACGTCATCAACAGGGCGTTGATTGCCAGACAAAGCGACCTGGCACAAGGCAAAAAGTAAACAAAATCGGGGTTACTGCATTAGCGGTAACCCTTGTTTTGTACTGTTTTGTTGTGAGTTGGATGAGGAATGAAAAATGCTTGCATTGTCGTTAAAAAATGTATACGTATAATGATTTTAATGACATTTTTCAGATTTTTTTGTTTTTTTTCGCCCGTTTTTTGACGTTTGTTTTACGGCAAGTGGACGGTACGGTGTGTTATGCGCCGAAGTTTCCTTTGAGTGTGTTTGCTATGTCTAAGCAAACACTGTTCTTTTAACATATTCCGATTGCAAAGTCCACGCCGGATTTGCGCTTATTGATGGCGTTCTGCGAAAAAAAAGCCAACTTTACAGTCGGCTTTTCATTTCTTCGAAACGTCCTTCTTCGTACTTCAGCAGTCTGCGCGTAAACAGCGCGACTTCGGGGTGTACCACGTCGGAAAGTTTCGCCAGTTTGTACAGCTCAATCATTCCGTTGAGAGTGCCTTGCAGCATGATTTTTGCAATGTGCGAAGTGCTTCTGTCCGTCATCATTTTCATGCGGATGCCCATTCCTGCCATGCCAAGCGCAAAGTTCGGTGCAGGTGTCGGGTCGAAGTTGAGCGTTTCCGCAAGCGTGCCTATCTGTTCGATGTATTTGTCGTAGGTTTCAACCTGGCTGTGCAACGTTTTTGTCATCTCGCCGTCCTCGACGTAGGGCAGCAGTGTTTTTACGGCGTTTTGTGCCATGGTTACGTTTTTGTACAGGTCGGACAGTACAGACAGCGTTTTGTCTACGTCGCAGTTGTTTTCATCGGCACACACCTTAACTTCGGTTGACTGTTGTTCGTCGTTGTTTTTAGTATTTTTTGCCATGTTTCCGCTCCTTTTTCAGGCTGTCCTCAAGTGCCTGTTTGTACGACAGATGTATGTCCTCGTTTTGCAGTTCGTCGGGGTCGAATGTGTCAAACAATCGGTTGCGACAGGTTTCGTAGTTAGCGTAGTATTCGTGAGAGTTTTGTTTGCTTTTTGCCATTTGCGCCTCCTTTTGCGTTAGTATGGGCAAAAACTCTTATTTTATTAGTATATATTGCCGATTTTTCGCGCAAAAAGCGGTGCAATCGGTTGACAAACGGACGGTTTTACTTTACAATAACTCATAGCCGCATAAAAAGGGTTGTTTTCGCATGCACTTTTGCGAAACGTAAAGTACCGTAGGTCACCCTGTTTTAGCGAGACTCTGATACGGGAGGTAACACGATGTACGCTATTGTTAAGACCGGTGGTAAGCAATACAAGGTGACAAAGGGACTGATTTTCGAAACGGAACTTCTGGATGCCGAAGTTAATTCCACTGTAGAACTGGAAGTGGTGTTGGCTGCAGACGACAACGGAAACGTTGTTGCAGGTAACGACGCTGCCAATGCCAAGGTTTCCGCAACCGTTGTGGAACACGGCAAGGGCAAGAAGATCAACATCTTCACTTACAAAGCAAAGAAAAACATCCGCAAACGTCAAGGTCACAGACAACCTTACACGAAGTTGAAGATTGACGAAATCACACTTGGCTAATGACTGACATTACTGTTAAGCGGAAGGACAATTCCATCGTCGAGGTAAGCGCGAGCGGTCACACCGGCTACGGTGAAGCAGGTGAAGACATTGTTTGCGCAGGCGTATCCACACTCATTCAATCGGCATTGCTCGGTTTGTTGCAGGTGGTGGGTATCAACGTCAAGTATTCCGTCGACGAACAACAAGGCTCACTACGGTTTACTCTGCCAAGCGGTCTTACCCGTGAGGAACGGCACGACGCCGACATTGTGCTGAACACAATGCTTGCGGGGTTGCAGGACTTCTACGGCGAGTACTCCGACTACATCAATTTGGAGGTAATTTGAGATGATGTTTATTAAGTTGCAGTTGTTTGCCCACAAAAAAGGTATGGGCAGCACCAAAAACGGACGCGACAGCGAAAGTAAACGTCTGGGTGCCAAGCGTGCTGACGGTCAATTTGCTAAGGCCGGCAACATCCTTGTCAGACAACGCGGAACGCACTTTCATCCCGGCAACAACGTAGGTATCGGCAAGGACGACACTTTGTTCGCACTTATCGACGGCGTTGTAAAGTTTGAAAAGTACGACAAAACTCGCAGACAAGTTTCCGTTTATCCTGTTGCAGAGTAACAAGTAAATTTTTTATGCCGAGGGCTGTTATGCTTTCGGCATATTTTTTTAATGACGACGGGACGTGCACCCACTACAAAAACGGACGCCGAAGTTTAATAACGAGTGTAAGGGGTCCTGTCGATGTATTGTCACACGTGCGAACGCGTGCTCGCTCGCTTCACTTCGGGCATTACAATCTGTGGTAGGTAGCCTACCCAGCCGCGCCCTCGTTCAGATGTCGCTGTGTGACAACACATCGCCACCCCTAATGAAGCCAGTCCACCGTTTACAATCGGCTTGTGTACTTCAAGTATACAAACTTCGGCGGACGTAATAATATATCAATCGACTAAGCCGTTTGTTATCAACTGTGCGGTCGTCAAAGCCTTCGCCCTCGGGGAGAAGGTGTCACGAAGTGACGGATGAGGGGGCAGATGTAAACACTTTATTGCCGTTTATTGGCATGTTATTGCGAGGTAACTGTAGAGAAGTCTGTTTCGAAAATGGTGTGATTTACTAATCGTGCACGCTCGGGTGCCAATCCCCCGAAAGGGTTCCACTCGTCTAAGGCTTTGCGCAATAGTGACTAATATGACAGATATATAGCCGCATTCGCCGACGGCATTATTTGTGTAGTGCCCCCACAGCGCCGCTACCCCGACCACCCGCCCCTCATGGTCAAGGGCACATTAGTGGCAGTAAAGGCAAAGTGGACAAAGGCACTTTATTGATAATGTAGATGGTACGCGCAATGAAATTTGCCTTGCGGCAAATGAAATCTTGCTGCGCAAGGTGAAATCCGACAAGTCGGATGAAATCTCACTTCGTGAGGTTGTGGTCATTCTTGTGTAAAAATGACTTTGCAAAGTTAAAGTCGTGGCAACTTCTTATGGTTTAATCTGATTAAGCTGTAAGTGAAGTTACCTGTTGGACGATATAAAAAAATTGTTTACTGCCATCTCTTATATTTACACAGTGAAACTACCCTAAATTTTAGGAAAGGGGTGTGGGGAAAACACCTTTTGTAAAAAGGGTTTTCCCCACAAAAACATCCCCTTATCCCCCCCCCAAAAAAAAACATAAATATGCAAAAGAAAATTTATACAACAGAACAATTACCCGTGGCGGTTACGTACCCTGCGGAATACTTTTCCGTCAAGGACACGTTGGAATGCGGACAGATTTTTCGCTACTATGACCTGGGCGAAGGTTACTACGGCGTTTTTAGCGGCGACAAGTACGCCCAACTGCGCACCGACGGCGACACGGTTGCGGTGCAGACGGAATGGGGCGAGTACTTTGCCGACTTCTTTGCGCTGGACACCGATTATTCGCAGACGGTCGCTCGCATTTCGGCAATTTCGCCCCTTATGAAACAGGCGGCGGAGTGCGGCAAAGGCATACGTATTTTGCGCCAGGATCCGACGGAAATGTTGTTCTGTTTTATGATTTCCGCAAACAACAATATTAAACGTATACAGCAAATCGTCGAGCGGCTGTGCGAAGGCGCAGGTACGCTTACAAAGTACGGTTACGCCTTCCCGACTGCAGAACAAATTGCGGCAAAAGACGCGGCGTTTTTCAGTTCGCTGGGCGCAGGCTATCGTGACAAATTTTTGTACGAGGCGGCGCAGGGCATTTGCAATTTTGACGTTGCCGCTCTCAAAAACGTCGACACCGAAACGGCTCGCAAACGTCTGCTTGAGGTAAAAGGCGTGGGTCCAAAGGTGGCAGACTGCATACTTTTGTTCGGTTTGCAGCACGGTGATGTGTTCCCCGTGGATACATGGCTGAAGAAAGTTTACCACAATTATTTCGAAACCGGACTGCCCGACAGTGCAATTTCGCCTTATTTCTGCAAACTTTTCGGTCAGGATTCAGGTCTTTGCCAACAATATTTGTTTTATTTTCAAAGAAAGTATAGACAAAATGAAATAAATAATGTATAATGTTTGAGATAAATCCTGGAGGTAGTTAAATATGCTTCGCGACAAAAAGATTGCTTTGTTTATTGATGTGGATAACCTCGGCCTCAACGTCGACCACTACGAAAGCGTGCTCGACCAACTGGGCAAAATGGGCGAAATCGTCTTTGGTGCCGTGTACGGTGCAGGCGAACGTAAACACAGGAAAATAATCGAACATGCCGAACTTAACGGTTTTGTCGTACGTCGTGTTGCACGCACCAAGCGTCGCGGCCGTAAAAACTTTGACAATCGCATTGTAGTTGACGCGGTTGACGCAGTTCTCAGCAATCGTGCAATAGATACCGTGTGTATCCTTGCTCAACCCACCGACATGGTGTACCTGTATGGTTATCTGCGCAACAAGGGTATGGCAATCGTTGCCGCCGACAACAATCACGACGAGGCAAGCAGAAACTTTGTAAACGAGTTTGTTGACCTTGGAGCAATCGAAGTGCTGAAAGTCGCACCCAAAAAGAAGGCTACCGCACCCAAGGCCGTAACTACGGAAACACCTGCCGCACCCGTGCAGGAAACAGCCGCTACGGAAGAACCGACCATTGCCGAACAGGCAGACCAGACTGACGCATTGCTTCGTGAAATCGAACGTCTGCGCAGCACAACGGCACAGTTCGCTCCCGAAACAACGTCTGCCGCAAACGAAGCCGTTGCAACCGAGCCCGCCGCAAGCGAAACGCCCGTCGTTACCGAACAACCGACCGCCGAAGAGGCAGCACCTGCGACAACTGAAGAAACTCCTGCCGCAAACACACCTCGCGGTCAGTACAACGCCAACAACGACAGCGACCTTATCGACCAACTGGAAGGTATCAGAAGCGGCGAAACCGACGGTGAGTCGGACGACTTGATTGCACAAATCAAAAAGTTGCTTGACGGCGTTGAATAAGCGTAACGGAAGCCGATTTGTCGCGTAGCAGTGTTTTTGTGATTGTGCGCAAAGACAATTAAAAACGACAACGAACAATAAAATAGCAAAAATCAAGGGTATGTCTGCGGACATACCCTTTTTATATGGTTTTTATGTGATTTTTTGTTGTAGTAATGTGTTTCAACAACGTTGGAACGGCATTTGAATATATATGATTGCCTTAGCAAGTTTTTTTTTGTACCGTTGCGGCGGTGTGTGAGAATGGATTTCGGAGTTTTGTCGTGGCAAGAGTTTTTTTTTGCGTTAAATCAGCTATGCAACCTTGCCTTGAGTGAGTAAATCGGTTTGCCGATAGCGCGGAACTTGGATTCGTATTCCGTTACGATGTTGCCGTCGGCGTCGGCGGGCAGGTTGTAGTCGATGTCGTACACTTCCCAGCCGTTTGCCGTCAGCGTTTCTACGGAATAGTCGAAGAACGGGCGATCGTCTGTTTTTTGACGGATAATGCCGTCTGCTGTCAGCAACTGTTTGTAGATTGCAAGGTAGTTTGGCGATGTCAGGCGGCGGTTGGCGTAAGTCTTTTTGGGGAACGGGCAACTGAAATTGAGAATGATTTCCGTGACGGAATTTTTGGGCAGGTAGTACAGCAGATTTTCCGCGCGGCAATTGAGAAATCGCAAATTGGGCAATGCGGCTTTTTGCGCTTGCTCGCAACCGACGACAATTACGTTGCTCAGTTTTTCCAGCGCGATGTAATTGCGGTCGTGGTGCAATGTCGCCGACTGTATGGCAAATGAGCCTTTGCCGCACCCGAGTTCAAGGTAAAGCGGATTGTTGTTACCGAAAACGTCGGCAGGATTGACGACAAAGTTTTTCTCTTCCTCGGTCATGCGGTAAAATTCTTCCACCTCGCGGTGCAGCAACACGTCGGAAACGGCACTCATGCGTTCCTCGAGGTGTTTCTTGTATCTCATTCTCATATTGATTTTTCCTTTTTTAGTGGTGGTGTGATTGTGGGGAAAACCCTTTTTGCAAAAGGTGTTTTCCCCACGCCCCTTTCCGAAAACTTTGGGTAGTGCTTGCGCTAAGCGCAGATACGACATGTTTGTTTTTAGTTAGTGTTTGTAATTACTAAATTTAGGTCAATTGTGTTTTTATTTTTCGTTTGATTTGTATGAACAAGCATGCAATTGACTTAAAAATCAACCTGCCTGCGGCGGCACATTCGTCGGCGGTTATGCGGATGACGTAATTGTATTATTGCTGTAGGTTGTTATATGTCATTGCGAGGTAGCGACTGTATTGGTCGCACCGTGGCAATCCCCCGAAAGGGTTCCGTCAGGCTATTGCTGCTTATTGCAATGACTTGATTGCGGGCAAGTGGTGCGCTTCCGCGAGACCCTTACGACTTCGCTTACTTTTCGCTCAGGGTGACGTATTTTTTTATCTACTCAACAACTTTTTCCAAACTTTTGGAAAAGGGGTATGGGGAAAAACGCTTTTCATAGAAAAGGTTTTTCCCCATAAAACTCGTTACAACAACTTACTCTTTCACATATTCGTCGAGGTCGGCGAGCCACGTGTCGCAGCAGGCGTCGCTGGGCATGCGGTGTCCGTACTTGCTGAGGTCCACCGAGCCGAGGCGCACGCTGTCCGGCGAGCAACTACGCTTGAATTGTTGTGTAAAGAATCGCCACACAAACTTGCGCAGCCATTTGTAAATTTCCTCGTCGGTGTAAACGCCTGCAAAACTGAGGCGAGCCAGTGCGTAAATTTTGGAAGGTGCAAAACCTTTGCGAATCATCATAAACAGGAAGTAGTCGTGTAGCTCGTATGGTCCCACAAGGTCTTCCGTCACTTGCCTGATTGCGCCGCTTTGGTCGGGCGGCAGCAGTTCGGGGCTTACGGGCGTGTCGATTACGTCCAGAAGTACCCTGCGCGTTTCGCCACCGAGACGAGCCGCCTCGTAACGCAACAGTGCGCGCACAAGCGTTTTTGGCACGCCTGCATTTACGCCGTACATTGACATCTGGTCGCCGTTGAAGGTTGCCCAGCCGAGTGCCAACTCCGACATGTCGCCGGTGCCGAGTACCAGTCCGTTGGTTTTGTTGGCGATGTCCATCAGCACTTGCGTGCGTTCGCGTGCCTGAGCGTTTTCGTAAGTGGTGTCCGTTACGGCGATGTCGTGTCCTATGTCGGCAAGGTGCTGCGTCACGGACTTGGTGATGTCGATTTTACGCACGGTTGTGCCAAGCACCGTTGCCAGCGCAATGGAATTGTTGAGGGTGCGTTCCGTCGTGCCGAAACAGGGCATCGTGACGGAAATAATGTCGCTTGCGGGTCGCCCGAGAATTTTGAGCGCGCGCACCGCGGTAAGCAACGCCAGCGAACTGTCCGTACCGCCGCTTACGCCTATGACAAGCGTTTGTGCGTTTACGTGTTTTATGCGGCGTGCAAGTCCGTTGGAAAGTATTGCAAGGGCGCGTTCGCAACGAATGTCGGCTTGCTCCTTGTCAGTGGGCACAAAGGGCGACGGGTCGTAAACTCTCGTCGGCTCGGCGTCGTCGGACAGGCCGAATTCCACCGTCAGGTAGCCGCCTTGCTGTACGTGGCACATACGGCTGCGTTCGTTCCCGATGAAGCCGAGGTCAACCTGCGCCTGCGCGTAGCCGGTGGTGAACGGTTGCGATTCGGCAACAATCTGGCTGTTTTCGCAAATGATGTTGTGCCCCGAAAATACCGTCGAAGTGGTGGACTCGCTCGGTCCGCTTGAGCAGTAGGCGTACACCGTGCCGGTCATACCGCTTTGTAATTCCACCATTTTGCGGCGATAGTCCTGCTTGACGATGGTTTCGTTGCTTGCGGACAGGTTGAGCACCAGGTTTGCCCCTGCGTAGGCGTGGCGCACCGACGGGCTGTCGCTCACCCAGATGTCCTCGCAGACTTCCACGGCAAAGCGGAACTCGGAGCAAAGTTTGTCGGCAAAAATGATGTCGGTGCCAAACGGAACCTGTCTGCCGTTAAACTCGACGTAATCTACAAAGTTTTGCGCGGGCGTAAATACGCGCTTTTCGTAAAACTCGTTGTAGTTGGGCAGGTTTGTTTTGGGCACGAAGGCGAGCACTTCCCCGCGGAAAAGCACTGCGGCAACATTGTACATCGCCCCGTTGGACGACGACATCGGCAGACCGACAACGGTCAGCATGTCAATGTCGGCAAGCATTGCGGCAAGTTGTTGCAAGCCGTCAGTGGCGGCGCGGCGCAAAGTGTGCTGAAAAAACAAGTCGTCGCAACTGTAACCCGTTATACACAACTCGGGGAATACGGCAAGTTTGACGCCGTTTGCGTAGGCAATGCGCGCCTGCTCGGCAATTTGTTGTACGTTGTAGCTTACGTCGGCAACGCGCACCTCGGGCGAAATGCAGGCAACTGTCACCAAACCGAAACCGCCTTTGCGTTTGGCAGTGTGTATGTCGGTGGTCAGTGACTGTACCGTCACGCCGAGTGCCGTTGCCAGTGCCTGAAGTTTGTCCGGCTTGATGCGTTGCAGCGCGCCGCTCATTATCTTGTTGATTGTGCCCTGTGCCAGTCCGCTTTTTTGCGACAGTTGCGCAAGCGTAAGCCCTTGTTGCTTTTTGAGTGCGTTGAGTTTTGTTACGATTTGTTGAGTAGTCATTATTTTGCCCTGTTTTGTGACGTTGTGGCTGTCAAGTGGTGCGCAAACAAAACTAAGTTGCCAATGCCCGGCGGTAAACGATATTTTCGTCTGATTCCGCTTGCTGTTGTCAATGTCGTTGCTTGTGTATGCCTGTCGTCAAATGTCACTTGCTAAAAATGTTTAATATATTTTACCATTTTTATACGGCGCAATCAAGTCATTTTAATTGAAATTATAAAAAAATATATAAAATAAAAAAACAGAGGAAATAAACTTTCCTCTGTTGTGGTGCTGGCGAAGGGAATTTGCCGTATCCCACTGCGTGTGAACCTCGGCAAGTCTCACTGCGTTCGGGCAGCGAACCCCGACCTATTGCTCAGCCGAGCAACGTGGTTGCGAACGCCATGAAGCGTAGCGAAATATTACGAGTCAATTGCTCTATCGACTGAGCCACGCCTGCAAGATATAAAAATGGTGCTGGCGAAGGGAATCGAACCCCCGACCTATTGCTCAGCCGAGCAACGTAGTTGCGAACGCCATGAAGCGTAGCGAAATATTACGAATCAATTGCTCTTCCGCCCTGCGAACAAGTTCTTGTGGGCTTTGGCTACGAACACCGCACTGTGGTGTTCGTTTGACGCGTCGCCCCAACTGAGCCACGCCTGCAAGATATAAAAATGGTGCTGGCGAAGGGAATCGAACCCCCGACCTATTGATTACGAATCAATTGCTCTACCGACTGAGCCACGCCAGCACATTAAATATATGGTTGTGAATTTCTTCACGTGCTTATCTATTATAGCAAATGAATTTGCACTTGTCAAAGATTATTGGCAAAAATCTTACAAAATGTTGTACAAAATATTTGGCGATACAGTGAACGTCGTTTAACGCATAATTAGCCGCCGTCATACTCGCAAAAATGCATAGTAAAAAATCATTGAATAAGTAAGTATTATGTTGACTTTTGCATATAATTGATGTAGAATTATTAAGCAAAGTTGCAAAAGACTGTTTATTTTGCAATATTTACAAAGGTTGTGTTTTGCCGTCCCGAGGCAAAATCAAATAAAGGAGAACAAACAAAATGAAAAACAGAAAGGCAAAAAAGGGCTTTACGATCATCGAACTTGTAATCGTAATTGCTGTCATCGGTATTTTGGCAGGCATTCTGATTCCTACATTCAGCAATGTAATTGCTAACGCAAACAAGACCGCCGCTATGGAAGAAGCGAAGAACGCTTACACCTCATACCTTGCTGACAATGCAGCAAATATTACAATGAATGGTTCTACGTTTGTAATTGAAAGCAAAGGTTTTTATTTCCAAGTAACTAACGGTCAGTTTACTGCTGAAGCATTGGAAAGTGCGCCCGCGGAAGGAACAGAAGTTGTTAAAGTTGTTGATGGTGTATTGACTAATATTTACCTTGATAACGGTGTTATTAAAGCCGGTGTTAAGCCTGGTGTCTAATTTGTCGCTTAATAAATCTTTGCCTGCCCGTGTGGCAGGCAATTTTTTTATATCAATTTGAAATGTGCTTATTTGTGTAAAACGCGGTTGAAAAATGCTCGTATGTCTATTGGTATTCTGATATTCGCCAACATTAAACCTTGGCTGCAACAAAAAAACCGAACACGAATATCACGCAACCCGTCGAAATAAAATTGAACGCATTTACTCATTTGCGCAAAAATTTTTTGTAACAAAAAAACACATACGTATGCAAAAATCAAGTACCTTTAATAAAAAAATCAAGTACTATGCAAAAATAATCTGCAATTTGTAATGATAAATCAGCTGTTGGAAGTACCTTATGCTAAATTGTCAAAAAACAGATTAAAATACCGACAAAATAAGTCAATAAAATCAAATCATTAAACCTACATTATAATACAACGTCACTGCATAAAAAGGGCACTGCGGACTAATCCGCAATGCCTTTTTGTGGTTCTGTGTCAAATGTTGTGGTGCAAGAAAAATCTCGCATTGTAAAATAATTTGCTAATTGCTTTTGCCGCTTGTCCGCAATAGCGGTGGTTGACGGCGGCGGTGCAACTGCCTGAACGGGTAATTATTACGCCTTGTTTGCGCTGCCCAGTACTTCGATAATCTTGCGCTTTACTTCTTCCTTCATCATTGTGCGTGCGTCGCCGAGATATTGACGGGGGTCGAAGTGGTCGGGATGTTCCGCAAAGTGCTTACGTACGGCAGCGGTGAAGCTGAGGCGCAGGTCGCTGTCGATGTTGATTTTGCAAACAGCCATTGCGGCAGCCTTTTTCAGTTCGCTTTCGGGGATACCGATTGCGTCGGGCATATGTCCGCCGAATTGGTTTACAAGGGCAACTTTGTCTTGCGGTACGCTGCTTGCGCCGTGAAGAACGATGGGGAATCCGGGCAAACGTTTGCCGACTTCTTCAAGGATGTCCAGGCGAAGTTTGGGGTCCTGACCGGGCTTGAATTTGTATGCGCCGTGGCTTGTGCCGATTGCGATTGCAAGGCTGTCAATGCCGGTTGCGGACACAAAGTCCTGCACTTCGTCGGGGCTTGTAAACAGTGCGTCGTCGGCTTCTACGTGTACGTCGTCTTCAACGCCTGCAAGTTTGCCAAGTTCCGCCTCTACAACTACGCCGTGGTCGTGAGCGTATTCCACAACTTTACGCGTGATGGCGATGTTTTCGTCCCAGGGTTTGCTGCTTGCGTCGATCATGACGGAAGTAAAGCCGTCGTCGATGCTTTGCTTGCAGATTTCGAAGTCTGCGCCGTGGTCAAGGTGCATTACAATGGGAATGTCGCTGGTTTCGACAGCGGCTGCCACAAGGTGACGAAGGTACACGGGGTTTGCGTACTTTCTTGCGCCTGCGGACACCTGCAAAATTACGGGCGACTTGCACTCGTTGGCTGCTTCCACAATGGCTTGAACCATTTCCATGTTGTTCACGTTAAATGCGCCGATGGCGTAACCGCCTTCGTATGCTTTTTTGAACATCTCTTTACTTGTTACAAGTGGCATAGTAGTTACCTCCGAATTATAGATAAGTTTTATGCGGCGCAAAACGAAATTTATAAAAATTTGCTTATTCTTTTGTTGCCAAAGATTTTGCGCTATGCTATAATACATAAGGTATTTTACCACAGTACTTTGTTTATGTAAAGCAAGTACAAAAAGCAAAATAGAAAATCTTTTGGAGGTATACTCACATGGCTAAACAAAATGTAAGAGTAGCAATCAACGGTTTCGGTCGTATCGGTCGTCTGGCATTCCGTCAGATGTTTGGCGCGGAAGGTTACGAAATCGTAGCAATCAACGACCTTACCAGCCCTAAGATGCTTGCACATCTGTTGAAGTATGACACGGCTCAGGGCAACTACGTTGCAATGGGTCACACCGTTACTCACAAGGACGCCGTTCTTGCAGAAGACGGAAAGACGGTTGTTACACCCGGCAGCATCACTGTTGACGGCAAGGAAATCACCATCTATGCAGAACCCAAGGCAGCAAATCTTCCCTGGGGCGAACTGAAGGTAGACGTAGTGCTGGAATGCACAGGTTTCTACTGCAGCAAGGACAAGGCTCAGGCTCACATCGACGCCGGCGCACGCAAGGTTGTTATTTCCGCACCCGCAGGAAAGGACCTTCCCACGATTGTTTACGGCGTAAACGAAAACACATTGACGCCTGCCGACACGATCATCAGCGCAGCAAGCTGCACGACAAACTGCCTTGCACCCATGGCTAAGGCTCTTAACGAGTATGCCCCCATCGTCAGCGGTATCATGACCACCGTTCACGCTTACACGGGCGACCAGATGGTTCTTGACGGACCTCACCGCAAGGGCGACCTTCGTCGTGCTCGCGCTGCCGCTCAGAACATCGTTCCCAACACGACCGGCGCTGCAAAGGCTATCGGACTTGTCATCCCCGAACTTAACGGCAAACTTATCGGTTCCGCACAACGCGTACCCGTTTGCACCGGCAGCACGACAATCCTTGTTGCTGTTGTAAAGGGCAAGGACGTAACGGTTGACGGCATCAACGAATACATGAAGAAGAGCGAAACGCAAAGTTTCGGCTACAACGACGAAATGATCGTTTCTTCCGACGTTATCGGTATGCGTTACGGCAGTCTGTTTGACGCTACTCAGACGATGGTTGCCAAGATCGACGACGACACCTATCAGGTGCAGGTTGTTTCCTGGTACGACAACGAAAACAGCTACACTTCTCAGATGGTACGTACAATCAAGTACTTCTCCGAACTGAAGTAATTACCTGTCGATTGATTTTCAGGGGGACGTTTTGTAACGTCCCCTTTTTTGTATATGTGAGTTTTGCCAAGGAATATTTACGGGAAGTTTTTGCGGAAAGAACCTTTTTGCAAAAGGCGTTTTCCCGTACCCCTTTCCGAAAATTTTGTGGTAAGAGTAGTGGAAAAGTAAATGTTTTTGTAAAACCAAAAGCGAGCTTTTTGTGTATGAACACAGAAAAGTTTGTATAAGGTAGCGCGTTGAATATGAGTAAATCACATTTTTCGGTATAATTATGTGATTGAAACCACATTTTTGACTAAAATTATGTGATTTTTACTTTTATTTTGCTTTTTTTTGTGGTACAATTGACATAGTACGAGATAGTAACGTTTGTTAGTGACGCCGATTAGCGAAAATAATTTTGTTTCGTAAAAGGCTATTTGTCGGAAAACACGGCAGTCAATGACGAAGAGTTTGTTGCAAAGTGAGGTAATATGAAAAGACAGGTACTTGACAAATTGCGTGCGTGGCGCACATCGAAACGTCGCAAACCGCTTGTTGTTCGCGGCGCAAGGCAGGTGGGTAAAACGTGGGCAATAAGAGAGTTCGGCAAAGAGTTTGACGGCGGCGTTTTGTATGTTAACTTCGACAAACAGGAAGAGTTTAAGCAGTTTTTTCAGACGACAAAGGATGTTAAACGTATTTTGAGCAATTTGTCGCTTGCCGTAGGACAGAAAGTGACTGCCGACACGCTGATATTTTTCGATGAGGTGCAGGCGTGCGAGGACGCGTTGAATAGTCTTAAATATTTTTGCGAGGATGCGCCGGAATATTGCGTTGTTGCGGCAGGCTCGCTTCTTGGATTGCAACTGACCAAAGGTTTTCCCGTCGGCAAGGTAGATTTTCTCGACATGGGGGCAATGAATTTTACGGAATTTCTGTTGGCATGCGGTGATGAGCAACTTGTCGATTACATAGATTCCATCGAGGATTTTTCGCCGATACCCGACGCTTTTTTCAATCCGCTGGTGGAAAAATTGAAAAGTTACTTTGTCGTAGGCGGCATGCCGGAAGCGGTACAGGCGTGGGCAGAGGACGGCGACATTGCAGAGGCGGACAGAATACTGGGTGACATACTGACAAGTTACCAAAGCGACTTTGCCAAACATACCGACGGCTTCGAAACGCAAAAAATTTCGCTTGTCTGGAACTCGCTTCCGTCGCAGTTGGCAAAGGAAAATAAAAAGTTTTTGTACAGCGTTGTCCGAGAGGGCGCACGTGCGCGAGAGTATGAAAACGCCGTCAACTGGCTTGTAAATGCCGACCTTGTACGCAAGGTCTACCGCATAACCAAACCGGGATTACCGCTTGCCGCGTATGACGACATCGGCTCATTCAAGTTGTATATGGGCGACGTTGGGTTGTTGCGCAAGCACAGTTACCTTGCGACAAACGCATTTGCCGAGAAAAACAGACTTTTTACCGAGTTTAAGGGGGCTCTTACGGAAAACTACGTGTTGCAAAGTTTGTCCACTCAAACCGAACCGCCCTTGAGGTACTGGGCAAACGCACCCTACGAAGTGGACTTCGTTGTACAGTATGACAACTTTGTAGTGCCTGTTGAGTGTAAGGCAGGTACCGACGCTAAGTCGACAAGCATTAAAGCATATGCCAGAACATACGCCGAGCAAACGCCGCTTGTCGTGCGCATGTCGCTTTCCAACCTTTCGCTGGACGGCAATGTGCTCAATTTGCCGTTGTTTCTGGCGGATAAATTCGGCTATATTGTCGGCTTGGCATTAAAAAGTTACAAAAATAAAAAACTTTGAATTTTTTAGGGGAAATTCGCAAAGTTTTTGCGGATATTATGTTGTAAGGCTTTGGTAGTCAATACTGTCGACAGCGGCGAGCCGGTGTAAAAATTCGGCTTGCGGAGACAACTCGGACTTGACAATTCTACAAAGGAGGTTTACCGTGGACGTACTGGAATTTGCAAACAAAGTAAAAGCAGCCAACGACATTGTTGACGTAATAGGTTCCTATCTCGAACTGCGCAGGTCGGGCTCCAACTTCACTGCCAGATGTCCTTTTCACGGCGAAAAGACGGCAAGTTTCGTAGTAAGCAAAAACTTGCAGATTTTCAAGTGCTTCGGCTGCGGCGAAAGCGGCGACGTGGTAAAGTTCCTTATGAAGTACGAGTCCATGACCTGGTGGGAAGCGGTGGAATTTCTTGCCAAGCGCGCAGGCATACCGATACCCGAGCGCGACGGTTACAACGCCGACGAAGCCGCCGAAAAGAAGCGCAGGCGTGACCTGTATCTCAAAATCTGCCGCGAAGCGGCGGTGTTTTACTACAAGTCGTTGCGTTCCCCGCTCGGCACGGAAGCCCTTGACTACATGCACAAGCGCGGCTTCACCGACGAAACAATGCGCAAATTCGGCATCGGCTACGCCCCCGGGCGCAAAGGATACGGCGGCGATGAACCCCTTGCGGCACACCTTACCAAGTGTGGTTTCAAACTTGACGATTGCGTAGGCGCAGGCGTGCTTATGCACGCCGACAACGGCTACTTCGATCCGCTTGCCCGCAGGCTGATCGTGCCTATTTTCAACATGCAGGGCAAGGTTATCGCTTTCGGCGGTCGCGGCATTGCCGAGCGTGAAATAAGCCGCGGTAAATACAAAAATACAAACGACACGTTGCTGTTTAACAAACGTCACAATCTGTACGCGATAAACATCGCCAAGGAGGAAAAACAGAAGTCGGCACTGCCCAACCTTGTAATCGTCGAGGGGTACATGGACGTGATTTCCATGTATCAGGCAGGATTCCGCAGGGCTGTCGCAAGCATGGGGACAAGCCTTACCAAGGAACAGGCACAATGGATAAGTCGTCTTACCGACACCGTGTATGTTTGTTACGACGGCGACGCGGCAGGACAGCAAGCAACCGTGCGCGGAATGGACATGCTGGACACAGCAGGTTTGCATGTGATGGTTATGTCAATCCCCGACAACCTTGACCCCGACGAATACATACAAAAATACGGCAGCGACGCCTTTGAAAAACTGATCGACAAGGCTTTGCCCCTGCCCGATTACAAACTGAAACTGCTTGACAGCGAGTTTCCGATAAAAAGTACCGACAGTGCCAAGCGTAACGATGCATTGCCCAAGTACATGTCGGGCGCGCTGGACATGCTGAAACAACTGGACGAGGAACGCCGCCAACGCTACATAACGGAAGTGAGCAACCGCACCGGTTACAGCGAGGACTACATCGTGCGCAGACTTGCCGGCGAAGCCGTCGCCGACGAACAGACGGACGAGCCGACCGCACCCAAGCAAACGCCCGAGCAAATTGCCAAGTATTTTGTACTGGCGGCACTGCTTAACGGCGAAAGCTACGCCGACATCAAGGACAAGCCGCTGACAAACGGGGACGAATTTCTGGACAAGATGTTCGGTTACGTGCTGAAAACCCTTGCCGAAGGTCAACGCCCGAGGTTGGACATGGTGTACACGCTGTGCCCCGACGCCACCGAACAACAGTTGAAACCGCTACTTGACACCGATTTCGACAAAACAAGACACGCAAAAAACGCAAAATACTTTGAAGAGTGCGTAAAAGTAATAAAAACGGAAAAACTGCGTACCGAAAGGGAAGAGTTGCTTGACAAAATAAAGCAGCACCCCGAGGACGCTACGCTGTTGCAACGGCTGGCGACGGTCAGCAACGAGATAAATTCGCTGAAATAAGGAGCCTTTTACAAATGGAAGTAACACAAACATTTTTGCAAACGTTGCTTGACGATGTTAAAAACAACGGAAACAACCGCATTACCTTTGACGAGTTGGAAGCAAAACTTGAAAAACTTACCCTGACGGCAGAACAAAACGCGGAACTGTACCGCTATCTTGAGGAAAACGGCGTCAAAATCGTCGACACATTCGACAAGGACAACAGCGCGCTGTACAAAAGTATCGGCGACGTGGCGGTGGACGACCCCGTAAAAATGTACCTCAAGGACATCGGCAAAGTGCCCCTTCTCAGCACCGAAGAAGAAGCGGAACTTGCCAAGCGCATGCTGGACGGCGACGAAGATGCCAAGCAAAAGCTGTCCGAGGCAAACCTGCGCCTTGTTGTAAGCATTGCCAAGCGTTACGTCGGCCGCGGAATGCTGTTTCTTGACCTTATTCAGGAAGGCAACCTGGGACTGATGAAAGCGGTGGAAAAGTTTGACTACACCAAGGGTTTCAAATTCAGTACATACGCGACGTGGTGGATTCGTCAGGCAATCACACGCGCCATTGCCGACCAGGCAAGGACAATCCGTATCCCCGTGCATATGGTGGAAACAATCAACCGTCAGGTGCGTGCGCAACGTGCCCTTTTGCAGGAACTGGGTCGCGAACCCACGCCCGAAGAAATCGGCGAATACATGGGTATTCCTGCCGAAAAGGTAGTGGAAATCCAAAAGATTGCGCAGGACCCCGTAAGCCTTGAAACGCCCATCGGCGAGGAAGAGGACAGCCACCTTGTGGACTTCATCGAGGACACCAAGACCATTGCCCCGGGCGATATGGCGGCGCAAAGCATGCTTCGCGAGCAACTTATTGCCGCGCTGCACAAACTTACCCCGCGCGAAGAAAAGGTAATACGCCTCCGTTACGGTCTGGACGACGGCAGACAACGCACTCTCGAAGAAGTAGGTAAGGAATTCAACGTCACGCGTGAACGTATTCGTCAGATCGAGGCAAAGGCACTTCGCAAACTGCGCAATCCCAGCAAATCCAAAAAACTGCGCGATTACCTGGAATAAGATGAGTATCGGACGAATTGACTGGATTATCGGGCATGTGCCGCCCTGCAAAACGCTTGCCGACGTAGGCTGCGACCACGGGATTGTCGGCGGCAGATGTCTGATGTACGGGCTTGCCAAATACGTACACTTTATCGACGTTTCTCAGCCGTCGTTGGACAAAGCCAAGGGATGGATTCCCAAGGCGTTTGCCCCCAACATTGACTTTACCTGTCAGGACGGACTGGGCGACTTTACATGCGACTGTGCCGTAATTGCAGGCATGGGCGGACTGGAAACGATATCCATTTTGAGTAAAGCCGCGCATTTGCCGCAAAAACTGGTGCTTCAGCCTATGCGCAACCAACCCGACGTCAGGCGTTGGCTTGTAAACAGCGGCTACGGCATTGTAAGCGACGAAATGGCACTTTTTGCCGACAAGTACTACGACCTTATTGTGGCGGAACTGGGCAAAGGGCAAACGCAACTTACCGATTTGCAGTTTGAATTCGGTATCGGCAATCTGCGTGGTGACAGCGGCGCGTTTTTTGAATACCTGGAAGAAAAAAAACAAACGCTTGAAGAAATTATGAAACAAACGAACGACAGCGGCGTAAAAGCACGTTACGACTTACTGTGCGCCGCCGTCGAAAACATATTGGAGGAAATGGCATGATACAACAAGAAATGTTGCAGTATCAGTCGCTTGACGGCGAACTGAATCGTATCGAGAGGGAACTGAGAAAAAACGAAAACTACATCAAACGCCGTCAGTACAAGGCACTAAGACAGGAGTGTGAGGACAACCTTACCAAACTGGACGCCAAGGCGGCGGAACTTCGCAGTCAACTGGCAGTTGCAAAACAAAGCCTTGCGGAAATTTCGGAAGTAATCGAAGAACATTCGCGCGAGATTGCCGACATAGCGGACGGCGACGAACTCAACTACATGAACCGCAAACTTTCCGAACAGCTGGATCAACTGTCGCAGGTGGAAAAGGACATCAAACGCATTTTGCACGACGGCGAAGAACTTGCCAGAATGTTTGAAGATATCAACGCAAAATTGCCGAAAATCGTGGCAGGCTACAACAAATTCAACACGGAATTTGCCAAGGCCACGGAAGAGGTCAAGCCCAAGGTTACGGAACTTAAAACAAAACAAGCCGAACTGAAAAAGGCAATCGACCCCGATTTGTTTGCCGTGTACAAGCGCATTTCCGACGGACAGATTCATCCGGTGTTTGTGCCGCTGAGGGACGAATGTCGTTGCGGCGGTTGCCAGATGGAAATGCCGCGTTCGCAGGTGGAAGCGCAACTTCGCGAAAAGGATTACATGGTTTGCGAGCATTGCGGCCGCATAATTTACAAGGCGTAATCAAGTAGAATTGCATTGAAAAAGAGATTGACAAATTGCTGTCAATCTCTTTTTTTGCCGTTTTGCGCTTTAGTCGGTGGCTTTTCATACAGCGACAAAAAGTAGTGTAATGTAAGCAAAAAATGAATACGTATCTACTTTTTGTTGATAATTTTCGCTTTGTAGACAAAATAACTTTGTCTGCCGAAGTTGAAAAAGCCTTTGTCCGTCACGCCGATGAAGTCTTTGCCCAGTATGTCGAATATATTGCCGCACACCGTAAACTCCGGCAGTTTGCCGACAATTTGTCCGTCCTCTACAAGGTAGGAAACAATGGACGGCATGCTGACGTCGCCCGATGGGGTCATGTCGCCGCCACCCGTTACCGACAGATAAATTGCTTTTTTGCCTGCAAGTTCGCAGGCTGTCTTGCCGCATTTTTCCACGTCCAGACCTACTGCGCCGAATGTCGGTACTCCGTCGTAGGACGCAGCCGCGCCGCCAAGGTTTTCCGTGCCGAACTCAGCCGCTGACTTTTTGCATGTAAGCAGTCTTGTCAGTACGCCGTTTTTTACGATGTAGTTGACGTAATCCTTGTTTACCACGCCTTCCGCATCGAAAAATTTCAGATTTAGCCGCTTGCTCGGGTCACGGTTTACGCGCAGGCTGAAGTTGTCGTTAAACAATTTCTTTCCCAGTTTTCCGCTGAAAAGCGACGATCCCGAAAAATACACTTCGGCGATAAGTCCGCTAAGGGCGTATTGAATCGGTTCAAGTTCGCCTATCACCGTCACTTCCTCTTCCGTAAGTTGCGGCAGCTCTTTCAAAAAGGCGTCGCATTTCTTTTTGACGTCGGCGCAGATTTCGTCCTCGTTGTAGTAGTCCGATTCCGCACTGTAAAACTCGTCCATGATGTTCGCCGAGCCTTTGTACTTGATGGCAAGCGCAATTATGTACTGATTGCCCTTGTAGGACAAATCTCTGCCGTCGCTGTCGCTGAAGGTGGCTTCGCTGCTGTTAAGTTGCACCTTGTTGCTGAACAAAAATTGCGGATTTTCCGCGCCGAGGCGTGCAAGCAACTTTTGCGTGTATGGCACAAAGTCGTGCGTGCTCATGATGTCGGCGGTGGTGTCTACGTGCATTACAAGGGGCTCGTCGTGGGTTTCGGGGTAGGCAATGCCTTGCGCAAGTTTAGCTTTTGCCCCTTCGGTCATTTGGTCGAAGTCGGCGTTGCCCAGTTTGCCTTCCACACCGATGTTGCCGCCGTCGTACACGCGCACGGTGTTTTCAAGGTCATTGTTTATGCGCAGGGATTCCACCTGCCCTGCGGCGATGTTGATACATCTGTCAGACGAAGAGTAGGTAATTTTTTCTATTTTCATCTTGTTTCCCTCACTTTACTGTACGTTCATTTTGCTTATGCGGATGTGCGGACCGCCAAGACCGACGTTAAGCGGAAATTGTTCCATTTTGCCGCAGCCTCCGGTAACAAAACTAAGCAACGTCAGGTCGTTTGCCACCCCGTCGATAAGTCCCAGCGTTTCAAATACGTTGCCCGTCAGTACCGCGATTTTTACGGGGTCGCCGATTTTGCCGTCGACAATTTCGTAGGCAATGCTGGGGGCAATGGTAAATGTACTCATGCCGCTGCCGTGTTTGTAACTTTTGATGTAGTAGCCGTGTCTGACATCGGCAATCAGTTGTTCAGGTGCTACCTCGCCGTTGTCCACGTAAGTGGTGGTCATGCGGACGATGGGTTCGTAGTCGCAGTTGATTGCGCGCGCGTTGCCGGTCAGCTCTTCCCCGAGTGCCGCCGCCGTAGTTGCGCTGTGCAGTCTGCCCGACAATACGCCCTTGTTTATCAGGTAGGTGTCCGTCGCGGCTGTGCCTTCGTCGTCGTAGGGTACGTAGCCGCTTCCGGGGTGAACGCCGCTTTCGCGTATGGTAAGCAGCGGACTTGCCACGCGCTTGCCGATTTGCCATTCCTTTGCCATGGTTTCGTCGCCCAGCATAAAGTCGCTTTCCGACTTGTGTCCGAAACTTTCGTGCGCAAACACGCCCGTTACCTGCGGTGCAAATACCACGGGGTAACTGCCCGGCACAATTGCTTTTGCGTTTTTGATGTAGTTTTCGCACTCGGCAACGAAGTCGGCAAGTTGCTTGTCTGTGTAGCCGAGTTCGGCAAAGTCGGTCTTTGCGTGGCTAAGTTGTTCCTGCAAGGTTTCGTTGTTGTGGGTAAAAGCCATGCTGTACGCTTCGCCTGCGGTCTGGAAGTCGTATGTGATGTCCGCGCCCTTGCTGGAGTAGAATTTGTACAGAGAATTGCGGTCGATGTAACGCGCGTTTTTAAGCCCCGACAGGTCGGATTTGAGTTTTGCCGACGTTTCGGTGACAAGTTTCAGTTTGTCGGCAAAGGGTACGTTGCGCACGCTGTTTGCGGTAAAGCGCAGTTTTACGTCCTTGTTTACCTGGTAACGCGCGACAATGGGGTTGCTGTCGATGTCGGCGTTGGGCGTGGCGTATTCGTACAACTGGTCGAGGGCGTTTTGCAGGTTGTCGATGTCAACGGTGCCGGTGTAGTACCACATTTTACCGTCAAACACGCGAATAAATGCCTTGACTTCCGTCGTTTCCTTGGCTTCGGCAAGTTGGTCGTTGCGTATAAGTATGTTGGTGGTGAAGCGGTCCTCTATCCTGATGTCGGAGTAGAAACCTTTCTTGAATTTGTACATGGCGTTTCCTCCCTGTTGTCAAAGATTATACATTACGATTGCATTTTTGTCCAGGGATTCTTTTGTCATCCCTATTTTTTTTGGCGTAGCGGTCGTTGAAACGCTGAAGCGACGCCAACCGTATGCCCGTTACGCGGTCATTTGTATTTAATCACGTCGTCACAAGCCGAGGCTTGACGGCAATTTGCCTATTGTCAAAAGTAATTTACGGCTGTAACCCCGGGCGGGCATGTCGGGATGCTGTTGTCGCTATTAAAAAACTGTCCGGAATTTTGCTTGACGAAAACAGACAAAAGTATTTTCGACTGCGCTCATCGAATAAAAAACGTGGACAAATAGTTTATTATCTTGTATAATTAAATAACGATTTCATTACTTGATAGCGGCGTATATTTGCAATGCGCAGGTGTCGCCGTCGGGTAAAAGGAGTAAGAATGACAGAAGATTTGCGGCAGCTCGTTTCTTTGCTTACCGTCGAAGAAAAAATTTCGCTTACAACGGGTGACGGTGCGTGTCATACAGCCGCGGTGCCTCGTCTTGACATACCACAGGTGACCATGTCTGACGGACCGGCAGGCTTGCGTAAGGAACTGGAAGGCAAGACTTTGCCTGCTGTTTGTATGCCCTCGCTTGCACGTATCGCGTGCGGTTTCGACCCTGATCAGGCGTACGCCGTCGGCGTGGAAATAGGCAAACAGTGCCTTGCAAACGGCGTGGATTTGCTGCTTGCGCCCGGTGTAAACATCAAGCGCGACCCGAGATGCGGACGTAACTTCGAGTATCTGTCGGAAGATCCGATGGTGGCAGGCGAAATTGCCGTCGGTTACGTCAACGGCGTGCAAAGTACTGGCGTGGGTGCTTGCGTAAAGCACTTCGCCGCAAACAACAGTGAATACGGCAGAATGGTGTGTGACAGTGTCATTGACGAACGCGCCCTGCGAGAGATTTATCTCGAAGCCTTTCGCCGCGTGGTAACAAAAGCCAAGCCGCATGCCGTCATGTGCAGTTACAACAAGGTAAACGGCGTGTACGCATCGCAAAACAAAAAGTTGCTGACGGACATTTTGCGCGGAGAGTGGGGATTTGACGGAGTTACCGTTTCCGACTGGGGCGCAACCGACGACCGCGTGGCAGGTATTGCCGCAGGATTGAACCTCGAAATGCCGCAAAACCGCACGGATTTGGTAAAGAAGGCATTAGGCGACGGAACGCTTGACGAGCAGCAACTGGATGAAGCGGTGATCCGTGTGCTCGGATTGGTCAAATCTCGCCCGAACAAGGACGGCGCGACCGTGGACAATCCGAAGCAACACAAACTGTGCCGCAAAGTGGCTGCGGAAACGGCTGTACTTGTCAAAAACAGTTGCAAGCTGCTACCCCTCAAAAAGGACGACAAGATTGCAGTCATCGGCGCTCTTGCCGAAAAACCTGCCTGTCAGGGCGGCGGCAGTGCATGCGTAAACAGCGTTTGCGTGGACAATCTTGTTGACGCACTTGCCAAAGCAAAGGTCAATTTCCACTACGCCGAAGGGTACTCTACGGACGGCGAAACAACCGCCGAAATGACGGAAAAAGCGTGTACGTATGCAAAAAATTGTGACAAAGTAGTGCTTGTCATAGGCGATACGCACGACACGGAAGCCAGCGACCGCAAGGGCGTCTTGCCTGAGGAACAACTGCAACTGCTTGAGCAGATTACGTCGGTCAACGCCAACGTAATTGTAGTGCTTCAATGCGGCGCACCCGTAGACGTAAGTTGGGCAGCCGGCGTAAAAACGCTTCTGATTGACTACTACGCGGGTGAAGCCGAAGGCAGTGCTTTGTGCGACGTTTTGACGGGAACAGTGTCCCCGCAAGGGCGTCTTGCCGAAACATGGCACGCTTCGTTGCCGCTGTTTGACAGCGACTTCGCCAAGGACTACCACAAGGCGTACTACCGCGAAAGCGTGTATGTGGGTTACCGTTACACGACGTCGGCAAACAAGCCTGTCGCTTTCCCGTTCGGCTTCGGCATGGGTTACGGTGACATGACGTGGGGCAAGCCGTATCTTTCTCAGAATGTGTTAAACAAAGGTAAAGTAAAGGTTTGTCTTTCTGTTACCAACAACGGCGATGTGAAAGACAGCGAAGTCGTGCAGGTGTACGCAACCAACCTTGACGGCAGAGATTTTTACCCGAAAAAGAGCCTTGTTGCGTTCAAAAAAGTTACGCTTAAACCGCAACAAAGTAAGGAAGTGAAAATCGACGTCAACATCGATGACCTTGCGCACTTTGACGTGGCACAAAAGAAATTTGTTACAAACGGCGGCAAATACGTGCTTACGGTCGGGCGTCACGCAAACGACGACGTAAACAAACTTACGCTTGTAGTAGGCGGCGCAAACGACACGGCGGATCGCCATGAGCAACTTTCCTGCTACTACGACGTGGACGAAAAATTCAACCCCACGGACGAGCAATTTGCCACGCTGTACGGCAGAGATTTGCCTGTGTACGATACGGAAATTACGCCAAGTACCGCCGTCGGCGATCTGCCCGTGAAAGGCTACGGCAAAATGCTGTATGACGAAATCGTCAAGCCGACGGACAGCGCAAGTCATGTCAGATGGGTCGAAAGCTCGCCCGTAAGAATGTTTGTCGGCGACAATTTGCCCTGGATGCTTGTGGATGCCTACATTGAAATGCTTAATTGCAAGCCAACGCTGAAACAAAAAATAAGTTTTGCTCGTCTCAAAAAAAAGATTACAAACAAACATAACAATTAGAGGCACAATCGGTCGGCGCGGCGTAAGTTGCTGCGCGACCCGAAAAATAAAACAAAAAAACGAAAGGAAGTCAGAACAATGAACAGTTACGGAAAATACAACGGACAGGAAGTATCTCTTATTACCATCTCCGACGGAATCGAAGTTACTATCGCAACCCTGGGCGCAACAATCTGCGACATCGCGGTGCCTGCAGGCGACAGCCTCAAGGTGCACGTTGCCCTTGGCATGCCCGATGCGGAAAGCCTTGCAAAGTACGGCTCGTACATGGGTAGCGTAGTCGGTCGTTGCGGTAATCGTATCAGCGGCGGCGGTTTTACGCTTGACGGCAAACGTTACGAATTGTTTAACAACGACGGGCTTGCGCACCTGCACGGCGGCAAAAACGGTTTCAACAAAAAAATCTTTGACATCGTAGACGCCACGAGCGACAGCGTTACTCTTGCATGCAAAAGCCCCGACGGTGAAGAAGGCTACCCGGGCAATCTGGAATTGACCGTCAAATACACGGTGGTTGGCACTCGCCTTGCAATCGAATACATGGCGCATTGTGACCAAGATACTGTGTTCAGCCCCACAAACCACGCGTACTTCAATCTTAACGGCGAAGGCAACGGCGACGTTCTGGGTCACGTAATGCAGATTTATGCCGACAAGTACACGACGGTAAAACAAAATCTTATTCCTACCGGCATTGCAAGTGTGGAAGGTACGCCGTTCGATTTCCGCAGTGGTAAGACAATCGGTCAGGACATCAACGCCGACAACGAACAACTGAAAATCGCAGGCGGCTTCGATCACAACTTCTGCTTGAGCGGAGAACATGCGGCAACCGTGTATTCGCCGGTTACAGGCATTACCATGGATGTGTTTACCGACCGTCCAGGCGTGCAGTTTTACAGCGGCAACTTTATGAGCAACATGCCCGGCAACCACGTGTACAACAAGCGCGACGGTTTCTGCCTTGAAACGCAGAACTACCCCGATGCAATCAACAACCCGTCTTTCCCATCGGCAGTACTTAAAAAAGACGAGGAATTTTACAGCAAAACAGAGTACGTTTTCAGTATTAAGTAAGGCATATTTTGTCGGTTTTGCATGCGCAATTGCGATGGTGTATCGACAGGTATTTTTGCCCGTTGATATGCGCCCGGACAAGCCGCGCAAAGTGTTGCCGAAAGTATTTTTTTTGCCACTTCGGCAACAATAAAAGGTGGCGTTTTGTAACGAAAAGGAGCATACGGTGTTAAAAAATTCTTACAACGGATGGGACGAATTGTTTTTGGAAGAGTTTAACAAACCCTATTTCAAAAACCTCAAAAATTTCCTTTTGCAGGAATATGCGACCAGGACGGTTTATCCGCCAAAGTCGCTTATTCTCAATGCCTTTGACCAGACGCCGTATGACAAAGTTAAGGTGGTAATTCTCGGACAGGACCCGTACTACAATCCGGGACAGGCAATGGGCATGAGTTTTTCCGTCAACAAGGGCGTAGCCGTACCCAAAAGTCTGCAAAACATGTTCAAGGAAATCGCCGACGACATCGGGCGACCGTCTGCAATCGAGGGCGGCGACCTTACGCCGTGGGCAAGGCAGGGCGTGTTGTTGCTCAACACTGTTCTTACCGTCGTTGCGGGGCAACCAAACTCGCACAAAGGCGTGGGCTGGGAAACTTTTACCGACGCCGTAATAAACAAACTCAACTCGCGCAACACCCCGACCGTGTTTTTGCTGTGGGGGCGAAACGCTCTTGACAAGCGCGCGCTTATTACAAACCCGACGCACCTTGTGCTGACGGCTGCGCACCCCAGTCCGCTGTCGGCGTTCAATGGATTTTTCGGGTGCAGACACTTCAGTAAAACCAACGAATTTTTGCGCAAAAACGGACTTGAAGAAATTGTGTGGTAACTTGCATACAGGCAAGTAGTGTTAAATTCGCCTGCGATCGCACGAAAAAAAGCGATACGCTGAGCGCATGCCAAAAGCAATATTGTGGGAGGGTAACCATGTCTAAGGCAGTGATGACCGTACACGGCTTTCTTACCGACATCAAGGACTTCGGACGATTGTACGACTACCTTGATTTTTACGACGAAGTGGTGCCGTACAAGGTGCCGGGACACAACGACGGCGAATCGTTTGACAAATTTACCGTGGACGCGACAGTCCGCGGTATGTTGCAATGCTTCGACAAACTTGCGGCAAAACATGACACGGTTGACGTTGTGGGTTTCAGCATGGGCGGCGCATTGACAACCTATATTGCCGCACGCAGACCGGTAAACAAAGCCGTTATGATTTCGCCCAGCAACAAGTATTTCAACCTTACTTCGCCGCTTGCAATGATACGGTTTTACCTAAGGTACATTGTCAAAAGTCTCAAAACGCGCACCGACGACAGCCGCAAGGAACTGCGCAACTACCTGCAAAACACTGCGGTTTCGGCAGGCATTGCCATCAAACGCATTTTCCCGAGCGTTGACTTGTACACGTTCAACGTGTTTGCCGACCTGATGGAACTGTGCGACAAGGTTGTTGCCGAGTGCTCGCCCGTCGCAACCAAGTCTTTGTTGCTGTGGGGCGAACTGGACGAACTTGTGCCGCCTGCGTCGGTGGAATTTGTGGAAAGTAATTTCAGCAATCTTACCAAAGTGATTTTGCCGGACGTCGGCCACGGAATGTTGTACACCAACCGCGACAACGTGATTATCGAGCACATCGTGGACTTTCTGTCCGACGGCAAGGTGGTGGCAAACGTACCCTTTGAAGAAAAAGCGTAATATACGGCCGCCCGAAAATTTCGGACGGCTTTTTTTTATCCGATTTACAATTTTATTTATGCGCGTGGTAAGGCTATTTTATTATTGTTCTTTGCCGAAGTTAGTACACTTGAAGTTGGTTAATAGGTTTCAAATCGTTAGCAATCATTATCAGGGGTGGCGAGGCGTTACCCTACAGCGACATCTGAACGAGGGCACGGCTGGGTAGGCTACCTACCATCAGACTATAATGCCCGAAGTGAAGCGAGCGAGCACGCGTTCGCACGTAGGGTAATTCCTCGGCAGGACCCCTTACATCAACTTCAGCACTTCGGCACAACTTTCAAAAAGAATAACATTCATTATCAAACCTATTAAAAATCAGAATGTTTGTGATTTTTTTGTGTAAATCCTATTGAAATTTATATTTAGTATTGACACTGCGTTGTATTTGTGGTATCATTATGTCAACTTTCATAATGGAGGAAGAAAAATGCTTACTAATAAGCAAATTCGTGAAAAATCACGAAAAGACATGACTAACAAGTACGGTTACGCAGTGTTGACGACCATTTTGCTCAACCTGGTGTTGTTCGGGTCGAGCATCGCAGGTTTCGGACTTGGCGCCATAGTGGTTGTCGGCGCGGTGATGTGCTGCTACACGGCGTTTTACATCGACATCGCGCTTGGCAAGTACAACGGTATCGATTCCACCTACCGCGGTTTCCGTCAATTTATGCGCGCGTTTGTAGCAACGCTTTTGAATTTGCTTATCAACATCGGTGTATGTGTTGCTGCCGGGCTGCTTGTGCTGATTTATGTCGGTATACTTGGCGGACGCGTCGGCGACTTCGCTGCAATCGGTCTGTTTGTAATTGCCGTTGCGGCAATATGCGTTTTTGTTTGGGTAAATGTACGCCTGTCAATGGTGTATTACGTGATGAATCACAACGTCAATCTGTCGGCAATGGATTGCATCAAGCGTTCGTGGGAAATCACCAAGGGACATGTGTGGAAAATTATCGGACTTAAACTCAGTTTTCTCGGTTGGGTGATTCTGGTTGTGCTTACAGGCGGAATACTTGGTATTTACGTTATGCCTTACATGGGCACTGCCGACGCCAATCTGTACCTTACTCTTGCTTACCCCGACGGCAACTATCCCGACATTGACGAAAACGGCGAAATCAAAGTTGCCGAAGAAGTGGTAACGGAACAGCTTGACTGATTGTTGCAATTTGTAAAAACAACAGAAAAAGTATTGTTGTGGTAAATATGTTTTGTATCAGATATTGCGGTGTATGAAAATTTTTGCCATGTAAAACAACTCTCATTTTTACTCTTTATCTGCCGTTCGGGATTTCGGACGGCAGATTTTTTTATGAATTAGTTAGATGTGCCGATTTGTATATATCGTAGTTTTAATTTATTCTGTATGCTGCATATTCTGTAGAATTGCGAATGAGACAGGCAATAAGTAAAAGAGAATTTGATGATGTGTTTATATATCACTTTCGGTTTTCATTTAACATTTTTGTGAAAATACATTGAATTTTTTTTGTTCTACCGAGTGTCTTTGACCATGAGGGGTGGGCGGTCGGGGTAGTGGTGCTGTGGGGGAATTTCTTAAGTGTGAACCAACACGAACGGCGCATAATATGCTAATAAAATCAGTCTAAGACGAACGGAACCCTTTCGGGGAATTGCCACGGCGCGACAAAAATGATCGCTTCTCGCAATGACATATTAGTATAGTCACTATAAGCAGTTATTACCACTACGTCCGCCGAAGTTAGTGCCCTTGAAGTACACAAATCAATTACAAATAGTTAATTTTCTATATTAGGGGTGGCGAGGTGTTGCCCTACAGCGACATCTGAACGAGGGCGCGGCTGGGTAGGCTACCTACCATTAAACTATATTGCCCGAAGTGAAGCGAGCCAGCAGGCGTTCGCACGTAGGGTAATTCCTCGGCAGGACCCCTTACATAATCCTCTTACTTCGGCGTCTATTTGTAAATTTATATTTCAAATAAAGCCTATCACATTTACTTTTATATATGTTAATAATTTTTCTGCTGTTTCCATTTGCTTGCACGGCGCGGTGGTTTCCGCACATTTTTCCTGTTTTCTACAAAACTTTGCTTTTTTCAGATATGTCCGTATGTTAATATGTCGGTATGACAGTGTACGTCGAAATCGTCCTGCTGGACAACTTTTGCCTGGACTTTTTTATATTATGCGCAAGTGCGCTCACTTTGCGCCTGGAAGTGTCGCGTTTAAGACTGTTTGGCGGTGCAATGGTCGGCGCAATCGGCGCAACTCTGTCGGTGCAGGTTAGCGGCGTTTTTGCCTGCGTCGTCAAGGCGGCGGTGCTTGTCCTGATGTGCGTTGCGGTTGTCGGTTTCGGCAAAAAATTATTCTGGTATATTCTTGCAACGCTTGCATATACATTTGTTTCGGGTGGTTGCATTGTGGGGTTATTCCACTTGTTCAAGGTGCCGTATCTTAATGCCGACGGAACCTTTTACCAAACTAACGTTCCGCTGTTTGTGTATGTTGCGGCATTGTTTCTTGTGGCGTTTGGCGGTTATGCGCTGTACAAATACGGCTCCGACGTCAAAAAAATAATGCCGCATGTGGTTAAAGCGAACCTGTCCTTTGGCGGCAAAACTACCTCCGTGCGGGCATTTCGCGATAGCGGAAACACGCTGGTGTATGAAGGGGCGGCGGTGTGCTTCGTCGTGCGTAAAATAGGTAAATTCGACGAATATTTTGCCGATTGTCTGCTTCACGGAAACGTTGTGTGCGTACCACTGTGTACCGTCGCAGGCAGCACAAAAGTTTGCGCGGTACCTGCCACTCTTACCGTGAACGGTGAACAATCGCGCAGGGTGTACCTTGCTTTGTCGCAGTCGAAATGTCCGTCACTGTACGACATAATTATCGACGGCTGACGATTTTGGTTTGCCCTTTGCCGTACATGCGTGTGTTGGCTTTACTTGACTAAACGGCAAAATCAGTAGCCTGTCGCCGTTTTTTTTGTTTGCCCGAAAACGCTTGAAATGTCGTTAAAAAACAATAACGTATGTGTTTTTTGCTGACATACAGCACTTGTAAACATGTAAAAAAATGCCTTTCCCGGCAAAAGGAGAAAATAAAATGTCGCTTGTGGGAATGCTCGGAAAACTGTTGCAACGAATGTCTTTGTCCTCACGTGTGGTGCATTATCTTTGCGGAAACGAAGCCTTGCCGTCGCCCCTCACGCCCGACGAAGAATCGGCTGTGCTTGCGCGGCTTGCAAACGGCGACGCCGAAGCAAAGGATATTCTTGTGGAACGCAACCTGCGCCTTGTAGTGTTCCTGTCCAAAAAATACGAAAGCAGCGGCATAGACATGGAAGACATCGTGTCCGTCGGCACAATAGGGCTCATAAAGGCAATAAACAGTTTCAAACCCGAAAAACAGATAAAACTTGCCACTTATGCCAGCAGATGTATCGACAACGAGATACTGATGTACATGCGCAAATTGTCCCGTCGCAGCCGCGAAGTGAGCCTTGACGAGCCCCTTAACGTGGACGGCGAGGGCAACGAACTGTTGCTTGCCGACATACTCGGCACCGACAGCGACGCGGTGTACACCCACATGGAAACGCAGGTGGAACACCAACTGCTGACCGAAGGACTTCGTCACCTGTCCGACCGTGAAAAACAGATCATCGAAATGCGATTCGGACTGTTTGGACAGGAAGAAAGGACGCAAAAAGAAGTGGCGGATATGCTGGGCATTTCGCAGTCCTACATATCGCGCCTCGAAAAGAAAATAATTCTTCGTCTGCGCAAGGAAATCGGCAAACTGGTGTGACATGTTGTCACGGTTTTCATTGGTACGTGTAACCGTTTGCGTGACCGAAATTTTAACAGCTTCACAAGAAATGTTCAGTTTTTTAAGATTTTTGCACATTTTTTGTAAAAAAATCCATATCATCAATTGCAATTGTTTTTGAATTGTGGTATTATTAGTGACGTAGTTGATGCGAATCACTACCCAACAGAGGATATTTAGGAGGATATTATGAAAAAAAGCAGTATTGTTATGATCGTTATCGGCGCACTTCTGTGTGTTGCGTCAGTGGTATTGTCGCTGGTTTCTTTCACAAATCAGGAGTTTTTGCAACTGACATTCATCAAATTCCCGTATTTGATTAGCGGCATTCCGTTTGCGGGCGGCGTTGTACTTATTTACTTCGCACTTGAAAACAAAATGTTCGCTCGTCGTCTTGCAAAAGTTTTGTTTGCTTCCGGCGTAATCATCATCAGCCTGTCCTGGGCAGTTGATATGATCAGATACTTTGCAGGCGAACCTACCGTTGCTATCTTTGCAGGCTTGTTTACGGCTGTATGGCAGGCACTCGGCGTTTACCTTCTTGCTACTGCGCTCAGCGACAAACCCATCAGCAAAAACGACAAGGCAAACAAGTAACATATATGTTTTTCACGGACGACCGATTTCGGTCGTCTTTTTTTTGCCTTGAACGAGTAAGCGCGTGCTTTGATTTATTCTGTAACTATCTGGTTTGGCTGCGAAATTTTGTATCAAACAGATTTGAGTTGTGCTTTGTAAAAGGGCGCCGAAGGCACGGGTCGTGCACCCACTAATATTAAACAAGTTATTGATTTACAACGTACAGTTACGTCATACCGACTAAGCCGTTTGCTTTTAACGGCGCACGGAGCGTATCTCGCGGAAGCGCCCTTGTGAAATGGGCGCCGAAGTGCGGTAGTTTGTGTAAGGGGTCCTGTCGAGGAATTGTCCATGAAAACTCGCCCTAATGGCTCAGCATTCCGTCGGAGCAATAATGTCTATGGTAGGTAGCCTTCCCAGCCGCGCCCTCGGAATGATGGTTTTCATTGGGCAACACCTCGCCACCCCCCCCCGATAACGCTTACTAACCGTTTGTAATCGGCTTGTGTACTTCACGTATACTAACTTCGGCGGACGTAGTTTTAATGTAGATATAAAATCTAATGCAAACATTTTTATGATTGTGTGTTCAATAGTAATTCGCTTTATATCGGCATATATAGAAGTGTCCTCAGTCGAGCCGCTGTATTTGCGGCGAACGCCATGAGCGTAAGCGAATATGTTGAGCGGAACGAAGTGTAGTCGAAACATCTCTTGGAAAGGTACCTTATAAACTCCCTTTATACAATTATGTCATTGCGAGAAGCGACTGTCTTTGTCGCGCCGTGGCAATCCCCCGAAAGGGTTCCGCTCGTCAAAGGCTATTTATCACAAATACGACGGTGCGGTTGTCGTGATATAATGCCGTTCCCAATCCAAGCATTTGGAGCGATACCCCCACAGCGCCGCTACCCCGACCGCCCACCCCTCACGGTCAATGGCACGTTGTTTGTTGTATGGATAAAATAAGATTATTTTTCGCTTCTTCGCAATGACATAATTGTATAAAGGGAGTTTATAAGGTACCTTTCCAGGAGATGTTTCGACTTCGCAACGGACAACACGTTGCTACGCTCAACATGACATTCTTAGAAATTAAAATATAAAATTTCAGTTGAACGCACAATAAAAATTACTTTGCAATCAACTTTATATTGATATTTGAATTACGTCCGCCGAAGTTAGTCAACTTGAAGTACACAAGCCGATTACAAACGCTTAACTTGCTTCATTCGGGGTGGCGAGGTGTTGCATAGCGAAAACATCGTAGCGACGGCACGGCTGGGAAGGCTGCCTGCCACAAACATTATTGCTCGTCGCGAAGCGAGCATCAGGCGCTTTTCGCATTGCAATACCTCGCCCAACCCCCTTACACCAACTATCATACTTCGGTGACAACTTCCGCCCTTCGGCGCCAATTTGAAATACTTCGGCTCCCTTCTAACAGTCGTTGCATGCTCGCGATTGTGGCAGCAATTTCAAAATGTAACTTTCGTTGAGAAAAATTACCTTATTAACACCTCATTCCGCTTGGTAGAATGTCTTAATGCTTTTGCTCACAAATTAAATTTGAGGTAAAAACGTTGCCGCTTAATAATGTTTTTATTGCCATCGTTCTGTTTTAATTGTTTGCCAATTGCTAATATTAGTGATATATTAGTAATATCCCGTGTGCGTGAGGGCGCGCGCGAAAGTGGTTTCCTTTCGACAAAAGGTTGCCACCGTCACGCAACCTCGCTTCGGTAACGTTCGGAAAAACCGCATAGGCAATTCGGCTGCCCCCTCCCGGCGGCTTCATTTTCAGTTGTCGCGGCGGTAAAAACCGACTTCAATCGGGCGGCGCAGTCGGGTAATTACATGTATCGCCTTTTTGTCACCGTAAGACCAACAAAATGTCTGATTGCTTTACGGCAATCGGGCAAAAGAAAGTCATCAAAGCGACGGCAGTACGCCCTCGCAGAAAAGACCTCGAAGTAAGCCGCATTTGTAATCTCGTTACCAATGTCGGCAAAACAATTTTCAGTGACGAAAGACGGAAAGGAGAATATATGAAACAAAAATTCAACGTAACGGGGATGACGTGCTCTGCCTGCTCGGCGCATGTCGAAAAGTCCGTCCGTTCGGTAAAAGGTGTAAACGATGTCAACGTCAGCCTGCTTACCAACAGCATGAACGTGGACTACGACCCCGAACAAACCAACGCCGATCGTATTGTGGAGGCAGTGGTTCATGGCGGATACGGCGCAAGCCCCTTTGTGGAAAACGTCGCGCCAACGCAGGGCAACACAGCGGAAAAGCAACAACCGCAAAATACCGTTTCGCTGTCAAGACTGCTTGTAAGCATAGGCTTCTGTATTGTGCTGATGTACGTATCCATGGGCACGATGGTAGGGCTGCCTTTGCCCGATTTTCTCAGCGGACACGCCAACGCCGTAAGTTTTGCACTGGTGCAACTGCTGTTGTGCCTGCCTGTGTGGTATGTCAATCGCAACTACTTTGTGGTGGGGTTCAAACGTCTGTTTCAGCGTGCGCCCAACATGGACAGCCTTATCGCAGTGGGCGCAACTGCCAGCGCGGTGTACGCAATTGTCGTAACCTTGCTTATGAGTTTCAATCTCGGTCAGTGGGCGATGACGGGCAACAAGGAATACATGGACGCCATTGCCGGGTACCACCATATGTTGTACTTTGAATCATCCGCCATGATACTTGCTCTTGTCGACCTCGGTAAATACTTCGAGGGGCGCAGCAAAACAAAAACAGGCGACGCTCTCAACAAACTGCGCAAACTGGCACCGCAAAAAGCATTGCTGTACATTGACGGCAACGAAACGGAAACGGACAGCAAAAACGTAAAGACGGGCGACATTGTGGTTGTCAAGGCAGGCATGAGTTTCCCTGCGGACGGCATTGTGGAATTCGGCAGTTGCTTTGCCGACGAAAGCGCGATAAGCGGTGAAAGTCTGCCGCGGGAGCATGCCGTAGGCGAAACGGTCATCGGCGGCACTGTCAACGTAGGCGGATACGTGCGAGTGCGCGTAACTCAGGCGGGCGGCGACAGCACCCTTGCAAAAATCATTTCTCTTGTCGAAGACGCAAGTAGCAGCAAGGCACCCATTCAACGCCTTGCCGACAAAATCTCGTCGGTGTTTGTGCCTGTTGTCATGAGCATCTCGCTTGTGGCGTTTATAGTGTGGCTGTGCGTGGGTGAAAGCATCGGTACCGCGCTCAACTTTGCCGTGTCGGTACTGGTAATTTCCTGTCCGTGCGCGTTGGGGCTTGCTACCCCCGTTGCCATCATGGTTTCCACGGGTAAGGCGGCGCAAAACGGCATACTTATCAAAAACGGCGAAACGTTGGAAAACATTTCCCACATCAAGTACGTTGCCCTTGACAAAACAGGCACAGTAACTGTCGGTAAACCGCAAGTGCGCGAGTTTGCCGCAAACATCGATGAAAAACAATTTTTCGCCATTGTGGGCGGTATTGAAAAACAAAGCGAGCATCCGCTCGGCAAGGCTGTCGTAACCTATGCAGAGGAAAAGGGCATTACTTTTGCCGAACCTACGGAATTTACCACCGTGCCGGGCAAGGGCGTCGTGGCAACCCTTGACGGGCACACATACGCCGTCGGCAACAAAGCGTTGATGGGCGATCAGGGCGTTGCCGAACAGGACTACGCCGAAGTAATGGAAAACTATTCAAGGCGTGCCCTTACCTGCCTTGCGGTAAGTTGCGACGGCAAGTACGTCGGCGTAATCGGTGTGGGCGACGAAATCAAGGCTACCAGCCGCGAAGCCATTGCCCTGCTTAAAAATGAAGGCCTGACCCCGATACTTATTACGGGTGACAACGCCGTGTCCGCCAAGGCCGTGTGCGACGAAGTCGGCATTACGGAATTTGTCGCCGAAGTGCTGCCACAGCAAAAGGAACAGAAGATCGCCGAGTTTATGACCAAGGGCAAAACGGCAATGGTCGGCGACGGTATCAACGACGCGCCTGCGCTTGCCCGTGCCGACATCGGTTTTGCAGTGGCAAACGGCAGCGACATCGCGGTGGACAGCGCGGACGTAATACTTGTCAAAAACGACCTTCGCGACGTGGCTACGGCAGTTTCGCTGAGTCGCAAAACGGTCAAAAATATCAAACAGAATCTGTTCTGGGCGTTTTTCTACAATGCGCTGGGTATTCCCGTTGCGGCAGGCGTGCTGTGGAGTTGGCTCAACGTGCAACTCAACCCCATGATTGCGGCAGCTGCCATGAGCCTGTCCAGTCTGTTTGTGGTTACCAACGCGTTGCGCCTCAATTTCTTCAAGGCACCGAGGCTTGCGGAAGCGACCGACGGCATGCAATCGGCAAATGCAAAGACGGCTTGCCCGATAGTAACGGAAAGCGCAACGGAAAATAGCGACGCCAATCAAACGGCAGGACAACAAAACAATCAACAAAACCAAACAAATAATAACGCCGCACGGCAAAACGCGAGCGGCGAAGGAGAAAATATGCAACAACTTACACTCGAAGTGGAAGGTATGATGTGCGGACATTGCGTAGCGCACGTAACAAAGGCATTGCAGGGCGTGGACGGCGTATCTTCCGTCGAAGTAAGCCTTGAAAACAAATCCGCATTTGTAAAGGGCGCAAACCTTGATGCCGCCGCACTTAAAAAGGCGGTGGAAGAAGCAGGCTACAGCGTAACAGCCGTAAAGTAATTTGTTAGCCCATGCGCCGCGCCGCTTTGCAAGTTCACTTCCGCGCCGACTTCGCATATAATTTGTGTATGGACGAAGCGAAATGAACAATTGCTTTACGCAAACGGTAAGCGAGATTTGCGGGCTGGAGGCGGCAACGCTTATCACAGGATACAAGTATTCGGTTTACAACGGACATGCCGTCGTTGTGGAAGGTCACAAAGGCATTGCCGTCTACAACGATTGCAATGTGTGTTTCTCTCTCAAAAAAGGCAAACTGGCGGTCAGGGGTTCTTCGCTGTCCGTCAGGTGTCTTGAAAAGGACTTTGCCGTGATTGTCGGAAACATCGCTTCGGTGGCGGTGGACAATGGGTAAGGTCAGAATATTTTTTGAAGGGTTAAATCAGGCAAGCGCGCTAAGCGGACTCAGCGCACGCGGCGTACGTTTGTCCGACGTTGTGCGCAAGGGCAAAAGTTGCGTTTTTACGGTAGAATCGGCTTCGGCAAATGCGGCTGTTGCGTATTTACGCGAAAAGTGCTACAATGTACGTGTGGAACGTAAACTCGGCTTGTCCGCCGCAGCGGATTTTGCTCGTCGTCGTGCGGCAATTGTCGTATTTGCAGTGCTTGCCGTTGTTTTGCTGTATGTAGCAAGCGGATTTTGTCTGCGAATAGATGTCAGCGGCGATTTGCCTGCCGACAAAGTGCTTGCCGCCGTACAGCAATGCGGCGCAGGCGTAGGGCGCAGAATGAGCGACATCGACGCCGACGAACTGGAAAATAAACTCGCCGTAAACTTGCAGGTTGCGTACGCCGTGGTTAACAAGCGCGGCAGTACGTTGTACGTGTCCACGGTGGCTTCGCGACAGACGGTGTCGCCTGTAGACATGCACAAACGCCGCGACATAGTTGCCGAACGCGGCGGCGTGGTGACAAAGGTGGTGTGCCTTGTGGGTACGCCGGTTGTCAGAGCAGGCGACAAGGTGACAAAGGGCGACACGCTTATTGCAGGCGTAAGACAGGTTGACGAGCAAAACTCTCGCGACGTATACGCGGTGGGACATGTCGAAGTGCAACTGTCCGTGACGGAAAAGGTTGCCTTTGACGGTACCGTTACCGTGTACGAAGATACCGACGAAACCTACGAAGCGTGTTTCGCGGTGTTGTTCGGTCGGCAATTCGGCAAAGTCTGTCAATTTGAAAATTACAGGCGGACGGACGTAGTGCAGTACATGCCGTGCGGCGTGCAGATTGTGCACAGTACTTTTGTGCGCACCGTGGCGGTTACGCGCACCGCGGACATAAGTCAGGTTGCCGAAGAATTGAAAAGGCGTGCGGAAAACACCGCCCGTGCAAAAGCGGATTTTGTCGCTCTCGAAGTGCTGTATGACGTACAAAGCGACGGCGTGACATGCACCGTGCTGGGACTGAGCGTAAACGAGTAATCATAAAATCTGTCGCCGAAAAACACCCGACTGCGCTCATGTCAATGTGCAGTTTCAAACGAGGGGATTGTTGATAAAAAATCATTGTTACTAAAAGCAAAAGGAGCAAAGATAATTTGATTTCACGCAAAATAGAAGTCGAATCGATGGACGAACTTATCCGTATTTTCGGGCCGTTCGATGAAAACATAAAGGCAATTTGTCAGGCGTTCGACGTCAAAGTCGTGGTGGACAACGGTCAAAGTTGTATTCTCGGCGAGCAACCTGCCGTTGACAAGGCAATGGCAGTTGTCGGTAAGTTGCGCAGTCTGCTGTACAGCGGTGACAACATCGACGTCGGGCGCGTCAACTACATGTGCGAATGCGCCAAGGAGGACAAACTGGACGAGGTTGACCAACTGCTTAACGACGTTGTGGCGATTACAAGCAAAGGCAAGCCCGTCAAGTGCAAGACCGTCGGACAGAAAAAGTACGTCGATTTGCTTAAAAAGAAAACCATCACCTTCGGCGTAGGTCCTGCCGGTACGGGCAAAACATACCTTGCCGTTGCGGTTGCCGTCAACGCTTTCAAGGCAAAGCAGGTGGACAAAATCATTCTGACGCGCCCTGCCGTGGAAGCAGGCGAAAAACTCGGCTTTTTGCCCGGCGACTTGCAGGAAAAGGTCAACCCTTATCTTCGTCCGCTGTACGACGCACTGCAGGAAATGCTCGGCGCGGAAACCTTTGCCAAGATGATGGAACGCGGTACAATCGAAATCGCGCCCCTTGCCTACATGCGCGGACGTACGCTTAACAACGCCTACGTAATACTGGACGAAGCGCAAAACACAACGCGCGAACAGATAAAAATGTTTCTGACCCGCCTCGGCGAGGGCGGCAAGATGATTGTGACGGGCGACCTTACGCAGATCGACCTGCCCAAGGGCATAAATTCGGGGCTTAAACACGCCGTACGCATACTTAAGGACATCGACGACATAGGCATAATCCGCCTGACGGACAAGGACGTTGTCCGCCATCCGCTTGTGCAGCAAATTGTCAAGGCGTACGAACAAAACAATGAATAAAACGTGCGGTGTACTTGCCGCGCGACATTTGTAAAAACGACGAACGGGCAGTCAAAACTTTGCTTTCGGGGTAAGTCCGTTCGACAACCCGTCAAAAGCGGCAACTCGCGTTTTGCGCCTGTTGTCGCAACAAACCAAGGAGGTCATGGATTACATGGCTAAAAAGAAGAAGATAAACAACATCAATTGGAAAGGCACCATCGGCGTGTACGTCCTGGGGTTCATTGTGCTTTCCGCATTGGCAATTTTGCCCAATCTTTCGCAAATTTCCTTTGTGCGCGTAATTACCCAATTGGCGACTACTGCCGTTTTGCTTATTTCACTGGCGTTGTACGTGTATTTTTCCGACCGCGAATGTATGGAACGGATAAGTAAGTCCGTAGCGATGTTTACAACAATGGTGCTCAGTTACCTTGTCGTGCAACTTGCATGCTTGTGGAAGTGGGGCATTTACGTTGTTCCGTTTGCGCTGTGTACGCTGGTGCTGTCCCTCATTGTGTCGGTCAAGGTCGGTTTTTTTGCAAACTTCGTCATAATCATGCTGTGCTTCAATCAGTTTGTCAACTGGCAAAACGACGCGACACTCGCCAGCGAACAGGTATTTTATCTGTTGTTCGGCGGCGTGACGGAAGCGGTGTTTGCAAGTTACATTCTCGGCAAACACTATCGTCGCAGCAGATATCTCGGCGTGGGCGTGCTTTTGGGTATTGTGTCCGCAGTCAGCGAAACAATCAGTTACATGATGTTTCTCGACGACCTCAGCCAATGGAGTTGGCAGGACATCGGCGTAAAATTCGGTTGTGCGGCGGCAAGCGGAATGGTGGGCGTAATGCTTATGTTTGTGCTTGTTCCTTTGTTCGAGCGAGTGTTCAACGTTGTGTCGGTGTTCCGTTTTTCGGAAATCGCCAGCAGCGATACGCCTCTTATGCGTAAGTTGTACGAAAAGGCACCCGGTACATACAACCACAGTCTGTCCGTAGCGATTTACGTCGAGGCTTGCGCCACGGCAATCGGGGAAAGCGCGGTGGAAGCGCGTGCCTGCGCCTACTATCACGACATCGGCAAGATGCGCAACCCGCAGTATTTTTCGGAAAACCAATTCAGCGGCGTAAACCCTCACGACAACATGACGCCCGAAGCAAGCGTCAACATCATCAAGGCACACACGGTAAACGGACTTGCCCTTGCCAAGGAATACGGACTGCCCAAGGAAGTGCAAGACGCAATTATGCAGCACCACGGCACAATGCCGCTGAAGTACTTCTACCTTAAGGCGAAGAAGTACACCGACGGCGATTTGCCTTACGACGGTTACTGCTACGACGGACCCAAGCCGACAAGCAAAATTGCGGCTATGCTGATGATTTGCGACGCTTCGGAAGCGGCTTTGCGCGCTCACGGCGACCGCACCAACGCTGAAAAAATTGTCGACGGTATTGTTGCCGAACGGCTGGCGTTTGACCAGTTCAGCAATTGTGACATCACGATGAAGGAAATCGACATCATCAAAAGCACGATAATCACTACCTTTTCCGGTATCAGACACAAGCGCGTCAAGTACCCGGAAATCGTACTGGAAGGGGAAAACAAATGAAAATTTACTTTACAAACGTAGGTCTGTTCAAGCGCGGTTACATCAAAAAAGTGCTTGAAGCGGGGCTGGAATACCTCGGACAACCCACCGGACAACTGGAAGTTTCGCTTAGTTTTGTCGGCGAAGACGAAATTCGCGAACTCAACAAGGAATACCGCGACACTGACAAAGTTACCGACGTACTCAGCTTCCCGACTGTGGACAACCCGGAGCGCGGCGTAATAGACCTTGCTTCGCACGCAAGCGACCTCAACCCCGAAACGTGGCTGCTTAACCTTGGCGACATTATCATCTGTCTGCCTCGTGCAAAGCAGCAAGCGAAAGAGTACGGTCACAGCCTCAAGCGCGAAGTTGCCTTTTTGTCGCTGCACAGCCTGTTGCACCTTCTCGGGTACGACCACATGAACCAAGCCGACGAAAAGCAGATGACGGCGGTGCAAAACGCAGTACTGGACAAACTTAACATCAAGAGGAACAAATGAGAAAAACAGGCTTTATTGCGATAGTGGGGCTTGCCAACGCAGGCAAATCTACCCTTCTTAACCAACTTGTAGGGCAAAAGGTGTCCATCGTGTCGCCAAAGCCGCAAACTACGCGTGACAGTATACTTGGCGTGTGGACGGACGACGACAGTCAGATGGTGTTTGTGGATACTCCCGGATTTTTGCAAAGTAAAAACGCCCTCGGCGACTACATGCTGCGCACGATAGACAATGCTACGCAGGACGTTGACGCCATCGTGGTTGTTGTGGACGGACACGACGGCATTTCCGACCGTGAACTTGCGCAAATCAACCGTTACGCAGACAGCAAGTTGCCGCTTGTGGTTGCCGTCAACAAAATCGACATTTCCCAGCCGGAAAAATTGATGCCTGAACTTGCCAAACTTAACGAAATTAAGGGAATAAAGGAAGTCTACTGCATCTCCGCAAAGCGTAACCGCGGCGTTGAAGAGTTGAAAACAGCCCTTAAAAAGTACCTTACAGGTACGGAAATGTACTTTGAAGAGGACGACCTTACCGACCGCACGCAGCGTTACATGGTGGGTGAAATCATTCGCGAAAAGGTGCTTCTTGGTTGCGACAACGAAATTCCGCACGGCGTGGGCATCGCTATCAACAAAATGCAGCAACTCGATGACGGTACGTGGGACATAGACGCGACAATATTGATTGAAAAGGCTTCGCACAAGCCTATCGTGCTGGGCAAACAGGGCGCAAAGATTAAATCAATCGGCACTCATGCTCGCGAAAGTATCGAAAATTTGCTTGAAGAGCACGTTTACCTTACCTTGTGGGTCAAGGTAAAGGAAGAATGGCGGAATAATCCTTCAGTGCTCAATGAACTAGGCTACACCACCAAAAAATAAACTGCGGCGCATATCAGCGCATCTGACCGCTACGTGCTCAATCGTGCTAAGTCACGTACGTTTTAGTACGCTCCTGTCGCACTCTATCGCCAGTTGCGGTTAGCTGCACTAATCTGCGCCGCAGTTTGCGCGAGGGCGTATAGCGGCACGCATGACGGCTACGCACCTCGCCGGTGCGGTATCATTAAAAAGCCTTCGCCCTCGGGGAGAAGGTGTCAAGCAGTGACGGATGAGGGGCATAGGCAGATGCGCTAAGTGATGTTTTCTTCATTGCCTTTCTTTTTCGGCAAGTATATTCCGCGGCGAATTACCGCACACTAACATTGCGGCATGCCGCAAAGGAGTGTGCTATGAAAGAAGAAGCGTGGAAATTGTTTCGGCAGACGGGTAACCCCGTGTATTATCTCCTTTACAAGGAACTTACTAAAGATGGATCTGACAACAAAAGGACTGGCGCTTCGCGCGACGGACTACAAGGAAAACGATAAACTGGTTGCGCTGTACACGCCCGATTACGGCAAGATTACCGTGCATGCGCGCGGTGTACGCAAGTCAAATGCCAAGTTACGCTTTGCCGTCGATCAGTTTTGTTTCGGTGACTACGAACTGGCTGCGACAGGCGACAGATACACGCTTAAAAACTGTCAGCAGATCTCGTCGTTTTACAGTCTGCGCGAGGACATAGTCGTCTACTATGCCGCGTGTTGCGTTGCCGAGTGTCTGCTTTCCTGCACGGAAGAAGGACAGTCCGACCCTGTACTGTTTGTGGAAACGTTGCGCGCTCTCGAAGCACTTGCCGACGGCAGACAGCCGCTTGTCGTCACCGCGCGCTTTGTGACCGGGTTTCTGGAACTGTCGGGTTTTCGCCTGGACTTTACTCGCTGTTCCGTATGCGGCGAAAAAACGCGCCACATGTTTGTTGATATGCAACGAGGCGTAACCTGTGATGGCTGTCGCGGCGCGGAAAGCATTGCCGTAAGCCCTATTGTCGCAACCTCGCTTGCCATGATTGACGGCGTGTCATACGACAAACTGGACAACTTCAACTTTACGCTTGACTGTCAGAAGGAAATGCTGCAACTGCTTAACAGGTACATCGCGCACGTCTTTTATCCGTCAAAAAGCATGACGGAGCTGATCAGACTGGCGTAGCGCACAGGTGGCTTGCATACCGCTTATTATTGCAATCGTTAACTTTCAAACGAAATTTTGACTACAAAAACGGACATCGTAAAAAAATACGGTGTCCGTTTTTTTTTGTTATTAACTATTTGACATCTTATTGACAACATGCGCTGTCGTTGTGCAAGTGTAATTATCAATGCCGGGCGGAAAGGGAATTGTATTGCTGTCCCGTCATTCCGATTTTTCACTATGCTAATAGTTTGCTATGCCCTAAAATTCCGTCGGCGTACTTTGTTTTTGCGTATCTTCCTTTTCCTTTGGTTCGGTTGTAAGAAAGTGGACAATGAATGGTATGGAGATTACTCCCGTAATCATGTCTGACAGCGGTTGGGCAAGTAATACGCCGTTCACATGCCACAGCGACGACATCAAAAACAGCAACGGTATGAAAATAAGTCCGTTGCGCAGCATTGCCAGAAAGGACGCCGTGCCTGCCTTGCGTATGCTTTGGTAAACCATGCAAATGGGGGTAAACAGCGGCATAAACAGCAATCCGCCCATTGCCCAATGCATTTCACGCGTGCCGAGCGCGACAACAAGGTCGTTGTCCTGGAACAGGCGCACAAAATGAGGCGCAAGTATCATCGACGGCACACAGATTGCAATCATTGCCACAAGCGTAATTGTGCAGGTTGCCACAAGCGCATTTTTCACGCGTTTGTATTCTTTCAGTTGGTAGTTGTACGAAGCGACGGGTTGCAGCCCTTGTCCGATGCCAAGCCCGACGCTCATTGTAAGCAGTGCGATACGGTTTACGATGCTCATCGCCGCAATGGTGCAGTCGGCAGAGTACTGTGCGTCATCGGGGCGTATCAGTGCGCCGTAGTCGGGGTCGGCGGGGTTTATCATTGCGCCGTAAATGCCGGCAAAGTTGTTGAGAATTGCGCTGGAAATGCAGCTGATACCCTGACGGATAAAGGACGGAAAGCCGTTTTTAAGTATTTCGCCGTAGGTCTTGAGGTCGTGCGCTATCGCCGTAATGCTTACGGAACTTTGCGCCATTTTTTCGTAAAAAATAAGCAGCAGAACAAAACTTACTATTTGCGAAATTGCCGTTGCCATGCCTGCGCCGCCGACGCCCATGTCGCACATCACGACAAACACGAAGTCAAGCAGTATGTTCAGCACGCCGCCGGAAACAAGCCCTATCATGGCGTAAGTTGCCTTGCCTTCGTAGCGCAGGTTGTTGTTGAGCACAAGCGAACAAATCATAAACGGACAACTTGCAAATACCCACATTCCGTAGTCTTTTGCGTAGGGCAAAATGGTGTCCGTCGAGCCAAGCAGACGCATAAACGGTTCAAGACAGATAAGCCCGACAACGCCGAACAGCAATCCGAAAATGCCACCTGCAAAAAATGCCGTCGAAACGTATTTTGTTGCCGCCTTGCTGTCACGGTTGGCAAGTTCCTTGGAAACGTAGGTGCCTGAGCCGTGTCCGAGCATAAACGCAACTGCCTGTATCAGCGATTGCAGTGTAAACAAGATGCCTATTGCGCCTTGTGCCGATTCGCCGAGGGTACCTACAAAGTAGGTGTCCGCCATGTTGTAAATGCCCGAAATAAGCATCGTTACGGTTGTCGGCAATCCAAGCTGCAAAACCAGTTTGACGACGGGTGTTTTGGTCATTTTGTCGTAATACTGTTGTGAGATTTGTTCGTTCGTCATAAGTAATGATTTTACAACACTTTGCGTCTTTTGACAAGCAGATAAAAGCACTCAAAAATGAAATTTAACTCGTTATAGTTCACGTGTTGACTTTTGCGGCAATTGTTAGTATAATATAAACGATATTACAAAGGAGTAAGCGAATGAGCAACGTTCTTGTTGTTGACATAGGCACGCAAAGCATGCGTGGAATCATATTTGACGAACACGGTAATCTGCTTGTAAAGGAACAGATTAAGTACAAACCTTATCTTGCCCCCGAAAACGGCTTTATGGAACAGGATCAGCAGATGTATGAAGACGCAATGTTCGGTATTTTGCGTACAATCACTGCCAATCATCCCGATTTTGTAAAGGACGTGGTAGCAGTGTCCGTGGACGCCTTCCGCGATACGACGGTGCTGCTTGACGAACACAACAAGCCTGTGCGCAACACAATCTTGTGGAGCGACCAACGCACGGCGGACGTCAGCAAAAAACTGCCCCTTAAGCAACGGTTTTTGTTTAAGCTGGTGGGTATGGATCGCGCAATACGTGCCATACGTCGCAAGACGAAATCCCGTTGGGTGCAGCAACACGAACCCGAAGTGTGGGCTCGTGTGAAAAAAGTGGTTTGTTTTTCCGCATATATGAACTCGCTGCTTGTCGGCAAACTTGTTGATTGCTATGCGTCCAGCATGGGACACATTCCATTTGACAACAAAGGCAAAAAGTGGATGGGCAAACATTCGTTGTTGTTCCCCGTGTTTGACCTTACTGTCGAACAGGTTGAAATTCCTCTGTTTGCCCCGGGCGAAGTGATGGGCTACGTCACAGCCGAAGCCGCCGCAAAAAGCGGTCTGCCCGAAGGCTTGCGAGTAATTGCAAGCGGCTCGGACAAAGGGTGCGAAACGATTGGCGTAGGTTGCCTCGAACGCAACACCGCAAGCGTGTCTTTCGGTACAAGCAGCAGCGTGCAGTTTACCACGGACAAATACTTTGAACCGGAACCCTTTATGCCTGCTTATCCGTCGGTGCTTCGCGGTTACTACAACCCGGAAGTGCAGATTTTCCGCGGATATTGGATGATCAGTTGGTTTAAGAAAAACTTTGCCGAACACCTTGTGCCTGTAGCCGAGAAGCAGGGGCGCAGCGTGGAAGAGCTTATGAACGATGAAATTGTCGACATCCCGGCAGGGTGCGACGGTCTGGTGCTGCAACCTTTCTGGCAGGGCGGACTTACCGCGCCCGAAGCACGCGGCGCAATTATCGGTTTCAGCGATTTCCACACGCGCGCGCACGTATACCGTGCCATTATCGAAGGAATAGACTTCGCCCTGCGTGAAGGACTGGAGCGTATGGAACGTCGCGGCAGACAAAAAATCGAGTACATATCGGTGTCCGGCGGTGGCTCGCAAAGCGACATAATCTGTCAGATTGCAGCCGACATCTTCAATCGTCCCGTAAGGCGCGTGCAGACATACGAAACAAGCGGACTGGGCGCGGCGATAGTGACATTTGTCGCGACGGGCGTGCACAAGGACGTGCGCAGCGCGATAAACGAAATGGTGCATTACAAAGACACCTTTACGCCCAATCCCGACAACGTTGCAGTCTACGACGATATCTACAAAAACACCTATCTCAAACTGTACGGCAAACTGCAACGTTTCTACCTTCGCCTTGACAAGTAACGCGTGACAAAATCACTTCGTCCATTGCTACTTGTTGCAAAGGCATAATTGTAATCGGGCGGTATCCTTCCGTGGGATACTTCGACTACACTCAAAATGACCAAATTGTATGATTACGTTTTGCAGAAATTTTCAGAAGTTTAATCGGTAGGGTTTCCATTCGCCATCACTAACCACCTTTTAGATGACCTTTTCCGTTCTTTCGCGTGGAAGTTCGCTTTGTGTGCATCGGAAACTTTTTGCAAAAACCCTGACGGAAAAATTCCCCCAAACGTCGTTGCTTGTTCAGGCAGCGGCGTTTTTGTTTGCCAATCGGTTTGACAAACGCACGCTTTAAGTATATTATATTTATTATTATGACAAAAAACAATAAAGACATCCTGATTTTGGGCATAGAAAGCAGTTGCGACGAAACGGCCGCGGCTGTGGTTAAAAACGGGCGTGAAATACTGTCCGACGTGGTGCTGTCGCAGATTGACATACACAAACTGTACGGCGGAGTAGTGCCGGAAATCGCCGGGCGCAACCACGTGCAGGTGGTTGACAAGGTCGCACGGCAGGCTCTTTCCGACGCAGGCGTTACGCTTGGCGACATAGATGCCGTTGCGGTGACCTACGGCGCGGGGCTTGTCGGGGCGTTGCTTGTCGGCGTGTCCTACGCCAAGGGACTTGCTCAGGCAAGCGGTTTGCCGCTTGTCGCCGTCAACCACATCGAGGGGCACATCTGCGCAAACTATCTGACATATGCCGACCTCGAACCGCCGTATTTGTGTCTGCTTACAAGCGGCGGACATACGGCAATTGTCAAAGTGACGGATTACGACGGCTACGACGTGCTTGCAAGTACCGTGGACGACGCCGTGGGTGAAGCCTTTGACAAGGTTGCGCGCGTGCTGGGTTTGCCTTACCCCGGCGGACCGCAGATTGACAAACTGGCAAAGACGGGCGAGCCGACGTACAAGTTCCATTCGGTGGTAATTGCCAACGGCAACTTCAGTTACAGCGGACTTAAAACTGCGGTAATCAACACTGTGCACAACGCCGAGCAAAAGGGCGAAGCCGTCAACAAAGCCGACGTTGCCGCAAGTTTTACGCGTTACGCAATTGACGGACTCCTGGACAGACTTATGGAATTTCAGCGCAAGACGGGGCTTACGACCGTTGCCGTTGCCGGCGGCGTGGGCGCAAACAGTTACCTGCGCGAGCAAATGCAACTTCGGTTTGCCGACAAGGGCGTGAGGGTGTGTCTGCCTGTTCTTCATTTGTGCGGCGACAACGCGGCAATGATTGCTTCACGCGGATATTACATGTTTGTAAAAGGCGAAACCGCCCCTCTTACGCTTAACGCCTGTCCGACATTGAAACTGCGCGGCGACAAACCGCACAGGTAAACAAACGCGGGTAAACCTCGTCTAACGTGAAATCCGCCGTTATTACACTTCAAAAGGTTGGACGACGGCTGTTGAAAGCATGAGCAATCGCAAAGCGATTTTTACTGTTTCGACTGACGGCAAAACCGAAAAATATAAACATAATTGTCGCAAAAAAACGTATACGTATCAATTTTTTAGTGACAAATCGCATGAAAAGGAAAAGAAAAAATGCAACAAGTACCCATTACGGAATACACCGATTTGTACCAGGGGCTGACTGAAGCCGAGGTACAACAGCGCGTAAAACAAGGCAAAACAAACAAACTCAAAAAGGTTGTCGGTAAGAGTTATCTGCAGATTTTTGCGGGAAACATATTTACCTTTTTTAACTTGCTCGGGTTTATCATATTTATTCTTATGGCGTTTTTCGGCGAGCCGTCGGAAATGCTGTTTATAGTTGTTATCTTGTCAAATACCATTATCGGCATTTTTCAGGAAATCCGCAGCAAACTTGCCGTGGAAAAGTTGTCGCTGGTGTCCGAACCGACTGCCGAGGTCGTCCGCGACGGGCAAACCGTCACCGTCAAAACCGACGAAGTTGTGCTTGACGACATCGTGGTGCTTGCCTCGGGTGCGCAGGTTTGCTCAGACTGTGTGATTGTCAGCGGCGAGGCGGAAGTAAACGAATCGATGCTGACGGGCGAAAGCGTAGCCGTCAAAAAGAAGAAGGGCGATATGCTGTTCCGCGGCAGTTTCGTAATTGCAGGCAATTGCAGTGCGCAGGCGGTCAAGGTGGGCAAGGACACCTACATCGAGCAACTTTCCGCGCGCGTCAAAAAGGCAAAAGTGCCCGACAGTCAACTTATCAAGGGTATCATGGCAATCATAAAAGTGATTGCAATTATCATTTTCCCGCTCGGTTTCCTTACGTTTTTGTTCTACCACGACGTGCAGGCACTGTTGCAAAACGGCATGGGCTTCTTTGAAATGTGGGGACAGTTTTTCTCGGGCAATGGCGAAGTCGTGCATGCCGTCCGCGCGGCTGTTCAGTCGGCAAGCGGTAGTATGCTGGGCATGGTGCCCAGCGGTATGGTGCTGCTGACAAGTATCGCACTTGCAGTCGGCGCGCTGAAATTGGCACGCAAAAAGGTACTTGTGCGCGAGTTGCCATGTATCGAAATGCTTGCGCGCGTGGACACGTTGTGCCTTGACAAAACCGGCACCATTACCGACGGCAGTATGACCGTCGAACAGGTTGTCGCTCTCGATGGCAACGAGGACAACCTCAAATGTCTTGTCGCAAGCGTTGTTGCCGCAACGGGCGACGACAACATGACGGCAAAGGCACTTAAGGCGTACACGGACGGCGTTGAAACGCTTGACGATACGGCTCACATGCCGTTCAGCTCCGCACGTAAGTACAGCGCGGCTACGTTTGCCGGAGTGGGCACGATTGCTGTCGGTGCGGCGGAATTTATGTTTAAGCGCACCGACAAAGACTTTGACAAGCAATGCGATGAACTGCTTAGCCGCGGACTTCGTGTGCTTGCCGTTGGCAAAACAAAACAACAAATCACCGACGACGGCGTCAGCGGACTTGTCCCTGTGGGCATAATCGCCTTGCAGGACACCGTGCGCTCCGACGCACCCGAAATAATAAAGTGGTTTGCCGACAACAGCGTAGCCGTCAAGGTTATCAGCGGCGACAATCCGTTGTCCGTGTCGGTAATCGCGCAAAAAGTGGGCATTCCGCAGGCGGACAAGTACGTGTCGCTGGAAGGCATGACGGACGAGCAGGTTGCGGAAGCGGCAAACAATTACACTGTGTTCGGCAGAGTTACGCCCGAGCAAAAAGCCGTGCTTGTACGTGCAATGAAGTCGGCAGGACACACAGTGGCAATGACAGGTGACGGTGTAAACGACATTCTTGCCATGCGTGAAAGCGACTGTGCTATTTCCGTCGGTTGCGGCACCGACGCGGCAAAAACCGTGGCAAACCTGGTGCTTACGGACAACAAATTCGGCAGTATGCCCGGCGTTGTGGCGGAAGGCAGACAGGTCGTAAACAACATTCAGAACAGTTCGTCGTTGTTCCTGATGAAAACAACCATGACCGTGCTTGTGACAATTCTGACGTTGTGCCTCGGGGTAAGTTTCCCGTTCCGTCCAAGCAACTTGTCGGCGGTAAACTTGTTTGTCATCGGCATTGCTTCGTTTTTGCTTGCGCTTAAACCCAACAAAAAACTTATCAGCGGCAAATTTTTGGTAAATACGCTTCGTAGTACATTGCCCGGCGGACTCGGGATGTTTCTGTCGGTTGCGATGGTGTACGCTTTCCGCAGCGTAATCGGCATTGCCGCCGACGAAGAAATGATTACTACAACCGCAATGGTTGCAATGAGTTTTACCGGCGTGTGCGCGCTGTGGATGGTATGTTTCCCGTTTGACTGGTACAACGTTGGCGTGGCTTCGTTGGGTACGGCAGGGGTTTGCGCAATGCTGATGTGGTTCCAACCGCTGTACATCTGGGCAATGACGTTGATTAAGGGCGACGGTTTCACTATGGAACGCCCCTACATCGTGCCCGTGACCGACGCTGCAAAAATCTTTGTTGTGTGCGACGTAGTTGCAATGTTCGGAATAATGCTTCTGACCAAGTTCCTTGTGGCGAAGTTGTCAACGCGCAAATCGTCGCCCGTGCCGACAGAGCAACTGCAACCTGCCAAGTGAAATCGGGTTGATGTGGTGTTTGAAAATGGTGGTGAACTAAGTTGAAATGGCGCCGAGCGCCGCTTCGCCCATTGTAGTTTAGTGGTAGGCTACCTGCCCAACCGCGCCATCGCTACGCGTTTCTAAACCTTCGCTGTCTGTGCGAAATGTCCCTTTATTGGCAACACCTCGACACCCCCACCCATGTTCCAAGACATTTTAATTATGCAAAAACATTAAATAGGAATTTGTTGTAACGTTTCCTTGTCCGCTTAATCCGACCGACAAAGCCGGGTGGAACCAAACGGGTTTTGCGCCAGACTTAATAATGGCGCAGCCAAGGCAATAGTATCAACAGATGTAGTGAGTAAAAATCTAATGGCACAACATCGATATTTGCAATTGTTCTCGTGTTGTATAATTTGTTAATGTTATCTATGCCGAAGTTTGTACACTTGAAGTACACAAAACAGTTGCAAGCGGTTGACTTGCTTCATTCGGGGTGACGAGGTGTTACCCTACAGCGACATCTGAACGAGGGCGCGGCTG
>UMHM01100633.1_pt1 | contig 157194 bp, 95 predicted proteins | sample 1965501 | NCBI WGS metagenome assembly UMHM01 (sample SAMEA4836095, study PRJEB28245) | human gut metagenome | biome: gut microbiome; material: fecal sample | place: Denmark | collected 2008
CCGCAAAAATTATTAGTGATGGCTAAATTAACCCTATCAAAACAACTTTTTGCAAGTGCGACGGCTGAATACAACAAATAATTATTTCGTTGTAAGGCTGCCTATGTACTGCATCGGGCAGTAGCCGCATTGTTTTTTGAAAAGTCTCGAAAAGTAGTTGTAGTCGTCGTAACCTAATTTTTCCGCAATCTCGACAAGGGACATTCCGCCCTGTATCATAAGGGCTTTCGCTTCCTCTATTTTCAATTCGTTGAAGTACCCGATTATGCTTTTGCCTGTGTCTCTGCCGAATACGCGCTGGCAGTATGCTGCGGAAAAAAACGTATTTTTGCTTACCTCATCGAGCGTTATTTTGCCGTAGATTTTTTGTTTAAGCACGCGGATTATTGCCATGGTAAGGTCGCTGTAGCTCTTGCGCGTCTCATTGTAGTGCAGTTTGTTGAGTATCCCCTGCAATGCAAGTGTGACATTTGGGTTAAGTCCGCGCTCGGCAAAACTTTCGTCGCAGCACATCAGTAGCAGGCGTATTTCCTTGTCCAGTGCCTTGGCAAAATACGTGCCTGTTTCTATCGGCGAACTGCACCTGAAGTTGAAACTGACGTAGTCTGCGTAGTCGTTGCTGCCGTTTCGGCTGCGCATTTGTCCTTCGGTAATAAAAATAATGTCACCGTCGCAAAGCGTTACCGGATTGTTGTCCACCCGGTATTCCAGTTTGCCCGCAAGACACACCGTCAGTTCGCAGTAAATCATTTTGTGCGGCTGTATCTGCAGTATTTTGTTGTGGTGTTTGTTGTGCCTGAAAAGGAACAGGTCAAAGTTTTCGTAATTCATTTTGTCAAATCTTATTTTGTTTGCGGCTGCCTAAGCGGACATCAGTTTGCTGCAATTGTATCGTATTGTGCTAAAATACGGCTGTAAAACGCGTATTAGCCATTGTTTGGCATTTGTTTTGTGCTATAATTAGATTGATTATACAATCGTTTCCCGCAAATGTCAACGGTAAAATTGCCGCTGCACCGGGTGCGAGTTACATTTCGGAAATATCGGGGGTGTTTTTATGATTAAATTGTGCGCTTTTGCCGACGAATACGGCAAACAAATTACCGACCAGATAGAGGGGCTTACGCTCAACAATATTCACTTTGTGGAACTCCGCAACGTGGACGGCAAAAACATTGCCGACATCACCGACGAGGAAGCGGAAAATTGTTACAAACGCCTTGTCGCCGCAGGTATTTCGGTGTGGAGCCTCGGCTCTCCCATGGGTAAGGTGGACATCGACTGTGATTTTGAGGAATACAAGGTAAAAAAGGTTCATCGTTTGTGTCACCTCGCAAACATTTTGCACACAGACAAAATACGTATGTTCAGTTTCTTCCATGCATACGACGAGCGCGAAAAGGTGATGAAGTATCTTGCCGAAATGGTAAAAATTGCCGCAGAATACGGCGTCACGCTGTATCACGAAAACGAAAAGGAAATCTACGGCGATACGCTCGAACGCGTGCTTGACATTGTGAGGTCGGTGGACGGACTTAAATTTGTGTACGACCCCGCAAACTTCATTCAGTGCGGACAGGACAGCGCAAAGACAATTGCCGCGCTGTTTGACAAAACGGCGTATTTCCACGTAAAGGATGTAATCGCCGCAACGCAGCAACTTGTCCCTGCGGGCTTCGGTGACGGCAACATCGCCGAAATCGTGCGCCGCATAGACCCGAAAAAGGAAGTCGTAATGACTCTCGAACCGCACCTTGCCGTGTTTGACGGCTATGCGCAGATAGACAACAGCGAAATGAAAAACAAGTTTAACTACCCCGACAATCATGCCGCGTTTAATGCCGCCGTCAGTGCGCTGAAGGACATACTTGCAGCCTGCGGCTACACCGAAACGGCAGACGGATTTGTAAAGTAACAACACAACAAAAGTTAAAAATTGTTTCAATAAGGAGGACATTATGAAAACGGTAAAATACGGAATTATCGGACTTGGCAACATGGGCAGCGGACACATCGCAAGTTTCTTCAAGGAGGGCAACGTTCCCAATGCTGAAGTTGTGGCGATTGCCGACCGCAAACCCGACAAAGTGCAACGCATATGCGACAAGTATCCGCAGGCTACGTTCGAATGCTACAGCGAGGGCGCAGACCTCATCGACAAAGCGGACGTTGACGCCGTAATCGTCGCCGTGCCCCATTACCAACACCCCGAGTTGTGTATCCGCGCGCTGAAACGCGGACTTAACGTCATTTGCGAAAAGCCTGCCGGAGTGTACACCAAACAAGTAAAGGAAATGATGGCGGTTGCAGCCGAAAGCAAGTCGCTGTTTACAATGATGTTTAACCAACGCACCAACTGCGTGTACCGCAAGATGCGTGAAATGATTGCAGGCGGCGAAATCGGTACCGTCAAGCGCGTAAACTGGATAATTACCAACTGGTACCGCTCGCAAAGTTACTACGACAGCGGCGACTGGCGCGCAACATGGGCAGGCGAAGGCGGCGGCGTGCTGTTTAACCAATGTCCTCATCAACTTGACCTGTTGCAGTGGGTTACAGGCATGATGCCCGCCAAAATCCATTCCTTCTGCCACTTCGGCAAATGGCACAAAATCGAGGTAGAGGACGACGTGACGGCGTATCTGGAATTCCCCAACGGCGCAACGGGCGTGTTTGTTACAAGTACTGCCGACGCACCGGGTACAAACCGCTTCGAAGTACTGGGTACCGGCGGCAAACTGGTGGTGGAAAACGACAAACTGACCTATTGGAAAAACGAAGTGGACGAACGTGTGTTCAATGAGGAATACAAGGGCGGTTTCGGCGAACCGAAGTACACCGTGTCCGAAGTGGAAACCGACGGCAAAAATCCCCAGCACAGCGGAATTTTGCGCAACTTTACCAATGCTATTCTTGGCACCGAACCGCTGTTTGTAGACGGCAAGGAAGGCATAAACGGCGTGGAAATCATGGACGCCATGTTGTTGTCCACGTGGCTTGGCAAAGCTGTGGACCTACCCATCGACGACGATCTGTATCTGAAATTGCTCAACGAGCACATTGCCGCTTCCGTCAAAAAGGAAGGCGTGACGGAAACCGTGCTGGACACAAGCGGTACCTACGGTAGCGTGAAAAAATAAGGTGACAAAATGAATGTTGCTGTTGTGGGGTGCGGCGTAATAGCGCGTACCCATGTAAAGGTGGCAAAGCAGTGCGGCGCAAACATAGTCGCGCTGTGCGACATCGACCTTGCCAAGGCGCAAAACCTGGCAACGCAAAACGAACTGGACTGCGCGTTGTACACCGATTACAAACAAATGCTCAAGCACGAACAAGTTGACGTTTTGCACATCTGTACGCCACACTTTTTGCATTGCGAAATGACAGTTTACGCGCTTAAACGTGACATAAACGTACTTTGCGAAAAGCCTTTGTGCATTTCGTATGAGCAAATGGACGAAGTGTTGCAGGCGGAAAAGGCAAGCAAGGCGCAACTGGGAGTATGTCTGCAAAACAGATACAACCTTGCCACGCTTGCGGCAAAACAGTATCTCGATGGTAAAACAGTCGCGGCGGCGCACGGCGAAGTCTGCTGGAACCGCGGCGAAGATTACTACCGTTCGGGCGACTGGCGCGGCAAGTGGGCGACCGAAGGCGGCGGCGTGCTGATAAACCAGGCGTTGCACACGATGGACTTGTTGCAGCAACTGTGCGGTATGCCCGACCGCGTTACGGCGCAGTGCGGCAATTGGTATCACAAGGGAGTAATAGAGGTGGAGGACGTTGCGGCGGCAACCTTTTTCGGTGAATGCGGCGGCAACTTCGACTTTTTTGCCACGACGACTTCCGCGGCGGAACTGCCTGCGCAGCTTACGATAAAAACCTCAGACAAACACACCGTCGTGGTGCTTCCCGACACGGCATACGTTGACGGACAAACGCTGACTTTCGACCCGCACGGCGAGTACCTTGGCAAGTGCTGTTACGGCAAGGGGCACGCTTCTCTTATTCCGGATTTTTACGGCGCGGTGGAAAAGGGCGAACATTTTGCAATAGACGGCAACGAGGCGGCAAAGGTTGTAAAAATGATACTTGCAGTTTACAAGAGTAAAGGACAGGAGCAAAAAATATGAAAAACTTTTTTGACGACAATCTGTTGCTTGACGGCGACACCGCCGTGCGCATATACGGCGAGATTAAAAACTTGCCGATAATAGACTACCATTGCCACCTTGACGAAAAGGCTATTGCCGAGGACGCAAAGTTTGCGGACATCGGACAGTTGTGGCTGGGCGGAGACCATTACAAGTGGCGTGCAATGCGCCTGTGCGGCGTGGACGAACGGTACATCACGGGCGACGCAAGTTACCACGACAAGTTTGTCGCCTACGCGCGCATTATGCCGCAACTTATCGGCAATCCGCTGTACTACTGGTCGCATATGGAACTGGCGCAAATCTTCGACATACACGAACCGCTGTGCGAACAGTCGGCGGAACGCATCTGGAAGCAAGCCAACGCAAAGATAGCCGACCTGTCTGTGTGCAAATTGCTTGATATGTTCAACGTAGAGTACGTCGCAACAACCGATGATCCGATGTCGGAACTTACGTTCCACGGAAAGAAAGGCAACACCGAAGTACGCCCGACGTTCCGTCCCGACGGATGCTTTGCGGCAGGCGTGGACAAAGCCGTGCTGGAACAAAGACTGCAATACTTTGTAAGCAAAGGCTGCAAAATCGCCGACCACGGCTTCGATGACTTTGCCGACACGACAAACGTCGAATGGCTTGCCGAAATGTGCTACAAGTACAACATCGTGCTGCAGCTGCACTTCGGCACTTTCCGCAACGTAAACGAAGTTGCCTTCGGGCAAATCGGTCGCGACAGTGGTTTCGACGTAATGCGCTCGCAGATAAGCGTGGACAATCTTGCGCACCTTCTCAGTCGTCTTAATGCAAAACTCGGCGGCTTGCCGGACATCGTACTGTATCCGCTCAACGACAACTACCTCAAGTCCTGCGCCACATTGACGGGCGCGTTCCGCAACGTGCGTATGGGTGCGGCGTGGTGGTTCAACGACACCGTGTGCGGTATCAGACGTCAATTGGAAACGGTGGCAGAGTATTCCGTGCTGGGCTCGCAACTCGGAATGCTTACCGACAGTCGCAGTTTCAGCAGTTACGTGCGATTCGATTTCTACCGCCGTATACTGTCTTCGTTTATTGCGGCAAAGGTGGACAACGGCGAGTACGACGAAAATGCGGCTGTAAACCTTGCCAAAGACATCGCGTACAACAACATCAAAAACTTGCTTGCAAGTAAAGGCGCAAAGTAAAGTACGACTAATAAATATTAAACGTGACAGTTTGCGGCGTTAAACTGTCTGAAGGCGGACAAAATGAAACTGACTTTTCGTTGGTATGGACCGAAAGACTGCATACCTCTAAATTACATCAAGCAAATTCCCGGCATGACCGGTGTGGTGACGGCGGTGTACGACGTGCCCGTCGGTGAAGTGTGGGAATGCGACAAAATAGCCGCGCTCAAGGCAATGTGCGACAAGCACGGACTGGAAATGGAAGTCATCGAATCGGTGCCCGTGCACGAGGATATTAAACTGGGCAAACCCACAAGGGACAGACTTATTGCCAACTACGCGCAAAATATCCGCAACCTCGGCAAATACGGGGTAAAGTGCATTTGCTACAACTTTATGCCTGTGTTCGACTGGTTCCGTACAAACCTGTACTACAAGCATGCCGACGGCGCAACAAGCCTCAGTTACAGCGAGGCAGACTTCAACAAACTTGACAAACGCAATCTGCGCCTGCCCGGCTGGGACGAAAGTTACACGCCGGAGCAACTTAACGGACTTCTTGCCGACTACGACGGAATGACGCACGAGCAACTGTTTGACAACCTTGTGTATTTCCTTAACGGCATAATGCCTGCCTGTGACGAAACGGGCATCAACATGGCGATACACCCCGACGATCCGCCGTGGGACATTTTCGGCTTGCCGCGCATAGTGGGGCGCGAAAGCGACTACGACAAACTGTTTGCCGCAGTGCCCGACAAGCACAACGGAATTACTTTCTGCACTGGTAGTCTCGGCGCAGGACGATTCAACGATTTGCCGAAGATGGCAGGCAAGTACGCAAGCCGTATTTACTTTGCGCACCTCAGACAACTTAAATTTGTAAACGACACTGACTTTTACGAAAACGGACATCAGACCGCCGACGGCAACGTGGACATTTATTCCATTGTAAAGGCGTTGGTCCAGGGCGGCTTCGACGGCTATCTTCGTCCCGACCACGGTCGCAACATCTGGGGCGAGGACGCAAAACCGGGCTACGGCTTGTACGACCGGGCACTTGGAGCAGCGTACCTTTCGGGCGTGTTCGAAGCGGTGACAAAAGACTTGAAAAAATAATCAGGGGGGACAATAAACCATGTACAACGTACCGTTTAATGTAGTATTAAATGACAAAGTGGCAGTTATTACGGGTGCAGGCGGCATTATCTGCGGCGAATTTGCCAAGGCTCTCGCGCAGTGCGGCGCAAAGGTTGCTTTGCTGGACATCAACTACGACGCGGCAAAGAAAAATGCCGACGAAATCGGCGCAAACGCGCTTGCCGTCAAATGCAACTGCCTTGACAAACAAAGCATTACCGACGCCTACGAACAGGTGATTGCCGCGTTTGGCAAGGTGGACTTACTTATCAACGGCGCAGGCGGCAACAACCCCAAGGCGACGACGGACAACGAAACCATGACGCCCGACCTTACAGGCGCAAAGGACTTTTTCGCGCTGGACGAAAGCGGGCTTAAGTTCGTGTTTGACCTCAACATCACGTCGGCTTTCCTTGTAACGCAGGTATTTGCGAAGGCAATGGTTCACACGGGCGGCAACATTATCAACATTTCTTCCATGAACGCTTTTCGTCCGCTGACAAAAATTCCTGCCTACTCTGCTGCGAAAGCAGGCGTAAGCAATTTTACCCAGTGGCTTGCCGTGCATTTTGCACCCTGCGGCATTCGTTGCAACGCAATCGCGCCGGGATTTTTCGTAACCAACCAGAACAGAGGTTTGCTGTTTAATGCCGACGGAACTCCCACGGCACGCACGGGAAAAATTCTTGCTGCGACTCCGATGAAAAAGTTTGGCGAAATCAGCGACCTTATCGGGTGTCTGTTGTGGCTTGCCGATGACAAAGCAAGCGGCTTCGTGACAGGTACGGTAATACCCGTGGACGGCGGATTTTCCGCATACAGCGGCGTGTAACGCTGTTCGTAGCTGCTTAAATTAAGTTTTAATTACTCAAAGAGGTGAAAAATTATGCAAATAGGCGTTAATTTGTTTTCGATACGTAACCTTATTTCCACGCCCGAACAGTGCGAGCAAACGTTTGGCACCCTTAAAGACATGGGCGTGGCTTACGTGCAGTACTCCGGCGGCCCGTATGACGTCGCGCTGTTGCAAAAGTGCGCAAAAATTCTGCCGATAGTGCTTACTCACGTGCCCATGGACAGGATACTCAACGAGCCGCAACAACTGTGCGAAGAGCACAAGTCTTTCGGTTGTACGAATATCGGGCTGGGCATGATGCCGCTTGACATCATCAAGGACGAACAAAAGTGCAAGGAAACCATTGCCGCGCTAAACGAATCGGGCAAGGTAATGCAACAAAACGGATGCAAACTGTTTTACCATTTCCATCACTTTGAATTTTACAAATTCAGCGACGGTACGCGCATTGTGGATTACATTATCGACAATTGTCCATACGTCAACTTTACCGCCGACACCTACTGGATACAGTACGGCGGCGCAAGCGTGACGGAATACCTTGGCAAAATGGACGGACGTATCGAGTGCGTGCACCTCAAGGATTACAAAATTGTCGTAAACGACAAAGGCGAGTTTGCCCCGATATTCGCGCCGTTGTCCGAAGGAAACCAGAATTACGCCGACATCGTGCCTGTGGCTCGCAGGTGCGGCGCAAAGTATTTCCTTATCGAACAGGACAATGCCGCAAAAATGGAAAACCCGATGGGACAAATCGAAATCAGCGTCAAAGCCGCTCTCGGTTGGCAATTTTAATATACGTATTGAAATTTTTACAACGAAAAACAAATAAATAAAGAATAACGGACAGAAGAAATTGTTTTTTTTCTGTCCGTTTTTTGTATTACTCATCAATTTTTGTATTACTCATCGATTTTTGTATTTCTCATCAAAAGTTTTTGAAAGGATAGGGGTACGGGGAAAGGAAAACTTTTCTCAAAAAGTTTCCCTTTCCCCGCAAAAAAATCAAAATCACTACTTTTGCTTTTTTCTCAATTGCGAAGGTGACATTCCCGTGTGCGCCTTTACGCATTTTGAAAGGTACTTGGCGTCGGCAAACGACAGCATGTCGGCAATTTCGTTTAAGGTGTAGTCTTTGTTTATTATCAGCGTGCAGGCAAAGTTGATTTTGTTGTAGGCGAAGTATTTCAAGGGGCTTACGCCGTACTTGTCGGCAAACAGCCGTTCGATATGCGATTTGCTGATGTTAAGCGCGTTGGAAATATCTTCGAGCGTCACCTTTTGCGAGATGTTCTCGTCAAGGTAGCCTTTGATAAGTTCGGGAAATTTAAGCGGCGCGTCGACGCGGTGATAGTCGTGCGGTTTGATTTGCTGCACAAGCGACAGTGCGCATTGCATTATGTCGTTAAGCGGCAACTCTCCGTCGACGTCGGCAAGAGTAAACAACTTGTCGAACGTCCGGTGAGTGTCGACGTGTCGCACTATCACGCTGTCCGTCAAGCCGAAACTCGCCACAAGACTGTCCATAAACGTTCCGTGCAGAACCACAAAACACTTGGTGTAGGGGTGTTTTTTGTCGCTGTAATAAATGTGTTTCTGCAATTTGTTCAAAAAATACGTGTCGCCTGCATGCACGTCGAAACTTTTTGTTTCCGTTTCGATGTGTCCTTCACCGCTTACCACGTATTCGAACACGTAGTTGTCCCACAGCCCGCTTTTGGAAACGTTGTGAAGTATGCGGTAGGACGGGTTGGGGTAGGTTATCCCTGCCAGTATAAGGTCAAAAAAATCGTTGTGCGCAAGCGTTCGGTGAAAGATCGCCTCGTTCATCGAGTTGTAGTACATGTCCTCCCCTTTGCCGCATTGTCGGTTGCGACGTAAGTATTTGTCTATTTGATATTGTAACACACAATCGGCAAGAATACAACCCTGAAAATGCACAATTTTCACATATTTGCAATCAAAATGAGAAGATTTTACACCTATTTAGATAATATTGTGTGTTGCATATCGATTTGTCGGGCTGTATAATTGATATGAAAAGATTTAGTTGTCACAAACTATATTTTAACGGAGGAAACCATGTCTAAATTTATCAAAATTTTGAGTGTTGTTCTGGTTTGCCTTACGTTGTCCACCTGCCTGTTTGCATGCGGCGGCAAGGATGACGGCGGCAGCGACATTATTATCGACGACGACGGAAACGTGCGTCCCTCTCCCGACGGCAAAGAAACCGTAGTAAAATTCTGGGGATGGGGCGAATCGGGCGAAAAGGAAGTTTTCGAACGTATCGTAAAAGAATTTAACGAAAAATACAAAGGCTCGATCAAAGTAAGATACACGCAACGTCCGTCCAACAACTACGGCGAATCGCTTCGTACCGCGCTTCTCGGTTCCAGCGGTCCCGACGTGGTGTATGTGCAGGACAACTACTTCAAGTCCTACGTTACAAGCGGTCTGTTGAAGGACATTACGTCCTACGTAAACGAAAGCGCGTGGCTGAAGGACTACGAAACGACGATGTTCCCCAACACCATGCAACGTTACAAGTACAACCCCGTAACGACGACGTCCAACGACGACGACCCGATTTACGCCGTACCCAAGGACCTTGCTCCGACGGCACTGTACTACAACAAAGACATGATGGCTAATGCCGGTATCGAAATCATCAGCAAAAGCGAAGCGGAAGTGAAGGCTGCGCTTGCCGAAGGTAAGAAAGTCTGGGCGACGGAGACGGAAGACAACGCAAACGGACTGGAAATCAAAATAAAGGCGTACTACACCGACAGCAAAATGGGCGTCAAAGTGTTTAACAATCAAATTCCCATGAGCTGGGCGGAATGCGTCGAATTGTCGCGCGACATCATGGCGGCAAACAGCGGTAAGTACGGATTTTACTCCGAGTGGTGGTTCAACTACGGCTGGACTGTAGGCGGCGACTGCATCGAGTACATCGAAACCGACGACGCGGCTTACAACGGCGGTTACTACAAGTTTACTTTGCAGGACGCTTCCAAAAACTACATCGTCAAAGACGACTGTGCGGAAGGCGTAACGGTAAACGGCAAAACATACAATGCCGGCGAAGTCCTGTCCTACGCCGACAAGCAACTGCTCAGCGACGAACAGAAAGAAAAGTGCAACGTGCTGCCCTCTATGCGCGAAGCGTTTACGGAATTTGTCCGTCTGTCGCAAGGTTCCGACACGATTGTCGACACCGTAAAACAAAGCGACCTTACGAATGAATACGCTTCGGTTGAGGACTTTTACGGAGCAAGTGCCAAGGGACAACTGAAAGGCTACGCAATTTCTCCCAACCCCACGACGATAGCCGCCGACGGTAAAAACGGTTACTTCACAAGCGGTAAAGTAGGTTTGCTCGTCACAACCATGAGCGCGGTAAAACAAGTGCGCGCCAACATGAAAGACGACTGGGACGTTGCGCCCATGCTTGTGTACAAGGAGTACAACGCCGATGGTACGGAAGTACTTGTCCACGGTGTGCAGGCTGCGCACAGCGGTTCGGTAGGTATTGCGCTCAATGCAAAAACGACCAAAGCAAACGCCGCGTTCCTGTTTGCTTCCTACATCGCAAGCGAATACGGACAAAGCATCCAGGCGGACGAGGGCTTTGCTATTCCTCTTCAAAAGAGCCTTGCAAACTCCGACGTTTACCTGAAGCCCGGCCAAAAACCAGCCAACATCAAGGTGTTTATCGACGCATGCTACTACGAAACCCCGGGCGACTGGTGGTATCTGCGCGACAAGAAGTGGATTGACGACTGGGCAAGTTTGCTTAACGGCGACGTGCGTAACGCAAAGATTACTCTTTCCGACTTCTACGCAAGCACGGAATTCAACAAAACTCAGGGTATCCTGAACGACTACACCAAAAAGAAATAAACAATGCAATGTGCAAACCGACGCAGTAAAAATGCCGTTTTGTAAGTAGACTGAGCCAATCGGTGCAGAAACGCGGCAAAAGGCAAAAACGTAGTCGGAATGCCGGTTGATTGTAATGTACGGCGTTGCGAGGCGTTACTGCCTTGCAACGCAACTTGTTTGAAACGCAATGCGCAGACGAGTAGTTACGTCGGCAAATTGCATGCAAAGTTCGCTCGTCGGTCAATGCTGCCCGGCGGCGGACTTAACGGAGAAAAAAGATGATTAAAGACGCTGATATAGCGATTAAAAGTCCCAAACGCAAAAAACTCGGGCGAGAACTGGAAGGTTTTCTGTTTTCTTTTGCACCCGTACTGCGCTTTTTGCTGTTCGGGTTGGTGCCGCTGATTGCAGGTTTGGCAATGGCATTTCTTACAATGGAATACACCTACGACATTGCCGAAGGCACATTTTGCGGATTTGACAACTTTCTGTACGTGCTCGACCCTGCAAACGGCTTCTGGAAGGCGGTAGGCAACACGTTGCTTATGGCACTTGCGTGGCCGATTTCCATGGCGATTGCGTTGCTTGTATCAATGCTGCTTACCAAGGATGTCAAGGGCAAGCCCTTCTTCCGCACGGTTTACTTCATTCCGTTTGTATGCTCGGTAGTGGCGTTGACGCTTATGTGGAACGTGCTTCTCGATTACAACTACGGCCCGATAAATCAACTTATCGAAAACATTTTCGGTACGCGTATCAATTTCCGCGGTGACGCCGACTGGTACATACCGGGGCTTATTCTGATGATGGTGTGGAGTACGACGGGCTACAAGATAGTAATACTTACCGCCGCGCTGACCACCGTCAACAAGACTTACTACGAAGCGGCTTCGCTGGACGGCGCAAACGCATGGCAGAAGTTCAAAAATATCACGCTTCCTGCAATTTCGCCGACAATGTTCTTCCTGCTTGTCACCGGCATAATCAACGTGTTGCAGGAATTTACCCGTTCTCAGGTGTGGAACTCGTCGGGTGGCCCCAACGGAAAAGGTATCACTATCGTGTTTTACCTGTACCGCGAAGCATTCGAGTACAACAACATGGGACACGCCTCGGCGGTTGCGTGGATATTGTCAATTATGATTGTGATAGTTACGATAATCAACTTTGTCGTAAGCAAAAAGTGGGTGAAGTATGACTGATAAACCTATTTACGATCCGTCGTTGATTTTCAGAAGCAAGGCGAAGCGTATTATAAACAAAGTGCTGACCTATCTTGTGTTGATAATTGTCGCACTGTCGGTGCTGTTGCCGCTTTACATTGTGCTTATTACGTCACTTAAGGGCAAGTCGGAAGCGATGGACTCTTCGTTCAGCTGGTGGCCGTCGGAAATCGACCTGCACGGCTACAAGGAAGTGTTTACCTACACTTCCGGCAGTGAGGACTCCGTGCCCACGGTAATCCGCGGCTTTATCAACACGCTTATCGTGTCGGTGCCGACGTCGGTAATAGGCGTACTTATTGCAGCCCTTGCGGCATTTGCCTTTGCCAAGTTGGAATACAAATCCAAAAACGTGCTGTTTGCAATTCTTCTCGGCACGATGATGATTCCCGGTACGATTACGCTCATTCCCTCTTACGTAATTTTTGACAAAATCGGCTGGGTTGACACATTTTTGCCCCTTATGATACCGGCAATGCTGGGCGGCGCAAGTTGCGTATTTTTCTTGAGGCAGTTCTATTTCTCCATTCCCAACGACCTTATGGACGCGGCGAAGATAGACGGCCTGGGGAACTTCGGAATATTTTTCAGCATTATGCTGCCGCTGTCCATGCCTGCGCTTATCGCGCAACTGGTGCTGGCGTTTGTAAGCAGTTACAATGCCTACCTCGGACCGCTTTTGTATTTGCAATCGCCCGAAAAGTACACCCTGCAGATTGCGTTGCAGTTCTTCAAGGGGACGTATACGACGGACTGGGCGGTAGTAATGGCAGGCGCGACGGTGTCGCTTATCCCCACGCTTGCACTGTATCTGTTCGGACAAAAGTACTTTATCGAAGGTATCGCCACAAGCGGCATGAAGTTGTAAACTATTCCGACCACACGCGCGGAATGATTGCAGTGGGGCTCGTCGGGATGTTGCATCACTGCGAGCGCCTGATGCTCGCTTCGCGACGAGCAATGATGTATGTGGCAGGCAGCCTGCCCAGCCGCGCCGTCGCTACGATGTCGCTGTGATGCAACATCTCGCCACCCACAATAAGTTATCGGCTATGAAAACGTCTGTGGTTGAAAAGAGATAAATACTTATGCACGTTTGTGTCTGATTTTGTGGGTTGCCCACCGAACTTGTACGCGGTGCGTACATGCCGCTACCCCGACCGCCCACCCCTTATGGTCAAGGAACTTTATTTGCAGTGGTAGAAATGGTACGTAATTGTTAAAACGGTATCAAGCAGTATCCTTATTTAAGCCTTCCCCCGCCGTGGGGAAGGTGGCAAGACAAAGTCTTGACGGATGAGGGGAACAGAAATCGGCAAAGTAATGTAAAGCGTAAGTAAAATTTGTGCACGTATACAAAATATACTGACAAAATTGCAAAAGATAAAATCGTTTCAGCCCCCTCATCCGTCACTACGTGACACCTTCTCCCCGAGGGTGAAGGCTTTTATAAGGACGTTAAATTTTGCGTGGTATGTGGGTTATTGCTTGTCAATAATTTTCTATCACGTAAGCTGAATTTACAAACAAAAAGTGAAATCCCATCCCCTCTATTCCAAACTTTTGAAAGTGGGGTTTGGCACGGGGCGTGCACCCGTCAGGAAAAGTAAATCCAACGAATACGCTTTGCGCAAGAAACAAGTAATATTCGCACCGAAGTTGAAAAAATCTTTTCGCAGAAAAGGTTGCGCCCCAACAATAACTGTATCAACCTATTCCCCAAAAACTCTATTCTACGGAGAAAATATGAAAAAATTTCTGTATATGATTGTAGCGACGCTGATGTTTGCGTCGGGACTGTTTGTGTTCGGCGGTTGTGCCGAACAGACAAATCTCGGCGTGGTTGAATTACCCTACTACGACGAAGAAGACGAAAAAACAGACTACAACAACAGTCTGTTTTATCGCAACGACCTTCTGGAAACGGGTGCCGACCCCTGTGTAATCAAGGTTACCGAGGGTGAATACAAGGATTGGTTTTTCCTGTACGGAACGACCGACACCGCAAGTTGTACGGCATACGCCTGCTGGAAGAGCAAGGACCTGAGCAACTGGCAAGCCGTGTCCATTTGTTTCTCTCCCGAGTCCGCAAGTTGGGGACAGGCTTCGCTGTGGGCGCCGGGCGTAATTTACGATCCTTCCGACGGTAAGTATTACCTGTTTTACAGTGCGCAAAACAGCGCGAGCGGTTACTACAAGACAAAGTATCTCGGCATGGCGGTGTCGGACAGTCCTGCAGGCCCGTTTGTTCAGTACACGGGCGTAAACGGCAACGGCGACGAAATCACGCTCGGCGATCCGATTTTCGACATTCGCAAAGCCGCGGACGCACCGTTTTTCCAAACGGATTACGCCAAGGAAACCGAGTCCTACAAGAAGAATACCAGCTTCATCGACGCCTGCCCGTTTATCGACTCGGACGGAAGCAAGTATCTGTACATGTGCCGCAGTCGTAACGCGCATAGTTCCAACATCATTTCCGTTGTGAAAATGACCGACTGGGCAACGCCCGATTACAGTACTTATACGGAACTTACCACTCTCGACCGCACGACGCTGGGTGGCAGCATTCGCCCCGAACGCAGCGAAACAAAGATAAACGAAGCGCCCTTCATGACGGAACGTAACGGCAAGTACTACCTTACCTTTTCCATCAACGCGACAACCGACCCGGAATACGCCGTAATGCAAGCCGTCGGCGACAGCCCGATGGGACCATTTACAAAAGTGCAGGAATCGGAAGGCGGCCTGGTAATCGGCATCGACTACATGAACAACGAATGGGACCACGTACTTTGCTGCGGCAGTCATGCCTTTGTCATGGACGGCGACGAAATGTGGATTGTGTACCACCAGGACCGCAACCGCGCAAGCGAAGGTCTGTCGGGTGTCGGTTCAAACAACCGCGGTTTTGCCTGCGACAGGGTAAACTGGGTGACAAATCAAAACGGTCTCGAGGTGCTTAAAGCCAACGGACCTACGACAAGTCCGCAACCTTTGCCGTCGTCATACACGGGTTACAAAAATCTTGCGCGCGAAGCCAAGGTTACCGCAACCCAGACTGTGGACGGAACTACTACGAACATCGACGAAGCAACATGCAAATTGCTTAATGACGGACTGGTACGTTTCCACGAAATAGACATCATCGACGAGTTTTATGCCGAAGGTGTTGTTGCCGTAACGCTGACTTTTGACGATTACGTCACGGCAAGGTCGCTGGTAATTTACAACAGTTGCATGTTTGACAGTGCGTTTTACCGCGTAGCGCGTATCGACTTCGGCTTCCGCAAGGAAATCGACGGCAAAATGTGCTACGGCACCGCACGCATAAATGACATGTACTACAACCTTGAAAAGTATTCGCAACTGGACACCGGCGTTATGCGCCCCGGCGCGCCGCTGATTGCCGAATTTGACGAACTGCAAATAAATTCCGTAACGATTACCTTTGTTTGCCCCGACGGACAGGAAAACATCGGCGTTTCGGAAATAATGCTGATGGGTAAGTAGGAGGAAAACGGATATGAAAAAACGCATATTGATTCCAATACTCGTCTGTGTGTTTGTCGCCTCGCTTCTGTGCGCATGCAGTAAGGACATAAACTTTACTTTCCCCAAATACAACGTAAACAAAACCCCGACCAAGGAAGATCCGCTTGTCAAGGACGAGGGCGCGGTGGTGGACGGCGTACTGGACGAACCGTTCTGGCAGGACGTGCAAAAGACGGCGTTTACCATCACAAGCAAAGTGTCCGACGACGTCACGATGACCACGATGACCTACGTGTCGGACTTCGGCGTGTACTTCGGCATTGTCGTCAATGACTACGCCGTGTACTACAACCCGGAACGCGCTGCTTCGCGCAACACCTCGGTAGAGTTGTACGTGCGCGGTTTCGGAAACAGCGAAACGGAAACCTACAACCTGCGCCTTGCGCCTACGGGCGTTGACGGCGAAATTCAGAAAGAGTCGCGCTCGTGGCGACTGACCACCGTAAACGGCAAACCCGAGTTCCGCCAATGGGTGTACTTGTGGGAAGGCGCGTCGGTGGTGAAGGGCAACATCAACACAAGTCTGTGTGAGGGTTACGTTGCCGAAGCGTTTATCCCGTGGTCAACCCTCGGCGTCGGCAACTGCGGCTATGTAAGATACATGCCCGCCTTCAACCACGTCGAAACGGAAAGCGCAAGCAGTGCCGAACGTACCTGGACGGGTACGACGGGTTGCAACATCAAGTCGCCCGACACCTACAAAGTGGTTGGTAACGAAGGCGTTGTGGACCTTGACGGCCGTCAGCCGACGATACTCAACGCACCTGCAATTCACCTTAGCGACGCACTGAGAAAGGACGGCGTGTACACCGCAAAGGTTGCCGCAACGTCCAACTTCGGCGCAAACGGACTTAACAACGAACAATCTGCCGTTGACGCTACGTGGAATGTCCCCGACGGCGTGACGGTGACCAAAAACGCCGACAACACCGTAAACATTTCCGTACCGGCAGACAAAATTACGCAATTTGCCGACGGCGCGGAATACAGCGTAACCTACCTCGGCGTAACGCAAAAGGGCGAAATTCTGTACGCGCCCGTAACGCTGGACGGCGAAGCGGACAACAACTACGGACCGAGTGTGTCGAGAGCAACGCTCAACGGAGCAAGCCAGACCACGCGCGCCAAGATTGCACGCAAGGGCGTGTACCTCATGGTGGAAGTTACCGACAGCAACATTCAGGTCAACACTCACACCGAAACGTACTTTATGTTCGGCGACAAGTGCAAAATCGGCAACAGTTGGCAAATCCGTTACTACCCCTATTCCGACACTTACAAGACCTACGCCTACAACACGCCCAACTCTCAGGGTTATGCCTGGACGGAACTGACCGGCAAAACGAAACTGGGCGTAAACCTTGTCGGAAAAATCACCGACAAGGGCTACAATGTGGAAATCTACATTCCGTACAGCGTACTGTCGTTTACTACTGCGCCCGAATCCGTCAAAGTGTTGTCCTGCTACGGGTACTATCCGCAGGGTGCGACAAGCGTCAGCAACATGGACGGCGATACGCGTATCGGCAACAAGTACGTGTGGAACGTGGCAAACTACCTGCCCTTCGGCGCAAACGGATACATTCGCAAGTCTGTCAAACTTGACAACGTTGTTCTTACCGAGGACGACCTGAAGGACGGCTTCTACGTAAAAGATTTTGCCGTAACCGACGACGAAAACAACTTGCTGGAAGTGTCCGAGTTTACCTTCCTTACAAAGTACATCACTGCGCTTGACAACGGAATGTATCGCATTTCCGTGCCGCAAGCCGACCGCGGCAAGTTTGCTTCACCGCGCGGCGAACTGATTGTCGTTGACGGCGAAGAGTACGTGCTCAACTTTGAAATCTTTGCGCCCGACACCGCCGATGTGTTTGTGTCCTACGACAACGGCACGCTGACAAACAGCGGCACAAAGACTACGGCAAAAGTGTCTTCCGTCAAACTGAACGCCGAACGCAACAGTACCGCATTCAGCGACGTATCGCTTGCCGACGTCAGGTTTACAACGGGCGTTGACGGCAAGGAAAACGGCGCAATAGTCACCAACAACCGCAACGGCGCATATACGCTCATTGACGGCGTAACTACGGGCGTCAGCGACTTCACCGTATCGATGTGGCTCAAAATCGACGCCTCGACGGTAATTTCGACGGGCAACAGCACGATGTTGTTCGGCACGACAGGCGTGGACGGTATCAACAAGGGTAACGGTTTCTACCTTACAATGCGCAAGGGTGCGTCCTACTCGTTGCAGTTCTCTTACGGCGGCGACCCCCGCACGACGGTTGACGAAAAGACAAAAACGCTTCCCTTTGCGGCAGGAGAATGGAATCTTATTACATTTGTCCGCAATGGTACAAACATTACAATTTATCTCAACGCCCGCAAGGTGTACACGGCAACTCTTGCAGAGGAAGTAAACCTGGGCGGCAGCAAACTTGCCTTCGGCGGTTTCTTCGGAGACAGTTTCCTGTATACGGATACCGACATGATGTTTGACAACGTGTGCTTCTTCGGACGCGCGCTTGGCGAAAACAACATCAAGGTAATGTACGAAATGTACAACAAGTAACTCAATACGTGCCGCTTTGCCGTGTTTAATTCGGCAAAGCGGTACAAACAAAATCGGTTCTACTATTTGCAAGGCAAATAAAAAAATAAAGTATTTAAGGAGGAACTCGATGAACAAAAAAATGTTGGCAGTAGCGTTGCTTGCAATTGTCGCGGTACTTTGTGTGACAATGGTCGCTTGCAACACTGCTCACGAACATGTGTACGAAACAAATTGGTCGTACAATGAAACGGAACACTGGCACAAGTGCACGGGTTGCGACGAAGTTTCCGACAAGGCCGCACACAGCGGCGGTAAGGCTACCTGCACCGCAAAGGCAATCTGCGAAGTTTGCGGACAGCCCTACGGCGAAACAGGCGACCACGAATGGGGCGAATGGCAACAAACCAAAGCACCCACCTGCACGGAAAAAGGCACCGAAACGCGCGTATGCAAAAACAATCCGGAACACACCGAAACGCGTGACGTAGAGAAGGCGGCGCATGACGTAGGCACAAACTGGCTGCACGACGAAACCAACCACTGGAAGGAATGTACCGTCTGCCACACCAAGTCGGACATCGCGGCTCATGACTTCGGCGAATGGACGGAAGTTACCGCGCCTACATACGTAGCCGACGGCGCAAAGAAACGTACCTGCAACACATGCGAATACAGTGAAAACGGCACAATCGACAAACTTGTCGCCGTAAGCAGCATTACCATTGACGGCGAACAAACGCTCACTCTCAAGGTAAACGAAGTGGCAACGCTTGTGGCAACTGTATTGCCCGACAACGCAACGGACAAAACCATCGAATGGACCAGTTCCGACAACGACGTCGTGGAAGTTGCGCGCGGCAGACTGCTTGCACACAAGGCAGGCGATGCGGTAATCACGGCAACTGCCAAGGACGGACAGGGCGCGAAAGCGACCGTTACCGTCAAGGTAATCGTAGAGGCGGAAAGCGTTGAAGTAAGCGGCGCAAAACACATCGCGATAAACGGCACTGTTACTTTTGCGGCAACCGTCTCCCCTGAAAACGCTACCGACAAAACGGTGACATGGACAACCGACAACGACAAAATCGCAACCGTTGACAAAAATGGCGTACTGACCGGCGTTGCGGAAGGCAAAGTTGTCGTAACGGCAACCACGGCAAACGGCAAGACCGCAAACATCTCCGTGTACGTAACCAAGGTTGCAATCGACGGCACACAAGACGAAGTGTACAACACCGTTGACGCGTTTGCTACAAACGGCGAAGACATCGTAACAGTCAAGGACGTTGTTCTGTTCGGCGACAAGGGCTTGTACATGTTTGCCGACATCACGGATAAGTTTGTCGGCAAAAACAGCCACATGGAATGCGTGCTTACCTTCGGCGATACCGTTGCCGACGGCAAAACTTTCCAGGTTCGCCTGTACGCAAACGGCAGTATCCGCGCGTTCAAGTACGATTCCGCAATAGTTAACGAAAACGCAAACTGGAAGTGGGGCGAGGACAAGGGCAAATCTGACCTCATCAAAAACATTATTTACACAGTCAAGAAGACGGAAACCGGCTACGCGGTTGAAATGTTTGCTTCCTACGAAGCGTTTGGCGTAACGGAAAAGCCCGAAAAGATGATGATTCATCCCGGCGTGTGGGCTTACACTGCGGCAGACCTGGGAAGTAACAAAATGACAAACGGCTTGTACAAAATCGGCGAAGCCGACCTGCTGTCTACGGAAAAATGCCTTGCATTTGACCAATACGGCTACGCGGCAAAGATGACCTCTCCTGCCGAAGTCGTTGCAAACGCAGGCGACCTTGTAAGCGGTGTGTTTAAGTTTGCCGTAACAGTCAAGGGCACAATCAACTCACAACAGACAATCGAAGGACTTACATTCAACTGCGAAGGCTTTGACAGCAGTTGGGTTACGGAAGCGGGCAAAGGTGTGTACAACTTCGCTATCCCTCAGGAAAAGCAAGCGGAATTTGAAAGCGGTAAGACAATTACCGTAATCAACGGCAAGCACGGCGCATGCGGCACGTTTATCCTTACGCTCAGCAACGCCATCCCCGTACAAAGCATCGAAATCACCGGTGCGGCACCCACAATCGTAGGCGGCACGGTAAACCTCGGCGTAACGTACAATCCTGCAAATGCGGACATCTACAAGGACGTAACCTGGACAACCGACAATGAGCAAATCGCAACGGTTGAAAACGGCGTCGTTACCGGCACGGGTCTTGGCGTTGCCACAATCACGGCTACCACAGCCAACGGCAAGACTGCAAGCGCAAAAATCCTTGTTGCGGAAACGCTCATTGACGGCAATGTCGACGACGAATTGTATGCCAACACAATTCCTTTGCACAACGACACGTTGAAGTACAAAGATGCAGTCGCCACCAACCCAATCACCGACGAAATAAGAGTAATTTTCGGTGAAAAGGGTTTGTATATCACTCACAAACTTACCGACGCTTTTGTCGGCGCGCAAACACGTATCGAAACATTTATTTGCACAGGTGACAAACCCGTTGCGGCAAGCGGTTCACAACCGGCAAACATGTACTACTTCCGTTTCTATGTACACCCCGAAAACGGTAAATTCTTTACCAACGTGTACAACGGAAAGTCAGGTAACTTCCCTTGGAAAACAGATGTACCGATGGATTTGTTCCACAAACTCAAGATTACCGAAAATGGTTTCAATGTGGAAATTTTCATTCCGTATTCCACAATCGGACTTACGGAAAAACCGCAAACAATCAATTTGCTGTCGCAACATTTGAATTATGCAGCAGCCAATGCTGATAAAGAGAAAAATGCAGTCGGCAACTATTACGGCATAGAGCAAGCCATGCTGATTGACATAAACAACTACTGGAAGTTTGACAGCATGGGTTACCACAGTAGTAACAATGCATCGTTTGGTACGATAAACAGCATTGAGGATATTGTGCTTGGTATCGACAAGGTAGTAGACGGAATGTACGCAACGGAATTTACCGTCAAGTCGACAATCCAAGGTTACGATTCCTTCTCGGCTGTCAGTGGTCTTACGTTTGACTGCGAGTACATTACGGAAATCGGCAACGGTAAGTACAAGATTGCCGTACCCCAGGACAAACAGGCAGACTTTGCAACAGGCGTGATTGTCAAGGTTATGCGCGGCACGGAAGAAGTAGGTAAGTTTGCGCTTAAACTTGCTAAGGATATCCCCGTAACAAGCGTAAAAATCAGCGGTCCCGACGCGGCATTTATCGGCGGCGAAAGCGTGCAATTTACCGCAACCGTTACGCCCGACAACGCAACTCACCCCGAAGTGGCGTGGGACAGCTCCGACAAGGAAGTTGCCACAATCGACCAAAGCGGTAACGTTACAATCGTCGGCGCAGGCACGACAACCATTACGGCAACAGCCGGTGGCGTTATTGCCGAACATACCCTTGTAGTACTTACAAGAGAAGCGGTTGTAAAGGTTACTTACGCAAACGGCACCGTTACAAACAGCGGCACGGGCAGTGACATCGTGATTGACACCGTAACAATCAAACTTGACTCCAACAACAAAAACGGCACCGAGTTTGTTCCTACCACGTCCAACACTTTCAACAAAGGCATTGACGGTGACGAAAACGGTGCACTTGCCACCAACAACCAAAAAGGATCCTACCTGTTGATTAAGGACTACGCACTCGGTACGGGTGACTTTACAATCTCAACTTGGGTGTATGTCAGCAGTTATGCGGTAGCTAAAGGTAATAACTCTCAAATCTTTGCCACAACTGCATATGACAAAGCGAATGCTTCCGGAAAATTGGCATTGTCTATCCGTAGTAGTAAGAACGGCGGAGTAATAACACACAAGATTAATAGCGACACAAGTAATAACTTCAGCAACAGTGATAAGCAAAGCGAAGTTCCGTCGTTAGCGTTAAATCTTGTCGGTTGGCACAAGTATACCATAACGAGAGAAGGCACCGTATTGAAGATTTATCTTGACGACACGTTGGTATTCAAAAGAACTTTGGCTGCAGACTTCGATTTTGGTGCACAAACGCTTTGTTTTGGTTCCTACATCGGTGAAACGTGGGCGTACAACAACGGAGTACTTGTGTACGACAACGTTACGATCTACGACTGCGCACTCAGTCAAAACCAAATTGCCGCACTTACCGCACTTAAAAAGTAGTTTATGGTACGTTTAGTGCAGTTTAAGGTGCAACGGCAAGCGCAAACAAGTTTGTGTATGCAATTGTTTGCTAGCAAACTCGACAGCGATTTGTCGTGAAAAAGTCGACGAAAAAGCGGCTTTTACAAAAACATCTACAATATCTCGAACCCTCCCTTCGGGGAGGGAACGCGGTATTGTTTTGCAATTTTTTCTCAAGCGGACTTGCCGCAACCAAACTAGCAACCTAGCGTTGCGCCTAGGGACAGTGATTGTCACGGGGCGAGCCTCGGCTCGTCGTTGTAATGGCGTTAAAGGTCGAAAGTTTAGGCAGGGCAAGAGGCAAAAACGACAGCGAAAAACGGATTGCTTTCCTCTAACGTCGGTAACGACTTGCCGCAATGTCCTACAACTTTGACAAACGCTTGGAAAAAATCGTAAAGCAATACAATACTTCCCATCGTACCGCGCGTGCGGACTACTTACAAGGAGGCTGTAATGAAAAAACTACTTACTATGCTTGCGCTTGTTGCGCTTGTTTGCGTGACGGCAAGCGGATTGTGCGTTTTCGGTGCAAACGCCGACGAGGCACTTAAGGACATCGACGTGTATCTCATTGCCGGGCAAAGTAACGGCGTAGGTTACACGGCGGTAGACTCGGAAAGCGAACAGGCGGAAATAGCCAAGGATGAGCGTTACCGCAACGGTTTCGACGACGTAAAGTACTACGGCTACGTGGAATGCAACAAGGATGCCACCCTGCCTGCAAACATTGCGCTTCGCAGTGTCAAACTTGGCAAAGGTGCCGATTCTCAGGGCAAAACGCGCGAAACAAAATACGAAACGTTCGGACCGGAACTGGGCATGGCTAAGTACTTTGCCGACAACGGCATTGCAAACACCAACTACGGCATAATCAAGTACGCCGCAGGCGGTACGGCAATATACGACGAGTTTACGTCCAACATGGGCAGCCAGTACGGCAACTGGATGAGTCCGTCGCTTGTGGCTAAGTACGGCAAAGGAAGCGCAACCCTTACAGGTCTGTGCTACGCCAACTTCCTGACGACGGTGCGCCAGGGTCTGAAAGCCTACAAGGACAACGGTTACAACCCCGTAATAAAGGGTCTTGCATGGATGCAGGGCGAAAGCGAAAGCCAAAGCGCAAACAATTCCAAGCGTTATGCGGAATTGCTGTCCACAATGATTGCCGACATGCGCAAGGACCTGACGGAAATCAGCGGACAGAACTTGTCCGAACTGCTGACTGTCGTAGCAAAAATTCCGTCCAAGTACAAGGACGTCGTAAGCAGTGCTGCCTACGTTGATGTAGTGCGCGCGCAAATGGACGCCGTTGCCGAAAACGACGCCGACGTAATCACCATCGACAACGATTTCGTAACGCTGCCCGGCACCGACAACCATCACTACAACGTGCCCGACATGTTGCAGGTCGGTCACAACTTCGCCGAAGCGTTTATCGAAGCGACAAACGGCTCGTTGCCCAAGGTTAAGGTCGTGTGCACCGAAGGCGGAGCAAGCGACGTCGTGTCCAAGCGGGCTATCGTTGACACTGCGCTTGCAGTTACGCTGACGCCGGACAAGGGCTACGAACTTGTTTCCTACTCGTTTGTCGGCGACGCCGGACAAGCTGTCGAAGTTACCTCGCGTAAAGTAGGTAACGTGGTGCGCTTTGTAATGCCCTCCGGCAACGTTACGCTGAAAGTGGTATTTCAACCAATCCCGAAGTACAACGTGACGGTTGACGGCGGCGAACACGGCGAAATTTTCCGCACAAACGCGCAACGTCAACCCTTCAAGGGCGAAACGGTTACGTTTACATTCAAACCCGAGGACGGCTACAAACTGGACAAAGTTACCGTAAACGGCACCGAAGTGAAAACCGACGGCACTTACACCTACCCGACATACACTACGGAAGTTACCCAAGATATCAGCGTGGTTGCAACCTACGTGAAAATTGCCGCCGACATTGACCCGGAGCCCGACCGGCCCGACAGCAACGGTTGCAACGGCGTTGTGGCTACCGCGGGTGTGGCAATCGCTGCGTTTGCGACTGTTGCAGTGGCGTATTTTGTACGCAAAAAGAATATTTAATCACCTTATGTGTCATGCGACAAGCCGATTTGCGGACAATTACGCAACATCGGCTGTCGTCACGCTTGCAAGTATACGGCGGCTGTCAGCTTGCCGCTAAAAAGGATTTGGAGAAAAAATTTATGAACAAAAGACTGTTGCCTGCCTACCCGCTTTTTGTAAACGATCCGTTTTTTTCGATATGGTCGGGAGGTGACGTACTCAACCAAACCGACGCTATGTTCTGGAACGGACGTTTACGCAAAACTTACGGCGTTGTAAATGCAGACGGACAAACGTTCAGCTTTTTGGGAATGGTAGACGGGGCAACTCCGCTTGAACAGACAAGCGTAAGCGTGACGGCTTTTACCACCGAATACGGCTTTACATGCGACAAGTTTGACCTGACAGTCAGGTTCGTGTCACCGCTGTTGCCGACAGACGTAGAGTTGGCAGCCCGCCCTGTGTGCTACATGGGCTACGAGATTACCCCCAGGCAAGCAATAGGCAAACTTACCGTGTCGCTGGCACTGCACGAATGTCACTGTTACGACCGCGTAGAGGACTTTGTCATCGGCGGCGCATTTGAAATGCAGGGTTACCAGACGGCATTTTTCGGACTTAACAGGCAACACCCGATGTCACACACGGGCGACAGTTTTGCCGCGGACTGGGGCTACTGGTACGTGTCGGCAAAACAGGCGTATTTCCTTGCGGAAAGCGACTGGAACAGATTTGTCGGGTGCGGCACGATAGACTACAACTACATCGAAAACGACAAAAAATACATTGCGGGCTTCGACAGTTACGACAACGTTGCCGCAGGCAAAACGCTTGCAGGCAAAATGACCGTTGCTTTTGACGACCTGTGCTCTATTTTCTACTTCGGCGAGTGGCTGAAAGGGTACTACTTCCGCGACGGAAAGACAATTTTCGATGCGATAGATCAGGCGTACAACGACTACGAAACCACCCTTGCCAAACTGTCGGTGTTTGAAATCGACCTTGACAAACGTTTGCAAAACTACGACGAGGACTACCGCCTGCTGTGCGTTGCCGCCCTTCGTCAGACAATGGGCGCGCACAAAATAGTGCAAAACGCCAAGGGACAATTGCTGTTTTTGTCCAAGGAATGTCACAGCAACGGCTGTATTGCCACGGCGGACATCACCTATCCGTCAATGCCGCTGTTTTTGCTGTACAATCCGTCGCTGGTACAGGGCATGCTTGCGCCGATTTTCGACTTTGCCCGTTTACCCGTGTGGAAGTACGACTTTGCGCCGCACGACGCGGGAACCTACCCGTATTGTTTGGGACAAATGTACGCCGTCAAGGCCAACGCCGACAAAAACGACAGATTTGTGTCCAACATGTTCCGTCGCAACCGTCAAAGCGGCATTATCGTCAGTCACCCGATGGTGTATCAGTATCCGCAAAACGCCGAAATTTACAACTTCGACTGCCAGATGCCCATCGAGGAATGCAGCAATATGATTATTGCCGCCTATGCTTCGGTGCGTTGCGGAGGCGACGACAAAATTTTGCGCGACAACTACGACATGCTGAAAACGTGGTACGACTACCTTGACCACGCAGGACTTGTACCCGAAAGGCAACTTTGCACCGACGACTTTGTGGAACGGTTGGACAAAAACGTCAATCTATCGGCAAAGGCAATTGTGGCGATTAAGTGTTTTGCGCTTGTTGCAAAGCGGCTTGGACACGGCGACGACGAACAACGCGCAGAGAAACGTCTTGCCCAGTATCTCGATGAGTTTTACAGACATTTTGACGGGATGGACCATCTGCCCCTTACATACGACAGCGACGAAAGTACATACGGCTTGAAGTACAACATGGCTTACGACGTATTGTTCGGCTTCGGTTTGTTCAGTGAAGAAATGCGTGAAAGGGAAATGGACTACTACACGTCGCACGCAGGCAAACTGAGCGTTGCGCTGGACAACAGATACGACCTTACCAAGACCGACTGGATTTTGTACACCTGCGCATTGACCGACGACCGCGCCAAGCAGCGTGCGCTGTACAAGGGCGTTGCCGAGTTTTTGCGGACGTCGCCTTGCCGTGTGCCTTTCAGCGATTTGTATCACGTTGACGGCGGGCTTATCAAGGACTTCCAGAACCGTACCGTCCAGGGCGGAATATTCATACTGCTGCTGAAGGACGAACTGCAAAAGAACAAATAACCGTTGCAAAACGTGAGGCAAAGCGGCTGCGGATGTAACGTAAAAACATCATGAGTATATTTGTACCTGACAATCGCGCAGGATCCGCAGGCAATAGCCGACTACGTACCGATTAAGCAAATTACGGCAGGCGGCGTAGCGGTGCCCGACAAAATTCAAAACGACGTTTGCTACACCGACGGGCGCATTTGCTACCATCGCAGGACGGGCAGACACGCCCCGACACCATTTGACCGGCAGGCATATACTGACTTACTTAAACGCATAAATTAAGCCGCGGCATACGTATGGCAGATTGATTTTGTATCGATTTTACACATACGTATGCTTTTTTTGTAATTATTGACGCAAATACCATCGGACAAAGCGAGTATTTTTTTCCGCTTGCAACGCGGCGCACAATGTGGTATCATTTACAGTAGCGGTTGCCCGTGAATGTAGTGTTGTCGGCAGCCTGCCTGTTTGTGCAAAAGCATGCTCGTTGCCGTAAGGGACGGGCAAGGAGTAACTTATGTCGGAATTTTTCAACAAAATGATGTACGGCGACGGTGACAAAAAGGACTTTTCGCCGAAAGATTTGCCGCGCACCAGGGCGCAGGTGTACAAACGGCTTATCCGCACGCAGTGGGGTAAGTTGCTTGTCGCCAACTGGTGGACGTTGCTGTTTTGTCTGCCGCTTTTGGCGTGGAACATGCTTTGCCTGTCCTACGGCGCGCGGTTTGACTTGACAACTGCCGACGGCACGCAGGCGTATATACGTTTTTTGCTTACAATGTGTTATCCGCTGTCGGTATGTTTCGGCGTTGTCGCCTTTGTCGGGTTTGCGGGCATTGCCTACACCGTGCGCAACATGAGTTGGGGTGTGCCTTGCGCGACGACGAGAACGTTTTTCAAGGGCGTCAGGTCCTCGTGGGCGCAGTTTGCCGTAACGGGGCTTGTGACGTCGCTGCTGTGCTGTCTGTTTGATTTCGCCCTTGTCGCGCTGTCTTTTTCGGTGTTCGACGCGGTACAAAAAGTGCTGCTGTATGCCTTTGCAACCTTTGCCGTTCTGCTTCTTTGTTGCGGACTGGTATTTATGCTCAACTTGTGTTCCACCTACAAAATGTCGCTGTTTACGGCGGTCAAAAATTCCTTTCTGCTTGCCGTAAAGTACTTTTGGAAAACCCTCGGCGTGCTGTGCATTACTGTGTTGCCGCTTGTTGTTTTGTGTATTGTCGGCTCGGTGTGGATGTGGCTTGTCGTGTATCTGCTGCTTGCGGTGTTCGGTTTTGTGCACACGGCAGAGGTGTGGCATTTGTTTACCAACAGCGTGTTCGACAACCATATCAACAGACAAAATTACCCTGACTTTTACCGCAAGGGTCTTGCGCCGATTGACGTAACGGGAAGCGGAAAGAGCGGCGACATCGGCGAAAAAAGCAACGACGACCGCAGCGGCGACAGCGGCAATGACGGCGACGAAGCAAGCGAACCGACGGAAGTTAAGTGACGACTATGAAACTGATTGCAAAAAATCTGTGTAAAAACTATGACGGAGCGACGGCATTGTGCGGATTGTCTTTCGAGGCGTCGGACGGTGACTTTGTCAACGTAATGGGTCAGTCGGGGTGCGGCAAAACAACCTTGCTGAAATGCCTTGCAGGAGTGGAACCGCTTACAAGCGGTGAGTTGTATTGCGACGACGAAGTGTTGAACAATGTGGCGGTGCAGCAACGCAACGTTGCCCTTGTTTCGCAGGAATTTTCGCTGTTTCCCAACATGACGGTGTTTGAAAACGTACTTTTCGCACTGAAAAAACAACGCGGAACATACGATGAGAAGTGTGCCGTAGTGTGGGAAATTTTGCGTAAAACGGGCTTGGAGGACATTCAGAACGCCTTCCCGAAGGAACTGAGTTACGGTCAGCGGCAAAAGACCGCCATTGCGCGCGCACTTGTCAGACGCCCGAAAATAATGCTGTTTGACGAGCCGCTGAGCAACCTGGACGCGGAAAGCAAGGCGGTGTACAAGTCCTTGATTTTGCAGACCAGACAGGCTTACCCCGACAGCATATTTTTGTACGTTACGCACAATGCTGCCGACGCAATGGCTCTCGGCAACAAAACGCTTGTAATGAGCGGCGGACGGGCGTTACAATTCGGCAATACCGAGGACGTTTTTCTGTCACCGCACACGCTTGAAGTAGCGCAGATTTGTCTGGAAAACTGTAACGCACGACAGGGCGTTGTTTGCGACGGATTTGTGCGGACGGACGAAGTCGAAGTGCCGCTTAGCGCGTACATACAGGCAACGCTGTGCGCCGACCTCTGGCAGGAAGTTACCATTGCCGGCAGCGGCAACAGAGTTGCGTTGTTTGACGAAGGCGGCAACGCCGTGTGCGGACAAATTTACGAAGTGCGTATTCCGTGCAACGTCGGCAAAAACACCGTGACCATTGACGGCAAAGCCTTTGCCCTCGGTGAACTTGCCGACGGCGTAGTGCAAACGGGCGACGGTTTTGCAGTGTGCATGGAGGACAAAATTACGGGCAGTTTCGGTGTCGATGCGGAAAGAACGACGGACAAACTTACCTTTGTCGCAAGCGTGATTTATGCCGACGAAAAACGCGTCGTATGCAAGTGTTTTGACCGAAAAATCACTATACGTATTGAAAATTTCGATGATTTTTCGCATAAAAAAGCCGCTGTCGGCGCAATGGTGCTGCTGTCGGTAAATATTGCCGACGTACAATTTTTTACAGCCGAAGGCAACGTTGCCGTTGCCGACTACCGTGTGTACCCGAATGTTGCGGAAACTCGGGTGCTTGATGCGGCAAAAGGCGTTGTTGTCGTCGGCGGCACAAAGTTGACGTTGCCGTTTGCTTTGCCTCGCGTCAAAACAGTACAACTTGTGTTTGAGCCCGACTGCTTTGCAATTACTTCGGACAAGAAGCGACTTGCAGTCCGTCGCGTGCTCAACGTGCAATATGGTGCGACAAAAACAGTGGTGTTTGCCGAAGTGCATGGCTTTGACCGCTACGTAACGGCAGTACTTGACAATCCTTTTGCCGTCACCAAACGTCTGTTTCTCGCCGTAGACTCCACAAAAATCAAAATCAACGAAAAGCACTCGATCAAGTGAATGATTGAGTGCTTTATTTTACTCATAAATAAGTGCCGTCTCGTATTTGCAGGGACGGCATTACTTGCGTTAATGAATGTGTTTGAGACGATATTCCGAAGGTAGGCATCCCGCATATTTACGGAAAACGTTTGAGAAATGACTTTGCGAAGAAAACCCGAGATAGGCGGCGATTGCCGAAAGCGACTTGTCGGTGTATCGTAAGAGTCGTTTTCCTTCTTCGATTTTTTCTTTCAATACAAACTCTGTAAGAGTCATACCCGTTTCTTTTTTGAATTTTACCGCCAGATGTGTTCTCGAAACAAACACGGCTTTGGACAATGCCTCTATATTGACCGGTTCCGTCAAATGTTTTTGTACGTAATTTGCAATATCTGTCAGAAGTTTTGTCGGGGTTTTGCCGAGTTTTAATCTTTCTACTCGTTCCGTGTATTCAAGTACCATATGAAACTGCAAATTTACGATAGCCTCTACAGAAGAAAGCAACTCGCATTTTTGAATATATGCATCCGATAGCGAAAGCGCGTCGTTTGCATCCATTCCGCCGCGTATTGCCGAACGCGAAACAAGCGTTGCGGTGACAATAAAGGTATTTTTTAATTGCCTTAGCGTATCCGACGAAAGTTTTCCCGGGCGAACTGCAGGTGCGCTTTTAATCCATTCCTTCAGGGCGGAAACGTCCCCGTGGCGAACAAAGTTCATAATTGTCTGTTCAAGGGTCAACGTATTGTGTACCGCTTCGCCGTTTGATAATTTTACTTCGGAATCGTAGTGTTTCGTCGTTTGTTCCGCGTCCAATTTTTCAGACAACCTCAGTTGTTCGTCGTCGTAAATGGTAATGTCTGCAAGAGACAACTTTTCTTTGTTAAGAACAAAATTGACAGAACACAATGTCTGCAAAACACTATCCAGCGGCAAAGCGACAAGATTTTCCATTGCGTTTACAAACTCTTCGGTTTCGTCCTGCGGAACATCGCACTCAAAAGCCAGTTCGGTTAAGTCCGTTTTGTTTGCCGTCCATTGTCTCGACGGTCCCAGAACGATTTTATACTCTCCCGAATTTACCACTCCGTAGTAATGAAATCGCGGGGTAATAAAGTAGCCTACATGCTCCGAAATGTCAAGGACTCTTTCATTGTACGGAATAATCGGATCCTTCGGCAATTTGACAAAAGAATAATAAAAAATTTTTGTTTTATTTTTGTATATTCTGATAGGTACTCCTGCAAGATTGCCGATAGTTGTGCTCAGATATTTCAAATCGTCTATTTTCATATTTACTCCGCAAAACAAAAATCAGTACAATTATAATAGAAAACAAACAATTTTGCAAGCAATCTGCCAATTCAAATGATATAATTTAACTGTAAAACGAAAAGGAGCATAAAATGGAAGATATTTTGAAACTTTTGAGGGAATTGTCCACCGAAGAAAAAGCAGCCTTGGTGGCGGGGACGGATTTTATGTACACCAATCCCGTGCCGAGACTCGATATATCGCAAGTCCGTATGTCGGACGGTCCGCACGGACTGAGGGTTCAGCAGCAGGGCGGAGATAACGGCGTTGCGGGTAGCGAGCCTGCAACCGCATTTCCGACGGCGGCTCTTACCGCTTGCGGCTGGAATGAAGATAACCTTTGCAAAATGGGGCAGGCGATAGGTGCCGAAGCGCGCCACTATGGCATAAACGTTGTTTTAGGTCCCGGCGTAAACATCAAAAGAAACCCGCTTGCCGGCAGAAACTTCGAGTATTTTTCGGAAGATCCGTTGCTCGCGGGAAAAATGGGCGCGGCGGAAATAAACGGAATACAAAGTCGGGGCGTAGGAGTAGCGCTTAAACACTTTGCGCTTAACAATGCCGAAAACTATCGCTTTATGGGCGACAGCGTGTGTGACGAACGCGCAATGAGAGAGATCTACTTAAAGGCGTTTGAGATAGCGGTAAAAGCGGCAAAACCCGAAACGGTAATGTGTGCCTACAACAAGATCAACGGCACATATTGCTGTCAGAACAAGTGGCTTCTGACCGACGTACTGAGAAAAGAATGGGGCTTTGACGGGCTTGTAATGACCGACTGGGGCGCAACTCACGACCGAATCGAAATGCTGAAAGCGGGGCTCGACCTTGAAATGCCGGGCGATACCGACATCTGCCGCAAATGGATCATCGACGGAATAAAATCGGGCAAACTTGCCGAAGAAACTCTCGACAAAGCGGTGCAAAACGTGTTGAAACTCGTTTGCAAACACGAAGAACGGACAAACGAACAAGCCGATTTTGCAGCGCACGACCTTTTAGCCGAGGAAATCGCCGAGGATTGCGCGGTTTTGATGAAAAACGACGGAACGTTGCCGCTTACCGCCGAAAAAACATATTTTGTGGTCGGCGAGTTGTTTGAAAAAATGCGTTATCAGGGTTCGGGAAGTTCGATGATAAATCCAACATTCCTGACCACTCCGAAAAACGCTTTCGACAATGCCGGCGTGAAATACGATTATTGCAAAGGCTACAAAGAAAATCGGATTGCGGCAGACGAAACGTTGATTGACGAAGCGGTGAAGCGTGTCGAAAAATACGATACTGTGATTGTGTTTACGGGACTTACCGATTACGTCGAAAGCGAAGGCGGCGACCGAGAAAACATGCGCTTGCCCGAAAACCAACTTGCCCTTGTCGACGCGGTTATGAAAACGGGTAAAAAAATCGTCGTCGTTTTGTATGGCGGCTCGCCCGTGGAACTTCCGTTTGCGGATAAAGCGGCGGCGATACTCAATATGTATCTGCCCGGACAGCGCGGCGGTGAGGCCACGAAAAAACTTTTGTTTGGCGAGAAAAACCCTTGCGGCAAACTTGCCGAAACGTGGGTAAAAAGTTATTCCGACGTTCCGTATGGTGAAACTTTTTCAAAAACACCTATCGAAGTTTATAAGGAAAGCGTTTTCGTCGGTTACAGATACTATCAAAAAACAACTGAAAAAGTTGCTTTTCCGTTCGGATCAGGGCTTTCGTATACGACTTTCGGCTACTTTGGCATGAAAGTCGAAGAAAACGACGACGGCATAACCGTTTCGGCTACGATTACAAATACGGGAAGCCGTTTCGGTGCGGAAATTGTGGAGCTTTACGTCAAAGCGCCGAAAACGGATGTTTATAAGCCCGAAAAAGAGTTGCGCGGATTTAACAAGGTTTATCTTGACGCAGGCGAAAGCAAAGAGATAAAAATTACCGTAAACAAATCCGACCTTGCTTATTACAACGTAAAAGAGAAACGGTACGTTCTCGAAAGGGGCGAATACGAATTTCAACTCTGCTCGGACTGCGAAAATGTTAAACTTTCCGAAACGGTAACAATTGCGGGAGAAAGCGTTCCGTCGCCCTACGATAAAGAAGTTTCCGAAATATATGAAAATTCGCCCGATAAAGTCTCCGACGAGGCGTTTGAAAAAACGAGCGGACTGAAAATACCTTCACTTCCGCCCGTTAAACCGATAACGTTTGAAAGTCGGTTTACCGACCTTCAAAAAACGTTTATGGGAAAAATTCTTTTTAACGCCGTTTTGTCCGTTGCCAAAAAAGACATGAAAAAGGCGTTGAAACTTCCCGATGGCCGGGAACGCGACAACAAAATAAAGGGCGCGATGTTCCTGAAGCGGATTTTAGAAAGTAATTCGATAATTACGATGTCAATGTCCGCAGGGAAAAGTTGTCCGTACCACTTTGCGCAAGGATTTGTCGATCTGGCTAACGGACGCATAATCAAAGGAATTAAAGATTTTTGCTCGCCTGTAAAGACGGCGGCACTTCCGAAAAATCAAAACGATCGCGATAAGGAGTAAAAAAATGAGTAAAGCAAAATTACTGGACGGCAAAATATTTAACAGTCGTGTTCACTCGCAAAGCGTAACCGGCAAAGAAAAGTGGCTCGGCTACCTTCTGGGACCGTGCGGCGCGCTTCTTTTAAACGCCGTGCTTGCCACCTATCTCAACGTTTATTATACCGACGTATTGAAGTTGACAGGTGTTTGGGGCGGAGCGTTTTTGGTGGTATTTCCGCTTGTCAGCAAGATTATCGACGCAGTAACGAACGTTATAATGGGATATATCATTGACCGCACGAAAACGAAGCAGGGCAAAGCGCGTCCGTGGCTGTTGCTTTCCGCTCCGCTTGTCGCAATTACCGGAGTACTTTTGTTTACCGTGCCACAGGCAAGTGAAACGGTGCAGGTAATTTGGGTAATGGTTTCGTATAACCTGTTTTACTCGTTTGCGTACACAATTTACAACATGAGCCACAATCTGATGTGCCCGCTTTCGACAAGAAATACCATTCAGCGTGGCGGACTTTCGGTATTTAATCAGATTTCAACCATTATGATGAGCGGAATACTTGTTGCGCTCGTGTTCCCGATGGTTATTATGCCGATGCTCGGCGTAGACAAAACTAAATGGATTGTGGTAATGGGCGTTATCTCGGTACTGGCACTTCCTTTGACGCTTCTCGAATACTATTTTACGAAGGAGCGCGTTACCGAAGAACAGACGGAAAACGAGGAAAAGAAAATTCCGTTTCTGTCGCAATTGAAGATCGTCCTGACGGACAAATATACGCTCATAATGTTTGTGTACTTCTTCATCTATACCTTTGCTTCTTCGCTTAAAAATCTCGGACTGGTGTATTACTGTAACTATGTTCTCGGCAGTTACAACGACGGAATAACGCAAACGCTCGTGTCGGTGGTCGGCGGTATTCCTATGGGAATCGGTATTTTTGCGGTGTGGCCGCTTGCTAAAAAGTTCGGCAAGCGTAATGTTACCGTTGCCGGCTTTATTCTGTATGCGTTGGGCTCGGGTATCTGCTGGGCGTTTCCCGAAAACATGGTAATCGTAATTATCGGTCAGTTTATCAAAAATATCGGCGGACTTCCGTGTGCGTATGTGTTTATGGCGTTGGTTGCCGACGGACTCGATCATATCGAGTGGAAGAGCGGTATTCGTTGCGACGGAACGGCGATGTCCATTTACAACATCATTGCGGTTTCCACCGTCGGCGTGGCGACAAGCGTGTTTAATGCGATGCTTTCTTCATCGGGCTATGTTGCGCCCGAAATAGTTGACGGCGTAACGGTTGCGGCAACGCAGTCGGCGGCGGTTAAGAGTATAATTACTTTTGCTTTCGTTGGATTGGAAACCATAACCGGTATTATACTTGCGGTATTGCTGTTGTTTCTGAACGTAGAAAAGACCATTGCAAGAAAACAGGCAAAAATCCGTGAATATCAGCAAGCCGACGCCGAGGCAAAAGGCGAAGAATGGGTCGCTACCGAAATCAGAGCGGCGCAGGACGAAGAAAAGTACTTGCTTGAAAACGAAGAAGCGTTTATTGCCTCATTAAAAGAAAAGTGTGCGAAAAAAGGTTTGAATTTCGATAATGAACTTTCGGCGCATAAGCAACAATTAAGCGACAAACAGCGCAAAGCCGAAGAGAAAAAGCGCATAGCGGAAGAAAAAGCCGCAGAAAAAACACAACGCGCGGAAGAAAGAAGAGCTGCGAAACTGGCTGCGCTTTCTCCCGAAAGACGTGCGACACTCGAACAAAAAGCAAAACGCCGCGCCGAAAAAGACGAACGCGAATGGCAAGCCGAACTGAAAGTCGGCGAAGCCTACCGCGCCAAAATTCAAGCCGAACTTGCGGCAAAGGGATAAAACATGAAAGCGATAAATCTTAAATGCGAATATCTGGTAAATCCCATAGGAATAGATATACAAAATCCCCGACTTATGTGGAACTGCGACGTGGGAATAAAGCAGACGGCTTATCGTATAGTTGCTAAGTCTGACGAAAAAACCGTTTGGGACAGCGGCAAAGTAAATTCTTCGTCGATGTACGCGGAATATCCGCATAAACTGAAATCACGCGAACGCGTGGAATGGACGGTTACGCTCCGGGACGAAAATGACTTGGACGGCGAGCCTTCCGAAACGGCATTTTTTGAAACGGGGCTTTTGGCTGCAAGCGATTTTACGGCAAAATGGATCAGTGGAAACTATCGCGTAAACAAGAAAAAACGCTATCCCGTAGATTGTTTCAAAAAGTCGTTTAGCACGGAAAATATCGCCAAAGCGAGATTGTATATTACAGCGTGCGGACTTTACGAGGCAAAAATCAACGGGCAAAGAGTGGGCAATTTCGTGCTTGCTCCGGGACATACCGATTACACAAAACGTATTCAGTTGCAGACTTACGACGTTGCAAAGCTGCTTAAAAACAGCGAAAACGACATTACGGTCGAACTTGCCGACGGTTGGTATCGCGGAAGTTGCGGCGCGTGGGGACTGAAAAATCAATACGGAACGCAGACCAAACTGTATGCCCAACTCGAAATAACCGACAAGACGGGCAAAGTAACGATTGTAGGCACGGATAAGACGTGGGTGTGGTCGGACGACGGCAAAATCCGCTTTGCCGACAACAAGGACGGCGAGGTAGTCGAGGCGTGGCGCGTGCCTTCTTACAGCGGTTTTGCAAAGGAAACGAAATGCGACGTTATGCCCGTTTCATCAAACAACGTTCCAGTTACCGAGCACGAAAGATTTACCGTTAAACAGGTTACTACCACGCCCGGCGGCGCAAAAGTCCTCGATTTCGGGCAAAATATCGCGGGATATATTTCGTTTGCCGTAACGGCTAAAAGAGGACAAAAAATAAAACTCCGCTTCGGCGAAATGTTTGACGAAAACGGCGAATTTACGCAAAAGAATTTTCAGTGCGCCAACAAAAAACGCACCAAAGTTACGCCGTTGCAGCAAATCGAATATTTTTGCAAAGACGGATTGAACGAATACAAGACAAAATTTGCTATTTTCGGGTTTCAATACGTTCTGATTGAGTCCGACGCGGAATGGAAAAAGGAAGATTTTACTGCAATTGCGGTGTATTCCGACATGGAAGAAACTCTTTCATTCGACAGCAGTAACGAACTTCTGAACAAACTTGTGGAAGCAACGCGCTGGTCGGCGAAAAACAATCACGCAGACGTACCTACCGATTGTCCCACGCGTGAGCGGCACGGCTGGACGGGCGACGCGCAAATCTTCTGCAATACGGCGTCGTATCTTTTCAATTTCGCCCCGTTCGCGAGAAAATACGTTTCCGATATGGTCGACGGACAGCGGAAAAACGGCAAATTCCGTCAGATTACACCCAAGGGCGGAATAGATTTCTATATGAATTTTATGGACGGCTCGGCGGGTTGGTCGGACGCGGGCGTTTTGATTCCGTACCGTATTTACAAACGTTACGGCGACAAAAAAATACTGGAAAACAGTTACGCCGCAATGAAGAAGTATGCCGATTTCAAGATAAAAACGCTTGGCAAGTGGTATCCGACCGCAATAAGAACGGGAATCGACCGCAAATACAAAAAGTATATTTCCAATTACGGTCAGTCTTACGGCGAGTGGGCGGAACCGACCGAGGTGCATATCACCGGATTTAAGGACTTTGCTTGTCCGCACCCCGAAGAAACTACGGCGTATATCGTTTACATGCTGCAGACAATGGCTGAAATAGCCGAAGTATTAGGCAAAACGGACGATAAAAAGCGTTTTTCGGAATACGCCGAAAAGGCGAAAATCGGCTACAACAAACTTTTGGAATGTCCTAAGTTTTCGCTCGACACGGACAGACAGGCAAAGCTCGTCCGTCCGCTGTATATGAATTTGTTGAATGAAGAGCAATCGAAATTTGCCGAAAATCGACTTGTAGCCGCCCTTGACAAGTACGATTGGCGGCTCGGTACGGGATTTTTGTCTACGCCGTTTATTCTTTACGTTCTTGAAAAAATCGACGTGGAATACGCGTACAAACTTCTCGAAAACGAGCAAATGCCCGGCTGGCTGTTTATGCCGAAAATGCACGCCAACACCATCTGGGAAAGTTGGGAAGGCACCGAGGCGCAAGGCGGAATCGCTTCGCTTGACCACTACAGTAAAGGCGCGGTTTGCGAGTGGCTTTTCGGCGATATGTGCGGCATTAAAGTGTCGGGCGAAAACGAGTTTACAATCGCGCCGAAAGCAGGCGGAAAGTTTACTTTTGCCGAGTGCGAATACCAAAGCGTTTACGGCAAAGTTTCATGCGGCTGGGAAAGACAAAAGGGCAAAACGACGTACAAAATCGTAATTCCCGCCAATACGACGGCAAAAGTCATCTTGCCGGGCGGTGAAAAAACGCTTACCGCAGGCGAATACGAATTTGCGGAAGAATAATATTCCGACAAGTTGAAAACCGCAACTTTTTGCTTGCAATTGCCAAATAGTCGGCGAAGCGTCGGGCGCAAATGTTGCAGGAACGCCAATATGTAAAAATGACCGAAAAGCAAACGAAATTCGGTCATTTTTTATTTACAAGACGGAAAGAAGTTTAATGCGGCAATCATTTGTTTTTCTTGCGAAAGCCGTTTCGTGATGTGACAACCACGTTACGGAAGAGTAGCCGGGTGGGTATTTGTGCGATTGTTTTGCCTGACAAGTCCCTTTGGCACAATTACGCTTCCGATGTGAACAGTGTAATCGACTTGCAGCGTAAAAGTACAATTTTGACACAATCATGTATAATTTCGAGATTGAACAAATTTGATTGTTATGGTATAATAAGTTTGAGAAAGTCGGCATATCCGACAAAAAGGGACGGAATTATATATGATTACATTCGACAAGGCAAGTAACGTCGTCAAATTGACCAACGGCAAAATCGATTACGCGGTGTACATCAACACCGAGGGGTATCTTGAAACGGTCTACTTCGGCAAGGCTATCCGCAACTTCGATCCGACCACTATGCGTACGGCACCAAAGTGGCACGCCGAAACCCACGTGTACGATCCTGCAATCGGTTCGGAGCGTTGGTTTGCCGACGGCTTCAAACAAAATGTCGCTCCGTTGGAAATAAGTCCGCATGCTCGCCGCGACAAGCGCGGGGCACCCGTTATCTGTGCGCGCGAAAACGGCAGTTTTGCTACCGATTTTTTGTATGTATCTCACCGCATATTTGACGGCACGGAACCGCTTGACGGTTTGCCCTCGGTGCACGGCGACAACTGCCAGACGGTGGAATTTTTACTGAAAGAACGTACGCGCGAGTTGTACGTCAAGCACCGTATAACTATTTTCGACGACTGCGATATTGTTGTCAAAAACTACACAATTGTCAACAAAACGGGCTTGGAAGTGACGCTTTCGCGTGCAATGAGTATGCAATTGGATCTTCCGCGCAACAATTACAATTTGACGCATTTCAGCGGACGTTGGGCGGCAGAGCGTAATGCCGTCACTAACAAACTTGTTGACGGCGTACAGGAAGTGTCCAGTAATCTCGGCGCAACTTCGGCGGAAGAAAGCAGTTTCCTTTACCTTGCCGAGGACGGCGCAACCTACACGCACGGCGAAGTGTTGGGCTTCAATCTTGTTTACAGCGGCAACTTCAAATTTCGTACTTACAGCGACATGATGAAAGGCACGCACATTACCTACGGAATAAATGACGAGGACTTTGCCTGGGTACTTGCCGACGGCGAAAGTTTCGTTACTCCGCAAGCCGTGGTGTGCTACTCGGCTGACGGCATAGACGGCATGAGTCGCAACATGCACGATTTCGTGCGTAACCACATTGTCACCTACCGCCACGACCGCGAGTACAAACCCGTGCTTTTCAACTCGTGGGAGGGATGTTACTTCACATTTACCACCGACAGTATACTTTCCTACATTGACGATTCCGAGAAAATCGGCGCGGAATTGTTTGTGCTTGACGACGGTTGGTTCGGACGACGCAACGACGACCTGGACGGACTTGGCGACTGGCAGATAAACACCGACAAAATCGACCTCGGCAAGGTGATTGACCATTGCCACTCCAAGGGGATCAAGTTTGGCATATGGTTTGAACCGGAGATGATCAACTTTACCTCCGATCTGTTTAAGGCGCACCCCGACTACGCCTTGCGTGAGGACAAAGAGGACGTGTTTCTCGGTCGACACCAGATGCATCTGGATATGACGCGTGACGACGTAGTGGACAATATCTACAACCAGATGATTGCGATATTGGACAATTACGACATCGATTACGTCAAGTGGGACTATAACCGCCGCGTGTACGAGCATTATTCCCGACATCTGGGCGCGGACAGACAGGGCGAAGTGTATCACCGCCTGACGCTTGGTTACTACAAGTTGCTCGGACGCATTGCGGCACGTTACCCCGACATGATGATAGAAGGTTGCGCAGGCGGAGGCGCGCGTTTCGACCTCGGCACACTGTGCTACTGTCCGCAAATCTGGACGAGCGACGAATCCAACCCCGCACGTAGGTGTACCATCAATTACAACACGTCTTTCGGATATCCGCTTTGCACGATGGGTACGCACGTCAACGACTGCAAGCTGTTTGACTACCACGCAAAGGGACAGTTTGCGCTGTTTGGCACCTACGGCTACGAAATGAACCCCAACAAACTGACCGCCGAAGAAATAGAAATGCTTAACGAAACGGCGGAGTTGTACAAACGCTACCACAAGGACGTCGTTGAAAACGGAGATTTGTACCACATTGCAGACCCGTCTGACGGCGAGTACTACATTATGCAGTGCGTAAGTAAGGATAAGTCTACAAGTCTTGTGCTTTCGATGAACCTCAAATGCCAAAAAGATTGCTTCCGTTTTGTACGTTTGCGCGGATTACAAGCCGACAAACTTTACACAAACAGCCACGACGGCAAGGCATACTACGGCGATTACTACATGAACGTTGGTCTGAATCTGTCGCTTGATTGGCATCAGGAATTTGAATGTCAATTGTTCGTGCTGGAAGAGGTGAAGTAATTAAATGGTACAATGGCTTAAATACTTTTTCGGAAATTTTTTCAACAAGAAATACGCCGAGCAAAGTGCTAAACGCAGTTACTGCAACGGATTATTGTCGTTTTTGTTGGCAATGATTCTGCTGCTTGTACTCTTTGCGACCATGGCAATGGCGGCGTTTCCTGCATATTACGACAATTCGCAGGAGTTTTCTGCATACTATCGGGGATTGTTTGACGGGGACAATGCGCTGTCACTGAGTATTGTCGACGGCAAAGCCGACCTGACGGTTGCAGGCAACGACAGCAAAAAAGTAATCAACACCTACCTTGACGAGAAGGACAAGGGTATGTTTTCCGACGGTAAGTACAACCTTGTGGTTGATGTGCGTGACATTTCCGCGCTTTACAATGACTGTACGGTCAATTACGTCAACCGCTCCGACAATAAAAAGGTGATTGATTACGACAAGTACATGTCTTTGTCCGACAACGAAAAGCGCAACTACTATGTTTCGGTAATCTGCGGCAACGAAGTTTTGCAAATAGATGAAGAAAAAATCAATACGTATGTGGAATTTGTTGCACAGAACAGATCGGATAACGCAAAAAATAAATTAAATGCTTTTGTGACAGACGGCAAAGTGGCGGAGGAAAATTACGGTAAAGTTTATGAATTGTACTTCAACGCGCGGTACAACACAAAGGCACCGTCAATGCGTGATTACTACATCGACACTTATCTTGCCACCGACAGCACTGGTGCAAGCGTCTACAACAATTACGTTGTTTTGCTCAAAGATATTGCGCTGTTTTCATGGCGCACCGACAACGGGCAATCGGTTGCAGTGTCCGGTTATTACGGCAAGACCCGACTGACCGTCAACGGCACCGATTTGGAAAATGCCGACAAACTTGTCAAAAATATGTATGCGGCAAATTCGGAAGCGGTTTGGATCAATTATTTTTTGTACATGACGCGTGCCGCATTGACAGCCGCGTTTGCGTGGGTTTTGATACCGTTGCTGTTTACGGTGATAGGTTTTATTTGCAAAAGTCCGTCACTCGGCAACTTCGGCGGCGTGTTTAAGACTGTCGGAGGCTTTTGGCTGGGGGCAATCTGCCCCACGGTGCTGTGGATGGTGGTGGCATCATTCCTGCTGAATCAGACATACGTGTTTTACCTGGGTGTGGCGTTGACTTTGGCAACAATGCTGGTGCGTACATTGATTCACTACATACCGATTGCCGTAACCGAGAACAAGCAGTACAAGGCGCAGCAAGCCAAAAACGACAATGCGTAGCAGCATACGCTACCGTCGTTTTGTCGATTTTTACGTAAAACATAACACTTAGGGTTAATTTAGTCATCACTAATAATTTTTGCGAGTGTGACGACGGCTAATTATGCGTTAAACGACGCTCACTGTACGTCCGGTACAGTTTCGGTCGTTTGCCTTTAATTATCTCGCCGTCACGCACGCAAAAACGCTTCGCGCCTTGGGGATTGGATTTTTTCGATTTTTTCGGGTGATAGCGAGCGAAAGTGCACCCACGTGGTGGGGCTTGTAAGGTCACTGTCGCTTACCCTACTTACGGCTTCGCCGCGGAAAAGGACATCCCCAAGGTTGTTAGTGATGGCAAAATTAACCCTAACAAAAAGACTGTTTGCCAGGTTGCAAACAGTCTTTTGTCGTCAAAAAGTCAATACGTGTTGTAATTTTCTATGCAAATTCAACCATGTTCAAACAGAGTTGGCTAATATTCGTCGCTAATGGTTGTCCTTTTAATCGTCTGTCGCTTTGTGCTCTTGGACATGATTGTTGTTGCTGTCGTAGCGGCGGCATGCGCGGTAGTAGCTGGATACCGAATTGAAACCGCACAGGATGGCAAGATCGGCTATCGATCGGTCGGCGTAGTCGGGATTGTCGCGCAGTTCCCACACTTTTTGCATGCGGATGTCGCTCAGAAACGTGCGGAAATCGATACGTATGTAACGACTGAAAAAGTGGCTGAGCGAACCGGGTGAGTAGCCAAATTCCTTGGCGATAGAGTTTAACGTCAGATTTTTTTCGGCATTTTCGTATATGTATTGCACAATGTTACGCGTAGAGTGTTTTGTTTGCGCCTTGGCAGTGCTTGTTCCGTAGGCGTCCACAATAAGGTACAATATGTAATTGACGTAGGTGTAATACAACAGTCGGCGTCTGTCCGAATTTTCGGCAATGGTGCCCTTTATTTGCTCTATAAAGTCAAACAGCGGCTTGTTTTTGTCAACGTCAAGCAGCTCGGTCGGCAATGAACGTCTCGGGTACAGGCTGTTGAAGTTGTTTGTGTAGTTAAATCCTATGCTGACAAAACCCACTCGAGCCAGTCCGTCTATCTTGTAGGAGTGGATGTCGTAACTGTTGATGCACATTGCCTGTCCGCCGTGCAGTACGTATTCCACATTGTTTATCGTAACCGTTACCGTGCCGTCATACACAAGGTAAATTTCGGGGTTGCGGTGAAAGTGCGGATAAAACCCGTCGGAAATGTACACCTCGGCCCGGAAAGCGTTGGGGTGATCACGTTCTGCTTCAAAGGTAAGTTTTGACAAATCGTAGTCTAATTTCATGATTTTATTATACCATCATGCGAAGGGTTTTACAATGGGTTTTTCGACATTTTCACCTATTTACAGGCTTTTTTTAAGCAAAAAGTACATTTATGACACAAATCAGTCTATTTGTGCGTTGAAATCGTCTTTCGCGCGTGTTATTATATTAGTGTAAGAGTGGCGTGTTTTCGCAATGGAAATCCCGTGCGGTCAATTCGTTTGCTTTGCATTCCGACGCAAGTTGCGTATTTTGTTGCACGCTTAATTAAGAAGTTTATGCGTCGGTTGTATCGACGGCAGGAAATTGTAATAAGGAAACCCTTAAAGGCAAAAACTATATTAAAGGAGTTTATATGAAAAACATTCGCAAGTTTGTTTCTTTGTGTCTGGCTGCGGTTATGTTGATATCGATGTTTGCGTTTGTCGCATGCGACAATAAAAACGACGACAACAACAATAACGATTCCGGCAATGACATACCTAACTACCAAAGCACCGGCGCGAACAGTCTCGGTCAGGTGTATTACAACAAAAACCTGTTTTACAACAACTCTACAATGCAGGGCGGTCCCGACCCGCAGGTTCTGGACAACACCGACCGCGACGGCTACTACTACCTGTTTGTTACTGCAAGTATCTGGCGTTCTGCCAACCTTACCGATTGGGAAGAAGTCGGTCCGTTGTTCGTTCCCGAAACCGACGAGTTGAAAAAGGTTCTTAAAGAAAACGTATGGGCACCCGAAACGGTGTACGACAATGAACTCGGCAAGTACGTCATGTTTTTCAGTTCTACCGCCGAGACCGACACCTCTTACTCAACGGGTAAAGGTGTTGTACGCGGAGAGGGCTACTGTGTGATGCACGTAGCATTGTCCGACAAGCCCGAAGGTCCCTACAAGATAGTTGACTTTTCCGATGCGGAAAGTTGCGGCGCGGACAATGTCCACACCTACAACACCGTCAAAGGCACGGTGCTTACCTCCGAGCAAGTGGCAAGCAACGATTACGCCTACGTCAAGGAAGGCGACACCTACTATCAGGCTGCGTTTCCTCACTACTTTACAAAGTATCTGCTGTTTAATCCCGATGCGATTTACAAGTTTTTGCAAAGCTACGGCGACATTACCAACAACAGTCGCAACGGCAAGTATCCGCAGGACACAATCGATCCGCATCCGTTTGTAGATCCCGCGACGGGCAACAAGTACCTGTTCTGTACACTCGGTCAAACGAGCAATGCCATGATGGTTGTTCGCATGAAGAATTGGTTGCAACCCGATTTCTCCGAGGCACGTATCGTCACGGCACACGACTACTACACCGTTGAAGATTGGCTTGCAGGTACAAATAGGGGAGTGGGATACGAGCAGACGAACATAAACGAAGGGCCTCACGTACTGTACCACACAGACAAAAACGGCAAATCGTTGTATTACCTTACGTATTCTATCAACAGTTACGGACAGAGTAGCTACAGCGTAGCTACTGCAGTTGCCGACAACGTACTCGGACCCTACCGCAAACTTCGCGCGGAAGAAGGCGCACTGTTGTTGTGCTCCATGACAACCGAAAACACAACGGTATCCGGCGCAGGACACCATTCCTTTGTCAGTAAGGGTGGACAGGACTTCATTGTATATCACCGCCACAACGACTACACCGAGGGCGGTAACGCAAGATACACGGCAATAGACGAATACAAGTGGATAACGGTCAAGGACAAGGACGGTAACGATCTCGACGTGCCTTACACAAACGGTCCTACCGATTCGGTGCAGCCCCTGCCCGAGGCATACAGCGAATACCGCAACATCGTTAAGGATGCCAAAGTGAGTGTTACCGACGCCGAAGTGGATGCAGAGCCGGTACACGACGGACTTCTGTCTGTACACAAAACGGCAAACGAAACCTTTATGAGTTACATAAAGGAATCCAAAATAACACAAAAGACAACCTTTACTTTCAGTTTCGACAAGCCGATTACCGCGCGTGCCGTGTTGGTGTACAACTCGGCGTTGGAACAAAGCTCTTTCCGTAAGGTGGATCTCGTGGAACTGGTCGGCACCGACGGCAAGGTTAAGACAATCCACGATGTGCAGTTTGACCGTCGCAATATGGACTTTGCAGGCGAGGACGCCGGCGAGTTGATGTACGTCAGAAGCGGTGCCGCTGCAGTTACGGAGTTCTACGACACCCTTGTCAAGGAAGTGCGTGTGACGCTCAGCGTACCCGAAGGACAAGAGGATGTCGGTATTTCGGAAATACGTATTCTCGGTAAAGACGGTCAACCCACCTACACAGGTGAGGGCGAGAGCGAATACAAGTTTACCAATCCCGTCGGCATCATACCCGATTTGGACAACGGAGTTGCGATTGACGGCGAATTTGCCGAAGAACAATGGGCAAACGTACGTTGGCTGAAGGGCGAGGACAGACTTAGCAGCACTCAATATGCCGATATAGAGTTTACTACCTGGTATGGTGAAAAGGGCGTGTACTTTGGCATGAAAGTAGTGGAGCACGAGTCCCGTATTTACCACAACACCAAGCGCGACAGCTACATGAACAGTTGCATCGAAATGTACATGGGACCTGCCGACGCACCCGTCGAATCCAACAAAATCTTTGAGGTCGACTTCAGTTGTATCGGCACGATAAAATGCAAACTGAACCTCAACGGCTGGACAAGTTTTGCCAAGGAAAAGAAGATAATGCCTTACGCGGCAGTCAAGCCGTTGGGAGGCGAAGTGAATACTCCGGAGTGCTACGGCTATCAAATCGAAGCAATCTTCCCGTATGAGTTTTTGAAGGAAGCAGGCTACGACGTCAGCGACAAGGATAAGCTGGTACTCGGTATCAACCCCGTACACATCTGGTCGTTCAACTACGACGGTACCGATCTCGGCAAGGACCGTAACTGGTCCAACTGGGGAGAAAAAACCATCGGCGCAAAATGGAACAGTCCGTCCACATGGTTTACCTTTGGCAAAAACGGATTGGTTGCCTACGAAGTCAAAACCACGATCAATGGTAACGGCAAGGTCAAGGTGGAAGTAAACGGCGGTCTGGGCGTTATGTTTGCAGGCGGTACGGCGCAGATTGTCATCAAGACGATCAACGGCGCGGAGTTGCAATCCGTTACTGTCGACGGCAAGGCAATCGACCTTTCGACATTGATTAAGGACGGCGGCTCGTATAAACTTATCGTTACCAACGTCAATGCCGACATAGATCTGGTAATCACCACCAAGTAGCGCAAGCTACAACTTGTGACAGCCCTTTCACTGCGGCTTGTGACAAAACAAAAATGTGCTTTACGGAGTAAAATCCGTCGAATTGTTTGCTCTTTGACAATTCATAAATAAAAAAAAGGAGAAGAACGATGAAGAAATTACAAAAATGGCTACTTGTAGTGCTGTGCGTAGTACTTGGCCTGAGTGTTCTGGCGGCTTGTAATAGTCACACTCACGACTTCACCGAAGTCGGCTTTGACGCTACCAATCACTGGAAGTATTGCAAAGAAGACAACGTCAAGGACGACGCCAGCGTCAAGGCGCACGAGTACACCGAGACAGGCTCTGACGAAACAAACCACTGGAAGTACTGCAAAGTGGACAACGTCAAGGATCCTGCATCTGTCGAAGCGCACAAGGACGAAGACAAAAACGGCAAGTGCGACGTTTGCGGACACGCAGTCAAGGTGACTGTTGAGTACGGCACTCTCAAAGGTGTTGTCAGTCTTGTCAAGTTGGGTACCACAACGGCAAGCGGCGACGGCGTAACAATCAAGGTGACTAACTCCAAAGGTGAAGTCGCAGTAAAAGATTTTACCATTGACAAGGCGACAGGCGCATACACAATGCAATGTCCCGTAGGAGAGTACACACTTAAAGTAAGCAAAAAAGGCTACAACGAAATCTCGTACGAAATCGAAATTACCAAAAACGAAACGGTCACAATGAACGTCACGTTGGAATACGTCAACTTTGTGGCTAAGGACCTTTTCGGCTGGGACAACAGCATAATGGAAAGTTACGCCGACGGCAAAGCAACCGTTACCGCTTTGGGAAGCACGGTTATGCACCCGACGGTTGACACTTTTGATCAGGTTGCGATTACTACCTACCTCAAAAAGTCCAACACGGCTGAGCTGCAGGGCGCATTCGTAAGATTCGGTGAAAAATACATCTGGGTTACCATTAAAAATAGCGGAAGCATCGAATGGAACTGCGACACGTGGGATGCAAGAGGCAAAGATAATGTCACTCATCTTACCTGGAACCACTTCTGTTCGAGCGAGTGGTTTATGTGCGACTCCGAAGGTAACACGACGTATCAGAACGGCGGAAACCTTACCGACGAAGAAAAGACCATGTTTGAAGAAGGTACTCTTCCTCTTACCCTGGTGCGCAACGGTGCAAACGTGTACGTGTTTGTAAACGGCAAGTACATCGGCGTACGTAACGTCGAAGCCCACCTTGGCAGTGAAATTGCCAACGGCAAAGTGACCGTAGGTCTCAGTTGTAACGGCTCTGTACCGAACGTCAGCGTGTTTACCTACCTCATTGAAACGGATGTCAGCGCATACCTTGCAAAGTGCGAAGGCGACGTTACGTTTAAGTACGTTGTCAACGGCGAGCATGTCAACGTTACCGGCAAGAAAGACGGATTCAAATTAAATGACCTTGCCGAAATTACGTTGAGTCTGGAAGAAGGCTACACGATCACATCTTTCAAGATTAACGGACAAGATGCAGAACCCACAATGTCCTTCAAAAAATGGATACTTGACAAAAATCTTGCAGATGTTACAATTGACATTGTGACAGCCGAGTACCAACCCGTTGACATCGAATACACAGTCAATGGACTTAAACCCGGTTACGCGCAAGGCGGGACGATCAATCTGCCCGATGGCAAAGTTAAACTGGAAAACGCAATTCTCAAGTACGAACTTGACCTTGTAGGAGGCAAACTGACCGGTAACGTTGCAAAAGGTAACTACACTCTGACCTACAACGGCTACTATCCTGCGGCGGTCACAGTTGACGACGACCTTAACAAATCGATCACGCTCAGTCATATCAACTTTGAAGCGGGCAATATCTTCTGGGGCGACCAAGCGGAAGAAGTCTACACGGACGGTAAAGCATGGCTTGCACTGAAAGACGGACAAAACACCCTGACTCACCAAACGACGGAATTGTTTGATAACGTCGCAATCACGGTGTATGCCGACAGCACGCAAACCACACAAGAAACCGTGGGCGTGTTTGTCAAGTTCGGCAATCAGCTTATTTGGCTCAATATCAAAAAAGACGGTACACTCGAGTGGAACTGCAACACCTGGATGAATGGCACAATAGTCAACATTACCGGGACTACGTGGAACAGATTCGGACCAAACGAATGGTGTTTGTGTAATTCTGCCGGCGAGACAGTGCGCCTGAGCGAAGAAGAAAAGACAATGTTTGCAAACGGCACTCTTCCTCTTACATTGGTGCGCAAGGGTGCAAACGTATATGCGTTCCTCAACGGCAAATATATCGGCATGCGCAACGTCGGTGAAGAAATCGGCGCAAGCAAGGTCACGGTCGGTCTGACAGACTTCGGTGCAGTAGCCAATGCAAGACTGTCCTACCTCATCGAAACGGATATCAGTGCTTACCTTGCTAAGTGCGAAGGCGATTCTACCTTCAAGTACGTCGTTACCGGCGAACATATCACCGTTACCGGCAAGAAAGAAGGATACAAAGTAAACGACTTTGCGGAAATTACAATTGCCGTAGAAGAAGGATATACGATCACATCCTTCAAGATTAACGGACAAGACGTTGAACCCACAATGTCCTTCAAGAAATGGATTCTTGACAAAAATCTTGCAAATGTTACAATTGACATTGTGACAGCCGAGTACCAACCCGTTGCCATCGAGTATACAGTCAGTGGACTTAAACCCGGTTACGCGCAAGGCGGGACGGTCGCTTTGCCCGACGGCAAAGTTAAATTGGAAAACGCATTTTTCAATTACGAACTTGACCTTGTAGGAGGCAAACTGACCGGTAATGTTGCCAAAGGCACATACACCTTTACGTACAACGACTACAAGGCAACGGTCACGGTTGACGACGAACTTAACAAGAAAATCGCGTTGCAACGCATCAACAACTTTGCAGGTAAGGACGTTTTCGGCTGGGAAAACAACATAAAAGAAAGTTATGCCGACGGCAAGGCAACCGTTACCGCCTTGGGAAGCACGGTTATGCACCCGACGGTCGACTTGTTTGACCAGGTTGCGTTTACAACCTATCTCAAAAAGTCCAACACGGCTGAGCTGCAAGGCGCATTCGTAAGATTCGGTGAAAAATACATCTGGGTTACCATCAAGAATAACGGCAGCATCGAATGGAACTGCGATGGTTGGGAACCGAGAGCTAAAAACAACATTTCGCAACAGACATACAATAAATTTGCGAAGAGCGAATGGTGGATGTGCGACTCCGACGGTAACACGACGTATCAGAACGGCGGAAACCTTACCGACGAAGAAAAGGCAATGTTCGAGGCGGGTACTCTTCCCCTTACATTGGTGCGTAAAGGTGCAAACGTGTACGTGTTCGTAAACGGCAAGTACATCGGCGTACGTAACGTCGAAGCCCACCTTGGCACCGAAATTGCCAACGGCAAAGTGACTGTAGGTCTCAGTTGTAACGGCTCCAAAGCAAATACCAGCGTGTTTACCTACCTCATCGAAACGGATATCAGCGCATATCTTGCCAAGTGCGAAGGAGATTCTACCTTCAAGTACGTCGTTACCGGCGAACATGTCACCGTTACCGGCAAGACGGAAGGATTCAAATTAAACGACATTGCCGAAATCACGATTGCGGCAGAAGAAGGTTTCACAATTACTTCCGTCAAGGTTAACGGCGTTGAAACCGACGCGAGAACCTTCAAAAAGTGGTTGTTGGGCAAAGATATTGCCGATGTAACAATCGAAGTTACAACCGCTGCGAAAGAGTAACTCAAAAATACAAGGTCGTAAAAACGGCCTCATGACAAACAAACCCGAGGGGCGCAATGCCCCTCGGCAGTTGTCATTACTGACGTAAAAAACTGATACGTATTAAAGAATTCGTGACAAATACAGTCATGATAAACGACAATTTACCCAAGCGTTGTATCGGCAACGAGGCAAAACGCGGCTGTGCGAGTGACAAATTGTCGTCTATGATGACTGCAAAAGAACATTAAAAGCATGTCACAACGGAGTTAAAATGAAAAAAGACGTAACAAAACTTACAACAGAACAAAAAGTCAAGCTTGTAATGGGCGTTGACTGCTGGAATACTTACGACCTTGACGGTAAAATTGCCAAGGTACGTGTGTCGGACGGTCCCGTCGGCGTGCGTATGCCGTTGGACCCGACAGATTGGAGTAAAGGCGACGCACCTGCCGTAGCGTACCCGAGCACGCAAATGCTTGCCAACACCTGGAACATTGACCTGGCGCATAAGGTTGGCAATGCCATCGCCAACGACTGTATCGAATGTGGCGTGGACGTTATTCTTGGACCTGCGGTCAACATCAAGCGTTTGCCGACATGCGGTCGCAACTTCGAGTATTTTTCCGAAGATCCGTATCTGGCAGGCGTAATGGCGCGTGAGTACATCAATGCGGTGCAGGAAAAGCACATCGGAACATCGCTTAAACACTTTTGTTGCAACGGCAGCGAATTCAGTCGCGTGTGGGCAAGCATGGACGTGGACGAACGCACTTTGCGTGAGATTTATCTCGAAGCATTCCGTATCGCTTGCGAGGCAAAGCCCTGGACGGTGATGTGCAGTTACAACCTGCTCAACGGTCAACGCATGTCGGAAAATAACAAATTGTACAAAGTGTTGCGTAACGAGTTCGGTTTTGACGGAGTAATTGTGTCCGATTGGGACGCCGTCAAGGATTCCGCAGCGAGCATCAATGCCGGATTGGCACTGGAAATGCCCCACAATGATCAGAATCAACAACAGTTGCTTGCAGACGTGGAAGCAGGCAAGGTTGACCCTGCAAAACTGGACTGCTGTGCCGAACAGGTGATTGCTCTCGCCGACAAGTGCACCGAAGCGCGCAAGTTGCGCAAGGTGGACATGTCAATCGAACAACGTCGCGAAGTTTCTCTTGATATTGCTCGCGAAGGTATCGTGTTGCTGAAAAACAACAACGTATTGCCGATTTCGCAACCAAACACCTCTGTTTTCGTCACGGGTGCCGCTGCATGGCATTACTACTACGGCGGCGGAAGCAGCAATGTGGTGCCCGAAACACCTTTTGTCCCGCTTGCGGAAGCAATGCGTGCCGAAGGAGTAGACGCCGAATACTTCGAGTCGGTGTGGTGCGTTGAAAACGCCGGCTATATCAATGTCGGCAACATTGCCAAGGCACAACAATTTGCCGCTAAAGCCGACGTAACAGTTATGTGTGTGGGGGATCCCTGCCATATCGAGAGTGAAGGCAGCGATCGTCAAAACATTAAACTTACAAAGGACGAGGTGGAAGGAATACATCATCTTGCCCGCGTGGCAAACAAAATGGTCGTGTGCGTATATGCGGGCGCGGCGGTGGACATGTCCGACTGGATTGACGAAGTTGACGCTGTGGTGTGGGCAGGTTACATCGGTCAGCACGGCAACAAAGCCTTGGCAGAAGTGTTGTCAGGCAAGATAAATCCGAGTGGCAGACTGACGGAGACATTCCCCCTTGAGTTGTCCGACGTACCTGCCGAAAACTCCTATCGTGACGGCACTGTAATGCTGTACGAAGAAATGTTGAATGTCGGTTATCGTTACTTCGACACATTCGGCAAGCCCGTGCTGTTCCCGTTCGGATACGGACTGAGTTACAGCACGTTTGCCTACGACAATTTGTCGGTAGATACCGACGACAACGGCGCAACGGTATCGTTTGACGTAACAAATACGTCGGACGTGGACGGCGCAACGGTAGAGCAGGTGTATGTGGGCGAGGTTTGCCCCAAGGTTTACCGTCCCGACAAGGAATTGAAAGGTTTTGCCAAGGTTTGGCTTGCGGCAGGACAAACAAAACGCGTTTCGGTGCAACTGTCCCGTCATGCGTTCCGTTACTACTCCGTCGCGCTTGACAAGTGGACGTTGAATCCCGGTATGTTCGACATCTCTGTCGGAGTAAACGTTGCCGACATACTGCTTACCAAACGTGTTGAAATACAGTAAGACGGAATAATCATCAAACAAGACTACAACGAACGCGGAAATCTGTTTGCGTTGCGACAACAAGCCGCAGCGCGCAGACGCGCCGTAAGTTTTGTAAAGGAGCATAGTATGAAAAACTTTACAAAAATAATGGCTGTGGTTTGCCTGCTTGTATCGGTATGTGTACTTGCTATGGCATGCAAACCCACGGAACAAGAAGTTCCCGAAGGCAGAGTAAGCATCAAGTTTTTGGGAAAGGCAAGCAGAGAGTCGCAAGCGGCATGGACCGCGCTTGTGGACGCCTACAACAACGGACAGGGCGTGACCGACAAAGTGTTTGTCACGGCACGCTTCCAGAACAACGTCGCTACGGCAAGCAACTTCACTGCTTCCGCCAACTACGCCTACAACGTGGTGACGGTCAGCGACAACCAGAACGTGTTGCAAAACTTCGCTATCAAATGGGACAACAGCAAGGCACCTAACGGTTACTTGCTCAACCTGCAATCCTATGCCGACAACGATGCCGATTTCCAGAAGAATACTATCAATCCCGACACCCTCAATTGGTGGCGTATGTCCTTCAACAAGAACGCCAAACAGGGTGCGGAACAGCCTAAGCACGTAATCGGCGCAGGGCAAGACCTTATGGCGGTGCCTTATGGCAGTACGGCTCAATTCAATGCCTACAACAAGGAAAAGTTTGAACAAGTCGGCATCAACATCGTGTCTGTTGCCGAAGAAGAACTTGACGAGTACAACAGCAAAAACAATGCTACTCTTATGCCGCACGGCTACGCCGAGTACAAGACGGCACCCGTTGCAGGTATGAAGTCCTCCCAAAACTTGCTTGGACAGACCGTGTACAAGGTGTTTAACAACCGCATAGCCATGAACTGGGAAGAGCAACGCGTAATGTTGAAGTACTTCACCAGGGAGTACAACTCTTCTTCGCCCAGCACATACGGTTTCGTGTCGGAATATTGGTTCAACTACGGCTGGTCGGTAGGCGGCGACGTAATGGGCTTCAATGGTAAGAGTTACGATTTCACCCTTACGGATAAATCCGCCAACTACATTGTTGTCGACGACAACGTGTCCGTCAACGGAAGTACCTACAACAAGGGCGACATCATCCGTCACGAAGACAAAGTCAATGCCGACATGGCTGCGCTCGTTTCTGCAAACAAGGTGTACGCAATCGCGTCGCAGTACGAAGCGGTGTTCGAGTACGTTGCTTTGCAAGTCGGCACCGACAAAAACGTAGATACCGGCAGTAAAGGTTACGGAGTAGCTACTCCCGAAACGAGTAATGCCGAAAACAATCTTACCAACGGCACAACGGCGATGACCCGTACCGCCGTAGGAAAAACGTCGACTTTTGGCGGATTTAATTTTGTCGATTACTGCCCTGCGGAACAATACCGCGTGTACGAAGGCGGCAGCACCTATCAGCACGAAGGCAAGGACGGCTTTGCCAACGAGTACCTGAAAGTTATCGGCGAAACCTACGACGGCGAAGTGTACACCGGCGCGTTGAAGGTTGTCAACGGTACTAAGATTGTCGGCAAGCAGGCAACCGCAAGCATTTCCGAAGGCTTGGCAATTCCCGCATGCTCGGATCCCGACAAGTATCAGGCGGCCTGGAACTTTATCAGCTGGGTTGCAACCGATGGACAAACTTACCTTGCCAAGGCAGGTACAATAGCACCTGTCGCCAGGGACGTGTTGTTCAGCGACAAGTTTGCCTACGCCGAAAACGACAGAAATATGTATGCCGTTGCAGTGGCTTCGGCAAACGCTCAACGCGGTGACTGGGGCTACTTCGAGTCCGGTCAGTGGGTTACCGACTGGGCAAACACATTCAACCAACGTGTACGTCGCGGATTGATGACGATTTCCGACTTCGACAGAGAATGTAATACTGCCGCCGTAAAGGCACTTGACAATATGTATTGCATTATCAGAGGTATAAGATGACAAACGCCTGCGTTGCAAACGGTGCAGGCTTAGCAATGGCTAAAAAGCGCAAGTGGAAGCCCATCAACTACTTGTGCCTGGCTATCGCTCTTGTGCCGGTTGCAAGTTTCATTGCGTTCAACGCGTTTCCTGTTGTGATATCCTTTGTTGCAATGTTTGCAGACATGGACTCCAACATGTTGGATACCATGCGTTGGAACAACTTTGAAAACTTCAAAAACGTCTTTAACGACGACAAGTTCTGGCTTGCGTGGCGCAATACCCTTATTTTGGGTACCGCACCGTTTCTGACGTTGGTAATTGCGTTGGCTATCGCGGTGTTGCTCAATCAGAAGATCAAGGGCGAAACCGCGTTCCAGGTACTGTTTTTTATTCCGTACATTTGTAGCGGTGTTGCGGTATCCATCATGTGGAAGTGGATCTTCGACACCGACCTGGGCGTAATCAACGCAATACTCGGTCAGCATATCAACTGGCTGGACAACATCGAAAAGCCCTACTTGCTTATGATAGCCGTATATATTACCATTGTGTGGCAGGCACCCGCATATGGTATAGTTATGTACAAGGCGGCATTGCGTAATGTCAATCCGTCGTTGTACGAGGCGGCAAGCGTGGACGGTGCCAACGGCTGGCACAAGTTCTGGAACGTAACCTTGCCCGGTATCAAGCCCGTAACCTTGTTTTTGGTGCTGGCAAGTATTACCCAGGGGCTGGGATTGTTTGAGCAGGTGCTGATACTTGCGCCTTTGCAGTGGACGGGTGTAGCGGGACCGGACAACATTGCGTTGACGGTAAACTACTACATTTACATCAAGGGCGTGGAGCAAAGCGAAATGGAATACGCCGCCGTTATGAGTTGGATTTTGTTCTTCGTAACGTTTGGAGTGTCATTCTTCTTTATCCGCGCGCGCAACAAGGCAACTGCCGAGGAGGGTGTGTAACATGAACGATATAAGCGTGTGCGCACTTCCTAAGCGCAAAAAGCCCGTCAAGGTGAGCCGAGTGATTACATATGCCGTGCTTATACTGTACGCATTGTGGATTATGGCTCCGTTTGCCGTAATCATAGTAACGTCATTCACGCCCGATATCGACTACGCCGGGGCGAGCAGTTACGTCTGGTGGCCCAAACATTTTTCGTTGGAAGGTTACCGTACTTTGTTTCTCGACGACCAATTTGCGGCACAGACGGACGGATTTCCGACGATAATCCGCGGTTTTTTGAACATGCTGTGGATGACGCTTATCCCGCTGGTGTCGGGATTGTTGCAATCTCTGCTTGTGGCATATTGTTACAGCAAGTGGAATTTCCCGCTTAAAAACCATTTGTTTATGTTTACCATTGCGTTGATGTTTGTACCGCTTGGAGCATTTGCATTTGTAAGTTACATGTTTTATCAGAATCTCGGTTGGACAGAAGGCTGGAAAGTAATACTCCCCATCATGTTACCAGGGATGTTTGCCAACGCAGGCACGGTGTTCTTCCTGCGCCCCTACATTGACGGCATAGGCAGCGAGACTGTCGAAGCTGCAAAAATCGACGGCATGGGCTTCTGGCAGATATTCCGAAACATCATTATTCCCCTTGCAAAGCCGGCGCTGGTAGCGCAGTTTATCTTCGGATTTGTAGGCGGATACAACAACTACACAGGCGCATTGCTGTATTTGCAAAACGAGCAAACACTGTGGAATTTGCAAATTTCAATACAAAAACTTATCGAATATGCAGCAACCGGAGACGGTGACTACGCTTTCCGTTGCGCAACTACATTGATGTCGATGTTGCCGCTTATAGTGGTGTTCCTGTTCTGCCAACGCTACTTCATCGAAGGTATCAGCTTTGGCGGTAGCAAGGAATAAACCCTGAAAAAACGATACGTACAGTGATTTTCATGACAAATCGAAGCGGACAATATTACGATTGACTGAAAGGAACATTGACAATATTGCTTGCCGTTTCGGGCTTGTCACGGGCAAACACGTGCGGAAAATGCTTTGCAAAAACCTCTTTGCGTTTCAAGAGGTTTTTGTACTATCAGAGAGACATCTGCGCAGCAGGTGTAGTTGCCGTAGAAACGCAAGGAGAGTGTTTTATGGAACAAGCAAACAAGGTGCTTACCGTAAGTATTTTGGGATGCGGCAGCAGAGGATTTCGTACATATGGCAGGTTGATGCACCAATTGTCGGCTAAGTTCAGGATAGTGGCTTTGTGCGACACCAACACCGACGTATTGGCTCTTGCTGCTAAGGAATTAGGCGTAGAACAACAAAACTGCTTTACAAACGATGCCGAGTTTTTCGCCGAACGTCGTAGCGACGTGCTGGTGATTGCAACGCTGGATAAACAGCACTACGACAACACAATGCACGCAATGGCACTGGGTTACGATATATTGCTGGAAAAACCCATTACGGACAACAAGCAGGAGTGCGAAAACTTGCTTGCCGCACAGCAGAAGTACGGCAACAAGGTTGTTGTTTGTCACGTGTTGCGCTACGCAAAAGGCTTTGTCAAGGTTAAGGAGTTGTTGGACGAAGGCGCAATAGGAACGCTTGTAAACATACAAGCATTAGAACAAGTGGCATATTGGCATATGGCGCACTCGTATGTTCGCGGTAACTGGCGACGCGCCGAAGATACGACGCCAATGATACTTGCCAAATGTTGTCACGACCTGGATTTGTTGCAATACTACGCCGCAAGCAAGGCAACGAGCGTTTCCTCGATAGGGGAGCTGACTTACTTCAAAAAAGAGTGCGCCCCCGAAGGCAGTGCGGAACGTTGCATGGATTGCAAATACAAGGACAGTTGTCCGTACAGCGCAAAACGTATCTACATCGACAATTACGTGGCGCAGGGTTGTCCTGCCGACATCTGGCCGCAAAACGTGGTGGTTACCGACACTCCGCTGTCGGTGGACAAATTGAAACATGCACTTTCTGCCGGCAGTCCTTACGGCAGGTGCGTGTTCCGTTGTGACAACGACGTCGTATCTCATCAAACGACAAACATTCTGTTCGACAACGGCGTTACGGCAAACCTTACCATGATGGCTTTTACTAAGTGTGGCGGCCGTATTTACAAGTTCTTCGGCACAAACGGCGAGCTTGTATTGGACGAAGAAAAGGAACATATTCTGCTTACCCCGTTCGGCGAAAAAACGCAGGTTATAAACCTCGGCGATCTGACGGAAGCAGGAATGTCGCACGGTGGCGGCGACAGCATGCTTATTGCCGACCTGTACGACATGATTACGGGCAAGCGGTCGCAAACTACAGGTCTGGCTTCGTCGATAGAAAGTCACCTGATGGGCATTGCCGCGGAAACTTCCCGTCTTGAATGCGGAAAAAATGTGCTCGTACACTGATTTTGCATACATGACGGGTAATGCAGCAAAATTATTTTGAAACGGTTCTTTCGACATTGCTTTTGTACCGGCGTAAGATGCTACAAAAGACAAAGGTTTGACAAACAGAAAAACTAACGTAGAAAACAATGAAACAATATATTCAAAACAACATCAGAATACAGTTTTTGAGCCAAGATGTCGTTCGTCTTGAAGTCGGGAAAAAAGGTGTTTTTTGCGACGGCGACACAATGCTTGTCGCAAACAAAACGGCTTTTGACGGCGTTGAAATCACCGTCAACGAAAAGTCCGACGGCGCATACGTAACCCACGGCGACATTACGGTTTTTGTACCTGCCGAAGCCAAAAATCTTAGCGGTGCAAAACTCATTCTGGACGGAAAAATCGCATACGTATACAAATTTCTGCGTAACAGCGGCGAACTTCCCGCGCTTGACAAAACACCCGAAGTGTTTCCTGTTGCCGACAACCCGCGAGTGGTGTTGCCCGACGGAGGTTACCGACCCAACGGACAAAATAACAACGGCTATGTTATCGACGACAACGCTTGCGACGTGTACTTGCTTGTGTGTCGTGGCAATGCGGCAAAGCTGCGTAGGTTGTATGTAGAGTTGACAGGGCGTCCCGAACTTGTTCGCCTTGCTACGCTGGGCAGTTGGAACAGCCGCTACTATAAGTACAATCAACAGCAAGCCGAACAAATGATACTCGATTACGAGGCGCACGATATACCGTTAGATAACATTGTTATCGACACCGACTGGCGCAAGGCAAGTGATCGCGGTATCGGATACGAGGTAGATGAGGTGTTGTTCCCGAACATGTCGGGCTACTTCCGTTTTGCGCACGAGCATGGCGTTGACGTGATGTTTAACGACCATCCGGAACCGCAACAAGGTTGTACAAGCTGCATTGATCCCAAGGAAGTGGAGTATCGTGTCATGCACCTTGCCGAGCACCTGGAAAACGGCCTCGACACTTGGTGGTACGACCGCAACTGGCACACCAAACTTGTTTCGCCCGTAAAGGGTATTGCTCCCGAAACGTGGGGTATGCACATTTTCAGTGACGTTACCAGGTATGTTCGGCAACGCCAGGCAAAAAACGATGTTGTCTACCGTCGCGCGGACATAATGGCAAACGTCGACAACATAAACAACGGTTTGTACGTCGGTATCGGCAACAGCGCAAGTCACCGCTATTCCATACAGTGGACAGGCGACATAGGAACGTCCGATCAGGACATCTTAGAAGAGGTCACAGACATGATAAGGTGTGGCGACAATTGCTTGCCTTACGTACATCCCGATTGTGGCGGTAACAACGGCAATCCTGACAAGGACACTTACCTGCGTTGGATGAAGTTCGGCGCACTGTCTACCGTGCTTCGTCCTCACTGCACCATCTGCGTAAAACGTTTCCGTGAGCCATGGGCATACGACGACAAGGCGGTGGAAGATATCGTGCGCGATTACATCAACCTGCGTTACCGTCTGTTGCCGCTGTTGTACACCGAAGCATACAAGTCCTATCGTGACGGTAGTCCGATTTGTCGCGGACTTGGCTGGAACTACCCCGATGACAAGAAGGCACTTGCCTGCAAAACGCAATATATGATCGGTTCTGATCTTCTTGTCGCTCCCGTGTTTGGCGGCGCGTTGAACAATGTGCCGCAAAGTTTCTACGCTACACCGGTTGACGTTACCTATTACAACGGCAGAGAGCTCAAAGGCGAACCCATCGCCAAGGCGCGGTACGCCGCTGTCAATATGTATTGCAACCATACTTCACCCGAATCGGGCGTCCCCGTGTATGACTACTCGGCCAGGTGGGAAACTACCCTTTGCCCCAAGAAAGACATTGCCCTGATTGTTGAGGCAGATGACGGTGTGCGCGTGTGGATTGACGGTAAACTGTGCTTTGACGATTGGGCGTGTCATGGGGCAATAAAGAGCGACGTGTGCAAGCTGACGGCAAACACAATGTACAAAGTGCGGATAGAGTACTTTCAGGGTGGAGGCGAGGCGGCGTGCGCATTGCACTACACCGAGCAATCCGATGGGGACAATAAACCCGTATATCTGCCCGAAGGCCGTTGGCTGAACCTGTTTACGGGGAAAACGTATAACGGAAAAAGGACGATTCGTGTCAAGGTCGATGACGTAAAGCAACTGCCGGTGTTTGTCCGTATGGGAAGTGCAATATTCACGGCGCGCAACGCACACAATACAAAGGTGCAGAAGTGGGATAAGCTGACCGTGGACGTATTCCCGAGCAAAAATGCCTCCGACAGTGGCTTTGTGTACGAGGACGACCGCAACACTACGGCCTACAAAATCGGCGAATTCCGCACGACAAGTTATGCCTTGCAGTCGGACGGAAACAAGATAGTGCTGACCATAAGCCCTGCCGAAGGAAAGTTTAAGGGCAAGTACGCCTGCAAGTCACGCAAAATCAAGGTCAGGTATCACTTGCTTGGCGACTGTGCCGACGTAAAGGAAGTGCTTGTCAACGGCGCACCGGTCAAGGCAATGCTTCGTAGCCGCAAGAAGAGCGAATTCCCGCTGTCCGACAGCAACCATGCCGCCGACAGCCGCTTGCTGACGTCAGAGTTTGTTGCCGACGTAAACGACGAACAGACTGTGGAATTTGTACTGAATAAGTAAACGCAAACAGCGTTTCTGCACGGAAACTTAACGTTGACGTTTAATTGTCGGAAACATAATTTGAAACATATTTTTACGCCACCTGATTTATTTGGTGGCGTAAAAGCATTATGTACCGTTCGAGCCGAGGGGGCTTTTGCCGAGGAACAGAACGTAAACACAACAAAAATTTTTTTGAAAAGATTATGAGTAATAAACACAATAATTACATTATTTTTGACGAATACAAGACTAACCGTCCCGGAGCATGGTACTTTGTGCCTGACGAAGGCGTGTTTGTAAAGGGTGCGCCGTGTCATGGTTTCGGCGCGGTAAAGTATGCCGAGGGCTCTGTTTACGTGGGCGAATTGTACTACGACGGCGAAAAGTTTAACAAAATCGGCAATGGTCAACAAGACTTTTGCCGTTCTACCCTGGGCAGAAAAAGTATCCACAGCGGCCTGCGTCACAGTAAGTATGTAGGTGCGTTCGATTACCGCAAAACAGACTGGATTTACGGCAACGGAGTAATGTACTTTGTAGACGAAAACGGTGAACCGCAGTACTTTATAAAAGGATTTTTCAGCGGTTTTGACAAGATCGGCGAGTGGCAGGGCGAGTTTGACTACGCTACATTGCTGAACGACTACACCCGCGATATGGAGCTGGCCGCCGAGCCTGGAGATCTCGCTATTGATTGGGTGCGTGAATGTGTTGCGCCCTGGCGAGATAAACAAGCCGACGTATTGTTTGTCGGTGACAGTTATTTTGAGCTTGGCAACGTTGCTGACTATGCCGGAGTAAATTTGTTCGGCAAGGTGTTTCCGCAAGGATATGTAAATATCGGTGTGGGCGGAAGCAAGTTCAGTGATTGGCTGAACTGGATTGACGGCGCTTCGGGCATGGCTTCTCCGAAGAAAATAGTGCTGAATTTAGGATACAACGACATTCACAGCAACATGGAACCTGCCACTGTGTACAAAAATTATACAGAAATGGTGGAAAAGCTGCGCAAGTGCTTCGGCTCGCCTGAAATATACTTAGTGCAAGTGGTACATTCTCCGAAGTATCCCGAGATGTACAAACAAGAGTGTGACTTCAATAATATGACCGCGTCTACTGCGTCGACGCTTGGCGTAAAACTTATCGATTGGAACGGCAAGATTGTTGCAAGTAAACAGGATTGCTTCCACTCCGACAGAATTCACCCCAACGAGCATGGCTATGCCTTGTTTGAGCAAGCGATAAAAGAAGCATTGTAATGTGGCAGGTAAATGTCACCAAAATCTTCATACGGTACAAAAAATTCCCGACATTCGGCATTGCGAATAGAGATTTCGGTTTTGTTGCAAATGTAGTGGCTTTTTGGAAGTAAGTGCATGCAAGGTTGTGTTTGCCTAAGGTCCGGCAGATAATTGCGAACGCCTCTTGAACAATCGGGGCGCAAACCACGGCGCGACCGGCTACGGTCACATCGGCGCGGACCTTATTACAATGCGCAGTATGTTGCGTATCCCCGTGTGCAAGTTTCAAAAGCACTACGGAAACCATGCGGTAGGAAAGAATTACGATATTGTATTTCTTGAATTAACTTGAAATAACGACAAAAGTTTGGTATACTAATTGCCGTAAAAAGTTTCAGAGCCTCTATTGTTACCAATGTGTTGGTATATCACTGCTTAGAGAGTAGTGTCATGATTCCTATGAAAAACAAACAAAACAATGAAAGTGAAAAATACGGCTTGCCACACAACAGGTGGGAGGTATTCGAGGACCGCATGCATACGCACTGGTGGAAATTGTTGTTGTGCGGCTTGGTGCTGTTGGCATTTTCTTTGCCGTTTTTTGCGGTGAGGTTGTTTGCCGATTTGTCTGTCCTTACGCTTAGTCAGCATCTTGAAGTAGGCAAAATAACCGAAGAGCAGTACAAAAACACGATATATATTATAAATCTTGCAGTGCCCGTATTCAATATTGTAAGTTATCTTGTGTTTTCAGTCGGGGTAGCGGGTGTGATGCGACAAATTAGACAATTGGCTTGGTCACAACCTACGCCTTTTTGGCAGGACTTTGCCGTGGGGGTAAAACAAAATGTCGGAGCATATCTGATTGTTTTTGCCCTGCTTGGCGTACTTAACGCGGCAAACCTTGCGGTTGTTCAATTCGACATAGGCTTTGTAAGTTTCGTGCCGCTGTGTATTTTTATCCTGATTATTTTGCCTGTTGCTCTGCATGCGCTTGTGCAAATTGCAGTGTACAAACACAAGTTTACAAGCATTTTTGTCAATTCGGCACTGGTGTATTTCAAGACGGTTCCGTTGTCGATAGTTGCGGCATTGGTTGCTACTGCGTATGTGTGGTTTGATTCGTTTCCGTCGTTCGTCGGCAGATATGTGGCAAAAGTAGTATTCGTACTGATATTGCCCGTCGGTATATTGGCGTGGTTTTTGTATGTGTGCTCGGCGTTAGACAAGTATATCAATGCACAAAATTACCCCGACCTTGTCGACTGCGGCGTGTGGCGCACGTGACAAGCGTCGTCGCATGCCGTCTTAGCCGCTTATTTCGTCGCCGTATCAAACGTTTGTTGGCAAAAATAATAACAAAAAAAAGACTTTCGGTCGCTCAATCTGCGAGCAGCCTTGAAAGTCTTTTTTTTTGTAGTTTGTAATAAAAAAACACATACGTATGTAAATTCGTATGTAAATTTTTTAACAATTTGTGTAAAACGCATGTGGCAGACGTGTTGCTTCGGAGAGTATGTGTTCCGTTTGTTGCAGACTGGCGCTACTTTCTGTATTGCCCCGGGGTTACTCCGAATTTGTTCTTGAACACTATGTTGAACTGCGCCAGGTTGGAGTAACCCACGGCGTGCGCAATCTCTATGGTGTTAAGGTCGGTGTTGGCAAGTAAGTTTTGTGCATACAGTAATCTGTTTGCAAGCAGGTAGTCATGCGGCGTGGTGCCGAAGTGTAACTTAAACAGACGGCTCAGTTGCATGCGAGAGTAGTTCAGTTTGCGGCAAAGGTCATCCACCGTATAGGTAAAAAAGTCCTCACTGTGTTTCATTTCGTTGAGAGTTTGTATCCAAGCGGGCTCATTTGGATTGTCCTCGGATTGTAATCTGATAACAATGAACTGCAAAAAATCCATTATTTGCGATACGATTATGTCGTTGGATTTCTCGTATTGCTCCGGCGGAATAAGGTTCGCGGTATGCAAGATGCCGTCTATTGCCGAAAACATTCCCGTAGGCAAAGCATATACCCGGTCGTTGCGGTACAACTTGTCTACGGTACGTGCCGACAGAGGCGCGAGCAACTGCAACACGGTGGGCTGCGCAACGGTAAAGTTGACGTAGCGAACGTTTTCGTCGTCGCTTGTCAGGTTGTGCACATCCTTTGTCGTGCAGTAAAACAGCGTTCCGGGAGTGCAGACAAATGTTTTGCCGTTGAGATGGTTGCAGATTGTGCCGTCCATTACAACGGAAAACTCCCAATAGTCTTCGTGACTGTGCATGGCGCGAAAGTCGGTTGTGTTGATCCAGAACTGCGCCGTTACGTTGTTTTTGTTGCGCAAAAGAGCTTTTATGTTTTCTATAAAATATTTTTTTATCATGGTTTTCCAAGTGTAAACAAACCGTTTCGGTGATGTCGCTACATTACAATTATGCTATCAAAAACTTGCAAAGTCAACCGATTTTAACAAAAAAAAGTGACAAAACCATATGAATATGGGACGAAACAATATTGAATGGCGCAGCGGTAAATGGTATAATGTTTTTGAAAAATGGTGCAGTCTATGTCGTAAGTGCGACAATGTCGTTTTTCGTGACGATTTTTTGCGCCGTATTTGACTATGAAAAAGCAACTTTTACAAATCAACAATCAATATCAATATATTGCCGCAAGCAGGAAGTTCGGCACTCGGCAAAAACACGTCAACGCGCCTTTGTTTCGCAAACAGTTCATGTGTGACGATGTGCCGAAACAAGCATTGTTACGTATCGCGTGCGTTGGCTTCTATCGGCTGTTTGTTAACGGCGCGGAGATTACCAAAGGTTACCTTGCACCGTACATAAGCAACTACAACGATACCGTTTACTACGACGAGTATGACGTCTCTCATCTGTTGGTTGCCGACGCCGACAACGTGGTATGCGTGGTGCTGGGCAACGGCTTTGCAAACGCGATCGACTTCGACATCTGGCAATTCGAGTCGTCGCCGTTTCGCCGCGCTCCGTGTTTTGCGCTTACGTTGACATACAACGGCAAGCAGACGCTGCAAACCGATACGTCATTTGAAGTATACGACTCGGCAATCACTTTTGACGACATACGCGCAGGCGAACGCTACGACGCGCGTTTGTATCGTGCCGAACTTTTTGCACCTTCGGACAAACCGCTGCCCGGTTGCAACAAGCCTGTTGTTGCGGAAACTCCGCGAGGGGAACTTCGCAAATGCAACGTCGAACCGATACGGGAACAACGTCGGTTTTTCGCTGAAAGCGTAATTCCGTCGGGCGACGGATACATCTACGACTTCGGAGAGAACAATGCCGGCGTGGTTTGCTTGCGAGTAAACGGCGAGAGCGGACAAAAGATAACGCTTGACTTCGGCGAAGTGGTAATCGACGGCAAACTCAACAAAGACAATATTGTGTGCGATTTTGTCTGCGACGACCACAAGTGGTGTTATGTCCAACACGACGAGTACATTTGCGTAGACGGTTGGCAAACGTGGACTCCGTCTTTTACTTACCACGGTTTCCGCTATGTTTATGTGACGGGTCTGACGTCCGAACAAGCCACCGTCGACGCATTGCAGTACGTGGTGTTGCATAGCGACGTCCGACAACGTGCGAGTTTTCGTTGCAGCGACCCTTCGCTCAACCGCATATACGACATTACTTTGCGCAGTGATTTGTCCAACCTGTTTTACATACCGACGGACTGTCCTCAGAGGGAAAAGAACGGCTGGACCGCCGACGCGGCACTGTCTGCCGAGCAGTTTCTGTACAACTTCGACTGCGGCAAAACGCTTGCCGAATGGCTTGTAAACGTTTGCAAGGCGCAACGCTTTGACGGTATGATGCCGGGCATAGTCCCCACCTACGGTTGGGGATTCAAGTGGGGCAACGGACCTGCCTGGGACTGCGTTATTACGGAAGTGCCCTATCAATTGTACCGTTTTTGCGGCGATACGGATTCCGCAAGACAGGCTTTGCCGACGATAATGCGATACTTTGATTTTATTTCCGCCGTTACAAACGCCGACGGTCTTGTAGACTTCGGACTGGGCGATTGGTGCGAGGCGGAGACCGAGCAATGTCAGGATTATTCCACGCCGGTGCAGTACACAAACGCGCTTACGCTGCTGGATATGGCAAACAAAACGCTGTACATGCTTGGCGGTCTGAGCGGCGAAGTAACGCAACAAACTGCAAAGGTCAGTGCGGTAAAGGAAACCTTTTTGCAAAACTTCCGCAAAAACTACGTAAAAAACGGACGTATTACCGTGCAGACGCAAACCGCGCTTGCCATGGCAATTACAAGCGGCGCATTGACCGACGACGAACAGGCGCAGGCGCATACCGACCTGCTGAGGCTGTTAAAGGCGCGTAACTGTCGCTTTAAGGTGGGGGTTATCGGCGCAAAGCATCTGTTTGACGCATTGACAATGTTCGGTGACACCGACATTGCCCTAAGGTCGATTGTCGGCCCCGACTACCCGTCCTACGGATACATGCTTGCCAACGGCGCAACCACGCTGTGGGAAGCTTTCTACAAACTGCGCGATGACGGCGCGATGTGGCGCAGCAACGGGCAAAAGCTCGATTCGCTCAATCATCACTTCTGGGGAAGTGTAGTGGGTTGGTTTTGCAGAGTTATCGGCGGACTTGACGTCCGCCGGGCAAACGAAGTACTGGTAACGATGCCGCAAACGCAACTTATCACTTGTGCGGAAACATCCTACGCAAACGGCGACAAGCGCATAACCGTCGCATGGCGACGCAACGGCACAAAATACACGCTGACAGTGCGCAACGTCGGTTTTGTCGGCAAAATAAGGCTACCCGAGGGAGAAATCCCTTTACAACAAGGCGACAACGAAGTTGCCTGTTCAATAAACGAAATTAAGGAGTGAACAACTATGAAAAAAATCAGATTCTTTTCGTTGGCAATGGTTTTGCTGTTGGTATTTGCTGCGCTTGTAGCATGCCAGCCTGTTGTCGATCCCGACAACGGAGAAGAAATCGACAACACAAAAACGCAACTGTATGTATACGTGGCAAAGTGGGGTTTCGGCACCGAGTGGTTTAAGCAGTCCAAAAAAGAGTACGAGGAACTTAACAAGGATCGCGTATTCGAAGAAGGCAAGAAAGGTATACAAATCATTCCGCAATACCGTCAAAGCAACCTGTCTGTTTCGGAAATCCGCGGAGACAAAATCAACGAAGTGTTTTTCCTCGAAGGCGTGCCGTATTACAGCTACTACACCGAAAAACTGTTTACCGACATCACAAGCTACATTACGGGAGAAAATCCCTACGAAAAGGGTGTTTCCATCGAAAGCAAGATGACTGCTCAACAAAAAGACGGCTTGAAGATTGACGGTAAGTATTACGCCGTACCGGGTTATTCCGGCAGTTATGGTCTTATCTACAACGCCGACCTGTTTGACGAAAACAATTGGTACTTCAACGCCGCGGGTGAGATGATTTGCGAACAGCGCGTCAAAGACAAGGTCAAAGGCCCCGGTCCCAACGGCAATGTCGGCGACTATGACGACGGTTTGCCGCAAACCTACGAACAATTTTTTAAGTTGTGCGACAAAATTGCCGCTTACCAGGACTACACTCCCGTCAGTTGGCCCGGCACTTTCGCCGCGCAACACCTGGAAGGATTGCTCCAGACGCTTGTTGCCGACTACGAAGGCGCAGAAAATATCTCTCGTCGTATCAATTTCAGCGGCAGTGAGAAACTCGTCGCAGTTGACAATAACGGTAAAATCAGTATCGACAACAACGGCAAAGTCGTGCTTGATGACGCTGCAACGACCATAACCGACAAGAACGGTTACGACGTGTTCCGTCAGGCGGGCATTTATTACGGACTGAGCTTTATCGAAAAGCTGATGAAAACAAACAAGTACTACAACGAAAAAACGGCTTTCGGTACTTACAGCCAACGCGACGCACAGGATGACTTCATCTACGCGGGCAAAGACGGCAAAAACAGAATGATCCCGGCAATGATTGTGGACGGCGACTGGTGGCAGAGCGAGGCAAGCGACACGTTTGAAGATACCAAGCAATACGGTACAAAATACGAGCGCAACTTCAAGTACATGCCGCTACCCAAGGCAACTGCGGAACAAGTCGGCAAAAACGCCTGCAACATCGACTTCGACTTTGCTTACTCGTTTGTCAGCGCAAACACCGCGGCAGACAAAGTGGCAATTGCGGCGGACTTTATTCAATTTGTGCATACCAACGATCAGATGGTAAAGTTTACAAAGATTACAAATACTATCAAGGCACTTAGTTACACGATGACCGACGACGACCTGGCGGAACTGACGCCTTACGGCAAATCGCTGTTCCAATACAAAAAGAGCGGCAAGTCCGATACGGTAATCCTTGCGGGTTCCAATGCCAAGTTTTTGACCTATTTCACAAAAATAAAGAATCCTTACTCGGCACATTACGACGTCACGTCGCTGGATTACACGCCGGTACAAGCATTCCGTTCAATACCCGACGAGGCAAACGCCAAAAACTACTTTGAAAACATGTTTGCCATGTGGAAAGGAACCTGGAAATAACAATCCGTACGGACAAAGGATAAAACTATGCTAAACAAATCCAAAAACAAGGTAGGACGGACGGGTAACAAATGGGTGTACGCATTACTGATGGCGTTTCCCGTGTTGCACTTCTGTGTGTTCTACGTATATGTCAACGCAAACTCTATTGCAATGGCGTTTCAGAACGTGGATCCCGTAACAGGCGAAATTACATTTACGTTTGCCAATTTTGCCGATCAATTCAAGTTCCTTACCACGGGTCCTGCGCTTAATATGTTGCGTGTATCGCTGCTTGGCTACGTGATTCACCTTGTTGTCGGCCTGACAACGGGACTGATGTTTGCTTACTACGTGTACAAAAAGCGCACAATGTCAAGCATGTTTCGAGTGCTGATGTTTTTGCCGTCCATCATTCCCGCCATTGTGCTGGTTACAATCTATCGCTACTTTGCCGACAATGCCTTCCCGGAAATTATTGCCGGGTTGTTCAACCTGAAGGAAACTCCGCAAGGGTTGTTTTCCAACAATGAAACCCGACTTGCCGTCATCATTTTTTACGACATATTCGTATCGTTCGGCACGTCGGTACTGGTGTACACCAACAAGATGGATTCCATCGAGCCGTCGCTCATCGAGGCGGCAAAAATCGACGGCGCAACGCAGTTTCAGGAGTTCTGGCATATCGTGTTGCCTATGACGTTCTCTACAATCAGCGTGTTTCTGGTGACGGGCGTTGCAAGCATATTTATGAATCAGATGTTCCTGTTTTCTTTCTACGGTTGGGCGCCTCCTGCGGACCTTGACACCTTCGGGTACTATTTCTTCCGCAAGACAAGCGAAGCGACAACCTACAACGACAAACAGGCATTGTGCTCCTTGTCGGCGTTGGGACTTATTTTCAGCGCAATAGCGATACCTCTTACCTTCGGCGTAAGGTATTTGCTCCACAGATACGGACCGAAGGAGGATTGACAATGCTGCAAAAATCCGCTGCCAAGCGCAGTAAAACAAGTCCGTTTTTCATTATTCTGTTTGTTTTGTTGGCAATCTACTCGTTGACACTTGTCGGTTTGCTGGTGTGGGCGATGATTTCGGCATTCAAGACGCCGCGTGACTTTCAGACCAACCCCGTGGGACTACCCGAAAAGATAGTCAACAATTTTGCCGAGGCAATCAAGCTGTACAAAATACAGGTCGGAGGTATCAAGGGACAACCGTTGTACGCCATGTTTCCGCAAATGCTGTTCAACTCGATTCTGTATTCGGTAGGGTGCGCGCTGTTTAATACGGCGGTAACATGCATAACGGCGTACTGTTGCGCCAGATACAAGTACCGCTTGTCCAAAATTGTGTACGCAATAGTACTTGTTACAATGACGGTGCCCATTGTCGGCTCGCTTCCTTCTCAGATAAAAGTGGCGCAATCACTGGGTATCTACAACACGGTCTGGGGTATGTGGTTGCAGAGTGCGTCTTTCCTGGGGCTGTATTTCCTGGTATTTTACGAAACCTTTGCCGCATTGCCCGACTCCTTCTTCGAGGCGGCAAGAATCGACGGCGCGGGCGACTTGTCATTGATGTTCCGCATAGCGTTGCCCCTTGCCAAAAACGTATTTCTGACAATATTCCTGCTCAACTTCATCACTTACTGGAACGACTACCAAACGCCGTTACTGTTTTTGAAGTCTATGCCCGTGCTTTCATACGGCTTGTATCTCATTACGCAGTCCAACGCTTATGTGCCGATGATTATGTCTGCGGCAACCGTGGTGCTGGCACCTGTAATAGTAATCTTTATCTTTGCAAACAAAAAGTTGATGGGCAACCTGACCGTCGGCGGCGTAAAGGGCTGATATCGGCACAGTCAGGTAACAGTTTGCAGCGGAGTCCAAGTTCCGCGTGCGACTTTTGCCACGACAAACCGTGGCAATTATTTTGGAGAAAACATGAAAATCACTACAACAAAAAACAAGACGATCATGCTTGCGCTTGTGTCGCTGTTGCTGTTTTGCGCCGTCGCGGCGATACTGCCTGCCGTGGCAGGAGAGCTTGCTCCCAAATACAAGTGGACGGGCGAAGCGGTTGCCGACAAATATTCGTACGGACAAACCTTTGTTGTCCCCGACAGACAACTTGACGGCGTGCAGGCCGAGGTGTCACACACGTTGGTGTTCCCCGACGGCACTTCGTCCTATGCCGACGAAGTCAGGTTGGGACTCAGCGGCGAGTACAAACTTACCTACACGGCAAAGGCGGACGGCAAGGTTTACTGCGAGCCGCACAAATTTTCCGTCGACTGCGCAACCTATTCGGTAAAAGACAAAAATTCTTCCGCCGTCTACAAAACGCCCGACAATGTGCGTAACAAGGACGTCAAAGGTGTGGTTGTGTCCCTTGCGCAAAAGGATACTTTTACGATAAACCAAGCCATTGCGGTAAGTAATCTTACTGCGGACAACTACTTTGTGGAAGGTTTCGTCATCAATCAGACGGTAGGTTCCGGCGCATTTACGCGTTTTATCGTCACTCTGACAGACTTCGAAAATCCCGACGTTTACATCAAAATTATTGTCAACGAGCGTACTTCGCAAGACGACAAGGGTGTTGCCTTTGCGGCGGCTTGCGGTAACGGACAAAAGCCCGTAGGATTGGAAAACTACAAGCCCGGCACGCTTGACGACATCACGAAAGTGCACAAAAACGACGGCATGGGACAGTGGATCAACATGCCCTTGCGCGGACAAAATACAATCGTCGGTTCGGCGAAGTACACCTATGATATTTACAACGACGACTATCCGTTCCGTTTCAGTTACGACCCGACGACGCAACAAATCTGGCACGCGACCAACTTCAACGTGCCCAGCGACAAAAACTTCAATGATCCCAATCCCGACAAAGACAAGGTGCGCGTAGACAGCACGAATTTCAAAAAGATTGTCACCGACCTTGACGACTCCCGCTACTACGAGTCGGTGTGGAGCGGATTTAAGAGCGGCTACGTTAAACTGTCGATTACGGCGGAAAATTACACGGCTACCCATGCGCAGTTCTGTATTACCAGGGTTGCCGGTGTGGATTTGTCCAGTAGCGACTTCGAAGTGACCGAGCAGCCGACAATCACCGTTGACACCGATTACGACGCAATGCCCGAAGCCGTTGTCGGCAAGAGTTATCCCGTACCTACGGCGTCGGCTTACGACCTGTACGGCGGCAAAGTCGACGTGACCGCCAATGTGTGGTACAACTACACAAGCGACAACAAAACGTCGGTAAGCCTTGTGGACGGCAAGTTTGTCGTCAAGTATGCGGGTTACTACGCAATTGTTTACACCGCAACCGGCGGCAGCGGTATAACGGCGCAAAAGGTACTGTGGGTGCATGCCAATGAAAAGGCAAACCCAATGACGATAGATGTGCCTGCCGACAAAGTGACTTCGGCAAAGGCAGGCGAATTCGTCCCATATGCCACGGCAACGACAAGCGGCGGCAACGGAAATATACAATTGTCCGTATATGCCAAAAGCGGAGATATAACGCTGCGCACCGACGGCGGCTTCCGCCCCGAAAAGACGGGTACGTGGCAAGTCGTGTACACGGCTGTCGACTACGTGGGAAACAACAAAACCGTCAGCTACGATGTAACTGTTACGGCAAATGCGGCACCTGTGTTGGTGGACGATCTTACATTGCCGCAGATGTTTGTTTCCGAAGCGTCATTTACGCTTCCGCAAGTGTATGCCAACAAATACGACAATGACGGCGTACACAAACTTCCTTGCACCGTACGGGTGGAGTACGGCGGCAAGACGGAAATTTTCGACAGCGGTGAAAGTTTTGTGCCAAAGATTGCGGTCAACGGCGAAACAATCAAGGTTACTTACCTGTGCGAAGGTACGGAATTGTTCAGCCGCGACGTGCCATGCGTGATTATCTACGAAGAGGGTTACCTTAAATACGAAAATTACTTTGTGGCAACCAACGCCACAGGAGAAAAGTCCTCTAACGACGGCTACATTCTGACGGCTGCAAGCGACGGCAAAATGAGTTTTACCTATGCCAATGCCGTTGTCGCGGAGCAGGCAGGTTTCGTGTTCCGTTGCTTCGGCGGAGCAGGCAGTTACACCCGTGCGGTAGTAACCCTTACCGACGCGGCAAACTCCGACAACGCCGTACAGGCTGTGTTCAGACAGGAAAACGGCAAGATGTGGCTGTTTGTCGGAGACAAGTCATACCGCACCGACTACAGTTTTGTCGGCGACGCGTTTGACATTTCTCTCGGATTCGAAAAAGGCGCATTCGTCTACGACGGCGCGGCGTTTGTACCCGTCGAAACGACAAACGGAGGCAAGTTTGCCGGGTTTACTTCGGACAAGGTTTATCTCTCCGTAGAACTTACCGACGTCAAGCAAGGCAACGAATTTTCCGTCATGTCCATTCGCAAGTACAAGTTTGAGGGGCAGGACGAGGACCTTGTTCGCCCGTACATCGTGATAAACGGCGAAGTTGCCTCCATCGGCAAACTCGGGGACATTATTCACATGCCGTCGATAAGCGTCGGCGATGTAATTTGTCCCAATGTAACGGTATTTATGCAAGTATTTGCTCCCGACGGAAGTTTTGTCAAGGACGTCAACGGCGTGGAACTTAACGGTTGCGATGCCGGCGTCGAATACGACTTTGTCATCGAACAATCCGGTGCATACAAAGCGGTTTACACCGTCAAGGAAAAAGAATTGTTTTTGTATGTTGCTCCGTTTGAGAACACGTGGACATACGAAGTTGTCGTGTACGACTCCGTCGAGCCGACAATCACCGTTACTTCTTCCGTACCCGGTACCGTCAGCCTCGGCGAAAAGGTGCTTGTGCCGGAATTTACAGTGACGGACGACTTTACCTCGTCGGACAATCTGACGGTGTACATGTACCTTACAACCCCTACCGGACAGAAACAACTTGTAACTAAACAAGCCGTGGTGTGTAAACAAAAAGGCATATACGAATTTACTATTACGGCAATCGACGAAGCCGGTAACATCGGCACGAAAACGATTTACTTTGAGGTGGTGTAACGCATGAAAAAAAGATTATTACAAGTAATTGCTTTTGTGTGTGTGGCGGTTGCGTTGTTTTCGCTGTGCGCATGCGTCAAGCAGCCCGACAATAGCAATGACGTCGTTGCCGAAAACGAACGTGCCGAACACAAGGTAACCAACGGCCTGCACAAGGGCGTGGACAATATTCCCGATACAGGTATCCCGTTTGTAGTGGACGGCGCATCGGAGTACAAGATTGTGGCAGACAATTCCGACAGCCACAAAAATGCCATTGCCAAGGCGGCGGGTTTCATCTCTTCGCATATCAACACCGCAACGGGTGTTGCACTGGAAGTTGTCGACGGCGACACGGAAGTCGAATGGAGCAGCTCTGCCAAGTTGGTGGTTGTGGGTAGTGACAAACTGCAACAAGCGGCAGGCTTTCGCAAAACGACAGACGATATCGGTCTGACGGGGTATCAGATACAAACAATAGGCAACAGCGTGTTTGTTTCGGCAAACGGCGACGCCGGTTACAACCTTGCCGCGCTTGCATTGCTGCGCGTGCTTGTCGGCTACGACTGCCTGGACCTTGACGCCTACATCTACACCAAGGACGGCTCGTATTTGCCCGAAATGGACGTCGTGGAACGTCCCGACTTCGACTACCGCGTCGACCAGACGTTGTACACGGTGGCTTCGCCGAGAGCGTACTCTATGGGTTTCAATCAGGGTGACCCATACATGACGGCAGACCCGTGCCATACTACATTTATGTTTTTGCCGCCCAAAGTGTACGAGGACGACAACAAGGATTGGTACAGCAACCAACGTTGCAACTTCGTGGACGACCAGGACAACTACCTTGTACATGCCGCGCAACTGTGCTACACGGCGCACGGCAAAATAGAGGAACTCAAAAAGATGCAGGAGCTGATCGCCGATCAGATAATTTATCTTACTCTCGAAAAGTATCCCGACAGAAACCTTGTCACCGTCGGTCAACAGGATGAGGACGTCGTGTGCAATTGCGATAGTTGCTCCGCCGTGGTGCAACAGTACGGTTCCATTGCCGCGGCGGTAATTCCGTTTATCAACGGCATCGACGACATTGTGCAGGCGAAACTCAAAGCTTACGCCGAGGAACACAATACTCCCGTCAAGGAAACAAACATAATGTTTTTGTCCTACCAATCCACGAGATTTGCGCCCAAATTTGACGACAGTCTGAAATTCAACGACCATGTAGGCGTGCTTATTTGCAGCAGTAAAACTCGTTACTCCTACACGTTCTGGGACGACATCAACGTTGTGGACAAGGAACAAATCGAAAATTGGCAACCGTTCGGCAACGTGTACTACTTCTATTACGAAATCAACAGCAACAACTACTTTGTTCCGTGCAACACTTTCCTCGCTTGTGTGGAAAATTACCGATTTGCCAAACTTAACAACGGCAGATTGATGACAAGTATGGGCAACTGGAAAACGTCGTATACGTCGAGTTTCACGGCGTTCAAAAGTTACCTCAACAGCAGACTGTGGTTCAATGTCAACTACGACTACGCCGACCTTGAAAAGACGTTTTTCGACAACTATTACGGCGACGGCGGCGTGTACATGAAAAAATTCTTCGACGAAATGACGTCATACATGGATTACATGCGCGACAGCGGCAACGCCGACTTCAACGGTGTTGTAGTCAACGAGTTTACTTACACGGCAAAGTATTGGCCGATAAAGATGCTTCAGCGTTGGAACAACTATTGCGAGCTTGCGTTAAAAGAAATCGAAAAGACCAAGGCTCTTAACGACGGTACCTACGAGGCATTGCGCGACCGCATATTGTTGGAAACGCTCTTTCCGAGGTACATCATTTGCAAGTATCATGCGGCAAAGTTCTCCGAGACGGAGATTGCCGCTATGCGCAAAGCGTTTTACGATGACGTGCAATACTTCAATCTGACCCATGAAAGCCAATACGAAACGTTTGAGTCATTGTGGAAGGGATGGGGGTTGAAATGAAAAACAATTTACGCAGATTTGCGCTTGTCGCGCTGGTTTTGTGTCTGATATGTTCGCTTGCGCTTGTCGCTTGCAAAAAAAATCCTGATGTTCCGCCCGACCCTACGCCGAAGCCGCCCGTTGAAGAAACGACAGTAAGGCTTAGCGACAGCGTGTTGACGTTGGACATCAATGACACTGCAACGCTTACAGTGCGAGAGGGCGGAAGCAGTAATCAAAAATGGAACAGCAACAATACGGCTGTTGCAACGGTTGACGACAACGGCATGGTTACGGCTGTTGCCGAAGGCACCGCCGAAATAGAAGTGACTACGGCCAACGGCAAGGCAACCTGCGCCGTGTTGGTTGTCAACAGTTACATTGCGCCGATACTTACCGTCAGTACGGACGAGATAGCTCTTTCCGTCGGCGACGACTATTTGTTGTTGACCAAACTCATTTACAAGGGAAGCGACTGTACCGCCAAAGCGCAATTCGGTTGTACTCTTGCCGACGGCGGGACAGAAGGCATTGTTACCGTCGACAACGAAACCAACGGATTTTTGTTTACGGCAAAGGCATACGGTACTACCGGGTATGTTGTGTACGCGGAATATGCCGGCGTGGCGTTGAGCGCGGCGGTAAACGTGTCGGTAATAGATGCGGGCATTGTGTTTGACGTTACAAACCTAACTCCGACAGTCGGCGGATACGGCGTCGAGCTTAGTACTTACGCGATAGACGATTATCTCACTGCAATTACTCCTGACGTAAAAGTTACGGAAAACGGACAAACGATGGACAATGCGACAATCGATTACACATCGGACGATGAACAGATTGCGACCATTGTCGACGGACAGATCGTGGCGACGGGCAGCGGTACTACAAAAGTACGCGGCACATACAAGACAAGCGGATTTGTGATCGACGTATCCGTGACCAAACCTTTACTGTCGGTGTCGGCTGTAAACAAAACGGTGGAAGTTGGCAGATTGTCCGACATTGTTTTTGACAGACAACTTGCGGGAGAATTGACCTCTGCAACCATCGGCGACTATCCGGTAGGTTCTACTATAAAAGACGGCAAACTGGCACTTGACCGCAATAAGCTAGAAGAAATGCCCGTATCCGAATACGGCGAAAACGTAACGTTGCTTTGCGAAACAACTCAGGCAATGTACCGTGCGGAAATCGACTTGTACACGCTGGTTGTCAAGTCCAAGCAAGACTACATGAGTATGGGCGCGCTGTCCAAGGCTGCCTGCAAAAACGACAGCAGGTTGTTTGGCGGATACTTCGTGCTTGGCGACAACATCACGGTAAACGGCGGCATGTCGGAGTTTGTTGACCGCACCGTGACGGATTTCAACGGCGACGGAAGCCAGGGCTTCTGCGGTGTAATCGACGGCAAAGGATATGTCATAAGCGGACTTACGAAAACGACAAACAACGGTAATGCGTTTATTTCCGTTATGCACCGTGACGGAGTGCTGAAAAACATCGGTTTTGTCAATGCGAGTTTCGAGGCAAACGAAGGTTCGTTTCTTGTTCACACCGGCGCAGGCACCGTGCAAAACGTGTATGTGCAGTACAACAAAATCAGCGGCGCAAGCCCCCACGGTTACAGCGGTACGCTTTACAACGCAAACCTTAAAGTAAACAGATTGGTTGTAGACGTTACAAGTACACAAATAAGCGGCAACGGCAACAAATTTTTGTTGATGACGGACAACCGCGAAGCCGACCTTAAAAACTTTATTTGCCTGTTTGGCGACAACTATTCGTTGCAGGACGTCGAAAGCGGTAAGGTGACGGTTGAAAGCAACCAGGATTTTACAAACGATGACTACAGGAAGTCTTTTGCAAAGAAAGTTTTCTTCGGCTCTGACGAGCTGAAAAACAGCGAAGTGTTTGCAGGTATGTCCGATTGGGACGGCAACTTGTGGCACATCGACGTTGATGAAGGAAAGATAGGTTTCGGCGTAAAAACTTACGTAGAGCCGGAATTCAGACAAGAAACAATCACCGTGCCCGAGGATGGCCGCGTGCGCGTGGAGCTGGATATAAACAACGACGGCACGCTTAACAGCGGCAAAGTGATTGACATAAACATTGCCGACATCATCGGCGCAAACGAGTACACGTTGGTTTCGGTCTGCGGAACTGGTGCTTCCAGCAACAATATTACAGCCTCCATGTTTGGTTACGCCTACGGCAAACAAACGGTACAAATCGTAGTGCAAGCGGAGTACACATTGTACACAATCGATATGCCGGTACTGCTTGTCAGCAAAGTTATCAGGACGGCGGATGACTATGCCGCATGGGGCAAGATTGCTATTGCGTGTGAAAACGACGGCAAGACGGAAGGCAGTCACAATTACGGCGGATACTTTGAACTGGGCAACAACATTACAAGCACAAGCGGAAGTATCGCCATGGTGTATGCCGACGAGAACGCCTGGGACGAAGTGGACGGCGGATTCTGTGGCACGTTTGACGGCTGCGGATACGTAATCGACGGACTTGTGGCAAACGTGGCAAAAGACCACGCAACATTTATCGGCAAAATGAAACAGAATGCCGTACTTAAAAATATCGGTTTCACAAACGTGACAATGAACGGTATTACGTTGCTTACCCGCACGACAAACGGAACGATTTCCAACATTTACGTGCAGTACAAAAAAATCGGTGTTACAAGCGGACAAACGATACTTGCTCGCGGAAACGCAACGGTTGAAAACGTGTTTGTAGACGCTTCTGTCGCCGAAATAGCAAGCGGTAGCGCCTACGGAATACTTGGCAGCAGACACTCGCAGGAACTTGCATACGACATTTACGGCGTTGTGCCGCAAGGCTACGTAAGCTACGTGGACAATGGCACAAACGGCTGCGGACACGGTTTTGCAAGCAGTAGTCTGTTGAAGTCGGATGTCGACGCCTGGCAAGCCGTGCAAAGTTTTGCAACGACCTGCAACTACTGGCACATAGACGAAACGACAGGCGTTGTAACGTTCGGTAAATGACAGAAATTCGTGTTAAACTGTACAAAGTGTAACGTTAAATGCAGTTAACGGTGTTAATAATCGACTGCTTGTGTAGTATTAAAAGGCAGACTGATTACAGACTTTTTGAAGAGGTGTAAGATGATTACTTCGACAAAAAAGCAAGGTTACGACGTTATTGTCGTGGGTGGCGGTATTGCAGGCTGTTGCGCCGCGCTTGCCGCCGCAAGAGAAAACAAAACCGTGTTGCTTGTTGAAAAACACATCAATCTCGGCGGACTGGCAACAATAGGGCTTATCAGTTGGTTCGAGCCGTTGTGTGACGGCGAAGGGCGAAAGATGATGAGCGGCATGGCGGAAGAGATGATACGACTTGCCGTCGGTTGCGGTTACGACAATCTGCCGGAAATCTGGGGCGGAACAAGCGGTAACGAACAGTCGAGCGACAGGTATTCAACCAATTTTTCCCCGACGTTTTTCTCATTGGCACTCGATGACATCTTGCGCAAAAACGGCGTCACTTTGCTGTATGACGCATTGGCTACCTATCCGGAAACGGTCGGCAACATTGTTGCAGGCATAACGGTGGAAAACATCGACGGACGAATGCTGTATCCATGCAAAGTAGTAATCGATTGCACCGGCGAAGCGACAATCGCAAACCGCGCGGGTGTGCCGACAAGGACGTACGACAACACGCAAACTTACGTTGTGCATGACACAAATCGCAAGCGTGCGGGCGACTTTGCCGACAGCGGCGATATGACGAAATTGCGCCATTGGCAGTGGTTTAAGCCGGGCGCGGATACAATCGGCGAAGTAACGTCCGTCGTCGAAAACGACTACATTTGCCGAAGCAAGCAAATGACGCTGGCGCACTACGCCGACACAAACAAAAACGAGCGCGAAATACTTGCCCTGCCGGAATTGCCTCAAATAAGGCTTATCCGTGCCATTGTGGGTGCGGAAACGTTTCTCGGGCGAGAGGAGGATATTGACCGACCCGTTGCAAATTCCATCGGCAGTACGGGCGACTTTGCCCATTGTAACTACCGCTTCGACATCCCTTACGGGTGTCTGTACAACGCCGACTTCCCCAACTTGTTGTGTGCGGGGCGTGTGGTAAGTGCCGACGGCAACGGTGCGCATGTGCTTCGCGTAGTGCCTTGTTGTTGTCTGACGGGACAGGCTGCGGGTATTGCCGCGGCGGTGGCAATTGAGCAAAACAAGTCGGTTGCCGATATTTACGAACAAGTAAAGCCGCGCCTTGCGTCACGAGGAGTTGCGTTTGAAATCAGGTAAAAACTCTTGATGCGGCAACTAAAAACGACTTCTTTGACAAAAAGCCTCTGACTTAAACGATAAACGATATGATAGAACATGCAAAATGGATTGCCGCAACGGAAGCGGAACAGGCACCGTGTATAGAAAAGAAATTTTCGCTTGGCAAGGTGCGCTCGGCAATACTGGATATTACAGGGCTGGGGTACTTTCTTGCCGAAATCAACGGCAAAGCGGTAACCGATGATTTGTTTAACCCCGTTTTTTCCGACTACCGCGAACGACCGCTAAACAATCTGTTGTACCCGATTACGGACAAAATGACTCATCGCGTGTACTTTTGTAGATATGACGTGACGAATTTGCTCGAATGCGGCGACAACATACTGTCTGTGCGATTAGGCAACGGCTGGTATCGTCAGACAAAACGCACAGCCGAAGGACATCTGAAATTCGGCAACAAACTTGTTGCTCGGTTCAGTTTGCGCTATGTCGACGAGCAGGGCAACCGACACGAAGTATTGTCCGACGGCAGCGAAGTCTGGCGACAAACGGAAGTTACGGACAACAACTTGTTTTACGGCGAAACGCAGGACTTGCGGATACTCGGCAAAACGCTAGAGTACGGCAATGTGACTGTCGAAGGTAACTTTGAAACCACTTTTACTTTGCAAACATGTCCTGCCGAGCGAGTGGTACGCACCGTTGTACCGAAACTTGTTGTGCAACATGGAAGCAAACGTGTCTACGACGTGGGCGAAACCGTCAGCGGTTGGGTGCGTTTGCGCACATGCGGCGTCGAAGGCGACGTTGTCACGGTAAATCACAGTGAGTGTATTACACGGGACGGCGAGTTGGACGTCAACTCCGCAGGCGGAGATATTGTCAACGATCGCGGCGAACGACAGTTGCAACTGATGAAATACGTACTTGACGGGAAGGGAAGGGAACTGTACCCCAAGTTTTGCAAACAGGCATTCAGGTATTTCGAGGTGGACGGCAACGCCGAAGTGGTGTGCGTGGATGTGGTGCACACCGATTTGTCGCACCGCACTACGTTTAATTGCGGCAATGCCGTGCTTAACTGGCTGTATACTGCTTACCAACGTACGCAACTCATCAACATGCATGACGGAATTCCGTCGGACTGTCCGCACAGAGAGCGGCTCGGATATACTGGCGACGGACAAATTACCGCTTCGGCGACAATGACGTTGTTCGGTAGCGAAGCGTTTTACCGTAAGTGGATACGCGACATTTGCGATTGTCAGAACATACACAACGGACACGTCCAGCACACAGCGCCTTTTTACGGCGGCGGTGGAGGTCCCGTAGGCTGGGGTGGCGCAATTGTACAGGTTCCGTATGCGTTTTACATGCACTACGGAGACAAGTCGTTGGTGATGGAAGTGTTGCCTCACATTACAAAATGGGTCGATTACATCACGACACGTACAGACAACGGACTTGTCTGCCGTGAAGAAAACGGCGGCTGGTGCCTGGGCGACTGGGCTACGCTTGACGTGGTAATTCCGCAGGAATTTGTCAACACGACACTGTTTGTATCGATGCTTGACAAAGCAGCGTACCTTGCGACGGAGGTGGGACAAACCGAACTCGCAAACAGCTTCGCCGAATTGCGTAAAAAGTATCAAAAAAGCGTAACGTGTGCGTTTTACGATGACAAAACAGGCAGTTTTGCCGGCGGTGTGCAAGGGGCTGATGCCTTTGCTCTGGCGGCAGGACTCGGTGACGAACGGACGCTGACAAACCTTGTTAACAAATATACGGCAGATTGTCGTTTCGATACAGGATTTATCGGCACATACGTACTGGTGGAACAACTGATTGCCCATGAGCAAATCGATTTGGCATATGATTTGCTGACTTCTGTCAAAAAAGGCTCGTTCGGATACCTGAAAAAACGCGGTGAAACGACTATATGGGAGTATCTTGACACAAAGTGGTGTTCTCATGCACACCCGATGTTCGGCGCGGTTGCGGAATTTTTACCCAAGGTGCTGCTTGGCTTCCCCGAGAAAGAATATACGACGAACGTGGTGTTGCGACCGGTGTTTCCTCGCAAGTTGCGTCATGCCGACGGCAGCGCAATGTACGACGGTAAAGCTGTTCAAGTGGAATGGAAAAGACAAAAAAATAATATACGTATGCAAATTTTCGTCACGGACGGACTGAACGTCAGTGTTGTTTACAACGGCAAATCGACGTCGCTGCAGGTCGGCAAAAACGAAATAACGCTAACGGAGTAGATTGAAGGCTTCTGCCGTCGTATCGAAAAAAACGTCGGGAATGGCGTTGATCCCTTTTCTTAACAGGAAGAAAATATGAACAAAATAAAACTTGTAAACAAAATAATCGATGTAGACAAGTCGAAAATTGTCTACGACAAGCCGCTTGACGACAATTGGCAAGACGATTGGCAAGTAATGGCGGGCGAATGGAGTGTTGAGAACGGCTGTCTTGTCGGTGTGGAACGTGGAAACAAGGGCGGAGTGTTGTTTTTCAAACAACGCTTCGACGGAGTCAACGTGATGTTGACTTGTAAAATCAGTACGATTTTGCCCGCTACGCGCGACGTAAACGGTATTTTTTGCGCCGAGTGGGACGACAAAACCGACTATCTCGGCGACTACTACGTGTGCGGACTTAACGGCTGGTATGACGATAAGGCAGGCATCGAGGGTTGCAAGGTCGGCGTGGGCGACTTCTGCGGTATGTCGGAGACAAGCTACAAGTACAAGGCAGGTGATGAAATCGAATTTACTTTCGGCGCAATCGACGGTCATTGTTTTATGCTTGTTGACGGCAAACTTGTTGCCGAACACCTTGACGGTATACTTAAACTCAACAAGGGACACATCGGCTTTTCGCCGTATTGCACGATGCTGAAAATACACGACATTGTAATTCGGGAAATATCCTATGTCAACAATCAACAACATTACGAACCGGAGTTTTAAAAGCAGTACGATTGACGTCGTTTACTAAGCCAATTGCCGTACGGGTAACATTGGAAAGGTCAAAGCGACAGAGGTGGCATTGATTTATCTGAGCAATTTTACCTTGGTGGAAATAGATTTAAATAAAATGAAATATTTGCTTAAAAATAATCGCGACGGTCAAAAAGCCGTGTACAAAACCACGCTATGCGTGTCGCAAGACGAACGGTACATATATTTTGACTTTGTTGCAGAGCACAGCGACTACTACTGTCCTTACGGCAACTACAACGACATTCACTCTTGTGGTGATGCGGTGGAAGTGCTTATCGGCACTGACCCCACGCGTAAAACCTACTACGAATTGGAAGTAAATCCCAACAACGTAAAAATGCTTGCCAGAATGACGGTAACGGAATTTGACGATGAAGGCGCGGCAAAGTTGAAGATCGATTTCGTTGACGAAAAAGATTGCTTCTTTCGGTCGGACGTACGGCATACCGACAACGGATATATTGTCGATATTTCTATAGACAAGACGAAACTCAACATGCCGCTTGACAAAATCTATTTCAATGCCTATCGTCTGGAAACCGACGGGGGCGAGATGGAAAAGCATCTGTTTGCACTAAACCCGACAATGTGCGGCAAGTTTCACGTGCCGACCCGTTACGTGATGTTGAGTGACTACCTGACAGGAAAGTGAAAAGGAAATACAAAGGAACAAGCATGAAAAAAATCGTATATTTACCGCTTGACGAACGTCCGTGCAACAGTACTTTTTGTCAGTTTCTCGCACAGGACAACAACGAAATAAATCTGATTTGTCCGCCGCTATTGATACTCGGACTTAAAAAGAAGCCGGCAGACTACCAAAAAATTGCGGCGTTTTTGACCGAACAATGCGCAGACGCCGACTACCTGATACTTGCCGTAGATATGTTGTTGTATGGAGGCTTGGTCCCGTCAAGACTGCATCATATGGACGTGGAAGAAGTTTCGTCGCGCGTCGAAGTAATCAAAACAATCAAGCGCAACAATCCCGGGCTGAAGATTTTTGCCTTTTCGCTTGTAATGCGTTGCCCGACATACTCCTCTTCCGACGAAGAGCCGGACTACTACGAACAATACGGCGAGCGAATCTTCAAGTACGGCGTCAACGAACACAAGTATCTTGACGGCTTGATAGACAAGCAAGAGTATTTGTCGCAGAAAGCATTGTTAAACGTACCACAAACGGTAATTGAAGATTACACTAACAGACGTAGTGTAAACATCAAGGTACTTACCGAAGTGCTTAGACTTGTCGGCGACGTAATAGACGAGTTTGTTATTTTGCAGGACGATTCCAATCCGTACGGCTACACTGCGCTTGACCAACGCATTGTAAAAAAATGTCTTAGCGACAACAATATCGATATTGACATTTATCCCGGTTCGGACGAAGGCGGACTTACATTGCTTGCCAGAGTGCTGACAAAAATAAAAGGTTACTCGCCCAGGATTTGTCCCGTTTATCCCAGACCGGAGTGCAGGGACGTTGTTCCGCTGTTCGAGGACAGGGCGGTGTACAAGAGCATAACCGCACAGATAGAAAGCGCAGGTTGCACGGTTTCCGAAGAAAACGACGCCGACATTTATTTGTTTTGCAATTTGCCTGTCGGACCAATGCTTGACTTTTGCAGTTTGTACATCGGCAAGACAAACGGCGTCGGCAATGTTGCCAACAAGCAGTACGTCGATCGCGACTTGCCCGGGTTTGTTTCAAAACTTGCCGGACTTCATGCAAAAGGCAAGGCCGTCGCCGTTGCCGACATTGCGTATGCCAACGGAGGCGATGCGGAAATTGCCCGCATGATTTCCGAGTCGGCAGGACTGCTTAACATCGCAGGTTACGCAGGGTGGAACACTTCGTCCAATACGTTGGGTACTGTAATTTGTCAGGCGGTTTTTTACAACTTTTTCAAAAACACGCCTACGCACAGACGTTTTACTGCCGAGCGTGTTTACGAGGATATTGCCTATTGTTCTCACGTCAGAAGCAGCGTTACCGCAAACGAGCTAACGAAACTCGGTTACAACTACTTCGATGTCGGCGAGCAACGCGGCAAAGTCGCCGAAATAGTGGCTCAACAATTAAACGAATTTGTCGGAGACAACTTCCCCGAAATTTACACCGGGTACAAAATTTCCGACTGTTACATGCCTTGGAGCAGAATGTTTGAAGTCGGTCTTACAGTCGAGAAAAAGAAGTGACGCCGGACTTAAAAAAAATTATCATCGGGCATTACCTGACGCCTCGATGACGCTTGGAAAAAATCCGACCGTATCGACGGCTATCTGTCGCAACTGTTGTAATGCAAGTCTTACAGAGGAAGGAAAAATATGACAGAATTGAAACTAAACAAGGGATGGACGGTGGATTTCGACGGGAAAAAGTTGCCTGCCGCCGTGCCCGGGGACGTGACCCTCGACTTGTGGCACAACAACGTAATCGACAATCCGTACTTCGGAATGAATCACAAGCAGTTGCATTGGATAATCAATCGCGACTTCGTCTACGAAACACGCTTCGACCTTTCCGACGAGATGTTTGCCAAGCAGGAAATCCTGCTGGAATTTGACGGAATAGACACCTATGCCGACATATACCTCAACGGCAAACAACTGGGACATACTCAAAACATGTTTTTGAAGTACACCTACTCTGTAAGGGATCTTGTCAAAAAAAGCGGCAACCTGCTTACGGTAAAAATGTTGTCTACAGGGCAGGTGATGGACAAAATCGACGCCAAAGGCTATTACGGTGTGTTTAACATCAAGCGTTTGTTTGTACGCAAGGCGCAGTGCCACTTCGGTTGGGACTGGGCTCCCGACATGCCCGGTTACGGCATTTGCGGTGATGTAAAACTGATTGGCTGTGTCAAAAATCGCATAAGTGACGTACACTATCGGGCTTACAACAGTGGAAAGTTGAGCATATTTGTCGACCTCAACTACACGGTGCGCGAGCACATGACCGAAGATAAACAAATCAGGCAGTGCGACCCGGAGTGCGCAAACGACATTCTTCGTTACGTTGTGGCAACCCGCCCCGACAGCCCGATTTCGGAAGGCAACGGCGTTGTTTTTGAAACAAAAGTAACGGGCGAAAAGAACTTTGCAAACTTTACGATAGACAACCCCGAGTTGTGGTGGCCCAACGGATACGGCAAACAACCGTTGTACGATTACAAGATTCAGCTTGTGCGAGGCGGCAAGGTGGTGGACGAACGCGTCGGCAGGTTTGCATTTCGCGAGATCGCCCTTTGTCAGGAACCGTTTGACCGGACGCACATGAAGTATTGTTTGCAAGTCAACGGCGTAAACGTGTTTGTTAAGGGCAGCAATTGGGTACCGGCAGAGTGCTTTATCGGCGGTATAAAGACGGAAAAATACCTCAGGTTGATTGACGAGGCGGCGCGTGCCAACTTCAACATGTTGCGCGTGTGGGGCGGCGGACTGTACGAAAAAGATGTTTTTTACGATATTTGCGACAGCAAAGGAATCATGGTGTGGCAGGACCTTATGTTTGCCTGCTCCGACATCCCCGAAGACGATCCCGAGTTTGTCGAAACTTGTCAAAAGGAAGTTGTCTTTCAGGTTTGCCGACTGCGTAACCACCCGTCGCTTGTGTATTGGTGCGGAGGCAACGAAAAGACAGGTTCTTACTGGCACAAAATCACCAAGGGCGACTACTTTGTCGACGTCATTATGCGCGGTACAGTGAACAACTACGACGGCACACGTCCTTATGCACGCCAAAGTCCCTGCTCGCTTACCGACGTTGGCAACGACGTGACATCGGGCGAGTCGCATGCAGGCAGTTACGAAAGAAGTCTTGTCGACGGCGTGCTTAATTACCGCAACAAAGTCAGCGATACGGGCGTGATGTTCGTTTCGGAGTGCGCCAACATGGGTCCCGGTACGATAGAAATATACAAACGTATGTTCCCCGAGGACAAGTTGTGGCCGATGAACGAGTATTGGCGCGACCGTTTGATGGAAAACCCTTACTCGGAGTTCAAAGTGCCCTTTTGCGAGCGTCAATTGCTGTACGCCGACACGCTGTACGGCGAAAGCGATACTTTGCGACAGTTTGTGGCAAAAGGTATGACCTCTCATGCCGAATCGATGCGCGCGGAAATCGAGTATGCCCGCGCCAACTCGGCTTGCGGCGGTTTCATGAATTGGATGTACAGCGACATCTGGCCGTCGGCAACGTGGGCGGTGGTGGACTACTACTGCGAACCGAAACAAGCCTACTACCAAATGAAACGCAGTTATGCCCCCGTTGTGGTTACATTTGTACAAAACGAGCAAAAACAACTGCAATTGGTATTGCTTGTTGACGGATTGCAAACGGTTACGGTCGATGTAAATTACGGTATGCGTACATTGGATGGCAAAACGCTGTGGCAACGCACGGCAACTCTTTCGGCGGAAGGTGGCGGCGCGGATACCGTAGACGTTACGGACGAGTACAATGCTCCCGACAGCTATCTGTTTGCCGAGTACGTCACGGACGGCGTAAAGCAGGGTACGGTGTTTTCCTATGACATGTGGCATACGTGCAAGTTTGTAAGCGACTACGTTTACAAGGTGGACAAACTGCCCGACTGCTACGCTGTAACCGTTGCGGCAAAGCAATTTGCCAAAGGCGTAATCGTGCGTATGAAGGACAACTACAAGTTTACTTTCTCGGACAACTACGTCGACTTGCAGGCGGGGGAACAAGTAACGCTGTATATATACGGCGCAACCGATGACGACATCGCCACTCTCGAAGTGACGGACTTTGCCAAGGAAACCGCGTAAGCGAACCCACGGCCATTACAAGGCTGTGTGCGATGAATGATTTTTGCGACAGTGCAAGGAAAAATGGTTTGGTTGTAAGTAAATTTTACATACGTACCACGTTTTTCGGTACATAAATACAAAGAAAGAATTTTACGCATTGACGGACAATATGCGAAAAATAAACAAAAATCAGGAGGTAAACTATGAGAAAAACACTAAGGGCGTTGCTTTTCATGTTGGTTGTTTCGCTTGTGTTGTGCGCGTTTGCGGCATGTGACACAACCGCTGAAAAGACAAAATTGGAGACGCCGACAGTGGCCGCGAAAGTCTACACCGGAAGCAAGTTGACCGCAACAATTGCCGAAAGTGAAGGCTACACAGTGGTTACGAATGAAGGGGGCACGAACGTAGGCGAGTACGATGTTGTGCTGAAACTGTCCGACGAAACCAAGTACGAATGGACAAAACCCGACGCCGACGATGCCACAAGGGTTACGTTGAAGTTTGCCGTAACCAAGGCAACCAACGAAATTACGGCATTGGCTCTTGACGGTTGGACTTTCGGCGAAACCGCCAACACTCCGACAGCCGCGGCAAAGTTCGGAACGCCGACCTTTACATACGGCGCAACCGCCGACGGCGAATTTTCCGAAACCGTGCCTACTGCGGCAGGTAATTACTTTGTCAAGGCAACCGTTGCGGCAACCGCCAATTACGACGGTGCGGAAAAGACTGCGGAATTTAAGATTGCGCATTCAAACGCAACTCTTACCAACATTCCGGCGGCAGTTGCAAACCTTGTCTACACAGGCAGTGCGCAGGAACTTGTCACGGCAGGTGTAGCCGACGGCGGCACGATGCAGTACAAACTCGGCACGGACGGTACCTGGTCGTCCGACATACCCACGGCGACAAACGCAGGCGAGTACACCGTGTACTACAAGGTACTTGGGGATGACAACCACGGCGACATCGCCGAAGCAAGCGTAACGGTTGGCATGGCAAAGGCAAATTCGACGTTCAGCAAACTTCCCTCCGACCCCGATTTGCACTACACGGGCGAGATGCAGGCGTTGTTGATTGCAGGCGAAACAACTTGCGGTACAATATGGTACAAGCTCGACGACGGCGAGTGGACGACGACAATCCCTACGGAAATCAATGCCGTAGGGCACAATGTTTACTACAAAATTGTCGGCGATGACAACCACAATGATCTTGTCGACGACGAAACGCAGAAACTGTATGTTACCATTGCCCGTGCAAATGCGCTTGTAACGGCACCCACGGCAAAAACGGGCTTGACGTACAACGGCGAAAATCAACCTCTTGTAAACGCAGGCAGTGCGACGGGCGCAAGTATCGAGTACAAACTCGGCGCGGACGGCGAATGGACGCAAACTTTGCCCACGGCAACAAATGCAGGCGAGTACACGGTTTACTACAAGTTTGTAGCCAACGCTAACTACACAGCAGACGAAGCGGAAGTACAATTGACAATTACGATTGCCAAAGCGGCGGCGCAAGTAACGGCACCCACGGCAAAAACGGGCTTGACCTACAACGGCGAGGCGCAGACGCTTGTCAATGCAGGCAGTGCGACAGGCGCAACGATAAACTACAAGTTTGGCGACGGCGAGTATTCCGAGACGATCCCTGTGGCAATAAATGCGGGCAAGTACAATGTGTACTACAAGTTTGTAGCCAACGCTAACTACACAGCAGACGAAACGGAAGTGCAATTGACAATTACGATTGCCAAGGCGCAGGACGGTATTGACTTCTCTATCGAAGGCGTGGAAGTGCATTGCGGCGAGTCCGTACCCGAACTTACCGCCACGTCAACAAGCGGAAACACGGTAACATTTACCTATTCGCTTGACGGTACAAACTTTGTTAGCAAGAGTGTTCTCGAAGAAAGCGGATTTGCATTCGAAGACGGCAAAACATACTACGTCAAGGCAAGCGTTGCCGAAAGCGATAATTATCTTGCTGCGGCAGTAACAAAAAGCATAAAGGCTACGCACAAATTTGAAACGACCGAATCGAACGGAATTACAACCGTTGCATGCGCTTGCGGCACCAAGACCGTCAGCGGAACTCTTGCAACAAAGCAAACAATCGACCTCGACGCAACCGTCGCCGAAGGCAACGTGTCGGCAAAGGGCGGCGTTTTGGACTTGACCGCAATCGGCTTTGACGGCAACAGCATGGTTGATCTTACCATTGGCGAGACGGCTTTGCGTTCTGCAATAGCGACCGACGGCATCGTGGCACTTGACGGCGTGTTGCCGCTGGGTATTTACGGCGAACAATCGATAAACGTAGGTTTTACCTACGGAAAGGCAAGTTACAACGTTACAATAAATGCGCTTGTTGTTACAAAGACAATCAAAACCGCCGACGACTATGCAAACTGGATTACAATTGCCAAGGCGTGCGAAGAGGGCGAAAAGTTGTGGGGCGGATACTTCCGTCTCGGCAACGATATCTCCGCAACAAATATGGTTGTGTTTACTCGCGGCGAGACCGACGGCACGGAAGGCTTCAAGGGCGTATTTGACGGTTGCGGATATGCAATCGACGGACTTACGCGTACGGCTGTGTACACCGACGCTTTCGTCACAACTATGACAGCCGAGGGTGTACTCAAAAACATTGCTTTTACCGCTGTACGAATTGTCGGCGAAGGCAGCTTCCTGTGCTCCGGCGGCAAAGGAACGATTGAAAACGTGTTTGTGCAATACGCCGCCATTTCTCAAGGTGACGCAGGCGGCAACAACGCCACGATTACCAACATGCAGAAAGGCTGTGCGCTTAGAAACATATTTGTGGATGCAAGTAATGCGGTAATAAGCGGCAACGGTGCAAATTTCAGAATATTGACCAACAACGTTGCAGACGGCTTCGGCGGAGTGTTTGGCGTTTGTCCATCGGAAAACTACACGCCGAGCCAAGCTATCGGCAACAGAGGCAACAATTATGGTGCTATTGCCTACTTCGTCAGCTTTGCCGAGCTTAAAGCAAAACAGGAAACTAAATCGGTTTTGTCCGCTTGGAACGACAACGGATTTTGGATTGTCAAGGACGGCGTGCCTATGCCGAAAAACCTCACTGTTACCGCATTGAATTTGGGTGCAAAAGATATTGACCTTGACGTGATGGTTGACGGCGACAATGTCAGCCTTAACGACAGTGCGGTTACATTCGATTGCTTTGCGATCGGTTTCGATTTCGCGCAAGCGGTTTCGTTGACAATGGACGGAAACAACGTCGAGTTTGTCGAAGGCGATGTCACTGTTAGCCGTGGCGTGCTTAGCATCAAGCGTTCAATATTCGGTTTTGCCTACGGCGAAAAGAATATCGTAATTACCGATGTAGACGGAAAAACAATTACTGTTTCCGCTACGCTTGTTACAAAAACATTGATGAACGCTGCCGACTACTCAAATTGGATAAAGATTGCCAATGCGTGCGAAGCGGAAAATCAGATTCTTGGCGGTTACTTCAAGTTGGGTGCAAATATCACATCCGAAACCATGGTCACGTTTGATCGTTACGACGTTAACGGCAAGTACGGATTTAAGGGCGTATTTGACGGATGCGGATATGCTATCGATGGTTTGACGGCCACGGGCAATGCGTTTATCAGCTGTATGACCAAGGACGGAGTGTTGCGTAATATTGCATTTACCAACGCTAAAATTGCCGGCAAAAGCAACTTCCTGTGCTCCGGCGGACTCGGCACAATAGAAAACGTTTACGTGCAATACGTATCTATTGCCGCAGGTAGCAACAATAACGGAACGATTTTTAACAATTGTAGAGATGAGAAAAATGTAGTCGGTGTAATTAAGAACGTATTTGTCGATGCAAGCAATGCGGTGATTAGCGGAACCGGCTCTTCGTTCAGACTAATCGGTGGCAACAACAATGGTTACAACGGCATATTTGCAGTTTGTCCCGAGGGTTACACCGTAACTCAGGCTCGCGATACGGGTAGTTTTGCCAATGCCGAACACGCGGTTTGCGCATTCGCAAGTTTCGACGAGCTTAAAAACAAAGACGAAACGCAAAATACACTAAAAGGCTGGGACAGCACTTATTGGACAATCGTTGAGGGCGTTCCCGCGTTTGTAAAAAAATAGTCAAAGCCATATGGTGCAAAACTAAATAAAAACGGTGTACAATCATTCCGGTGTGAATCTTGCCGATGGGGCGGAGCAACAATTAGTTTTTCTTGAAGAGGCTGTCGCATCAGACACATAAGAACACTAAAAGTCAAAAAAAGTATACAAAAATGATGTGAACTCCAAAGGAAAAAATAGTTTTCCCGGGAATGAGTGACGTGCATTGAAAGTTAAGACAAATTTAATATCAAACGGTTTGTGGATGGGCTCGGTATTGTACCGGGCTCATTCCTTTTAGCCCGAGAGAGATTCTCCCGTTGGAATTTTAGCCTATTGCTTGCAAAACAGAGCAGGTTAGTATATAATGATTTTTAGTTTCAAAGTTGGTCTGCGGCGTAGTTTACGTAATGCTTTGCGCAAAAACGCACGGCATGGCGAAGTTTTGCAGGGTTTTTTTACAAAAAGCAATACAAACATTTAACAAACAATTTAATGCATTTAATAAACACTTAAACGGCAGGTGCAAAATGTCAAATCAAAATCGAGATTACTTAAACCTTGTAGTGTATCAGATTTATCCCAGAAGTTTTTTCGATTCAAACAGTGACGGAATAGGAGACTTGAACGGAATTAAACAAAAAATTCCACACCTTAAAGAACTTGGAATAAACGCAGTCTGGATATGCCCTTGTTATAAAAGTCCCAACTACGACAACGGCTACGACATTTCCGATTACCGCGACATAATGGACGAATTCGGTACTTTAAGCGATTGGAAAAGTTTGGCTGCCGAACTTCACTCAAACGGCATAAAAATAATTATGGACCTGGTTGTAAACCATACCTCGTCACAGCATTTCTGGTTTCAACAAGCGCGTTTATCGAAAGATAACCCCTATCACGATTATTACATCTGGGCAGACAAACCGCTTACCGATTGGACGGCTTGTTTCGGCGGTAGTGCATGGGAGTACAACGAGCCGGCAAACGAATATTATTTGCACTCTTTCGCTGTTCAACAACCCGACTTAAATTGGGAGAACCCCAAAGTAAGGCAAGAATGTTGCGACATAGTCGATTTTTGGGTTGACCTTGGTGTTGACGGGTTCAGGTGCGACGTGCTTGACTTCATTTCAAAAGATTTCAAGCAAAACAAAATGCTTAACGGTCCGCACCTTCACGAATATATCAGACAATTATTCGGGCGCGAAAAAGTAAAACACGTGTTTACCGTGGGAGAATGTCAGTCCGACGTAAAAAGTATTTGCGATATTTGCGGAAAAAACCGCGACGAATTGAAGTCGGTTTTTCAATTTGAGCATATAAACCTGGGGCGTTCGGGCAAGTATACCCCTGCGCCGTACACGGGTGACGACATTAAAAACATCCTTGTGAAGTGGCAAAACTTCACTGCCGAACACGACCTGTTGTACATTTTGTTTACCGACAATCACGACCAGCCTTTTTACATTTCACGACTCGGCAACGATAAAGACCTGCGGTATGAGTGCGCCACGGCATACTGTGGAATGTTTTATCTATTAAAAGGCATTCCCTTCATTTATCAAGGGCAAGAATTCGGTTCGGCAAACTCCTGTTACGACGACATTTCCTTTTTTAACGACGTTGAAACTTTGAATTACTATAAAGAAAACGTCGACAAAAAGCCTTTAAGTCAACTAATCGACGAAATAAATTACGGCAGTCGCGACAATACCCGCCGTCCGCTTGCCTGGACTGAAGAAAAAAACACCCATGGTTTTACAAACGGAACGCCGTGGCTTACCATGCCGTCGAGGGCTGACGAAATCAACCTTGAAAAAGACAAGAAATCAAACAAATCGATTTTCGGATTTTATAAAAAAGTGCTTGAATTGAGAAACTCAAGCAATACGATAAAATACGGAACGTTCAAAGACTTAACTTTAAGCGACGGCTGTTTTGTCTATGAAAGGCAACTCGGTCAAGACAAAATAATCGTTGCCGTCAATTTTGAAAAACAAAACACAATCTCTCTTCCCGACTGTATCACAAAAACAAAAGCCGAAGTGCTTTTGTGCAATTACAGTACCGGCAACCTTAACGAAGAGACTTTCGACAACGTGTTTAACCCGTATGAAATAAGGGTGTATAAGGTAAAATAGAGTTACCTGTGGTTTTCAATTAAATATTAAAAGCGGCTCGATTGGTTTTGAAGTGATCCGATTATAAAATTGCGCCTTCAAGCCATAATAAAAAGCCCCCGGACAAACCGTGGGCTTTTTATTATAAAAAAGGCGGATTTATACTGCTTGTAATCTTTATACAATCTTAATATTTTTCGCAACAACTATAATACGATCTTTATGGAAAAGATAATACCATAATACAGATAAAAGGAATAGAGGTTTTTGCATGGAAATACTAAAAAGGAAGTTGTCATCCTTTCAAATAATACTATTAGGATTCGCGGGAGTTATTTTGCTTGGCGCATTTTTACTTGCCTTGCCGATTTCTTCAAAAACTCACGAATGGACATCGTTTATCGACGCTCTTTTTACCTCGACGTCTGCCGTGTGCGTAACGGGACTCGTCGTATTCGATACGGCAACGCACTGGACGATATTCGGGCAAATCGTCATATTATTGTTGATTCAAATCGGCGGTATGGGCGTCGTTACCATTGCCGTGTCTGTTGCCGTTATTTCAGGCAAAAAAATCGGGCTATTCAGCCGCGAAACGATGAAAAATGCAATTTCTGCGCCAAACGTGAGCGGCATAGTCCGCCTGACCGGATTTATTATCAAGGGTATATTTTTGATTGAACTTATCGGCGCGCTTGTTATGATGCCCGTATTTTGCATCGATTACGGTGCCGAAGGCATCTGGCTGTCGATTTTCCATTCTGTGTCGGCGTTCTGCAATGCAGGGTTTGATATAATGGGGACGAAAAGCGGCGAATTTACTTCTATCACGCAATATTCGGCGCAACCCGTCATCAATATTACGATTATGTTGCTGATTATTGTCGGCGGCATCGGCTTTTTGGTATGGGAGGACATTTGCAAACACAAGTGGCGAATAAAGGAATATCGCACGCAAAGCAAAGTGGTGTTGATTGTAACCGCCGCGCTTATTGTTTTGCCCGCGATATACTTCTTCTTTTTCGAGTTCGCCGATTTACCTGTCGGTAAGCGAATACTTGCGTCTTTGTTTCAATCGGTAACGCCGAGGACGGCAGGGTTTAATACGGTAGATCTTACGGCGATCAGCGATACGGGATTGTACCTTATGATTATTCTTATGTTGATAGGCGGCTCTCCCGGTTCGACGGCAGGCGGTATGAAAACAACGACGATAGCGGTTTTATTTTCTTCCGCTTTTTCGGTATTCAGAAAAAAAGACAATGCGGAACTTATGAAACGGCGCGTCGACGATGAAACGGTCAAGACGGCTTCGGCGATATTTATAATGTACGTAACCCTGTTTTTATTTGGCGGAATGGCTATAAGTGCGATTGAAAATTTGCCTATTACGTCCTGTCTTTACGAAACGGCTTCCGCCGTCGCTACGGTAGGACTTACGCTCGGAATTACGCCGACGCTCGGAATTGCATCAAAACTGATTTTGATTTTATCTATGTTTTTCGGGCGCGTCGGCGGATTGACGTTGATATATGCCACGTTCGGCGCAAACAAAAATCAAGCGGCAAAGTTACCGACGGATACGATCGCTGTCGGTTGAGGTTTTTATAGTCTAAGGAGGTTTTATATATGAAAACAAAATCTGTTTTATTGATAGGTCTCGGACGTTTCGGAAAATACATCGCAATGAAACTACACGAATTGGGACACGAAATCATGGCGGTGGACGAAAACGAAGAAAGAATTAACGACGTTATGCCTTATGTGACTAACGGACAAATCGGCGACAGCACAAACGAAGAGTTGCTGAAATCGCTCGGTGTAAAAAACTACGATGTGTGTATTGTAACTATCGGCGGTAACTTTCAAAGTTCTCTTGAAACTACCTGTTTGTTGAAAGAATTGGGCGCGCAAAAGGTTGTGTCGCGTGCCGAACAGGACGTTCAGGCAAAATTTCTTTTGCGTAACGGCGCGGATGAAATTATTTATCCCGAAAAACAGCTTGCCACGTGGGCTGCAATCCGTTACAGTTCCGACCATGTTCTCGATTATATAGAACTCGGTGATTCCTGCTCGATATCCGAAGTTTCCGTTCCGTCGGCATGGGTGGGAAAGTCCGTTGTAGAAATCGATATTCGCAGAAAATACAACGTAAATATCATTGCCACGAAGAAAGGCGGAAAAATCAATGCGGTTGTTACCGCCGACACTGTTCTTTCCGGAGACGAAACGCTTTTGGTTCTCGGGGATTTTAAGGCAATGCGGAAATGCTTCGATATTTAACCACTGTAAAACAAGGCGACTTTTATGGAAGACGTAATACTTATCATTGCAGTGGCGGCGGTTATGGTTTTTGGCTTTTTTATTATGAAAAGGCTTGACGTATTCTTGAAAGAAAACAAAAAAGCAATTGAAAAGAAACGAGAAGAAGAATGTAGTCCGCTTGAATTCATTGATTCGGAAAATTATGAGAATATGACCTGTATTGAAAAATTCAAAAAAAGCCATAAAAAAGCGGCAATTATAGTCTTTGATAAAGAAAATCGAGAATTCACAAATGTTTTAACCGATTACATGAGCCGTAAGTAGATTTTGTGTGGAAAATATGATATAATACAGATATAAAACGAAGGAGATACGGATTAACCGAATGGTGAAGCAGCATAAAAACGACAAAGAACACATTCTGGTTTGTTTGTCTTCCGCGCCTTCAAATCCGAAAATAATTCAGACGGCGGCAGCCATGGCAAAGGCGTTCAATGCGACTTTTTCCGCATTATATGTAAAAACTCCCGCGTCTGAATCTATGACAACGGAAGACGCGGAGCGGTTACTTGCAAATACCCGCTTTGCCGAAACAAACGGCGCGTCGATAGTTACCGTATGCGGGAATGACATTGCTTTTCAGATTGCAGAATACGCTCGTCTTTCCGGCGTTACGAAAATAGTAATCGGCAGAACCGTTGTCGGTAAGCGAAAATTTATAGGCAAGACGACTTTAACCGACAAATTGATATCGCTTGCTCCCAATGTCGATATACATATCATTCCCGACAGCGATGCCGTTGTAGAAAAAGGAAAGAAAAAACTTTTTGAAAAACCGCATTTTGTAAAAACACTCAAAGAATTGGCGGTTTCAACGGCTTTACTGTTACTTTCTACTTTACTCGGGTATCTTTTTTCAAGCCTCGGTTTTACCGAAGCGAATATCATTACGACTTATATGCTGGGCGTTTTGATTACCGCTATACTGACAAAAAGCAAAATCTGTTGGGTTCTTTCGTCCGTTGCGAGCGTGCTGGTTTTCAATTTTCTGTTTACCGAACCGAAGTTTTCGTTTCTTGCATACGGAAGCGGCTACCCCGTCACATTCGTAATTATGCTTGCGGCGTCTCTCATCATAGGCGGAACAACCGAAAAACTGAAAACTCGGGAACGGCAGGCAACTCAAACGGCATACAGAACAAAAATCCTGTTCGACGCGAACCGGTTGATTCAGAAAGCGTCCGACGAAACGGAAATATTTCGGGTTACGGCAAATCAATTGGAAAAATTGTTAAATCGAAACGTAATTGTATTTAATGAAAAGGCGCAAAAAGTTCATACTTCGCAGCCTGAAAGCCCCGACGCCGATATATCGCCCGACTGCGAGAAAATTGCTTGGCAAGTAACGAAAAACAACGTAAAAGAAGGGAAAGGAACGGATATTTGTCCCGAAAGCGACTATACGTTTTTCCCGATATGCAAAAACGGCAAAAACTACGGAGCAATAGGCATTTTTGTCGGAGAAAAGCCGATTGATTCTTTTAACGAAAGCATTGTGGTGTCCGTTATCGGCGAATGCGCAATAGCAATTGACGGAATCATAAACGCCAAGGAAAGAGAACGCGCCGCCGTTTTAGTCAAAAACGAGCAATTGCGCGCAAACCTGCTTCGTTCCATATCGCATGATCTTCGTACGCCGCTTACGTCCATTTCCGGTAATGCGAGTAATCTGATTTCAAACGGGAATGATATTGACAACGCGACAAAAAAACAAATATACGAAGATATTTACGACGATTCGCTCTGGCTAATCAATCTGGTTGAAAATCTGCTTGCGGTAACGCGCCTTGAAGAAGGCAAAATGAACATAAATCTGACGACGGAACTGGTCGGCGACGTCATAACCGAGGCGTTGAAACATGTTCATAAAAAAAGCGAAAAGCAAAAAATCAGCGTAATACAGCCGGACGACTTGCTGCTTGCAAAAATGGACGCTCGGCTTATCGTGCAGGTCTTAATCAACCTTTTAGACAACGCTGTTAAATACACGCCGTCCGATTCGCAAATTACGATTACGGCAAAAAGAGACGGAAATATGGTTTCCGTAAGCGTGGCGGACAACGGAGACGGCATTGCGGACGAACAAAAATCGCGTGTGTTCGATATGTTTTATACAGGCGCAAACAAAATTGCCGACAGCCGCCGCAGTATCGGCTTGGGACTTTCGTTGTGCAAATCCATCATAAACGCACACGGAGGAGAAATAACGATAACCGACAACGTTCCGCACGGCGCGATATTTACCTTTACATTGCCCGTCGGGGAGGTGGAAGTTCATGAATAACTTACTGATTTTAGTTGTGGAAGACGACGCGCCCGTCCGTAACCTTATCGGAACGACTTTGAAAACGCACGGTTACGATTTTATTACCGCAACGAACGGAGAAAGCGCCGTTATGCAAGCGTCTTCTCGTAATCCGGACATTGTTCTGCTCGATTTGGGCTTGCCGGATATTGACGGCGTGGACGTTATCGGAAAAATACGCACTTGGTCGGAAATGCCGATTATCGTAATAAGCGCTCGCGCCGAAGACAAGGATAAAATCGACGCGTTGGATGCCGGAGCGGACGATTATCTGACAAAACCGTTTTCCGTCGAAGAATTGCTTGCAAGAATCCGCGTTACAACAAGAAGGCTTCTCTCGACACAATCGTTGAACAAGTCCGAGTCGGTTTTTGTCAACGGAAATCTGAAAATAGATTACGGCGCGGGTTGCGCATATTTAAGCGGCGAAGAACTGCACCTTACCCCTATCGAATACAAACTACTGTGCTTATTGTCAAAAAACGTCGGGAAAGTGCTTACTCATACTTTCATTACGCAAAAAATATGGGGCGCGGCTTGGGAAAGCAACATTGCTTCCCTGCGCGTATTTATGGCGACTTTGCGCAAAAAAATCGAACCGTCAGCCGATTTGCCGCAACACATTCAAACTCACGTCGGCATCGGGTACAGAATGATAAAGATAGACGACTGAACATTGCATTTAAGTCGATGAAGTAACATTCGCTTTGCATATTTTAATGAGAACTTGCATATTGCATGGACGCATTTTATCGGTTGTTTTTGCAATCGGTGCTTATCCTGCCTGGCGCTTTTGCCGCGACGGGAATTGCAGCTCCATGGAAGAAGTGCACCTCAAAAGTTGGACAGAAATGTAAAACTTTTGGTGGTGCATTTTTTACGCCGAAGAAGTCCTTTGCAAAAAAAAACGAACTTCGTAGGCTTGTGCGACATTTTGCTTGTACGATATTAAAATGAGAACCTGAAAAGCAAAGGTTTGATAAAAACTAAAGTCAACGTGCATTTGCATGATATGCTCACGCATTTGCAGAGATGGAAGCAAGACAAGATGGTATACAATATATTCTTCTTGATGGCAATATCTGCTATACTTTGAGCAATATATGTATTTTTCGTTTTGCGGAAAAATGGTAAAATCAAATTGCGAAAATGGACAAGTGTTTTGTCCCGCATTTTTATCTACGGAGACGGTATGACAAACAAGTACGAACGCATAAAAAAATTGGTATCGGTGTTGCAAAACAATCTTTGCCGCAAGCAAATACAAGTGACGGATATTATGTATGCGCACACTGACTATAAAAAAAACAACGACTTGCCTGACAAGTCTGCGCTTGTGCCGTTTAACGATGGCATTTGGGGCGGTGCTCCCGACGACCACTATTGGTTTCGTGCCGAGGTGGACGTTGAAAGCGTGCCGGAGTGTACTGCGGAATTGCTTGTGACTACCGGCTACGATGGTTGGAACGAGTGCAATCCGCAAGTTGTATGCTATGTCGACGGAATAATGACGCAAGCGCTTGACCGTTTCCATACGACGATGAATATCGATGCGGGGCATCATGTGCTGTATTTCTACGCTTACACGGGTATGCGACTTACGTTGAAGTTGGACTTCAAACTTACCTTACGTTACGTAGATAAGTATGCCGAGCGGCTGTACTACGACTTGGTTGTGCCGACCGAGGCGTTGGACTTTATGCAGGAAAACGAGAAGCCGTATTTTGACACGATAGACTACCTCAACAAGGCGTTGTGTCTGGTAGACTTTATGAACGTCGGTAATTCTGCGTTTTTTGATACTTGCAAAGTTGCTGCGAACTACTTTGAACACGAATTTTACGATACGTATTGCAAAATCGGCGACACAAAAGTGGCTTGCGTTGGACATACTCACATTGACATTGCTTGGCTTTGGTCTGTGCGCCAAACGCGTGAAAAGGCGCAACGCAGTTTTGCCACGGTGTTGCACCTTATGGACAAGTATCCCGATTACAAATTTACGTCGTCGCAGTGCTACTTGTACAAGGCTGTCAAGGAGGAAAATCCCCAGCTGTACGAGCGTATTAAACAACGTATTGCCGAAGGTCGTTGGGAAGTGGAAGGCGCAATGTGGGTAGAAGCCGATTGTAACCTAGTCAGCGGTGAAAGTCTTGTACGTCAAATACTGTATGGCAAGCGTTTTATGCGTGACGAATTCGGCGTGGACAGTAAAGTGTTGTGGCTACCCGACGTGTTCGGTTACAGTGCCGCACTGCCGCAAATACTAAAACTTAGCGGTGTGGACACCTTTGTTACAAGCAAAATCGGATGGAACGACACAAACATGATACCATACGATTTGTTCGATTGGCAAGGCGTCGACGGAAGTAAGGTGTTTACCTATTTCCTTACGGCGCAAAACGCTCACCGCGACGGACACATTGACCGTTACAGCACTTACAACGCCGAAGCCAACCCGTCGCAGGTCATCGGTTCGTACAATCGTATGCAACAAAAGGATATTACCGACGAAGTTGTCCTGACTTACGGCTACGGCGACGGTGGCGGTGGTCCGACAAGTTGGCACATCGAGTACATAAGGCGTATGGCAAAGGGTATACCGTGTGTGCCTTCGACCAAGTTTAGCAGTGTGGCGGAGTTTGTGTCCGACGTCAAACAAAACGTCAAAAAGGCAGGTCGCCTGCCCAAGTGGACGGGTGAATTGTACCTTGAGTTTCACCGCGGAACATATACTTCCATTGCCAAAAACAAACGCAACAACCGAAAAGCCGAGTATCTTATGCAAAACTTGGAATTGTTGAGTGTGCTTGCCGACAAACTGCGCGGAGTGGCAGTGCCGCAAACGTGGCTTACCGAACATTGGCAAACAATGCTGACAAATCAGTTTCATGATATTATCCCCGGTTCGTCCATTACCGAGGTTTACGACCTTACAGACAAGGAATACGCCGAGTTGTTTGACAGTGGCAATGAATTGTTGAGAGAACGTATAAGCGCTATTGTAGGTGACGGTGACAGTGGTTTAAGTGCCGAAAGTGTGACAGTATTTAATCCTAATGGTTTTGCTGTTGACAGCTATGTGTGTGTTGACGGCAAGTATGCGTATGTGCAAAACGTACCGGGCAAAGGTTTCGGTACGAGGCGAATCATTGCTCCTAAAAGCGGTGTAAAGACGACTGAATACACTTTGGAAAACAAGTACTTTCGTATCAAGTTTGACAAAGAGTACAACATTGCGCAAATTTACGACAAACGTAGCAAGCGCAACGTGTTGAAAGGCAAGGCGGAGTACGTTGCATACGAGGACTACCCGATTTGTTTCGATGCATGGGAATTACGCGATTACTATACAGAAAAGACATATCCCGTGCAGTTTGCGTCGGTGGTCGATGTCGACTTTGGCGGCAAAAAAGGCAAGCGCATTGTCAAACGTGTCGGTGACAGTACGATAACCACCGACGTGTGCTTGTACGAAATGTCCGACAGAATCGACTTTGACACAACGCTAAATTGGCAAAACAACAATGTGCTACTTAAGGCTGTGTTTCCTGTGGACGTAAACGCGACCACAGCGACGTGCGATATACAATTCGGCAACGTTCAACGCCCGACTGTGTGCAATACAAGCTGGGACAAGGCAAAATTTGAGTTTTGTGCGCACAAGTACGTCGACGTGTCCGAGGGTGACTACGGCGTTGCGTTGATGTCTGACTGTAAGTATGGTTACTCGGCGCGTGACAATGTGCTGACCGTGTCGCTTGTCAAATGCACGACTTATCCTAACGACTCGGTGGATAAGGGCGCACACAAGTTTACCTATGCACTGTATCCGCATGTAGGCGACGTGGCGCACAGCAAAGTAATGCAACAAGCAATGCTTCTAAACAATCCGCTTGTGGCCGTAGGGGGAAAAACTGAGGATATATCGTTTGTGGCGGTCGACTGCGACAGCATCGTCATCGATACCGTCAAACCTGCCGAAGACGGCAACGGCGTTGTGGTGAGGCTGTTTGAAAACAACAACTGTACAACAAATTGCACGCTGACTTTTGGTTTGAACGTGGCAAGCGCAACCATATGCGACTTGTTGGAAAACGATTTGCAAACCGTTGTCGTACAGAATAACAAAATCAAGCTTACACTAAAACCGTTTGAGATTGTCAGCATAAAGGTACAATTGTAAAATGAACAATTTGATCGAACGCGCACAAAAATTATTGCGCGAACTTAACAACAGAATAGTAGTTGCACAAACGGTAATCACCGACATCAAATACTTGCCGTGCGATTACAAAACGGACAACACTTTGCCCGAGTTGTCCGCTATGCAAAGTTTCGACGGAAAGTGGGGTGGTGCAAACGATACTCACGCTTGGTTTTCCTTCGACATTGACGCACCGAGTGACAACAATATACGGAATGAAGTGTTTGTTGACAGCGGCGTAAACGGTTGGGACTTATCTAATCCGCAGTTTTTGGTGTATGTCGACGGCAAAATCGCACAAGGCCTGGATACCAACCATCGCAGTTTTGTAGTTGATAGTGGCAAGCATACGGTGTATTTATACGCCTACGCAGGTTTCCAAATATCGCCGTTGTTTGCGGCAGACTTTCCGTTGGAGATCTTCGACTACAACAATCCGTTGACGCTGTCGGCAACGTTGCAAGCTGTGGACGTTCGTGTTGAAACGCTGTCTGCCGACCTGTTTGTAATGCTAAATACTTTGTCGGCAATAAACGTTAATACCAAACAATATGCCGACATATTGAGGTACGTCAACACTGCGCTTAACATGGTAGACTTTGTCGATGTTAGATTAGACGACTTTGGCAAATGTTGTAAAAAAGCACATACGTATCTAAAAAACGAGTACTTTGGTAGGTATTGTAAACGTGGAAATACAAGCGTTTCCTGCGTTGGGCATACGCACATCGATGTAGCGTGGTTGTGGCCGGTGCGCCAAACTCGCGAAAAGGCGCAACGTAGTTTTGCAACGGTGCTTGCGCTGATGGACAGATACCCCGACTACAAGTTTATGTCGTCGCAGTGCTACTTGTACAAGGCCGTCAAGGAGGAGGCTGCGGAACTGTACGAGCGCATAAAGCAACGCGTTGCCGAAGGACGTTGGGACGTCGAAGGCGCAATGTGGCTGGAAGCCGACTGTAACCTGATAAGCGGCGAAAGCCTTGTACGGCAAATATTGTACGGCAAACGATTTATGAAACGGGAGTTTGGCGTAGACAGCAAAGTGCTGTGGTTGCCGGATGTGTTCGGATACAGCGCCGCATTGCCGCAAATACTCAAACAAAGCGGCGTGGAAACGTTTGTTACAAGCAAAATCAGTTGGAATGATACCAACGTGTTGCCATATGATATGTTCCGTTGGAAAGGGCTTGACGGTAGCGAGGTTTTTACATACTTTCTTACCGCACCTGCCGACGCCAACAATCCAAAGGATATTCACACCAACTACAATGCCATTGCCAATCCCGTAGACTTTTTGCGCACGTACAACCGTATGCAACAAAAGTCGTTGACCAATGAAGTATTGATGGACTACGGCTACGGCGACGGCGGTGGCGGACCGACAGCACAATTTATCGAAAATATCGAGCGTATGCAGTGCGGCGCACCAAATTTCCCCTACACTAAGTTCGAGCGTGCGTCGGATTTCTTTGCACGTGTACGGAAAAAGGTGTACGATAACCCCGAACTGCCGCGCTGGACGGGCGAGTTGTATCTGGAATATCACCGCGGAACGTACACATCGGTAGCCAAAAACAAGCGAAACAATCGCCGAGCGGAATATTCGTTGCAAAATCTTGAAAAACTGTTTGTGCTTGCAAATAAACTTGGCGGTGTGGAGTACCCACGCAGGTGGTTTGAAGAAATGTGGCAAATGGTGCTTACAAACCAATTCCACGACATCATCCCCGGTTCGTCCGTTACCGAAGTGTACAACGTCACCGACCGCGAATACGCCAAACTGTTTGATGAAGAAAAGGTGCATTACGGCAAATGCTTGTCGGCAATTTTGCCATACGTATCAAAAAATTGTGTGCTAAATCTAAACAGTATGCCGATTGACGGATATGTGAAAGACGGCGAAAAATACGTTTATGTCGAGGGCGCAAAAGGCAATGCCGTCAGTCCCGTTGCAGTAAAGCCGGGCAACGACTCGGTTAAAATATCTGTGTACACGTTGGAAAACAAGTTTTTCCGCATCAAGTTTGGCCGTGATTACGACATTGTGGAGATCTTCGACAAGCGTGCAAAGCGCAATGTGCTTAGATCCAAGGCTCAACTGAAAGCGTACGAAGACTATCCCAACATGTACGAGGCGTGGGAAATCCGCAATTACTACACCGAAAAACAGTACGACTTGACGTTTGTTTCCGTCGAGGACATCGATTTTGGCGGCAAAAAGGGCAAACGCATTGTCAAAAAAATAGGTGAATCTACAGTAACAACCGATGTTTGTTTGTATGACTACACCGACCGTATCGATTTCGACACGACCCTTGATTGGCAAACACCGCACATGCTGCTCAAAACACTGTTTCCGCTTGACGTCAACGCTCATACTGCCACTTGCGACGTGCAGTTCGGCAATGTTTCTCGTCCTACAACCTGCAACAACAGTTGGGACGAAGCCAAATTCGAGTTTTGTGCGCACAAGTATGTGGATATTTCCGAAGGTAACTTCGGAGTTGCGTTACTAAACGATTGCAAGTACGGCTACTCGGCGCGCGACAATGTGTTGTCGTTGACGTTGATCAAATGCAGTACAAATCCTTCGGACTGTGTAGACAAAGGAATACATAAGTTTACTTATGCGTTGTATCCTCATGTCGGCGACGTCAGACATTGCGACGTGTACAAGCATGCGGCACTGCTGAACAATCCGCTTGTTCTTCTTGGCGGCACTGCGCAAAAGGACAGCGGCGTAAGCCTTGTTTCGTGCGACAAAGACAACGTGATTGTAGACACCGTCAAGTTTGCCGAGGACGACAACCGTGTAATTGTGCGATTGTTTGAAAACAACAATTGTACCACAAACTGCATTTTAACATTTGGTTTAGACGTATTGAGTGCGGTAAAGTGTGACTTACTCGAAAATGACGGCGAAAAGGTTGCGGTGCGAGATAACAAAATTTCGCTTACGGTAAAGCCGTTTGAAATAGTGTCGTTGAAACTTACATTGAAATAATACGGAGTACATTATGAAAAACAAATCGACAATTATTTTGTTGCTTGCTTTTGTCGCCGTGTGCTGTCTGACAATCGGTTGCGCCACAAGTACGGAACATTGCAACGTCAAACTTTCGACGGGCGCAGGCTATGTCGTCAACGGTGCAAAGACTGTGGAAAAGGGCAAGAATTATATCTTTACCGTTACCGCCAACGAAGGTTACAATATTACTTCCGTAATGGTCGGTACGGAAAAACTGACCGAAACCGATGGCAAATATACCGTTGCAAACGTTACTGCGGACATTGAGATTGTCGTAAGCGCACAACGAAAAACTTTCTCGGTGTTTTTTGTCGGCGACGGTTACGAAGCAAGCGGTGAACCGACCGTTACATATGGTAGCAATTATGTGTTTACGCTTAGCATTGCCGACGGATATGACAAGACCGTTACTCCCGTGGTAAAGGCAGGCGACAATGTGCTTGTCGGCGAAAAGGATGGCAATGACTACATTTACACGATAGAAAACGTCACTTCCGATGTGACCGTGACGGTTTCGGGTTTGGTCAAGCTTCCGGGACAACTTGTCGTGCCGAGCGACGCGTTCAACATCGAAATTGCCAATCTTACTGCTGAACAACGAAATCAGGGTTACTATCTGCAAGGCGTTTCGGGCAGTTACAACGGAGTAAAGTGCGATGTCAATGTGGATTTGTCCGCAGTGGTGTGGAATACGGCAGGTTCGTATAAAATCACGTATTCGCTGGAAGGCCATGCCGACGTTACGAAGATTGCCACGCTTAACCTGTTTGGTACGTTTACCGTGCCGGATCTCGCAATCGATTTGTCTGACGTTACAACTGCCGTATCTTGTTTGGACGGGTACCAGTATGTTGACCGTGACTTGTATATGGTGAACGGAGAAACGCAAACTTTGCTTACGCCAAAGCAATTTGTTGCCGAACAAATCGTTGTCGACGGCAAAAAGGTTTATCGCAGTCACTTTTCGACGGACTATCTTCTCTCGCTCAAGTCGGGCAGTTACAACTTCCGTTTGGTTGATTACGTTACGTGTAACGTAGGAGAGTTTACCGTTACGCTTACCGACGACGCCGCGCCTGCGTACGACTTCGACGCCGAAGATATGTATGCCTACGTGGTTGGCGACAGTTTCGACTTTGTCAAAGCAACGCGGCACGCCAACAGTGCGCAACCCATTGTCGTCAAGTACTTTTTGATGGACGAAAACGGCGTGGAAACCGATTGCACCGATGATTACGATTTGCCGAACAAGGCGGGAATGTACACTTGGATAGTCAAGTACTTCCGTAGCGAAAACGAACTTACGGAATACACAAAGTCCGTCAAATACCTACTTGTAGACAACTATGGCTGGTCGGGCGTTACCGTGTCGGCGTCGAAAGACGGCAATATCGTGCTTAGCACTGTTGACAACGACACAAATCAATATAGCGACAAAAATGCAATTATTTCAGCCGATTATATTCGCAAAAATAACAAGGTAAACGGCAACTACATGGTGCTTACGTTCAAGGTGACGGATTACACTTCGTCGGGCAAATTTGACGCAGGCATTTGGAGTTTGAAGGGCGCAAACAACGACTACATGGGCATTACGCTCAATACGGTGGGCGTCACTTGCAAAGTTTTGCGTATGCTTTCGGGCGGTGCGGTGGATTTCATTATCCGCGATTTTACGGGATCGATAGAAATTACCGATGTGGAGTTTGTCACAATAGCCGAAGGCTTCGGCACGCAAAAGAGCAATGCCGGCTACGTCAACACAACGACAGAAAACAACGGTTTGGTCACATCAGCCAAAGTGCAATGGGCGTCCAGCAGCGACAACAATAAGTTTACCGTAACGCAGGTCTACTTAGACAAGCTTGTTGCGGCGGGTTACACTCAAATCTCGATGGATTTGTCCGCAACGCAAGCCAATATCTACGTTATTTGCACTTACAAAAACGGCAACGCGACAAAGGATGTTGCTAAAAACTATACTGGGGGCAATGTAAACTTTGCATTGGCCACTGTTGACGGAACCTTGTCGGAGATAGGCATTGTGATTGTCAATACGCACGACAATACCATGCATCAAGATTACAGCGGTACGTTGGAATTGACAAACATCACCTACACAAAGTAACAAAAAAAACAGGCAATCATATGGTTGCCTGTTTGTGATATTTTTATCATGTGTAAACTGTGTGTTTATCGTCAAATTTTGCGTACGTATTGCGATTTTTGCGACAAAAATAGTTTGTTTAGACAATATTTAATATGCAAAAACAATGCCGGATAAAGTCTTGAAAATGCAATTTGAAGCGGCAAAATATATGTTTCCGACAACGCTTTCTCAGTCGATTTGAGACATAAAATCCCGCACGAATTCCGTTTGCGGATTGAGGAGTAGCTCATGCGGAGTGCCGATTTGTTCCACCTTGCGGTCGTGCATTACGGCAATACGGTCTGCGATGCGTACCGCTTCGCGCAAGTTGTGCGTTGCGTATACAAAGGTTACATTGGTTTGAGAATGCAGTCGTTGCAGTAAAGACAATATGCCATCGTGGTATATTGAGTCGAGTGCCGACAAAGGCTCGTCAAACAAGCAAATCGACGGATGTTTTGCAAGGGCGCGCGCAATGGCAACACGCTGTTGTTGTCCGCCCGACAGGTCGGCGGGTAAACGGGTAAGCAACATCTGCAAACCGAATTGTTCGGCAAGCTCGCTGACTCTCTTGCGAATTTCGTTGCGTGGATACTTGTTTGTGAAAAGCGGCATGGCAATGTTTTCGTACACCGTTTTGTGCGGAAACAGCGCATAATTCTGGCTGACGTAGGAAATATCCTTGTCGCGTTGATCAAGCTCCGAACCGTCCACGCCGTCAAAAAGTACGCTCCCGAAGTCGTAACTTTCTACTCCGGCAATTACTCTTAGTAACGACGTTTTGCCGCAGCCGGATTCGCCGAGCAGTACCAAAAATTCGCCATCGTTTACCGTCAGCGAACAATCGTACAATGCGACCGTGGTGTTCTTTTTGCGGTCGGTGTAACTCTTTTGCAGTTTTACGATTTCAATTTTGCTCATGCGCACAGTGTAGCAAAAAAATATAAAAAGGTCAAATGGAAAAATTGAAACAAAAAACGGAATATGTAGTAAAGGCACAAAAAACGGCAAGATTAGTTGCTGTTGTTGCCGCCGTAACAGGCATTGCGGTGTGCGTGGCGTTGTTTGTCGCACACGTGCGGTTTGCCGTTTGGGACAAAATTGTCGTGTGCATGGTTTCTTTGCTAGCGGCGGCGGTTTGCGTTACGGCGTGGGGCGTAAGCGTGTATTACGGAAATTACGCAAAGTATCTTGCCAAACTTTCGACTAACATCGTTACGGAAAAACTCGCCTTTGTGCAAACGGGGGACAGCGTTGTCAAGTATGGTATGCGATTCAGCACATTCAAGTTTGTTTCCGACAACGGAAATACGCTGTTACTGTATGCGTTGGATACCGACAATTTTGTTCCGCAAGCGGAGAGAGTTTACGCCGTAATGCACTCAAGTGACTTTATTGCGGATATTTGTGAGGTGACGGACGATGAGTAACGTTACCAAACAAGCAATCAAGCAAAGTTTTGCCGATTATTGGTGGATATATCTCGTGGTGGCAGTGTTGTTGTGTTCGGCATGGCTGTATGCCTTTTACTTGAAAGATAAAATCCGCGACAACGAGCGTTTGCAGATTTTTGTGGCAGGTCAAATCTCCGATCGGGATTTGGAACGCCGCGCCGAGGAATATTTTGCAAATGACGGCATATTAGATGTCAATTTATATGTGTTGTCGCCAGATTTCAAGGGATTCGAAGCGGGGTTTTCGGCACAAGGTTTCCTCAACAGCGACCTGCTTGTGCTGCCGCAAAGCCTTGTTGAAAAGTATGCCGCATATGCTCTTGCGTTGGATGGCGTCATAACATTACCCGATGATGTCGAAACGTATTCTACCGACGGCAAAATTTATGCCGTAAAAGTTGGCATGGTAAATTCCGAGGGATACACGCCGCTGTATGGATTCGATTGGATTGACGAAAGAGACGAAGATATGTACGTGCTTGTGTCGCCCAAGTCGCAAAACATCGGCAAACTTAACCCCGACGGCAACGCTGACGACAAGCATGCATTGCAATTGTTGCAAATGTTGCTGAATAACGCAATATAGAACATTTTGTCGCACTTTCTGCTGTTGAAATATACAATAATGCTTGTTAAAGCGTTCTGTCGGTACGATAGATGTTGTGCGTTGGCATTGAAATATCGTTAATTTGAAAAATGGGAAAACTACTTTACAAACTGAAAAAACAACAGTCGGAATGCACCGAACAAAATTTGCCGCACAATCGTTGGCAAGTGTTTTGTGATGTGTTGAAGCGTCGCTGGCGTTTTTTGCTTGCGAAAAGTCTGCTGACGTCGATATTCTGTTTGCCCTACTTTGCGTGGAATTGGATTGTCAACCAAGCGATACGTCAACTTACGCTAAAAGTTGAGGTTGTTGACTTTGTCAGACTGCTTGCTTATGTCAACACCAAGGGAGCCGTCAATATTGCTTTGCTTGCATTGTGCGGAGTAGGCATTAGCGGTGGCGTGTATGTCGTACAACGTTTAGTGTGGGGTGAAGTGGTGTTTGTCGGCGACTTTTGGCAAGGCGTCAAGGATAACCCGTGGAAAAACGCCGTTGTATTTGCTTTACCGGGCGTTGCCGTGTGGTGCGTCGAGTTTGTTTTTGTATACGTGCCGTCGGTGGAGATGTTTGCCTTTCAGCGCATGCTTATGTATGGTTTCAGCGTGTTGCTTGTTGCGTATGTTGCGGCGGTGTGCGTGTTTTTTGCCGTGCAAAACGCTGTGTACAATGTCGGTTTTTTCGCTTGTTTGAAAAACAGTTTTGTTCTTGCGCTCAAAGGTTTGCTGCCGATTACAGGCTTTTTAGTTGTGGCAATTACACCGCAAACAGTGCCGTTTTTCTTCTACAACACGGTGGTGGATGTTGTCGGTTATGCGGTTGTTGCGTTGTTTGGCGTAGGTTACGCAATGCTTGTGTTGACGCTTGCAGCCGACTACGTGTTGGACAAGGAGATAAACAGTGTAAACTATCCTCAAATTGTGGACAAAGGCATTGTGCGAAGCAAGTAATTCGGACATGGTGCATTTGCCATATTTGCACTGTTTTTAACCATATTTATGTTTAAGCGTACTTTATCATATGTTACAATGGTAAACGTCGGAAGTTAATGGTTTTTGACAAATTTCGACAGCCGATTTTTGGCATCGTCCCATAGGGACGAGAAATAAAACAAATTGGCAAACAAACGGACGACAATGTCGTCAATTATAATAAGGAGCAAACTGTATGAAAAAGGTATTGAGTATAGTATTGGCGGTTTGCCTATGCTTGACTTTTATCGTCGTGTTAGTGGGTTGCACACCAAAATATGACACAAAAACGACAATTGTAATTGAGCCGTATGGCGCGGCAGGCTACGGGTTGAAGTGGCTGGATAAGCTTGCAACAGAGTGGACGGAAGCTAACAAGGATTTGGGCTTCAACATCATTGTCAAGAAGTCCTCCAACAATCTTGCCGGTACGCACATTAGCCAAATTGCCGCAGGTAGCACCGATACGGATATTTACATTGCTTCCACAACAGACTACCAACAAGGTTTCTACCGCGATTACTTCGAGGATTTGTCCGACCTGTTGGACGTCAAACCCGACGGTGACGACGGATTGACCATTAAGGAAAAAATCAACGATTACGACAGCTGGAAACAATTGTCCTCCAAGTGGGTGTACGACGCTGCGGCAAACAGCTATTCTCTGGAAGGTTGCTACATGTTGCCGCACTCAAAAACGCTCACGGGCATGGTGTACGATCACGACGATTTTGTGGAAAAGGGATTGCTTGCCTATGCCGAAAATACCGACAAAGTAAAAGCGGCTTTGACGGAGCAAGGTATTACCTATTCGGTAAACGGTGGCAAATTGGTGTTTGTCGGCAGTACTGCCTACACCAATTACACCAAGGGCGATTACATTTTGTCCGCCGGTAAGGATGGTAAGTATGGCACGTATGACGACGGACAACCGCAAACTCTTGCCGAGTTTGACACGATGATCAACAAAATCAAGGGTATAGGCGTACCTTTCATTGCGCAAAACCAGGACGCAAGTTACATTACCTACATCACCGACGCTTACTTTACGCAATATGCGGGTATGGACGCCTACTCCGCAGTGGTTAGTTACGACAGCAATGGAAAAGCAATTGCGCTTGCCGACGGAACGACCGCAACGATAGATATGTCCAATGGTTACTTGGCAAACAACGCCAAAGGCATTGCCGAAGCAATAAACTTTACGGCAAAATACTTCAACAAGGGCAATTCGACAGTGTGCAGCTACCAAGCTACCGTCGACGCAATGCAACGTGAGTTTGTAACGGGTGGTACGGGGGACGCTAAGGCGACCTTCTACGGCATGGCAATCGACGGCAACTGGTTTGAGATGGAAGCAGCAAGTACGATGAATACTGCAAACAAGTACTCTGAAAAACCGCGTGGGTACGGCGAAGTCGACTACCGCTTTATGTTGTTGCCGACTATTGACGGACAGCTCGGCATTGACGGAGAAGGTAACGGTAGCGTAATGGCAGGAATAGAAAACGGCGGTATGCTTGTACGCAAACAAAGCGACGACAAAAAGCTTGCCGCAATCAAATCCTTCGTAACATACACTCTTACTGATAGAGCATTGTCTGAAACGACTGCGTCTTGCGGACTTGTGCGTAATTACAAATACACATTGAAGGACAGTCAACTTGCTTCCATGACGCCGTTCCAACGTACATGTTACAGTATCTTTACCGATACGGACAACGTTAAGGTGCTAACGGCACGTGCCGACCGCGGCAGAAACCCGATTTGTTGGTCGGGAGCAACCAAGCTCGAAACATTGTTTACTATTAACGGACAAACCCCTATCGAAGCAATACTTACCGGTTCTACCGTGGAAAATTGTATTGCCGGCGTTAAGAATATGTTTAGTGCTGACAGTTGGACGAGTGCGGTTACTACGATGAACAACACATTGCCCAAGAAATAAAGATTGGCTCATTTTGCGGCGCAGCCGAAAACTGCGCCGTGTATAATTTGCAAGTGAAATTGCTGTACGTATTGCAATTTTGCTTACGTAACTCGGAGATAACAATGGAAAACATTACCATCCCGAAAAAGAAAAAATTTTCACGGAAGGCTAAATCTAACTTATTCGTGCTGTCATTTTTGATTGTGCCGATAGTATTGTTTTTGATTTTTTATGTAGCAATCAATCTGAACTCGATATTGTTGGCATTCAGCAATGTCGCATTGGACGGCACTCGTACGTTTGCCGGTTTCAGCAACTTTGCAAGCTTCCTCAAAGGCATATTCAGCGACGGCGCATTGCTTAGCATAAGTATTGTCAACTCGCTGAAAATGTACTTCATCAGCCTTGTTATTTGCATGCCGTTGTACATCATTTTTTCCTACTTGGTGTACAAAAAGTGCTTTATGCACGGAGCTATACGCGCAATATCAATGTTGCCGCAAATTATTTCCGGCTTTGTGGTGGGTTTGTTGTTCCTCAACTTTGTGGCAGGCGACAGCGCTCCGATACTCAAAGTTTTTGAGTCGATGCATATTTTTGTCGACGAAAACGGCAAGGGTATCGACCTGTTGCACAGCTCACAGTATGCCTTTGGTACGACGATTTTCTTTTCTATTTGGATTTCGTTCGGTACTAACCTCATCGTTTATCCCAACGCTATGAAGGAAATCAGCAACGAAGTAATCGAAAGCAGTCGTCTGGACGGCGTTAGTACGATGTTCCAGGACTTGCGCTACATCGTGTTGCCGCTAATATTTCCGACAATATCTACATTCCTTATCACGGGGCTTGCAGGAATATTCAGCAATGGCGGTTCGATACTTACCTTCTACAATGTCAGTGCGCCGGAATACGTCTACAACATGGGTTACTACTACACCAAGTCGGTGCTTTCCGCGGGTAGCGAAACCGCCTATCCCGAGCTTGCCGCAGGCGGTCTTATACTAACGGCGATTGTCGCTCCGTTGACATTGCTGTTACGTCACCTGTTAGAAAAATACGGACCTACAACGGAGGCGTAATTATGGAAAACTTACAAATTGCATTTTCGTTGTATACAGATGTGCCGAAGAAACAGGTGGAGCAAGAAATCGCTCGCCAACAAACCTTGCTTAGCGCGCTTACCGCCGCCGAACAAACGGACGAAGTGATTGCCGCAGCGACGCAAGTGCAAGAAAACATCAGACTGCTGCAAGCAAAGCGAAAAAACATTATCGGCAAGAATGTCGGCAGCGTTGTCAGCTCGATATTCAAGTGGATTATGTGGGCGATATTGATTGTTTATTGCATTTCGCTGCTTTTTCTGCCCGTTTGGATGCTATTGACAGCGTTCAAAGATCCTATCGAATACACGCTGAACCCGTTTGCGTTCCCGACGTCGTTCAAGTTTGACAACTTTGTCAATGTGTTCAGTCACTTGCAGATAGAAATCGATTATCAGACATCCTACAATATGTTGCAAATGGCAGGTTTCAGCTTTTTGTATGCGGCAGGATTTACCATCGTCGACCTTTTTTTGACTGCAATTTCCGCATACGTAATAGCAAAATACCGTTTCCCGGGCAGAAACTTGCTGTATACACTCGGTATCGTCGTAATGATCGTGCCGATTGTCGGCAGTTTGCCTTCGGCAATGCAAATCAACAAGGCACTCGGCGTGTACGACAATATGCTGTTGCGCATCTTGCTTTGCCACGGATGTGTATTTAGCGGATTTAACTTTCTCTTACTGCACGGCAATTTCAAGGAAATGCCGTGGGACTACGCCGAAGCGGTGTTTATCGATGGCGGCAACCATTACACGGCGTTTTTCAAGATGTATCTGCCGATGATTTTTCCGACGTTGATGGTGTTGTTTGTGCTTGGTTTTCTTGGCGGTTGGAACGACTACGAAACCTTCATGGTGTGGCTGCCTAGTACGCCAAACCTTGCATACGGCATGTATTTGTTCCAGGGCAAGGCAAAGGCGTTGTACAAAAGCAACATTACCGAAGTTATGGCAGGATTTACAATGGTGGTTATTCCCACCGTGGCGCTGTACTTTGCAAGTCAAAAGACAATCATGAGTAAGTATACCGTCGGCGGGTTGAAAGGCTGATTTGTGTTCGTAAATACCAAATACTGCTGTTTAATCAGTCAATTACGACATTTCAATGCGGCATTGCGTCGCACATAAGGAAAACATGAATAGAAAATTACCGATAGTAATACTGATGTGTCTGATTGTGGCGGTTGCTCTTGTTTCCTGTACTCCGACCACGCCCGACAGTCCATCGCAACCCGAGCAGCCGGTAGGCGAAAAGTCGCTTGATGACAGTGCTATTTCCGAAACTGCCAAAGTGTATTCATCCCTTGCGATAACTTCCTGTAAAGGCAAGTGGGGCAGTGCGGCATATGCCGTCGAAGCGGAAATTACAACTCCGTCGGGTAAGACGGAAACCACAAAAAGCAACTATGTTGTGACGGAAGAAGGCGTGTACAACGTCAAACTGACAGCTAACGTCGGCGGTGAAATGCTTACCAGGACAAAATCCGTCAGTGTCGGCGGATACTCGGCGCAAGCGTTGTTTTCTGCGAGCAACGCAACGATCGTTGCCGAAAATATCTCCGTTGCAGACAAACTTCGCACGGGGACTGCCAATACGAGCGGCATGCAGGTGTCGATCAATCAAAGCAGTACACTCAACTACAAACCCGTTGTCGACCTCAACGAGGTCAGGGGCAATTTGATAGAGTTCGTCCCCAACTACCTGGCCAAGTCGCGTGACCTACGTGCGGTCAAACTTGTTCTTACCGATGCATACGACAGCGCAAACAAGTTGGAAGTTTTGTTTCAACTTAACACGGGTGTAGGCGGTGTGCCCGACAGCAAACTCGGTCAAGGCGAGTCGCAGGCATTCATTTCGGTTACGTTCAACGGCGTTACCACTGCAAAAGGCAACTACCCGGGGTTGTACGATGTTGTTGTGTGCTTCAACCAAAACTTTTTGCCCTATTTCCCGTTTCACGACGGTTTCCGTCCGCAGAGTAACGACGCGGTGCAAGTGCGTTTCGACAACGCAACCAACAAGTTTTACACCGGGTTGTCCGACGGCGACTATATGCTGATGGACGTGTCCGACCCGACGGACGAATACGTCGATTTCAAGGGCTTTACCACAGGCGAAGTGTATTTGTCCGTGCAAGGTGTTACAGGTAGCGGCGATATCGTTTTGACCAAGCTGGGTAACACGGTACTTTCAAACGTTGACAAGGACGACTACAAAAACGCCAACAATGGCTTTTTGACAGGCGGCTTCGACATAAACAACATGCTCGTCGGTTTTGTAGGTCATCCATATTACATTCCTACCGATATGAGCGGCGTTACCGCAAAACTGTTTTGCAAGGGCGAAGGCGAAACAAAGTTCGTCGACGTAAGCGACAAATTTGCCTATGGATTTGTTCCCGACAAAGCAGGCGAATACTATGTTCGATATCAAGTTACCAACAACTACGGCTACAAAACCAACGTAGATACTGCGCACTTCCAAGTGTATGCCACGCCAAAGGACGCCGGATTGGAAATAAAAACCACCTTCGACGGCAATTTGTCGGCAAAGTTATTTGATCTGTTTGCAGTTCCCGAAATTCCCGTTGTCGGTGGTAGCGGAAAGCTGTCCGTAGATTACTTCGTCGTTGTGGACGGCGCTGAAACGGCTGTGCGTCCGGGACAACGTATACCTGTACAGAATAAAGGTCAAACAGTGGCTGTCAAGGTGGTTGCTACCGACCAAATGAGTTACAGTAAGGAGTTTGTGTTCCCGGTTGCAATCGACAACAACGTTACTCGTTTCGAGCTTGTCGGGTGCTACGACGAAATTACCGTGATGTACGGCGACGAAATTACCGTTCCTGCTTATACCGCAATCGACTACTCGCAAGAGGACGTTTCGGAAAACAACCTTACATTGGACATATTGCAAGGCAAGAGTAAGCAACTTAACGTCGGCGACAAAATCACCGTCTACGGTGAAATGACTATTGTCTACTTGCTTGAAGGCGAACAAAAGTTGGCACTCAATGTCCATTGTGTGCCCGAAACTATCGATACAGTGGAGGGAGGCAACACGATCGACAAACAATTTGGCAATGTTGCGGGACTTGGCTCGGCAACGGCATACGATGAAGGTACTTTCTTCGCATTTGACGGCAGTGCCGACAGCGTTGTATTGCCAATGCCTTATACGCTGTCTACAAGCAATCTCAAGTTCAGCTTTGGCGTGCTTGACAGTTCTGCAATTAACGGCGTTGTAATTACGCTGGCAGACAAACGTCAAGGTTATGAGCTTAGCATCAAACTTACCGACCTTGCGGCAAAACCCGTACTGTGGCTGAACGGCAACGAAACCACGTGGCAAGTTACCACCGTCAAGCAAACGGCGACAAGCGGCAAATACGCAGGCAGAAGTTACTACCTGTACACCTTTATTTTCGACGGCGGACTGAAAACCGTACAAAACGCATACGAAATGACCGTCGGCAATGTGGACTCTTGGTCAAACGGTGTTGCATTCGACGGCTTCGATATGTGTGGTGCAAAGGTAACGTTTACTATTGACAACGCCAAGGGCGGCGAAGTATTCTTGCTCAACAACGTATCCAACCAAACCTTTACCAAGTCTGCATTCGAGTTCGGTGACCGAGTTGTCCCTGCGTTGGCATTCGACGGCGCAATCAGTAGCGGCATTGTGGACATCGGCACAAGCGTGTTTGTGCCTAAAGCCTACGTGTACGACGTACTTAGTTATTCGTCTACAATCAAAATGTCGGTGATTACCCCGAGCGGCGCATATATATACCAAAACGTTGCTTCACGAGCATGCACAGTCGACTTCACCGAGTACGGTCGTTACCGCGTGTCCTACACGATAGCCGACAATGGCGGTAAAGGTCAAAGTCGTACTTACACGTACATCTTCGATTGCCTTGACAAAGAACCGCCGCAAATAATGCTTGACGGCGACTACGACAAGGAGTACAAGGCAGGAAAGAAAATCACAGTGATCGGCGCGCAAGCTACGGACAACACTTCCGACGTTACATTGACTGTGCTTTTGTACAATCAATCGACAATGGTGTACACGCCGACAAAAATCGGTGACAACTTGAAACTTGCGGCAGGCAAATACACAATTGTGTACTATGCCACCGACGAAAACGGCAACTTTGCAACGCAAAAATTCGATATTACGGTAAAGTAGGTGACGACAATGACAAAGAAAAGAGTTATATTCTGTTTGACCGCTTTACTTATGCTTGTTACCGCTTGTTTTGCCTTTGTTTGTTGCAATGACAACAATTGCGACAAGACGCTACCGGACGTTGGCGAAATGATTGTCGACGGACAAACGGCGTACAAAGTGGTTATTCCTTCCAACGCAACCGCCACGCAGGAGTATTCCGCACAGCAAATTTGCAGCTACTTTGCGCAAGTTACCGGTGTAACGATGAGTTATGTCGTTGACGGCGGTGAGGCCTATGACGGTAACAGTACAATTATTTCCCTCGGCAAAACTTCTGCGTACAACACGGCAGTCAAAAATCACAAAAAGGCGGACGTGTCGCGCGAAACGCTCAATGATGACGGTTTTGTGATGTTTACCGACGGCAAATCGTTGTTTATCGACAGCTACAACGACCGCGGAATTATGTATGGTGCATTCGAGTTTATCGAGCAAAATCTCGGAGTCAAGTTTTTGACCTATGACTACACCTATGTACCTACGGTTACGCAAGTAGTGCTGAAAGGTTACGACAAAACTTGCGTTTCGCCTTTCCGCCAAAGAGTTTACCTCAATACGCCGATTTGGTATAAAGATACCGACTATGTTGCTCACATGCGTTACAACACCGATTTTTGCAACATGCCCGAAAATATGGGCAGCTCTACCAAGTGGAGTTACTACGGTAGCGGCGGCGACGCAACGCATACGGGATTTCGTATTGTGGTCCCGAGCGACTACATGGAAACCGTCGATGGTGTAACGCGCATAAAAAGCGAATACGTAGATTGTTTTTCGCACACCGGAAGCGAGCAAAACGAAACGACATATTGGTTTGACGAAACTCTCGGTGAGCCACACGACTTGTGCTTCACAAGCGGAGTAAACGAGGACGGTTCGCCCGACTTGACCAAGGAAAACACAACGGTGCGCTTGGTTGCCGAGTCGCTTAAACGTTGGATAGTGGAAGATGCCGACGCACAGTTTTACATGGTCGGTCAAGCCGATCGCTCGTTTGGTTGCCCGTGCGACAGATGTAAGGCGGCACGCGACAAGTATATGGACAGCGGACTGATGGTGCGCTTTATCAATGCGGTGTCGCAAATTCTCGACGAATGGAAACAACAGGAAAGCATCGACAAGGATTACAGTTTGGTAATTTTTGCTTATTCTTACAGTGAAAAAGCACCCGTACGTGACGGTAAGGCAATCGACAGCACGGTTGTGCCTGCCGAAAACGTCTATGTGCGCTACGCTCCCATCCGCGGCTCGTACTACTACTCTTTGCAGGACGAACGCCAAACCGACGACGTTAAAAATATCTACGAAGATTGGGGAAAAATTACCGATCGACTGATGATTTGGACGTACCATGACATATACAGTAACTGGTTTTGGTACTATCCGACCTATCAGGCAATGAGCAGTGACCTACAAATGCTCGAGTCCGTCGGTACGGAATATGCCATGGCGCAAAGTACATACCTTGAAAACGGAGTTTACACTCAACACCTTAACGCTTACATTCACAGTAAGCTGTGTTGGAACAGCAAGGCTGACGTAGGAGCAATCCGCGACGAGTTTTTGTACTATTACTTCGGTGAAACGGCGTACGAATATATGCGCGAGTTTCACGTTCGTATGGATGACCGCTATGCGCTTATGGCGGCAAACAGCGGTAGCCCCATGATATCCAACCTTTCCAAAAACGGCGTAAACCAAGGCGGCTACTGGACGTACAACTTTCTTAACGACATTGTGGATTTGTTTGACAAAGCAATTGCCGCAGTCAACGCCAACGAGGGCTATACGGTCGAGCAAAAGGCAACGTACGTAGAGCACATCGAAAAGACGTCGCTTCAACCGCTGTATATGCGTTGGTACAACGCCAAGGCAAACGGCTACACCGACAACGAGCAAATCGCGCTTGTGTCCGAGTGGGTTACTTTGGCTGAAAAGTACGGTGTAACCAAGTACGGCGAAAATATTGCGCTGACAATTGCCGCGATAAAGGCGCAGTTCGGCCTGCAATAAACTTGTTGCCGGGCTAAACGAAAAGGAGAGCAAAACTCTCCTTTTCGAATGTGTTTACTTTGCGCGCATGAACGCAAATGTAAGCAAAATTTATATATGTATCAAAAAATTTGCGACAAATCAGTCGTTCTGCTCGGCGTTTTCCGTAAATTTCTTGCGGTAATCCGTCGGCGACATCCCGACGTTTTTGCTGAAGTATTTGTAAAAGTACGGCATGGACGAGAAGCCGCAATTTAGCGCAATGTTGCTTACAGACATGTCGCTTTTGCGTAGCCACAGTTGCGCTTCTTTCAGTCGGCACTGCATTGCGTATTCCATTATCGAAACGCCGCGCGCCTTTTTGAAGGAGTGTATCAACGTACTTTTGGCGCAGTAAAACATTTTTGTCAATTCGTCAATGGAAATTTGTTGATTGAAGTGCGTTTCGATGTAGCTTGCTACCGAATCTGTCAGTTTGGACGATTCCTTTTTGTTGTACGGGATGACGTCGGTTGCAAAGTAACGTTGTGTTTCAAGCAACACAAGGTCAAGTAATTTGGATAGTATCTGAGGCGTATTTTGCTCGGGCTTTTTTGCCTCGCGGTAGATAAATTCGATGTAAGTGCGCAATCTGTTGTCCGTCGGCGTAAACCAACTTTTGTTCAGATCGTCGGGTATGCCGAACTTAACGTTGCGTATGCCGAGTATCAGGTATTCCGTCGTTTCGTCCTGGCGAGCGTATGCACTGTGCAAAGTGTACGGGTTCATTACCCAAAAGTCGCCTTCGCGCACTCTTCTGCGTACCGACTCTATGGTCATTTCGCCTGTGCCGCTTCTGCAAAGCCAAATTTCCGTCAAGCCGTGTATTACGCTTTTGTTTTCAAAGTCGGTGATGATGTCCGAGTTTACGTACTCCAATATGGGCGCAATGCTTTACTTGTCAAAGTACATATCGGTATCTATACGATTGTATATCTCTGCCATGGGTTTCTCCTTGTAAAGCGGTCGGTAGCAGTCGTGGCTATGGTACAGTGGTAGTGCATTTATTGCAATCTTAGCCCTATTGTAGCATTATTTGCTATATTTGGCAACCAACGGTTTGCATATTGTCAGTCTGCGTGGACGATTAGAATATTTTTCGGCAATTATTTGTGTCAAACGATGATTTTGTTCGTTTGTAAAGGTGCAAAAGAAAAAATGTGTAAAAAGACTTATGTGGAAGAATTTGAACAGCGCGGTTTCGGTTTGTTTGTACACTTCGGCTTGTACAGTATTGTCGGCAAGGGGGAGTGGTACTACCGCTTGAATAAAAACTGCGACCCCGTTGCATACCGCAACCTGATGAGCAAATTTGTAGTCAAGCGCGATTGGGCAACAAGGCTTGTCGCCATTGCCAAAAAGGCAGGTTGCAAGTACATCACATTGACGGCTCGTCATCACGATGGTTACAGTCTGTACGACACCTGCGGTCTTAACGACTACGACGCGCCGCACTCCGCATGCGGACGTGACCTGGTTGCCGAATTTGTGGATGCGTGCAACAAGGGCGGCGTTGCGCCGTTTTTCTACCATACGTGGCTGGATTGGTGTAATGCCGACTACACGCAAAACTTCCCTAAGTACATAGACTATCTGAACAAAAGCATCGAAATCTTGTGTACCAAGTACGGCAAGATAGGCGGTTTTTGGTTTGACGGCGCATGGGATCAGTCTACTGACTGGCACGAGGACGAGATTTACGGTACCATACGTAAGTATCAGCCGCACGCAATAATTGTCAACAATACGGGGCTTTCCGAGCTTGGCAAAACGGGACATCCGCAAATTGACTGCGTTACGTTCGAGCGCGGAAATCCGTTTTTGGTGTCTGACAGCCGTAGCGTTGCGGGAGAGATGTGCCAGGTACTCAACGACCACTGGGGTTATGCCGCAACGGACATCGATTACAAGCCTGTGTCCGAATTTATCGGAAACCTTGTAGAGTGCCGCGCATGCAATTGCAATTTGTTGCTTAACACGGGGTTGAAGGGCGACGGCACGGTGCGAGATATAGACAAGTGCATTCTGACGGAAATAGGAAAGTGGATACGCGCTAACAAAAACTTTGTATACATCGCTCGTCACAGTGCGGTCACAGCCGACAATGCTACCGTACTTACCGACGGAACATATTTGTATGCAGTGGTGCGCAACGTACCCGTCAGCGGCGACGAAAACGTCAATCGTCGTCTTGCCAGAACGCTGGTAACATTGGACGGCAAAATCAAGCGTGCCACATGGTTGGACAACGGTGAAGCGGTGGAACTTGCCGCGCCGAACGCATTTGTAGTAAAACCGTTCGACTACGGCACAAGCGGCGCGCTTCGCGTAGCAAAGATAAAGTTGAAGTGAAAGGTTATTGTAGGTAAAAATCATATACGTATTAAATTTTTACTTACTATTCTGTAAATTTTGTGAGTGTAAAACTAATAGCGTTTGCCACGACGAGAAAGTAGTCGAAACGTCGTAAACGTTTTAGGGAGCGAATTATGAACAAGGTGAAAATTGGCGTAATCGGATTAGGTCAGCGTGGTGTGGAATTGCTTAGCACAATGTTGTTTTGCGAGGAAGCGGACATCGTTGCCATGGGCGGCGCACCGCAACCCGTCCCGGACTTTACTCGCGGCGAGTGGGTGTGCCGCAAGAGCAAAGACGTAGTCAACCTGACAAAATAATGTATATGCAAAGGACTTTCGCAATTGGCAATTTGCTTGCTTTTGCGATAGTCCTTTTGTTTTTTTTCAAGTTTTACACCAAAGTCAACTCGGCAATATTTGTACCAATAGTTGCAATATTTGTAATGTATCGACTGATGTATTTTGATAATATTACACTGTAAAGGTTTACGGGATAAGCCGCTTCGCGTTACGCTTGCGGCGTGCCGTCGGATTTTACAGAGTTGTAAAATAAGTGCTTTGCGCACAATAATAAACAAGGAGAAAACACTATGAAAAAATTGTCGATTGTGCTGTTGGCAATGGTTTTGGTGTTGGCGTGTGCCTTCGCGGCTTGCGAAGTGGACAACGCGCCCAAGACCTACAATGTGACATTTACAACAGGCGATGGCTATACTTTTGGCGGTGGCAGAGTCGTCGAAAGCGGCAAAGACTACACCTTTACGGTGAAAATTGCCGACGGATACGAAAAATCTGCCGAATTTGCCGTAAAAGCAAACGGTAAGGTACTTGCCGAAAAGGACGGAAAGTATACTGTTTCCGCCGTTACGGAAAACATTACCGTTACGGTTACCGGCGTTGTCAAAAAGGCTGCGCCCATTGTTAAGCACAGCGTTACTTTGCCCACGGGCGAAGGTTACACCGTTACGGGCGCGACTGAAGTCGTCGAAGGCGAAAATTACACGTTTACGCTTGCTGTCACGACGGGTTTCAACATTGACAATGCGGTTGTCAAAGTAAACGGCGAAGAATTGGACAACAACGGCAATGTCGGCGAATACACCGTAGAAAACGTTACCGCTGACCTTGTAATTACGGTAGAGGGGGTTGCTCGTAACAGCCTGGAGGTTACGCTGACAAACGGTATCGGTTACAAGCTCGATGGCGAACTAGCCGCTACATATGGTTTGCCCTATACGTTCGAAGTAGTAATAGGTGCGGCGTTCAAAGCAACGGACGGCTTTGCGGTTAAAGTAAACGGTACGGCACTGACGGCTGAAGAGGACGGCAAGTACAAGGTTGCAAAACCCACCGAAGCGCTTACAATCACCGTGGAGGGCGTAACGATTGATGAAAGCAAGAAGGCAAGTTTCTTCTACGCACCAAAAAACGACGTCGACGAGTCCTACAACGCAAACATCGCTTACGATGCAACAGCGGACACTTTTACGGTGAAGTCGGTAAAAAACACAAATGCTTACGACGTGGCAATAGATCCCGACGTTGTTGCCTGGTACAAGGCGAATGGATACAAGTTCCTGTCAATGTACTACAACAACACCAACGGCAACGTTTCCAGTCTTGTATTGTACAATGACGCAACAACGGCAAGGTACCTTGCAGACAAAGATGATCCCGAAAAGGCGATCAATGGTCTTGTATTTGCCGGTAGAAAGTATGTGTCTCCGGGCAAATCCTACTTGTTGCTTGACCTCGACAACCTGTACGTTAGCAAAAACGGTTTGTATCTCTGCATGCGTGACGGCGGTGAGGGACAAACTGTACAATTCTCCGACGTAAAGTTTAGTCAAACAAAGCCTGTCGAAGCGGAATACATTTCTTTGTTTACTTTTGAAGCAGCTTCCGTTAAGTCCAACATTGTCGGCGTAGATGGCGGCATTGCAATCAATATGTCGGGGGATCAACCCGTTGCAATCCCCAAGGCGCAAATCGACAAATGGATTGCAGAAGACAAAAATACCCTTTCTTTCCGTGTTAAAATTGCCAATGAAGACGGCGAGTTTATCAACAACGTCAACCTGTGGTGTGACCACCCCAATGCTCTTATTGCGGCTGCTTCGCAAGACTACGTAGCTACGGAAGGCAAGGTTGTTACCATCGACCTTACCGACAGTAAATATGCTAACGGCATGATTTTCCGTGCGGACAACATCAATCTGACGTTCTACTTTACGGAAATTGCCCTTACGCATACCGATTACGCAAACGTTACTCTTGTCGAGGGTACGGGTTATACTCTTAGCGGCGAAACACGCATTGTCAAGGGACAAGCGTACACGTTCAAATTCGCTCTTACCGAAGGCTACAAGCAAGGCGCAAACTTTGCCGTCAAGGTAAACGGCGAAAAGGTCGACGTTGCTACCGACGGTACGGTTACCGTTGCTGCAGACAAAGTTACGGGCGACTTGACCGTGACGGTGGAAGGCGTTGAACAAATCGTTGTAGGCAACACGCTTACTACGGGCGACGGCTTCGAGTACGAAGTGCTTGACGGCGCAAATGCGACGGCTATTCCCTACGGCGGCACGCTCAAATTTAAGGTAAACCTTGCAACGGGCTACAATCAAAGCAAATTTGTCGTCAAGGACGGCGAAAAAGTGTTGGAAGCCGTTGACGGCGTGTATACAATTACCAACATCAGGGAAACGCACATAATCACGGTCGAGGGCGTCGCGCTCAACACATACGGAGTTGCATTGCCCACAAGTACCAATTATGAAGTAAAAGGCGCAAACACAGTCACTTACGGCACTGATTACAGCTTTACAATTGCTTTTGCCGCAGGACAAGATACAAGTGCGGTCAAAGTGTATGCGCAAATCGGCACCGGCGAAAAGGTTGAACTTGCAAAGAGCGGCGACGGCTACACCGTAACCAACGTTACGGACGCACTTACAATCACCGTCGAAGGTTTGAAGATTGCCAAGTACACCGTAACGCTCACCCCGACGGAAGGTATAACCTACTTGTCGGAAAACAACGGAACACCCGCAACGGAAGCGGAACACGGCAGTACCTATCGCTTCAAGGCTACGTTCGACAGCACAAAGTACAACGGCGGAACGCTTGTTGTTAAAAACGGCGACACCGTGCTTGTTGCGGACGGCAACGGTGTGTACTCGGTGGAAAATGTCAGCGGCAACATCGTAATCACAGTCAGCGGACTTGCAATCAACACCTACACGGTTACGCTTACCGAGGGCGAAGGTTACACGATTGCGGCAGCAGACGGCAGTACAAGCCCCGTCAACTACGGCGGAAGTTTCTCCTTTACCGTGGTAGTTAACAGCGGATATATTGCCGAAAACCTTGTTGTCAAGGCAAACGGCACTGCAATTGAAGCAGCGGACGGCAAGTACACCGTATCAAACATCACCAAAAACATCACAATCACCGTTGATGGTGTGGAGGCCGACGTGCTGAAAGAAAAGGACTACGTGCTGCCTGTCAGTGGCGCAACAGTTGCTTTTGAAAATGGAACATACACAATTACTAATGGCGACGGTTCTAATATCTACTTTGCAATCAACAAAGCATTGATTGAAGATATGGTAAGTCAAGGATACAAGTATGTCACTTTCTATCTTGCGACAAACGGAATGGGCAATCTTCGTATAAACCCGGGTATGAAGTACATTAACGATAAGCCGGAAGCAATGGTTTATTCTACCACGAGCCAATTTTTGACAAACAACAACGACTATTTTGTGTATGATTTGAACAAAGTGGAAATCGGAGAAGAAGGCTTTGTCCTTTTCAAGCAAGACAATCCGACGGAATACTGCAAACTGTCCGGTCTTAAGTTCTACAAAACGGAAGACGAGTGCGAAATAATTGCGCATAAGCTGTACAATACGGCAAATTGGCTTGATGTTAGCACCGCATCTCCTGGTTGGAAAGTCACGGGTAATTCCGTTGAAATTCGCGGTTGGCAACCTACAATCTCTGCGGCTTGGGTGCAAGAAGCACTTGAAGCGGGTTATACGCATATGCGTATAGAAATCGGTGCGCACAAAGAGACTTCCAATTACTTGCTTTGCGCAGGTTCGTCGGACAAGATTGTTGCCCTTGCAAACGGAGTCGTTCGTCTTGACCTTACGGGATTTAAGAAAGCCGACGGAACATATAATGCAATCATATTCCAAGGAAAACCTGCCGTTGAAGGTACCCAAGAAGACACGACAATTACCTTCCAAAACATCAAATTGTTCAAGAGTGCCGAAACGACAAGTTGGACTAAGAGCAATCCTAACATCTACTGTGCTATCGAAGAAGACGGCGTGCTTGTATTGGATACGCTTTATTCCGGCAATGACGCGCATGTAAAGACTTCGACAACCTGGCTTGCCGCATTGATGAGCAAGAATGGCGAACACGTGCAGGGTACGATTCATTTTGAAACGGAAATGATTGTCAATGGAAATAATACTCGTGCACTGGTGTTTGGTATAAACAATGCTGTGAGTGGCATCGAGTTCCCCGGCACGGGTGATTACACTAACATCACATATAGTGATGGTAACGTGCTGTATTTGGGCTTAGACCACGATGGTGTAATCAAGATAAAAGTTTCTTTTCAATAGGATCACCTGACACGTCCGACCCGGACAAACCGAGTGATCGACAATACAATGTTACTTTGACAGAGGGTACAGGCTACACCCTCGACGGCGACAGTGTCGTTACAAAAGGACAAGACTACCGTTTCACGGTCAACCTCAATTACGGTTTCCGCAAGGGTAGCAACTTCAAAGTGCTTGTAAACAATGTAGAACTCGCCCCGACAGGCGAGTTCTATGTAGTTTCGGCTGTCAGCGGTGACATTGTTGTAACGGTGGAGGGCGTAGAGCCTATCCCCGAAAGCTATTGGATAGTACTTGACGGCGATGTTGACAGTGCGGAATACACTGCGGCAACGTTGTTGCAAAAATATTTGTTGCAAATGACAGGTATCGATTACCAAACGGTCGGCTTTGCCGATTTGCAAATCGACAGCGGTTGTAATGTGGTAAGCGTTGGCAACAACGGATTGTTTGCAATAAGCAGATATTCGTCGCTTAACCTTGCAAATGAAGAATATGCCTTGCTAAAAGACGGCAAGACGCTGTACGTTTGCGGTAGCGGTCGCGGAGTTTTGTACGGCGCATATCGGTTTTTGCGAGAAAACGGTTGTGAGTTTTATGCCAAGGGTGTAGAGACGATACCGTCCGATGTAACCCTGAACACGGATTTGAATTTGGTAGACGCGCCCGACTTTGCAATACGTGCATACCTATCTTACAACACTTGTTACAGCGGTACAGACAGCGACCTTGTAACCAAACTTGGACAAAACAGTAGTTATGCGTCAAGCGTGTCTGCTAAGTACGGTGACACCGTACGGTTTGTTTACATCGGTGCGGATACGCACAATATGCGGTATTACGTCGACGACGACTACAACCCTGCTAACGGTAGTAAGTACTGGGGCACAACTCTTTGTCCGTCGGCGGACGTAGTAGGCGCTTACACACCCTGTCTGACAAACGGCATAGATTACAACCTGACCGGCATAAACACGCTTGCTCTTGCAACGGCGCATATGAAGCAACTGATATTGGCAAATCCCGATATTATGTACTTTACATTTGAGCAGGAGGACGGCAACGAAGGCACTACCGACAACCCCAAACATCCCTATTGTATGTGCGAAAACTGCGTTAAAGCGGCTAAGTTGTACAACAGAAGCGGCGTTATGTTGCGGTTTATCCAGTCAATGTTAAACAACTTGCGCGCCGACAGCGACCTGTTGGGACGGCAATTTAAGATAATTACTTTTGCATACGGCTACTCGACAACTGCGCCTACCGGCGGCGTTACGGTGGACAAAGATTTGTGCATCTGGTATGCGGCATGGGGCGACATGCGGTATTCGCTGTCCGACAGCAAGCAGATGACAAGTATACGCACCGATTACAACGCCTGGATTGCGGCAACGACAGGCGACGACAACGGCAATTTGATACTGTGGTTGTACGACGTGTGCTACAACAACTACGTCAAGTACTTCGGTACGAGCATGACTGCGATTGACCAAATTGTGGATGAAGCCAAGGCGGCAGGCGTGGAGATGATACTTGTGCTTGGCGCATACGACGCCGACAATATCTGGCATAGCGAAATGCGCAGCTACGTGTGGAGTCGCAAGTTGACGGACAGTAGTCTGAGCGCGGTAACATTGCGCGACAATTTTGTGCGAGCGTACTTCGGAGCCACGGCGGCGGATTATGTAACAGGTTACATCAACGATTATGACGGCTATTTTGCCGACCAAGGACTCGGTTACGAAGTTGTGCACGGCACGGAGTACATGCGAAAGGTTAACTTGAAGAAACACGTTGCTTCACTCAAACGTATCGACAATGCCATTGCTACCGTTGCCAACGACTCGGCACTTACCGCCGAACAAAAGGCTACTTACACGGCAAGATTGCAAGGCGTGCGTGCTTCGACGTACAGCGCATTGATGTGCTACTGGGAAAGTGAATATAGCAAAACTTTGCTTGCAAATAGCGAAAAATCCTATGTCGGCGGTAGTTTGGAGGAGATTCAAAATCGCTTTAAGGCGGCATGTGCGGCGGCAGGGATAACTCGCTGTCGTGAAGGAACCGATGCCGACAACACAGTAGACAACTTTATCACCAACCCCAACAAGTGCTGGTAGTGAGGGGTGTGCAAATTGTCTGACTTGCAAAATGTTTGGACCACTGACTTTAATGCCTTATTGGTGGTTGTTACGCACGTGAAAAACGATTGCTTGCGGCAATTGAAAAAACAAGTAAATACTAAAACAAAAGGAATCGGCAACAACGTCGGTTCCTTTTTTTTGTGGCGTGCGGCGTTTTGTTTTGTGCTCGATTGGTGGAGGTAATAGCTTTATGTTTCGTAGTTGTTTCGTTTGTTAAACGACAGTATGCAAGTTCGTGCTTGTTGCTATTCTTGCTCAAGTTGTCATAAATATTGCCGTATGTACTGCCGTATATTTCAATTTTTGGCAATTTATGGTACAATTAACATAAGAAGTTATCGATTAAAGCATTGGCTTGTTACCGACACAATCGATTGGAGAAAAATGTATGTTAAACGACAAATTTGTGTCTGCAATATTTTGCGCCCCCACAGGTGAGTACGAAAATTACCCGTCGCGATTGACCGACGAAGTGTTTGCCGCATTGAAAAATATGGGTATAAACCGCATTTTCGGTTACGGTTTCGACAGTCGAGCGGAAACAGTTGAGCGGACGTTCGAGTTGTGTGAAAAATACGGCATTTTGTATTATCCTACGCCGTTGACATGCGGTCGTTATGTGCGCCTGACGGGAGACAAAGCCTATTGGAAACTGTCCGAAACGGAGCGCAAACAACTTGATGACGACTTTGTCGCCGAAGTGGCGGCACTTGCAGAGCACAAGGCTTTTGGCGGTATTATGTTTGGCGACGAAGCAGGTTACCTTGCGTTTGACGGCGCAGCGCATGCGTGTAACGTGTTTAAGGCGCACTTTGCCGAGTACGAGTTCATGTACAATTTCTTTTCGTACAGCATTGACGAAAAGATTTTTTGGACAGGCATTGAAAGCGCGCCGACCGAATGTGCGGAATTGCAACCCAAACCGTTTGAATTGACAGGTGACTTGCAAGTAAGTTTTGCCAATCGTTTCAGGGTGTACGACAAGCTGCTAAAGGGATTTTTGGATAAAGCCGTGCCGAGCTATGTGTCGCAGGACCGTTACCCGATGGAACCGCATTGGGCGGAAGTGCCGACATCGGTGCATGTAGCGTTGTTTGAACTGTCCGCCGTGATGTCGCAAGCCAAGCGCAAGTACGGCATGGGCAGTTACAACTACGTGCAAGTGGGACAATGGGGCAACGACATCCGACGTATGACAAACAAGGGCGAACTGCTGTTGCAAATAAACGTCATTTTGTCCTACGGCAATGATGGTGTAGCGTTTTTCCCGGGAGCGTTTCCGCTGGATTGGCGGAATATACCCGGTTACAATGCTGCAAAAAACGGCGAGTCGTCGCTTATAGACATCTACGGCAATGTCACACGTTTCGGGAAATGGCTTGCCGACACGCAACCTTTTTACGACGCTATTGCCGCCGAAATGCGTGCAAGCAACTTTGTCGGGGTGTCGGCATACGGACATTACGACAACGGTTTTATTTTAGACAAAGTGGCAAGTTTGCCTGATAGCGAGTGTATTTACCAAGGCAACTTCCCCGACATGTGCTATGCGCGTGACGAAAATATTGTTGTGGACAGTACCAACCAAGTGGCGGTTTCGCTGTTTGAGCATAATGACAAACGTAGATATTTCGTGACCAATTTGTCGTCGGTATATGGAAATAAGGTTGAGTTGATATTGCCCGAAAGCAACTACGTGGCGACATTGCAAGACGGCACAACAATGGAATTTAACGGTAAAATCCGCGTTGACTTTGCTGCCGGTGAAGCAATGTGGATTGTAAGTAAAAAATAGATACGTATTGAATTTTTCGATACAAAACAGTAAAAAATCGGTAAAATCAAGGAGAAATCGGAATGTCGTTGGGCGTAATGATAGACTGCTCGCGCGATGCAGTGATGACGGTCGACAAATTGAAGGATTTTATTACAATACTTGCCAAATTCGGCTACGACAGTGTGCAACTGTACACGGAAGATACCTACGAAATAGACGGCGAACCATATTTCGGCTACATGCGCGGACGGTATACGCAAGAGGAAATTCGCACTCTCGACAAGTTTTGCCGTAATCTTGGTGTTGAACTTATACCTTGTGTGCAAACTTTGGCGCACCTCAATCAAATGCTCCGTTGGCATACATATGCCGATATCAACGACGTAAACGACATTTTGCTTGTCGACGAGCCGCAAACATACGAGTTTATCGACCGTATGTTTGCAAGTCTTGCAAATTCGTTCAGCTCCCGGCGCGTAAACATCGGCATGGACGAAGCGCACATGTTGGGACTTGGCAAGTACCTGAATAAGCACGGATACAGTGACCGCTTTGACATTTTATCACGACATCTATCCAAGGTGGTGGAGATCGCCGCAAAGTATGGTTTTAGTCCCATGATGTGGTCGGATATGTATTTCCGCCTTGCAAACAAGGGCAACTACGCCGACGGAAGCAATGATGCAAGCAAGATTTGGTTCAGTCGAGAAATTGCCGACAAAATGCCCAAGGGCGTTACGCCCGTGTATTGGGATTACTACAGCAACGAAGTTTACATTGCGCAAATGTTGGACAAACATGCGCTGTTCGATCGTCCGATCGAATTTGCCGGCGGTGCGTGGACATGGAAAGGCTTTTGTCCGGACAACAGGCTGTCTCTTGATACGATGTTGCCTGCAATGCGTGTTTGCAAGCAAAAGAATGTCGGCACGGTTTTTATCACAATGTGGGGCGACAACGGCGGTGAATGTTCTCGATATGCAGTGCTGCCCGCCTTGTATGCTATTGCGCAAGTATATAGCGGCAACGAAGATATGTCGGCGATTAAGCACGGCTTTAAGCAAATTGTAGGCGAGGACTTCGATGATATGATGTCGCTCGATTTGCCCGACAGACTGTTTTGTGAGGCAAAAGACATACGCAATCCGTCCAAATATATGTTGTACAACGATATTTTGCTCGGGCAATTTGACAGTACGGTGGCCGGCGGCGAAAACGAAAAATATGCCGAACTTGCGGCGAAATACAAGCAACTTGCAAGCCGTGGCAGTGATTACGAGTGTTTGTACAATATGTTTTACCATCTTGCCGATGTGTTGTCCGTCAAGTACGAACTTGGCGTAAAGTTGCGTGCGGCGTACAAGCGTGGTGACAGAGTTTGGCTTGCGGAATTGCAAAGCGACCTGAACGCAACGGTGGACAAATTGAAGGCATTTGCAACTGCGTTTTTTGCTGTTTGGAACGGCGAAAACAAACCGTTTGGGTTGGAAGTGCATCAACAGCGGTTAGGCGGCGCAATCATGCGTGCCGAGTACTGTCGTGACAAGGTTGCGGCTTTTGTCGACGGCAAGATTGACAAAATCGAGGAACTGGAAGCTGACGTGTTGGATGTGTCGTGTGGCACGGAACCTGTCGGCAAAACAGTGATGTTTAACGATTGGGCGAAGAATGTGTCGACGTCGGCAATATAGCGGTGGATCAGAAAATACTTATCTTACGGAACAAAATTTTGCACAATAAGCGATTGTCGTCCCCAAAGACAAGTGGTTGAAAAACGAAGACAAGCTTGCGTTAGAAAGAATGCTTGCTCTAAACGCCGAATTATACAAGTTAAGAGAGGTGAGCGAAAATAAAATCATTTAGATTTCATGGATTTACGATGCCCAAAAGCGTAGAATAATTTGTGAACGATATAGTGAGTAATAGACTGCCTTGTAATAATACTATAAATTTTAATGAACCTTATTAGAAAATTTTTCAAAAGTTTATTTATTTTTCTTTTGTCCATTACCAATTCAACGCATTAAAAATAACAAAATACAAGTCAAATTCGCCTGAAAAATAAATAAAAAAGCGTTTTACGCCTTAAAATGGGTCAAAATGCCATGAAATAACAAACAAGCCTTATACTAAAAATAGTATAAGGCCTTGTTTGGTGGCACGACCGTGTGCTATGGCGAACAAAAAAAATATTAGTAATTTCGGTTGGCATTTCTTGCGCGGACGTGCTTCGGGGTGGGGCGGAAAGTGCCCTTGAATAGTTTGTGAAAGTACGACGATATGGATGTGTAGTTTTTTGCCGTGAAAAGAGCGTCTAAAACGGACTATGTTTAAAAAGAGAGAATGGTTGAATATTGTATGCATTTTGCAATTAAGTGTGATATGATATTTATGTGGAAATTTTTCTGGCGTACCCCAATCAATCACATAGCGACGTTTTGCAAAAAATCCGCTGTATTGAAGTTAGCGATTCCTTGAAAATGCAACAATAATATGTACGACAAACAAGTGAAAGGTGACAAATGAACAAACACGGCTTTTATGAGAACAATGCAGATAACAATCAGTATTTCAATTTTCATTCGGCAACAGACAACTTTATCCCTGCGCACTACCACGGCAGTCGGGAAATGATTTTTGTCAAAAAAGGAAACGTCAAAGTGATTGTAAACGGTCACGAAAAAACGCTTACGTGTGGAGAAATTGCTGTATTTCACCGTTTTGAAGTGCATTATATCTGCGGAGAAAAGGGATCGGATATTTACGTACTGATATTCAGCGATTCTTTTCTTCCCAAGGGCTTGCAACCGCAAGGACTAGCAAACTTCCTGCCTATATGCGCACAAACCCAAATATTTTTTGAGCTGTTGGATTGCTATTCTCAAATGCATGAAACAGCCACCTTGTCAATGCAACAATGTTTTGTCGGGCTGGTTGTGGGTATGTTGTGCAGTGTTTATTCTAACGAGGCGCATATAGACGACGGAGGCGAGGGCTTTGTACAAATACTAAGCTATATCGAAGACAACTTTGCCGAGTCGTTGACGCTGGACTCTCTTGCCGGACATTTTGGCTACACCAAAAACTACTTTTCTATGTTGTTTAACAAGTTTACGGGTATGCATTTGCGCAAGTATCTCAACCGGTTGCGCGTCGAGCGTGTGTTGCAAACCCACAAGGAGCATCCCGAGCAACCTGTCGGGCAAATCGCTTTGCACTGCGGTTTTAACAGTCTCAACACATTCTACAGAGCGATGAAAGACGTTTCTAAAGATGATTGACTGCCTGTGTTACGTGTCCTTTCGATTCCGTCGTGCGACAAAGCATAATACTCTAAGCTGTCTTGCGCCATGTTTCGTTACAAACGAAATGTGGCGTCTTTTTTTTGTCGATTGTCGACCGAATTGCGCTGAGACAGTACAATGTTATCTCGGTGTGCAATGTCTGCCGACTTGCTTCGAATGACCGATAACAAATCGTAACTTTTGACAATATGTCGATGATTTTTACAATTGACAACCGATTGCCGTCAAAGTAAAATGTAATAGTGGAGGCTTGTAATGAAAATTTTTGACAATGATGTAATTCTGTTTGACGGCGACTCTATTACCGACGCTTTGCGTGACCGAAACGACGAGTATTCGTTGGCTGGATACTCACAAGTGGTGTACGGGCAAATTTCTACGAAATTACCAAATGTAAAGTGTTACAATCGCGGTATAGGCGGCGATGTATCGGCTCAACTTAACAATAGAATATTGTCGGAGTTGAATGAAATACGCCCGACTGTATTTTCGTTGCTTATCGGCATCAACGACACATGGCGCAAGTTTGACAGCGGTATCACGATAACCGCCGAAGAGTACGGCAAAAACGTTGATGAAATTTTGACAAAAGCAAAACGATTTACTGACAGAATAATAGTGATAGAACCGTTTCTGTTGGACGTGGATCCGCAAAAGAAGCCTTTCCGCGAGGACCTGTACCCCAAGATTTGCACTCTGCGCGAGGTGGTCCGTGGCTACAATGTAGAATACGTCCCGATGGACGGCATATATGCCGAACTATGTTGCCGCAATGCGCCAGACAAATATTCTTACGACGGGGTACATCCTACTGCGTTGGGGCATGAAATAATTGCAAAAGAATGGCTACGTAGAGTAGTTTTTTAACAAATGGAGGACAAAATGAAATCGAAATATTTGATGAGCTTGTTGCTTGCATTACTCCTTGTCTGTTCGGTATTTGTAGGTTGTGATAAGTACCGTCCGGATGACGATGACACGGAACCGATAAACCCTACAAAGACGCAATTGTACGTTATGAACTTCGACGGAGGTTTTGACAGCGAGTGGTTGGACGCAGTTCGCAAACGCTTTGAAAAGATGTACGAAAATACTGAATTTGAGCCTGGCAAGAGGGGCGTACAAGTGCGCAAGATAAAGGCAAAAAACGACGGACAGACAATCCGCAGTAAGCTTGACGCAACGGGCGGAGAAGTGTTTTTTAACGAAAGCGTGTACTACTACGACTACCTTGCAGACGATTTGTTGCTGGACATCACGGACATGGTTGAGGAAAAACTCACTGCCTACGGTGAAACGCAATCGATTGCCGACAAGATGACCGACGAGCAAAAAGCCTACTATTTGTCCGGCGGCAAGTACTACGGAGTTCCTCACTACGCAGGTTACAACGGTATAATGTATGACCGCGATTTGTTTGACGAGTACGGACTATGGTTCAAAAAATCTGCTAAAAGCGAGTTTATCAAAAACGACAATGACGAAAAGAGCCTTGGTCCCGACGGAGAACCGAACACCTATGACGACGGTTTTCCTGCAACATACGAAGAGTTTTTTTTGCTGTGTGACTACATGGTGGAGCAGGGCATTACTCCGTTTGTATGGGCGGGAGAGTACTACGACACCTATGTCGAAAAGGTGATGTATGCTCTTGCCGTAGACCATGACGGATTGCAACAGACCATGCTCAATTATACGCTTGACGGCGATGCAACTTGTCTCATCGGCGAAGTTGCTGCCGACGGCACGTACAACAAGTTGCCTGCAACTAAAATCGACGTGTCAAACGGCTACAATATGTGGCGTAGTGAAGGTAAATACCAATCTATGAAGTTTATAGAAAAACTTGTGCGTAACAGCAATTACTACACGTCCAATGTATTTTCACCGGCATTGCTGTACACTGAGGCGCAAAAAGATTTTGTCGAGTCGCGTAGCGAGGGTAAACCTATTGCAATGATGATAGAAGGTTGCTGGTGGGAAAACGAAGCTCGTAGCGTAATACAGGAAGTAGCCGATCGCACCGGCAAGGACGAATACTCGCGTGCAAATCGTCGTTTCGGCATGATGCCGATGCCCAAGGCGGACACGTCGTCAGTAGGCAAGGGCAGCACCATCGTAGATACGCACTATTCGCTTGGTTTCATCAAAAAGAACATCGACCCGTCCAAGTTAAAGGTTGCCAAACTGTTTTTGCAGTTTGTCAATACCGACGAGTCTTTGCAGGAGTTTTCGACCATTACAAATACGGTCAAGGCATTGAATTACACGATTGACGAAGCCAACCTTGCCAAAATGACATACTTCGGACGTAGTGTGTACCAATTGCACAAAGATTCCGACGTGGTGTATCCGTATTGCGGCAAGAATTACTACCTTGACAAGCAATCGGCGTTTTCGGTACACAATTCGTTTAACAGCCTTGTAGACAAAAATGATTACGCACGCCCAGTAAGCTACTTCAAGGAGTCGACAACCAATCATGCGGAAGCATACTTTAACGGTATGTACGATTACAGACTTGCCAATTGGCAAAACACCTTCGGGAGGTACTACAAGTGAGTGGTATACGCAATCGGGGCGCATTGCCGATGCGAAACAAACACAAGGTAAACGACTTGATATTTTACACTCTCATGGTGGCTTTTCCGTTGGCACAGTTTTGTGTGTTTTACATCAGCGTAAACATCAACTCAATTTTGTTGGCGTTCAGAAGTTACAGCAGTGAAGACGGCGGTTTTGTGTGGGCGCAGTTTGGTAATTTTGCCAATATATTCAGAGATTTTGCCGCATCGGCCACGCTAAAAACAGCAATGCTCAATTCTCTCTTGGTGTGGGCGGCAAGCACGGCGGTTTCGTTGCCTTTAGCGATGTTGTTTTCCTACTACATTTACAACAAACGCCCCGCCTCGGGAGTATTTAAGACGTTGCTGTTTATGCCGTCGGTAATACCCGGCATTGCAATCACGGTCATTTACCTCTATTTCGTCGAGCGTGCAATACCTGCCTTTGCCGCCGACGTGTGCGGCATTACGGTAGAAGGATTGTTGCAAAACCCCGCAACACGGTTCGGCGCAATATTCTTCTACAACGTATTTTTGTCTTTCGGCGGCAATGTGATATTGTTGCTCGGCGGAATGAACACAGTTGACCCGTCGGTAAGGGAAGCGGCATATTTGGACGGCGCAAAGGGATGGTGTGAATTCCGCCACATCATTTTGCCCAAGGTCTGGCCGACGTTGACAACGTTTTTTGTAATGGGTGTGGCTTCGATATTTACCAATCAATTCAATTTGTACAACTTCTACGGTATCGCTGCCTCGGAAAAACTTGCCACAATGGGCTACTTGCTGTATGCACGTACATCTATTGCCACCATGGCGGACTACCCCGAACTTGCGGCTACGGGCTTGTTGTTGACGGCAGTCATAATTCCGTTGACGTTGCTTGCAAAAAAAATGTTGGAAAAGTTCGGACCTTCGGAGGACTGACATGAAAGAAAAATTGAAGATAAAAAAGAGTTGGTCGGTGTTGGAAGTGATAGTGCTGGCGATACTAGTGATTTATGCCGTACTGCTTGTCGTGCCTACTTTGTGGGGATTGATGTCGTCGGTTAAGACCGATTACGACTTCCGTCACAACATATTGAAACTGCCTGAAGAATGGAAGTTTGACAACTATCTTACGTCTTTCTTCGGCTTTTATGTGGAGGTGCAGCGCAACGGTGTGCAAACCAAAGTTTACATGCCGGAGATGTTTCTCAACTCCTTGTTGTATGCAGGTGGATGCGCCCTTGTCGCCACGTATATACCGTGCCAAATGGCGTATGTGACGGCTAAATTTAAGTACCGTATGTCAAAAATTATTACCGCAGTGGTGATTGTGTGCATGGCTTTGCCGATTGTGGGCAGTTTGCCAAGCGAAATACAAGTTGCGAGAAAACTAGGGCTGTACAACACGATTTGGGGCATGTGGCTGATGAAGGCACACTTTTTAAGCGTGTACTTTCTAATATTCCAAGGTGTGTTCCGCAGTGTGCCTGACGCATATGTCGAGGCTGCAAAAATCGACGGCGCAACTAATTTTGCCGTATATACCAAAATCATGATGCCGCTGGCGTCCAAGACGTTTTTTACGGTGTATTTGCTCAACTTTATCGTATTTTGGAACGATTATCAAACGCCGCTTATCTTTATGCCCGACGTGCCAACGGTGGCATATGGTTTGTATGAGTTCAACAAACGCACGGTGGCTACGTTTAGTTCCATACCGCTCAAATTGTCCGGTGCGGTGCTTGTTTTGTTGCCCGTGCTGATACTGTTTTTGATATTCCAAAAGAGATTGATGGGCAATTTGTCTATCGGAGGGATCAAATGATTTGCAAACACAAATTTATCGTTATAGCCGTTGCGGCATTGCTTTGCGCTACGGTTGTGTGTGGCGTTATCGTTGCTTTTGCCGATGTCGGAGTCCAACTGTATGCAATTGGTTTCGAACAGAAGGACTACTACGTCGTGGGTGAAACTTTGGAAGTCGGCAACGTGCAATTGACTGACGGCAATAATCGATACGAGTGTGATAAATTGGTTACCTACCCTTCGGGCGTTACAAGGCGGGGCGACAGTTTTGTGCTGGGTGAAAGCGGACAATACGTGTTAAAGTTGCAGACAATGATCTGTGGACAATATCGCATTGTCAAAAAGACATTGTATGCGGTGGAATCTTATTGCAGTCTAATATCCGATTCGTCTACCGCCACTCTTACTGACGATGGGTACAAAATCAGCCTTTCAAATGGTGATACAGTCACGTTTAACAAAGTTTTCGACGTATCTGACTACACAAGCGCAAACAGTCTGATAAAGTTGAAAATTTTGCCTACCATTTCGGGCGAGGCGGATTTTACAGTGCTTAACATTACTTTTACCGACGTCAACGACCCCGACAGTACTTTACGTTTCCGTCTGCGCGGCTATCAAAACGGCACTTACGGACTGGTCGGCTCTACCTACCAACCGCTGACGGGTTACGAGCCGGAGTGGGACAGGCTGCACAAAGACAACCAATGGGGTGCATTTTCGCCGATGGTCAACTTTTACGGATTTGCAGGAACTTCGGCAATTGTCGATATCAGGTTTGACAACGAAACGAAACAGGCTTATTTTACACCGACTACCGTTATCGCCGACCTTGACGATCCTAGACAATTTGCTAATGTTTGGGACGGATTTACAAGTGGCAAGGTGAATGTAAGTGTTTCCGCATCGGATTACAACGGGCGTTTTGCCGTGTTCGAGATCACGGAAATAGGCGGAGAAAAACCTTCGAGTCAAGTTTACTCCGACAGCGATGCTCCCGAGATTACCGTAAACGAAGAATTGCCCGATGCACAAGTCGGCATTGCTTATCCGTTGCCTGTTGCTACGGCAAACGACGCTCGCAACGGCGATGTTGCAGTGGGCGTTGCCGTTTACAAAAATTATTACGGGCTTAATCGTTACAACGTTACGGTAAAAAACAATTGCTTTATACCGGACGAGGAAGGAAACTATTTTGTCGAATACAAAGTTGCCGACAGGGCGGGCAATGTGGCGACGAAAGTCGTCGAAGTTACTGCCGTCGCAAATTTGCCTGAGTTGGCGATTACTGTTGACGATATTGGTGCCATTACCGTCGGCGACGTAGTAAAGTTGCCCGCCTGTACAGCAAGCGGCGGTAGCGGACGAATAAGTATATCCGTTTCCGTAACTTGCGACGGTTCCGACGTCGATGTGACGGAAGGAGTGTTTACTGTCAGGCAGATGGGCAACTACGTGGTAAAATATGCTGCTATGGACTACATCGGCAACACAGCCACCAAACAAATAGAGTTTGCACCGATTGTTGCCAATCGTGCCAAACTAAACGAAACAATTGTGTTGCCGAAGTATATGATTACGGGTAAGACATATTGCTTGCCAAGGGTTAGCGTTACCGACTATTCCGAGGGTCATGCAGTTGTTGCCGAATGTCAGGTTTATATCGTTACTCCCAACGGAGAACGTCGTTTAAGTGACTTCGTCTACACGCCGACGGACGAAGGCGATTTGCGGTTTGTGTACAAGTACAACAATCTAATCACAGAAAGTGTCATTGTAAAAAGCATAAATGTGGGCATGCAGGGCAGTCTTAACATGGCAAAGTACTTTGTTTCGAACAGCGGTACAATAGACGCTACCGAGGACGGAATAGAGTTTGTTTCTTCTTACGGCAGTGCGACGATGGAGTTTATACGTCCACTTTTGAGTGACGATTTGATGTTGCGTTTTGCCGTTGATCCAGAGAAAAATAACTACGACTCGGTTGAAGTAGTGCTTACAGACAGTGAGGACCCCGACAAAATCGTTCGTCTTGGCTTTGCCAAAAACGGCAAAGGCGTGTCGGTGTATCTCAACGGCGAGTACAAGTCGCGTTTGCTCGGCTTCGGTTTCGGTGTAGACAGTCCGACAAATACTTTCTCAGTCGGCTTTGACGGCAGTGTACTTGTGCCGTATACCGATGTAAATATCAAGGTGGATAAATTTGCCGACGGTATACCGTTTGATGGTTTTTCTTCGGGACGTGTGTATGTGTCGTTTACTTTTGTCGGTAATCATAACGGCAAACTGATTGTCAAAAACATCGGTGGTCAACTGTTGAACGACAGCGGTTACGACCGTATGCGCCCGCAAATCGTTATTTACGGCGATTACGGTGGCGAGTGTGCGTTGAACGAGATCATAGGTACGGCAACGGCTTCTGCCGAGGACGTGCTGGATCCGACGATAACCTTTACCGTTAGCGTCAAATTGCCTGACGGAAACTACGCCACAAGTGTGGACGGCATCTTGCTTAAAGATGTTTCTCCGCTGGTTTCCTACAAGTTCAAGGTGGAAATGTATGGCAACTATGTTGTCGCTTACAGTGCGGCGGACAGTCACAACGGCAAATCTGCCGATCGGTCATACAGTGTGTTGTGCGAGGACAAAACGCAGCCGCAAGTGACGATAAAGGAATCGTCGCAATCGATTTACCGTTTGGGCGACATCGTTGCTTTGCCCGAGTACGAAGTTTCTGGCAATGTTACTGAAGTAAAGGTCTTTGTTACTTCTCCCGGCGGAGTCACCGTTGCCGTTACCAAAGCAAAAGATGGTTTTGTCGTCGACAGGTGCGGCGTTTGGGTGGTTGCGATTGTGGTATACGACGCAAACGGCAACATGGCTTGTGCCAAGATTGTCTTTGAGGTGACGAAATGAACAAAAGAATAATCTGCATCTGTTGCGTTGCGCTTATATTTGTGATTAGTTTTTTGTATGCGGCAGGTTGCCAAAAGAATGGTGACGGCACAGTAAAAAATCCCGTTTCCGTGCCACAAACAGAAGCTTACAACGGCGTGCATATCGACAATTCCACGCCTACAGACGAATACATTGTGCGTAACAATGTTACCGACTATCAAATTGTGATACCCGATGACTACGAACGGTCGGCTTATATGTGGACTGCCGCGTCGGAACTGTCGTTGTTTTTGGCGCAGAGCAGCGGTGCCGATTTTTCGATTGTTACCGAAAGCCGGCGCACTGACGGCAAAAATTACATTTCGCTCGGCGGTACAGCCATTGCGGCAAACGACGTAGCTTCTACTGATGTAAAATTGGGTAAAAACGGCTATCGACTTGTTACGGCAGGTAAAAATATTTACATTGCCGGTTCGGACATTGGTGTACTTAACGGCGTGTATGGGCTGCTGCGGAAGCTCGTCGGTTTCGAGGTGTATGCGCCTGACGAAACGAAGTTGAGTCTCGGCGACATCAAACTTGTAAATCTTGACGTTACCGAAGTTCCGGACATAGAGTATCGGGTTGGCGACGTAGACAGACGTATCGACGGTGACGAAGCTTACCGCCGCAGACTCGGATACAACTGCACCGATGACGTGTTTTTGTACGTCAATGGTACGTTGTACCACAACAGTTTGTACTACTTTGACGAGGTGTTAAACAATGGTGATTATTCCGATTGGTTTAATACCAACAAAACGCAGTTGTGCTACACTGCGCACGGCAACGCCGAGCGTGTACGCCAAATGCAGGACTATGCCGCCGACCTTATTGTAGAAGCGGCAAAAACAAGCAATGCTAATTGCGTGACATTTCAACAAAGCGACGGCGACACTTGGTGCGACTGCAACGAGTGCGCCAAACAACTAGGCGAATACGGCACCAACGCGGCGGTAATGGTAAAGTTTGTCAACGGATTGTCCGACGCGGTGCAACAAAAAATGACCGATATCGGCATGGGCGACAGGCAAATTACAATTTGTATATTTGCTTACATGCGCACTGAAAAGGCGCCTGCCGTGCAACAGGGTAGCGAGTGGAAAGCTATTGACGAAAGTGTGCGTTGCGGCAAAAATGTAGCCGTGTTTTACGCGCCGATCAACGCCGATTACACCAAGCTTTTCAACGAAACTTACAACACTGCCGAGTACCGCAACATGCTTGCATGGAAATCTATTAGTGACAAGTTGTTTGTGTGGTTGTATCAAACCAACTTTTCCCACTATCTGTACCCCTATAATAGTTTGCTTACAATGGGCGACCGCTACAAGACGGTGGCAAAGTGCGGCGCGGAGTTTATCTTTGATCAAAATCAATGGGACCAAAAGGTAAAGACGGGTTTTCATCGTTTGAAAGCGTGGATGGGAGCCAAGCTTGCATGGAACGTCAACTCCGATTACAATAAGTTGCTTGACGAGTACTTTGATGGTTACTTCGGCGCGGCGGCGGAACCTATGCGGCAACTGTACGACCAAATTACCTACCGCATGGAGCAATTGTCCGACGGCACAATGGAAGGCGGCATCTACTACAACGTAAATCAACAAAAATTCTTTACCAAGGCTATGCTGGACGGTTGGAACAAACTCATTGATCGAGCGTATACCGCAGCGGAGGTTTACAAACAAAGCGATCCGCAACTGTACCGCAAAATTACAGACCGTATACGTATCGAGAGTATTGCTGTCAGGTACATGCGGCTCGAATTGTATTCGGGGCGGTTCAGTGCACGGCAACTCACGGACGAGCGTGTGGCATTCCGCAACGACTGTTTGCGGTTGGGTGTGGATATGTATGCTGAGCAGGTGTCGTTGTCGACTATCTTTCAAAGCTGGGGATTGCAGTAAGTAGGTTTGCAAAAGAAAAATGTAAAATTTCGGGTACAAACCCGTAAAAAGGAGAAAGCCATGAAAAACAAAAAACTATTGGCAATCGCTGCTTTGTTGTTGGTATTTGCTTGTGCAGTGCTTGTAGCTTGCGACAACGACGTGGCAAAAGTTGAAATTGCGCTGGATAAGTCCGCCGTTACTGTGGAAGTCGGCGGTGAAACGACGATTTCGGCAATTGTGACGGGAAGCAACCAGGAGGTTGTGTGGACAACCGACGATGAAAGCGTTGCGACGGTAAACGGAGGTAAGATTGTTGGCGTAAAGGTCGGCGCAACTGTAGTCAAGGCAACTGTAGGTGACGTGACCGTCGATTGCAACGTTACTGTTACGAGACCAAGCGTGGTGGGAACGTTGACAATTGACTATTCTTCACTGAGTTTGCTTGTTGGTAAAACTGCCGAGGTCAATGCGACGGTTAAATACAAGGGCACTGACGTGGACGGTCTTATCTATGACTGGAGCGTGGATGGCGGCGAGGTGTGCAGCGTGTCGGCCGACGGGAAAACGGCAACAGTCAAGGGGCTGACCGCAGGTGAAGCAACAATCAACGTATCGACAGTGCACCTTGGCGAAACGCTGACAGAGAGTATGAGCGTGGTTGTAAAAAATGACGTATCGCTTACCGTTGACAATTTGACGTTAAGTGACAATAAATATATTCTAAATCTTGTTACTGCAACACCTGATGGCTATAATGGTGGCAAATCTACAAACTTTGCACCTATGTTTAAAGTAGAGGTCGATGGAAAAATCGTTGCAGACGCGGTTGTCAATGTGACCGTTGCTAACGCTGACAAGGCAGTCGTGGAGTACAATTCCGAACAAGGTGAGTTTGTCGCAAAGGGTGTGGGTTCGGCTACCATAAGTTGTGTTTACACGCTTGCCGGTGCGGAATACAAGGTGGAAATTCTGGCGTCTGTGGAATTGCCCGAAGTGCAACTTGACAAGGCATTCATGTTGGAAACAGGTAGGGAAGTCTGCCTTGTCGAAGGTATCGACGGAGTTGCGACGTCGGTAAAAATCGACGGTATTACAGTGGAGTTTGAAAACACTCAACAAGGAATCGTACTTAACAATCTTGCCGACTTTGCGTTCGGAGTGCATGCAATCGAAGTGTGCACGGCAACGGAAAAACTGACCGCTCAGGTGGAAATCGTAACTTTGGCAATTGCAAACAAGGCCGATTTCGACAGCATTGCAACCGTAGCAAATAAAGGTGACGGCGTGTGGGACGGCTATTTTGTACTAGTTGCCGACATAAATTACGACGGAACATTTGCGACTTTCTGCGGGCTTAACCATTGTGCAGGTTGGGGTGGCACGACAGGTTTTGTCGGTACCTTTGATGGTAGAGGTTATGTTGTAAAGAACATTACCATTTCCACCGATGCCGATGGCAGAAGTTGGTTCGGGGGTATATTTGGCGTGCTTGGCGCAACGGGCGTTGTCAAAAATGTGGGTTTTGTCAATGCTACACTTTCTGCTGGCGATGCCTCGGCGATTGTGTCCGATTTGTGCTACGGCACGATTAGTAATGTGTTTGTAGAGGTCAACAACCAAGGCGGACAACGCTGTGCGGCGGTTGCTCGTGCTTTGTATGGCACGATTGAAAATACGATTGTATATCTTACAGGCAGCAAACCTGCTAATGACGGCGATTTTGCAGGCAGCAACCTCGCTCTCGCTTCGTTTGTGTATGACGGTGCAAAACTAAACAATTGCTTCTCGGTGGGTGCGCTGGAACTATACCGCACGGGTGGAGATAGTCCCGTTGCAGGTGCGGAAAGCGACAAATTGAAGAAGTTTGCTACTCTTGACGAGATGAAGAAACATACCTTTGATGACAGTTGGGCGACTGTTTGGAGTAACGTTGACGGCATGCCTGTATTTGCGTCATATATCGATTGCGTTACGGTAAACGTCGACAACGCAATTGCAAACGACAACGCCGTCAAGGTGGACGGCAAATTGTTGATTGACGGTGAATTCGGATATCGATACAGTTTGAAAGCGCCCGTGGATGGTATTTCTATCGAAGGCAATGTCGTGACCGTGACCGATGCTTTTGACGTGGAGTTTACCATTGTGGCGACATGCGTGTTCGATCCTACCGTTACTACGGAAAAGACATTTACAACGGTGGGCGTGCCTTCGGTAAACTTGCAGCAAGTATTCGATGTGGACAAATCCAAGGAAACTACCGTCATTGTGTTGGACGAGTTGGACGGCAAGAGCGTTGTCGAGGTGAAAATCGGCGAGTTTGCGCTTACCTTTACACAAGATGGTAAACAACTGACCATCGGCGGTTATGCCGACATTGCCTATGGTGAAGGCGTGGTCAAGATTGTGACCGACAAAGCCCTGTACAACGCAAACGTGTTGTCGGCATGGTTTGTCGACAGTGTCGACGAATGGAACGCCGAAGTGACGGCTTCACAAGCAAATCCGACCGACTGGAACAAGTACTACGTTTTGGCTGCCGACCTCGATTACACCGGTACCAAGTACGTCGCGCCCAAAGGAGAACAGTATGGCGCTGTGTATGGATTTAAAGGAACGTTTGACGGGCGTAACCACAAGATAATCGGTTTGACAATACGTGATACGGCAAATTCTTTCTTCGGAACCGTAGCCATGACTGCTACCATCAAAAACGTTGCGTTTACAAACTGCGCATTCTCCTACTTTGACATTGATGGGGCTACGTTCCTTTCTGTAAACAAGTCGGGTATTGTTGCCGATTTACTGTATGGTACTTTGGAAAATGTATTTGTCCAAGGTAATCTGGCAGGGCATTGGTGGTGTGGTGGTATTGCTTATTTTGTCGGTGAAACGGCAACTGTCAAAAACTGTATTGTGCAAGCCGACGTTATTTCGGGAGATAAATGTTCTACATTCTTTGCGTCGGCGGACAGTAAGGCAAACCTTGTCGGTTGCTATGCCGTGACGACTACAGAATCTTCTACGATGATGCTTGTGGGTGCCGATCCGAGTGTTGGGGTTGCTTTTGAAGAGCGCGACGATGTCAAGACGGTAGAGTCATATGACGCGTTGAAAGATTGCAATTTTGATGACTGGGATAGATCCGTTTGGAGTATTGTCAACGGTTATCCGCAGTTTGTCTTTGCTTAAAGAGAGAAATGAATCGTCCCGATGTGAGTCGACTTGTTATAAAAAAAACGAATTCAAAATTGCGGCAAGTCGGTTTGCGTCGTTGCCGAAAGTGATCCTTGTAATAAAAACAGTAACACGTATAAAAAATTTTAAGACAAATGAATAAGAAACAAATTGAAAAGAGTATTATTTCGGCGCACAAGTTGGTAGATGTAATAAGAGGCGACAAGTATCGTCCTTGCTACCACTTTTGCGTACCTTTTGACCTCGGTTTTCCTGCCGATCCAAATGCGGTATTTTACTCTTGTGGACGTTACCACATGTTTTACGTATACGAGTCTCGGCTCGACTCTTACCGATGGGGGCATGCCGTAAGTGCCGATTTGTTGCATTGGAGTTTTTTGTCGGATGCGCTTTTCCCCGACGAAACGGACGGCGGTATTTACAGTGGCGGAGTGTTGATTGATGAGGACGGCACGGCAATAGTTGCGTATTGGGCGTTAGGCAAAGACGATAATAACGGCGGAATACGTATTGCTACTGCCAAACCGCCGATGTACGACAAGTGGACAAAACTTGACGGCTATGCGGTAAGATGTGCCGAGCACGGCATTGCTTTGTCGAACGACGGCAAATTGCTTGCTGCGGCAGACCCGAGTAATATATGGAAGTCCGACGGCAAGTACTACTTTGCTTGCGGCAACCTGTTGCTGTTGGATAAATTTCGCAATGAGCCGACGGCTTCGCAGCAGTATCTCGGCGATTTTGCCGACGTGTACTGTTCGGACAATCTCACGGAGTGGACGTATTGTCACAGACTGTACGAGCGAGATAAAAGTAATGCTTTTACTGCCGCTTCTGAGGACTGTATGTGTCCGTACTTGGGCGTGCTGCCTGACAAATACGGAAATGACACCGATACCGATATTTTGCTGTTTTTGGCACATAACCGTGGCACGCAGTACTACTTAGGCACTTTTAACAGTCAAAAGATGTACTTCACGCCCATGGTACATGGCAGAATGTCTTTTGTGGACAATTGCCTGTTTGCGCCCGAAGCGGTACGTGCCAAGGACGGCAGATTGATTGTGTTCAATTGGTTGCGCGACAACATGGACGACAATCTTGCAAGGGAACTTGCCAAGGGGTGGGCTGGTATACATGCTTTGCCGCGAGAAGTGTGGCTTGCAGACGATGGTACGTTGGGCATTGCGCCTTTGCGTGAGCTTGTCGGACTGCGCGTGGGGCAAAAAAATTGTGATGTGGCGGCGCACGAAAACGTATTGTTGTCTCCGGTTTTGCCACAACACATCGAAGTGGAAATGAATTTCGTTTCTGATGGCAGTGGTAAGGTGGGACTGCGTATTTATTACGGTAAGAAAAATTTTACCGACATTTATGCCGATTTTGCTACGAGTCAATTGATTGTAGACGTTACTCACAGCGGCACCAAGGGACGCAAAGTAAAGGACATCGCGCCGTTGGTCGTACAAAAGGGTACGCCGCTTCGTTTGCGTGTGTTTGTGGATGGATCGGTTGTGGAAGTGTTTGCTAACGATAAGCAGGCAATGACAAGACAAGTTTTTCCGACAATGTTAGACGAAATGACTTTTGAGTGTCGCAATCAAACAGTAAATTCGGCAATTGCCACCGTATATGACTTGTCATTTACGACATCGATGTAAAACTAGAGGATTTTTATGATTTTTATTTCTACAAATCGGGAATTGCAAGCGCAACTTGACGAAATTTCTGCAATGACGTGCGGCAACGACAACGTTACATGGCATGTCGTGACTCACCGCGGCGACAAAAACGCCTTCTCGTGCAGAGACAATGTGCTTGACATAACCTACTTGCACAAGTCGTATGTGTTCAGAGCCGTCGGGTGCGTTGCCGCAGGAAAAACAAGCGGAGAGGAAACTTCTTCTTTTAACAGGCTCGGCGTGATGTTGGATTGCTCTCGCAACGGCGTTTACACGGTTGACGCAATCAAACGATTGATAAGATACATGGCTGTTGCCGGTTACAATTTTTTGCAGTTGTACACCGAGGACTTGTACAAAATCGACGGTGAACCGTACTTCGGGTACATGCGCGGCGCATACGATAAATCCGACATAAAGGTCTTGGACATCTATGCCGCAAGTTTTGGCGTGGAGCTTGTTCCTTGTATACAAACGCTTGCACATCTTGGTGCGATTTTTCGTTGGAAACCTTATGCCGAACTTAATGACGTAAATGACATTTTGCTTGTTGATTATGAGCGCACGTACGCACTTATCGACAAAATGTTTTCTACCGTAGCGGAGTGTTTTTCATCACGCAATATAAATATCGGCATGGACGAGGCGTTTATGCTTGGATACGGCAAATATCGCACTCTGCACGGAGATGTAGATCGTGTTGCGTTGATGCAACGACACGTCAGACGTGTGCTGGATATTGCGGCAAAGTACGGATTTAGTTGCTCTATGTGGTCAGATATGTACTATCGTTTGGCATATGGTGGCTACTATGATGACTGCAACAAATGTTTGCCGCAAAAAGTGTCCAACAGCATTCCGCAAGACGTAGGACTTATCTACTGGGACTATTACAGCAAAGACAAGGCTCATTTTGAAAAAATTCTGGCACAGCACAAGCTCATCACTCAAAACGTGTGGTTTGCAGGTGCGTTGTGGTCATTTCTCGGCAATCTACCTAACAACGCTTTCACCATCCAAGGCGCACGTGCGTCTATTGAGGCATGCAAAGCGCAAGGTGTAAAAAACGCTTTATTTGCTATGTGGGGAGATAACGGCGCGGAGTGTCCGATGTGCGGATTGTTACCGTCGTTGTTTGCCATTGCAGACATTGCCTATGGCGCAAATGACGAAAAGATATTTGACGATCGGTCAGTTGCTTTTTGTGGTGTGCCATACGCTGCGTTTGAAGATGCCGAATTCCTTGACAAAGTAGGTGCTACGGGTGAAGATCTTTCTTGCCCTGCCAAGTACCTGCTATACAATGATTGTTTTGCCGGCGTACTGGATACGACTGTGGCAATAGGCGACGAAAGAGAATATTTGCGTATTTCCAAACGATTGGCGGAGTACGTCGACGGCAGGTTCGGAACTTTTTTTGCTTATGCCAAGTCTCTTGCCGACGTGCTGACGTACAAGGCAACGTTGGGCATAAAGACAAGAGAATTATACAAACACTGCGACAAAACTGCATTGTGCACATTAGCGGAAGACGAGTATACTCAAACAATTGAGCGACTAAAAGTATTCTACGACGCCGCAAAACGAATTTGGGAAGAAGAAAAGAAACAAAACGGGTTTGAAGTGATTGATTACCGAATCGGCGGTTTGATTGCTCGTGTAGAACATTGCAAACAAATGCTGCTTGATTACTGCCATGGCAAACTTGACAAAATTGACCAATTGGAGGAAGAGTTGTTGGACTACTACGGCAATGGTAATGAATTTCAGCGTCGCGGCGGTTATATAAACGAATTTGTAAAAATAGCAACAGTGAACAACTTTTAGTTATGAATTATTACATAGGTATCGACCTCGGAACGTCGGCAATGAAAGGTATTTTGACCGACGCACGAGGCACAATAGTGCGCCAAGCGACGGCGACATATGACGTAATATATCCGCAAAACGGTTGGACGGAACAAAATCCGTCCGACTGGATTGTTGCACTTAACAACGTGCTTGCCGAGTTGCTTTGTGTTGGTAAAAACTGCAACAAGTGTGACATTAACGATTGTTTAATTGCAAAAAGCGATGCGTTAAGTATTGTAAAGTGCGTCAAAGGCATATCTTTCGGCGGACAAATGCATGGACTTGTCGCATTGGATAAACACGGCGAAGTGATACGTCCTTGCATACTGTGGAACGACGGTCGCACGGAAAAACAAACGGCGTACCTCAACGAGGTTGTGGGCAAACAAACGTTGTCGGAGCTAACAGGTAACATTGCTTTTGCAGGTTTCACTGCACCGAAGTTGTTGTGGCTAAAAGAAAACGAACCCGACAACTTTGCAAGGATAGACAAGATTGTGTTACCCAAGGACTACCTTGCATACTACTTGTCGGGCGTTGTGGCAACCGATTACAGCGACGCAAGCGGTACACTTTTACTGGACGTCAAAAACAAGAGTTGGTCGCAAAGAATGGCAAACGTATGCGGAATTTCGTTACAAAACTTGCCCGAATTGCACGAAAGTTATGATGTAATAGGCACAATTAAACACGATATTGCCACACGTTTCGGTATGTCCGACGTAAAAGTGGTAATAGGCGCAGGGGACAATGCTGCGGCGGCAATAGGCACGGGAACGGTAAACGACGGCGACTGTAACGTGTCTCTCGGTACAAGCGGCACGATATTTGTTTGCCAAAACAAGTTTAGCGTAGACAGAAACAACGCCTTACACAGCTTTGCGCACGCCAACGGCAAGTGGCACTTGATGGGCTGCATTTTGTCGGCGGCAAGTTGTCGTGAGTGGTGGCTGGAAGATATACTTGAAACTTGCGACTACGCAACGGACGAACAACAATTGGCAAATGTCGACAGTGGCACCGTAATCTTTTTGCCCTACTTGAGCGGCGAACGCAGTCCGCACAACGACGTCAACGCCAAGGGTGCGTTTGTTGGACTTACCGCAACCACAACTCGTGCGCAAATGAGCCGTGCAGTACTGGAGGGCGTTGCTTTTGCTATACGTGATTGCTACGAAGTTGCCAAGGCAAACGGACTTCAAATAACGCACACCAACCTTTGCGGAGGCGGTGCGCGCAGTGCAACTTGGCAACAAATTTTTGCAGACGTATTAGGAATTCCCGTACATATCCTTGCTACCGAACAAGGACCGAGCTACGGCGCGGCAATACTTGCAATGGTGGGTTGCAGCGTGTACCGTGATGTTGCGGAAGCGACCGAACAAATGGTGTCGGTCAAACAAACAATCTTACCTGATCCGCAAAACGTGGCAAAATACCAAAAGAAATACGAAACTTTTACAAAGTTGTACCCAATATTAAAAACACTATCAATTTAACTCCGGTTTTGAGTCAACTGTTGGGTTGCAAGAAAATTTTCGCATTGTAAAATAGTTTTGTTATTTGCTTTTTTTTCGGTCGCCCGAGGTATCTCGGACGGCTGATTTTCTCTTTTTTAAACAACTTTAGTAAGATTGTTCTTCGAAATAATCTTGTTTAACAAAAGCTAACGAAACGTTCCCCAAACCGAGGAAATCTGTGATAGAATAAGACATAGAGCAAGTTCTTCTCCTTCTGTGAAATTTATTGCAAACTAATAATACATCATGGAGAATGTTCTTGCTATATTTTTTTGCCTACACCCCAACATTTATTATAGAACCATAAAAGAAACATTGTAGTAGAAAGATACAACTCCGAAGCAGAGTTTAATTATTCGGACAAAACTAATCCCGATGGGCTAATGACGGCTCATCGGGATTTTTCATTTTTACAAACAAGAAGGCGAGCGAACAGCCTTGTTCGCCCGGGTTATGATGTGCGTGTGTACGACAAAATCTCGTTTTTTTTGGGGGGGGCGATTTTTGAAAGTGTATCGAACTATAAGTAACTTTTTACAACCGTCAACAATTACAGAGGTCTACACTTAGTCAACATTCTTCTATCTACCGATTTCAATATAGTCCAACTTGCACAATGAATAATTGGCAACCTTTCCGTTATCGTTTACTGTTATTTTGCCGTTTTCAATGACGGCCCACCTATGAGTACCATCGTTCATTGTAATATCCAGCTCATCATAGGAAAAATGATGAATGATATTTATCTGCGATATGTTTTTTCGAGTAACAAGTCCTTGCTCGGTTTGGATATTCAATGATTCGGGTGTTATAATACAATGTAGGGAGTTATCCCCACTTCTCGCATATAAATAATCCGATGAAACACATTTATCGAAAAATTTCCTTGCTTCGTTATTTTCGCAAGTGATCTCACCATCGTTCTTTATGTAGTCTACCAAGTCATTGATGTTATTAAACCATGTATTGTCACTATCAGTAAAAATTCCTTCAAATTCGCCATCTTCAAAATAAACAACGGAATTGATCCATACATTACCTGATATTTCTTTTCTCAACAGGTAAATGGCGCGATTCAATTGTTTGAACGGGGATTTTTGATACTTACTATGAATTTCGCCCGTCCACCAATCGGTTTTCTCTTTTATAAAACCATTATCTGTTTCTGTCAAATGTCCTTTCCATCGTTTTACTTCTATTGCAAACAACTTATCCCGATACAATACCAAACAATCAATCTCGGCATTTCCGTACAATGTATTAATTATAATATTTCTCTTTATTCGAGAAAAAGGCAACTTCGTTTTCAATTTGCCTATAAAAGACTCTTCTCCGCTATCTCCGTATCTTTTAGTCGATGATATGTAAGGAATAGATTTTCCGCTTAAACGAGCAAATCCTGTTTTGATTTTATGAAAAAAGCTTTTTAATCCCATAATTTCCTCCGCATACATTACAAAAACTATTTTATTATATAATGCCTTCTCAAAATCAATTTGCCTATTTATTACTAATATATTATAACACGTTCTTTAGAAATCACAAAAAAAATGATGGTCTATAAGAAAAGACTTATAGACCATCACACTTGGTGGAGTGGGGATGTTTGCGTTCGCACACCTTTTGCGCTATTTACAGCCTCTTTCGTATCGTCTATAGTCAGTTTTTCGATGTCTTTACCGCCGCGAAGATTGAAAAACACTACGGTGTCATCGTCGGAAACAAATACTTGGCTTACAAGGTGGTTTATTATTTGTTTTTGGTATTCTTTATCGTTAACGTCGCCTTTAAGCAGTTCTTCAATAAAAGCAAGCAAATCTTTCTTCGTAATTCTATAGCCGCGTTCTAATTCGAGTTGCGCCTTTTGTGTTTCCAAATCGCTAAGCAGAATTTCATACTCTGCCATTTTTGTTTCAATTTTGTTTTTCAACAGTTGACTCTTCGCGTCTATAAACGCGTCGGCAAGTTTTTCCGCTTCGCTTTGTATATTGGCAATTCGTGCAGAGATACTCCTGAGATTATCTTCGTCAGTACGTTTTTCGTAATAGGAAAATACATCGTCAACTGCCATTTCCGCATTTTTCTTATCTTTCAAAAAGTTCACTACGCACGACGTAACGTAACTTTCGAGATTATCCTTATTTTCACGCAATTTATCGCACTCGTGCTTTTGTCTTTTCTTGCAAGTATAGTAGGAATATTTTTTACCGCTTTTACCCGTACTTTTATCCGCTACCATTTCCGAGCCGCAATGTCCGCAAAAGACTTTGCCTCTCAAAAGATAAGGCACTTTTGCCGTTTCCTGTCCGCCGAGAACGTACTTGTTTTCTGCAAGTTTCTCCTGCACTTTCAAAAACAAGGCTTTATCCACGATTGCGGGGTAGATATTTTTGCAATCTCTGCCGCCAAACTTAAATTCGCCGGTGTATTTTTCGTTGGTCATCCAGTTGTCGAAAGAACGCCCTTTGAAAAATTTGCCGTTAAAGCGACAGCCTTTTTCGTTCAGCATATCCGCAATTTGCTTTTTGGTTTTGCCGTCTGCATACTGTTCGAAAATGAACCTTATAATTTCGGCTTCTTCATCGTAAACAACAACCTTTTTAACGGGTTTAGCGTTCCCCGGTGTTTGTTCTATTTCAAGCCGATATCCGAACGGCACTTTGCCGCCGCAAAACATTCCGTTGGCAATACTCGTATCGATACCGTCTTTAATACGTTTGGAAAGTCGTTTGCTGTATTTTTCGGCGTTCCACTCAAGGAACATCTCGTAAAATTCTCCGCCTTCGTCATCGGCAATGGGCTCGAGTGCGGATATTACCTTTATGCCGAACTTTTCTTTCAGCATTTCTTTGTACATAACGCTGTCACGACGGTTTCGGGCGAATCTATCGAACATATACACGATTATGTACTTGAATGCTCCCGTCTGAGCGTCGGAAACCATTTTTTGAAAAGCGGGGCGATGATCGTTCGTTCCGCTTTTTGCTTTATCAGAATAGGTATTGACTATTTTTATGCCTTTGTTTTCGGCAAACTCACTGCAAATACGAATTTGTGCTTCGATACTTTGTTCGTTCTGGCTTTGCGAACTGAAACGCGCATAAATTACTCCCGTATCCATTGGATTTTCCTCCTTTGAAGAAGATTTGTTTTTTCGGGCAACCGAACAATCGGGAAACGTCGGAACAGTCAAGGAACAAGTAGAAAATGTTGCGTTATAGGTCGATTATTTAATGTTTTGAGCAACAATTTCTACCCTTGACGGAGCCGACGTTTTTCGATAACATAGTCACCGAAAAATAATAACGTATGTGTTTTTTCGTTACAAAATGATATCTTAACGGTTTTTAGTTACGTTGGTTTATTTATTGCGAAGATACTTGATATTCCTTGCCGAACCTATTTTGACAATTTGTCCGCTTCTTACCATTTTACCGAGAACGGCTTCAATGGTAGTAGGACTTATGTCGGGGAGAATTTCACAAATTTCTTTTTTGGAAATCGGAGCGAGACTGTTAAGAACGGTCGCTTCTATTCTTGCCGATTTAGACACTTTACCTCCGTTTACAACGGCAAATCTCTTATCTAATTCCTTATAGCACATATACAGCGTGGACAGGAAATTCTCTATAAACGGAGAATAATCGTTGTTGTTTTCGTGCCAGTTTATGGACGATTGTCTTAATGCTTCGTAATAAAGACCTTTATATTTATTGATTTGTTCCTCGAAAGAAACGTATTTGCCTGCGTCGAAACCGTTTTTATATAGCAGCAAAAGCGAAAGAAGTCTTGACATTCTGCCGTTTCCGTCGCGGAACGGGTGGATGCACAAGAAGTCTAAAATAACGCACGGAATAAGAAGTAGTTGATTTATTTCGGAATCGTTTGCCGCCGACATATACGCCAACACAAGTTGTTCCATAGCGTGCTTTGTTTCGCTCGCGGGCGTAGGGGCAAATCTAATATTTCTGTTGCCTTGTGAGTCTATTTCGATAATTGCATTGTCAAAATCTTTATATTTACCACCGTATTCGTAACCCGTTGCAGATAGAAGAATCTCATGCAAATGCAAAATATCCGACTCGTTAAAACCGATGTATTGATTATTGGTATGAATTTCGTTCAATGCGTCGCGATAGCCGGCAATTTCAGCCTCGTCATGGTTAAGCGGCGCACTGCTTTGAGTAACTATAGCTTTGATACGCTCGTCACTTGTAACTATTCCCTCAATTGCGTTAGAGTTTTTTACCGACTGAATTTTGGCTATTTTTTCAAGTTCCGTAAAAATTTTCAAATGGTCGGCTTTTCTGACTTTTGCCATTGTTTTTAATGAATAAATGCTTGTAGCCATGTTAAGTGTTTTTGCCGAAATAAGCCCGTTTTTCAAGAAAGAATAATCAAATTTATGCATAGCACGCCTCCTTAATCTGCACATATTATATCCAAAACAATGCAGAAAGTCAAGAGAAATAGGCACAATATTTGCATATTGTTATTCAATATGGTGCAGATATCGACTTTTTATTGAGTCAATTCTTGCAAATCTTGTACCGCTATTTCATAAAATTGAAAAACTTTGAAATAGCGTGGCAAAACACTGCGATTATATTTCATATTGCCGTTCGGTTTCCTTTATGATTCCGAGCGGCTTTTTTCTGCATGTAAGTATTTGGGAAGTATGTTTCTGTATGGAAGCAGTCCTCTTTTGTGCCGAAAGTTCACGCTAACAACCAAAAGATCTTTGTAAAGTATGTTACATTCGTTTTTCGTTTTGTGTATGCTATTTCTCGCAGGCAGGACATCACATCGAGGTTACACGGCGGTTACGTTGAGGTTACTTCGGTATCACAAATTGGAACATTTCCGTCACACCGATGTTCTGGTAATCGGTAAAATCACGGTGTAAAATTTTATCGTAAAAACCTTTTCGATGTCGCAAAGATTTTGCGAGTTTGACTTTTTGAATAAATACAAAAGTTGTTGAGAAGTTTTAATCACGACAAAAGGTGTCGTATTGCAGTCCTAAAATTTCATCAAGAAAATTTTCAAATAGGGAAAAAAACCTTCCGGTTTGACTGCTAAGATACGACTACAAAAAGATTTTTAATTGGGACAAAAGGTGTCCCATAAGGAGCTTACACTTTTTGTAAGATAAATTTTTAATTGTTGCAAAACCTGCAAC